>Ga0164320_10000001_pt1 | contig 97977 bp, 79 predicted proteins | sample GuaBasSediGuay11_FD_113736 | JGI IMG/M metagenome (GOLD analysis project Ga0164320, IMG submission 113736) | Subseafloor sediment microbial communities from Guaymas Basin, Gulf of California, Mexico - Guay11, Core 4567-28, 0-3 cm | ecosystem: Environmental > Aquatic > Marine > Hydrothermal...
TACTTTCATTGGCTGAATTAACTTCTATTTGATATATCGTTTTGGCAATGTCAATAGCTTTTTCCGGACTTAAGTTGGATTGTTTTTCTTTCAGTTGTCTTTCAAGTTCTTTATATATCTTGTATGCTGCAAAATTAATGGTGATGTGTGCTTCTATTCTATTTTGTAGCCTGTGGTATATCGGCCTTACTTTTAAATCATGTTTTGATATTCTAAAAGCTTTTTCAATTTTCCATAAATGACCGTAATTCTCAATTATCTCGCCTTTGTTTAAAGAAGTATTAGTTACATATCCTTTTAATCCATCCCACTTTGCATCAAGTTGATATTTAGTTTTATCAATGCTTATTTTAATATCACCATCCATTTTCAGGTACTTATTATAGCCTCTGTTATTGATATTTGATTTGGTGAGCTTGCCTGAGCTAATCTGCTTTTCTAAGCGTTGTAGTCCTCTGTCACGATTGTGCTTACCCTTTTTGGCTCGTTTATCAGAATAGCTGATTATAAGCTTTAATCCATCTGTTCTTTTTATGATTTTACTTTCCCCATTCTTTAATTCTAGTGTGAGTATTTTGTCCTTAAGCTTCTTGGGTTCATTTTTGATTCTTGCGCCTAAGATAAACTCATATCCCTTTTGTTGGAGGTCTTCTATGTTCTGATTAGACAAGAGCCCTGAATCGGCAACAATAACCAACTTATTGAGCTTATACTTTTCTTTAAAAGCATCTAATATCGGAAGCATCGTGTGTCCTTCAAATTTGTTACCTTCAAAAATGTCAAACGCTAAAGGGTAGCCATCAATACTAACCAAGAGCCCTAAAACAATTTGTGGATTTTGATGCTTCCCTTCTTTAGAAAAGCCTCTTTTCCTTATTTGATCTTCATCGTCTATCTGAAAAAAAAGCGTTGTTACATCATAAAAAACAACGTTTATTACTCCGTTCAAAACCTTTAAGGTGTGATCATAACTTATTTGTTGAATAAGCTCTTTTTGTTCAGAATATAGTTTGTCTAGGTAGCGGTATATTTTCTCAACAGGTATGTTGATGTTTTTATTCTGAAACAAATAATCAGATGTTCTGAGTTTACTCACAGGGTGATATAGCCGTGCAATTACAACGTGCTTAAAGAGCTCTTCTTCTATTAAAGAAAACCTGACATCATTAAACCCGCATTATGCAATAGAATAATCAAAAGGAGGGCTAGTATTCTTGATTTGGGAGAAAATTCCGTCTAACCAAGGTCTTCTTTTGGTATGTAAAGAGATTTTCAACACCTGCTTATTGGCATGATTTATCTTCCACGCTCCTAATGCAAAGCAATAGACTTTTAGTGTTTTCAAGGTTGCTCTATTATGATGGTTTAAAGCAAAATGCCTAAACAACCTCATTAGGTTGTAAGCAACCATTATAAACCTAAATGATGCTTCTGTAGCCCAAAAATCTTCTTTTAGTTCTTTTATTCTATTTTCGCAATCTGCACGCGTATTATACATGTTCCAAATTTGGTCTAAAGGAAGATCTAAATTGGTTACGTAACAACTGTAACGGTAGCCAGGTAAATCTTCAAAAAGCATTTTACCTGCTGCTTTAGGACGTATTTCTACTTGTTTTCGTACGATAATGTATCTTCTTATTTTACCATTTTCATGTTTAAATTTCATCTCATTCAACTCAATCCCTTTTGCTAGAGTAATCCAATCTTGCAATCCTCCAATAGAGCTTTTTACGGTTGGATACATTCGTACAGCCATGATATAATTGAGCTTTTCACTTTCTAAATAACTCATTAATTCTTCAGTGTAAAAACCACTATCAGCACGAACTAATCCTACTTTTTTATCTTTCAAAATTTGATTAAAAGTTTCTTCCATAAATGCCTTACAACCGCTACTATCTGCTGTATTTCCTGGTCTGAGCCAAGCATTAGCTACCATTCTGGTTTGACTTACAAATGCCATTAATGGATGGTGAGAATTACGACCTTTCTTGTTCGGATTGTAGCCTTTAGCACTTCCTTGTTGCTCTCCATAGCGTGTAATGACAGTACTATCAAAGTCAATAGTAATGTTATCAATATTAATTTGGTCAAAAAACCAATGCTGGAGCTTTGGAAAGACTTCTGTATTTCTTGCTTGTGAAAATTTACCGAAAAAACGGCTATAGGTACTTTGTGATGGCATCTGATCCCAACAAAAGATCGATTGCAAAACTTTATCATACCTAAGCCAGTCGCAATGAATATAACGTGATGCTCCTGTCCAAATACCTAACCAAAAGGACTCTATAATGTGGTTAGGAGAATAACCTCTATTTGAACCTGGTTGTGGAAGATTTAATTCATTTAAAAATCTCGAATACCTGTTTTATCTATGAATCTTTTCATTAAACTCACCCCTCCAAAAGGGGTTACTTGTTTATCTGAATACTCTATCGGAAGATTAACCATTTGGGTTATTATTAAATTAAACCCAAAGATAGTATTAACAAGCGTTTAGAGAAAAAAAATATATCCTATTGCATAATCACGGTTAAATATTCTCCCGAGTAATAAATCTGTTCCGACTTCTGTATGTGTTGATATACTTTGAAAAGCCGATTTTAAAATATTATCTGTTGAGCAGAAATCTAAAATTTGTTGACCAGAGTATGAGTCAATAAATCTTTTTCCTTCTATAACAAGCCGCTCAATCTCATTAATATCTTTTGCACTTCCAATAGTCTTAACCAATTTAGACTTGCCTTCTAGCTTATTTATTACCTGGATACTAATTATCCCGCTTTTATTTCTCTTTTTACGAACGAACACAGCCAAAAATAAAGTAAAAATTAGCTAGGTCACCCATTTAAAGACCATTTAAATCATTAACTCGCTTATAATCTTTTAGTTAGAATTTTTACCTTGAAAAGGTGTCGAAAACAGGAGACAATGACTCTATTGTTACAATAAAAAAAGCGACATTTAAAATTAAAATGATAGAACTAAAAGGAGAGAGTTTTATTAACACACTCCGCAAGAAACTTCTTTGGGGAGAAGACAAACGAAATTAGGCAATAATTTAGCTTAATTCCTGTTTACCTTTAATACTATTCAACAAATTATAATAGGCAAATCTTATTTATTATATTTGCAAACTTTTAAAACCCAATGAAGTACGTAACCATTATTATTATGAGTGTTTTATGTTACAATTTTAGCTACTCACAAATTTATGAAGTAGGAGTGTTTATTGGTGGCAGTAATTTTATTGGAGACGTAGGCGCTACTAACTATATTTCGCCTAACCAACTCGCAGTTGGTGGTATTCTTAAATGGAATAGAAGCCCAAGACATTCGTATAGAATATCAGTAATTTATGCAAAATTAGAAGGCATAGACCAAAAGTCTGATGATCCAAGGCGACAACAAAGAGGATATTCTTTTGAAAATAATTTATTAGAAATTTCTGCTGGAATGGAATTTACCTTCTTTGATTTTGATTTACATGCCGAAGAAAAAAAAATGACACCTTATTTATATTCTGGAATAAGTGCTGCAAATCATGATAACTTTTACTTTAACAATAGTGGAGTAATAATCTCGGAAAATAAAAAAAGTTGGGCATTTGGTATTCCAATAGTTTTAGGATTTAAAACTACACTTACAAATAGTTTTATCCTTGCACTTGAAGTTGGTGCTAGATATACATTTTCAGACGAAATAGATGGCAGTATTCCAGATAATAAATCCTTACAAGCTCAATTTAGCTTCGGAAATATAAACAATAATGATTGGTACACATTTTCTGGAATCACATTAACTTACACCTTTGGTCAAAACCCTTGCTATTGTGGTTACGAATAATGGATTTAAAAAGCAAAATACATACAGACCGTTTACCTAAGCACATTGCAATAATTATGGATGGCAATGGTCGTTGGGCTAAACAAAAAGGGAAATTACGAGTATTTGGACATGAAAAAGGAGCAAAAGCTGTAAAGCAAGTTGTTGAAGGTTGCGCTGAACTTGATGTTAAAAATTTAACACTTTATGCGTTTTCTACTGAAAATTGGAATAGGCCAAAATTAGAAGTTCAAACCTTAATGAAACTTTTAATTTCATCTCTAAAAAAAGAAATAAAAACACTGCACGATAACCACATTAAACTTAATGCTATTGGAAACCTAAAAGCCTTACCAACAAAGGTGTATAATGAGTTGTTAGATGTTATTGAAATCACCAAAAATAATAGTAAGAGAACTTTAACATTAGCATTAAGTTATGGTTCAAGAGAAGAACTTACAAACGCCGTTAAACAAATTAGTATTAAAGTTAAAAATAATATAATTTCGCCAGAAAAAATTGATGAACTCATAATAAATCAGCATCTTTACACGCAAAATTTGCCTGACGTAGATTTATTAATCAGAACTGGTGGAGAACAACGAATTAGTAATTTCTTATTATGGCAAATAGCCTATACAGAATTGTATTTTACTAATGTATTTTGGCCGGATTTTACAAAGCAACATTTGTACGATGCCATAATAAATTATCAAAAAAGAGAAAGACGATTTGGAAAAACAAGTGAACAACTTAGTTAATATTAAACTATTGAAAACATACATTACGCGACTTCTATTTATAGCATTCTTAATAAGCAGTTTTAACATTGCTGCTCAAAGTAACGAGTTATCAAACGCAAAAAAATACACTATCGAAGCTATTACAGTTTCTGGAAACACAAACTTTAGCTCTCAAACCATAGTGACTTACTCTGGACTACGTAAAGGGCAAGAAGTAATGATTCCCGGAGAAAAAATTAGTGCTGCGATTAAAAAATTATGGGGTTCTAATTTGTTTAGTAGTATTGATGTTTTTATTACAAAGATTGAAGGGAGTTTAGTTTTTTTAGAATTACAACTTATAGACTTACCCGAACTTAAGGATGTAAAAATTGAAGGTGTTAAAAAATCTAAATTCGAGGAAATCATAAAAGATAACAAGCTTCAAGCTGGAGCGAAAGTTACCGAAAACCTTATTACTACAACAAAAAACTATTTAGAAAATAAATACAAAAAGCAAGGGTTTTTAAACGCTAAAGTAAATATTATAACTACCGAAGTAATTGACTCTGTTCAAAAAAGTAGAGTTAATATGTTGTTAACTATAAATAAAGACAATAAGATTAAAGTAAAAAATATCGTGTTTAATGGTGCCGAAAAGCTTAAAAGCAAAAAGCTTCGCAAAGCAATGAAAAACACAAAAAAGAAAAACCCAATACGTGTGCTTAAACGTTCAAAGTACATTGAAGCAGATTACAAAGAAGATTTAGTTAGCTTAATAGATAAGTATAAAGAAAAGGGATATAGAGATGCTCGCATTATTTCTGATTCTATTATTAAAAACGATGATAATACAATTACTTTAAGTATTAATCTAGAAGAAGGTGAAAAATATACCTATGGGAAAATTAACTTTTTAGGAAATACTGTCTATACAGATCAACAACTCAATCAAATTTTAGGAATTAAAGAAGGTGACACTTACAATGGTGTTGAGCTTGATAAACGTATTGCTGACGATTCTAAACCTGACGCAAACGACCTTACAAATCTTTATCAAGATGTTGGCTATTTGTTCTCATCAATAACTCCAATAGAAGTAAGTGCAGATGGTAATGTTATCGATATGGAAATAAGAGTTATTGAGGGTAAACCTGCTTACTTTAATAATGTAACTGTTACAGGAAACGACAAGACAAACGATCATGTCATCTATAGAGAGTTAAGAGTGCGTCCAGGTCAATTATATAGTAAATCAAATGTTGTACGTACAGTTAGAGAACTTGGACAATTAGGATTCTTTGATGCACAACAAATTGTGCCTAATTTTATTAATCCTAGCCCAACTGATGGCACTCTGGATATGGAATTTTCTGTTGTAGAACGCGGTTCCAGTCAAATAGAGTTACAAGGTGGTTATGGAGGTGGAGGATTTATTGGTACATTAGGTTTGTCTTTTAATAATTTTTCTATAAAAGACATCTTTAAAAAAGAGGCTTACAAACCAGTCCCAATGGGAGATGGTCAAAAATTGTCCTTACGCTTACAAGCAAGTCGTTTTTTTCAAACCTATAGCTTCTCATTTTCTGAACCCTGGTTAGGTGGTAAAAAACCTGTTCAGTTTTCTACATCAATATCGCACACCAAACAATTCTTATTTAATCCCATTACAAGAAATGCAGATAAAAGTAGGCGGTTTAATATTACTGGTGTCTCGGTTGGTTTAGCAAAACGTTTAACTGTCCCTGACAATTACTTTACATTGTCACAAGCTTTAAGCTTTCAGCTTTACGATTTAAAAAATTACAATACAGGTTTATTTACGTTTGGTGATGGTTCTTCAAAAAATTTAGCTTATACAATTGGCTTAAGTAGAAACAATACTTTTAACGACCCAATATACCCAATTGGTGGATCTAATTTTAATGTGTCTGCCAAATTTTCTTTTCCCTATTCGGCTGTCAATGGTGTCGATTATAAAGCTTTAAAAGAAGAAAGAGATGATTTAACCGAAGATTTAGCTAACGACCCAACAAATACAGATGCTTCAGATAGAATTGCCGAAATAGATCAAGAACGCTTTAAGTGGTTAGAATTTTATAAAGTTACATTTAATGGTGAATGGTACACGAAAATTGTTGGTGATCTCGTTTTAAGACCAAAAATAGAATTCGGCTTTTTAGGAGCCTATAATAACGATAGAGGACTAATTCCTTTTGAACGCTATTTTTTAGGTGGCGATGGTTTAGGTAGTTATAGTTTAGATGGTAGGGAGAGTATAGCTTTAAGAGGTTACCCAAACCAATCTTTATCTTCTCAGGATGGTGGTACTATTTATAATAAATTTTCGTTAGAATTAAGACACCCAATAACATTGGGAGCACAAGCAAAAATTTATGGTCTTCTCTTTTTAGAAGGAGGTGCTGCTTTTGATAATTTTAAAGATTATAACCCTTTTAATTTAAATCGATCTGCTGGATTAGGAATTCGTCTCTTTATGCCAGCTTTTGGTTTGTTAGGTATAGATTTTGGACATGGCTTTGACCCATTACCAGGTCAAACAGTTAAACATGGTTGGGAAACACACTTTATTATTGGACAACAATTTTAAGTTTGGCACGATATTTTCTATTAACCCAATGACGATTTAATACAAGCGTTAAAATTTTTCAAAATATATTTCGTTAATTTGAAGAATATTAACTCTAGCGACGGAATCGTGAATTTTATCCGTCATTTTAATGAATTTATAAGATGCAATCAATACATTTAAAATACTTTCGGATAAATACTAAAGTTCCTTTTTTACTGGCATTTGTGTTTTTAATAAATTTTAGTTCCTTTGCACAACGTGGCGTAAGAATTGGGTATATAGATACCGAATATATTTTACAAAACGTACCTGAATACCAAGAAGCATCACAACAATTAGATGCCAAAGTACAAAAATGGAAAAGTGAAATAGAATTACGTTTAAGCGAAATTGATCAAAAAAAGAAACAGTTAAATAGCGAAAGTGTTTTACTCACTAAAGAACTCATTGAAGAACGGCAAGAAGAAATAAATATTGAAGAAAGCGAAATATTAGATTACCAGCAAAAACGTTTTGGTCCAAATGGCGATTTAATGATTCAAAAGAAAAATTTGATGCAGCCAATTCAAGATCAAATATTTACTGCAGTACAAGAAATTGCAGCTAATAGAAAATACGATTTTGTTTTCGATAAATCTGCCGATGTTATCATGTTATATTCAGCAGATCGATTTGATATAAGTGAGCAAGTATTACGATCTATAACAAGATCTTCTAAAAGAAGACAAGTGCAAAATCGCCAAGAAAGGAAAGCTGCCGAAGAAGAAGAATTAATTCCAGAAATTAATAAAGAACAAAAAGCTCGTAAAAAAGCTTTGGCAGATAAAAAAGCAGAACGTGCAAAAACTATTGAAGATAAGCGGAACAAACAACTGTTAGCTCGAGAAGCCAAAAAGAAAGCTGTAGAAGATAAAAAGAAAAAGATTTTAGAAGATAGAGCAAAAGCCAGAGAAGAAAAGCTTAAAGCTAGAAACAAAGATATTGATGGGAAAGAGGTAATAGAGACTGAAGATGCAAAAGTAAGTGATAGTACCTCAGTACAAGAAAAAGCATTAAGCCCTAGTGAAGCCAAAAAGAAAGCATTAGAAGACAAAAAGAAAAAAATATTGGCAGACAGAAAAGCTAAACTCGAAGCTAATAAAGGAAAAACTGTAAATGAAAATGATGTAAAAACAGAAAACGATAGCACAAAAACAGTAGCTCCAAAATTAAGTGATAGAGAAGCTCGTAAAAAAGCTTTAGAAGATAAAAAGAAAAAAATATTAGCAGACAGAAAAGCAAGGCTAGAAGCTCGTAAAAAAGTTAATGATTCAATAGCTGCTGCTAAAAAAAATAATTAATAGTAAACAATTTATAACATAATTTATTAAAAATGAAATACCTAAAAACCCTATTATTAGCAACTGCACTTTTTATTGGAAGTACAAGTTATATGAATGCACAAAGTAATGTTGCACATATAGATACGCAAGCATTAATTGATGCTATGCCTAAAGCTATAACTGCAAGAGGCGAGTTAGAAAAATTAGCCAAAACTTACGAAAATGATATCAGATCTATGGTCACAGAATTAGAGACCAAAGTAAAACAATACGATGCTGAAGCTTCTACTAAAACAGATGAAGAAAACGCTAAAAGAGTACAAGAAGTAGGAGAGTTCAGAACTAGTATTCAACAATATCAAGGACAAGCGCAACAAGATTTACAAAAGAAAGAACAAGAATTGTTCACGCCTATTTATGAAGAAGTTAAAACTGCGATTCAAAAAGTTGGAAAAGCACAAGGCTTTCAATACATATTAGATTCCAGAGAAGGTGCAGGAACACTTTTAATGGCTGAAGGTAAAGACCTTTTGGCAGATGTAAAAAAAGAATTAGGATTTTAAAAATGTCATTTCTGTAAATCCCGATAGCTCCCGATAGCTATCGGGACGGGAAGGAATCTTAAACAATATATCTAAAAAGCTACTTTTAATTAAGTAGCTTTTTTATTTTTGTTATATGAGACAACCAATAGGTATTTTTGATTCTGGAGTAGGAGGTACTTCAATTTGGAAAGAAATTCATACGCTTTTACCAAACGAAAACACCATCTATCTTGCCGATAGTAAACATGCTCCTTATGGTAATAAGTCTAAAGAAAGAATCATTGAATTAAGCATAAAAAATACTGAATTACTATTAGAAAAAGACTGTAAACTAATTGTAGTAGCATGCAACACAGCAACCACTAACGCAATTAAAACACTAAGAGAAACCTATCCTATTCCATTTATTGGTATTGAACCTGCAATTAAACCAGCAGCATTTCGAACACAAACCAAAACTGTAGGTATCTTAGCTACAAAAGGAACACTTTCAAGCGAGTTGTTTCATAAAACGACTAATCTGTTTGCAAATAATATTACTGTTGTCGAGCAAATTGGTGAAGGCATTGTTCCATTAATTGAAAGCGGCAAAGCGCAATCTGATGAGATGAAATCCTTACTTAAAATTTATCTTAAGCCAATGCTAGATGCTAATATCGATTATTTGGTTTTGGGTTGTACACATTATCCTTACTTAATCCCATTATTAGTTGAGATGCTCCCTAAACACATAAAAATTATCGATTCTGGTGAAGCAGTAGCATTACAAACTAAAGCTGTTCTGAAGCAATATAATATGCTTAACCTCCAAGTTTCAAAAAACAAATCCCAATTCTATTCTAACGAAAATCCTAAAGTAATGTCTTCCCTTTTAAGTGACAGTTATAATGTTGATTATTTGGATTTTTAGTGCTTTGTCATTCCTTCGTATCTTACTAATTGTAGTCGAAGTTAAGACTGGAATCTATTATTCTTCTAAAAGACAATAATGGTTTAACAGAATTAATAATTTATACTTGGACATTCGCAATCCCATTTTTCTCGTTTAACTCCAAAATTGTATCCTAAAGTTAATTGATGAAATCCACCATTGGTAAACACTACTGAATTTGCTTGATATGAATATGTGTATGCAAAAACAAATTCATTATAGTCAACACCAACTATAGGTGTAAAGTACTGTAATTTTTGACTATTCACTCCTGAACCATCTAAAAACTGAGCGCCATCAAAACTTCTTCTATAAGATATTCCGCCCCAAATCTTCCCGAAATCCATTTTTTTATATCCTTTAAAGTTTGTATCAAGAAAAGATTCTTGAGTTGCATCTCTATATACATACATCAAAGAAGGCTCAAAACTCCATTCACTATTAATTTTATGAAAAACATTTCCGACAGAAAACAAATAAGTTCTTAAATTAGAGAAACTTAATCCTTGTTCGTTAAAATTAATCCCGTCATTACTTAATAAGTTTTTTACAGTTGCATGTGCATAAAAATTAATAAAATGATAAGAAAATCCAAAATCGACATTAAAGTTAGTAGCACTTTGCTCTATGCCTCCAATAATAGGATCAAAACCTTGCGCCAAAAATGAAGTTTCATCTAGTTTATATTGAATCACTCCAGCACTCAACCCAAAAGAAAACATGTTTAAATCTATAGGATTTCTAGAAAACATTAAGTGGTGTGCATAAGTTAAATATACACCGTTTTGAGAATGAAAACCATTTTTATCACTATAAATAATACCTCCAACACCTGAATTAGAATAGCCAACTCTACCATTTACACTTAAAGTTGTTAACTTTGGTGCTTCATTTTGCCCAAACCATTGCTGACGTGTTGTTAACCTAATTTTATTAGCATTACCCACTCCTGCCATAGAAGGATGAATTAAGTAATAATTATCGGTTAAATAATCTGAATATATTGGCAAGCCTTCTTGGGCTATGCTAATTTGAGTAAATAAAGCCATAAGACTTATTAAACAAAGCTTTATTAATTTCATATCAATTTATTCAATTCGTAGTAAAATTAGTTTTAAATTTGTTAAATACTCCAATTTGTTTCTTAAAATTCTAACACAAATCGCTTAACTGCAATTGTTCTTCGTTTAATAGATTACTCTATCTTTAACTTTCTACAGATACTTTTTACAATATACAATGCTGTCAAATATATAAATTTTTGATTTAGGTTAGTTATCATACTGTTGATATTCTTCTGGCCAATAAAAGTTAACTATTATCAAAAAAAATATCACTTCAATATGCTACTAACATATTTACATAGAGTTTATTGTCAAACGATAAGATTATTAAACATAACAATAATTCCTAATTAACTGTTAAATTAATTTAGATTTAAGCTACCACTTAATCTAACTCCATTTTTCTTTTATTATTTTTGTAAAAAATAGTTGTAATGAATAAAATCAACGTTTCAATACAGGAAACCAGTAATTCATCAATTTTAAAATTTGAAACTAATTCTTTTTTAACTAAATATGAAAGTTTTGAATTTAATAACATAGATGACGCAAAAAAATCCCCTTTAGCGCAACAGTTGTTTCATTTACCTTTTGTAAAAAAGATATATATCTCAGGTAATTTTATTGCAATTGAACGCTACGATATTGTGGAATGGGCAGACGTACAAAATGAAGTCTCTACTCAAATAGAAGACTACCTTAATACTGGAGGAATAGTTGTTGAATCCTCTTCTGAAAAGAAAAAAAATCCTGTGACCATATATGCAGAAAGCACTCCAAACCCTTCAGTAATTAAATTTGTAGCAAATAAAAATTTAGTGTCTTCAATGTTTGAATTTTCCTCTGTAGATGAATCCAAAGCTTCACCTTTTGCTACAGCATTATTTAACTTCCCTTTTGTGAAAAGTGTTTTTTTAGACGAAAATTATATTTCTGTAACAAAATATAATGGGACAGATTGGAATGATGTTACAATGGATTTGAGAGAATTTATTAGAAGTTACATAGAGAATGGTAAAGAATTAGTTTTTGCTAATGCTACAGAAATTACCAAAAAAAATGACGCCTCTAAAGAAGAAGACTTTGAAGCTTTAGACGATATATCAAAAGAGATTGTAAATATCCTTGAAGAATATGTGAAACCAGCCGTTGCAAGTGATGGAGGTAATATTCAATTTGAATCGTATAATGCAGATACCAAAACCGTAAAAGTAATTCTACAAGGAGCATGTAGCGGTTGCCCTTCTTCAACATTTACCTTAAAAAATGGTATAGAGAACATGCTTAAAGAATTGCTTAAAGACAAAGTTGAAACTGTTGAGGCTATAAATGGGTAGCTTTAAAATTCTATAAAAAAAGCATATAAATCATGAGCGCTTTTGTATACTATAATTTCCCTAATTTAGTACTATGAAAAACATCCCATTATTATTAATTATTGTTTTAATAAGTTGTAAAGGTCAAAACACTGAGCCTATGAAACATAAATATTCCAATGACCTCATTAACGAAACAAGCCCTTACCTTTTACAACATGCGCATAATCCAGTAAACTGGAAAGCTTGGAACGATAACACTTTAGAGCAAGCGAAAAGCGAAAATAAACTCATAATAATTAGTATTGGCTATGCAGCTTGCCATTGGTGTCACGTAATGGAAAGAGAAAGTTTTGAAGACAGTCTTGTTGCTCAAACCATGAACACAAATTTTATCAGCATTAAAGTTGACAGGGAGGAACGTCCAGACATAGATCAAGTGTATATGAATGCCGTCCAACTTATGATTGGTCGTGGCGGCTGGCCTTTAAATGTTATTGCTTTACCTGACGGAAGACCAATTTGGGGAGGAACTTATTTTAAAAAAGAGCAATGGATAAGTGCATTAAATCAAATTTCTAAAGCATATAAAGAGTCTCCTAAAAAACTTTACGAATATGCCGACAAACTAGAACAAGGTATAAAATCTATAGACATTGTATCTCTTAATAAAGATGAAGCTATATTTAAGAATGAATTTATTGATAAGACTATAAAAAAATGGACAAAGCAATTTGATAATAAAGAAGGTGGTATGAATCGTGCTCCAAAATTTATGATGCCTAATAACCTACACTTTTTTTTGCGACATGCATATCAAAATAACGATTTAGAGCTTCAGGAATACGTAAACTTAACACTAACTAAAATAGCTTATGGAGGTGTTTATGATCAAATAGGAGGTGGTTTTTCTCGATATTCAGTAGATTACAAATGGCATATTCCACATTTTGAAAAAATGCTTTACGATAATGCTCAACTTGTAAGTTTGTATAGCGATGCATATGTAATCACTAAAAATAAATTATACAAAGATGTTGTTTATGAAACTCTCGAATTTGTTGAACGTGAGCTTACAGATAAAGAAGGTACTTTCTATTCTTCTTTAGACGCAGATAGCACTACGCCAAATGGCGAATTAGAAGAAGGGGCTTATTATGTTTGGACAAAAGAAGAGCTAAAACCATTATTGGGAAATGATTACGATATTTTTGCTGATTATTATAATGTTAACAACTATGGTTTTTGGGAACATAAAAACTATGTATTGATTAGAAAAGATAGTGACAAAGATGTAGCTAAAAAGCATAACATTTCTTATGAAGAATTATCTAGTAAATTAATTGTATGGAAATCTTTACTTTTTTTAGAAAGAGAAAAACGAAATCGTCCCAGATTAGATGATAAAATACTTACCTCATGGAATGCGCTTATGCTTAAAGGCTATGTAGATGCTTATCGTGTCTTTGAAGAACCAAAATTTTTAGCTTCAGCAATAAAAAATGCTGAATTTATTTTGGCTAAGCAATTAAATAAAAATGGTCGATTAAACCATAGTTATAAAGAAGGGAAGAGTACTATAAATGGTTATTTAGAAGATTACGCTGCAACGATTGAAGCTTTTATTACACTTTATGAAAGTACTTTAGAGGAAAAATGGCTTCGTACAGCTAGAGATTTAACCAATTATACTTTTAATCACTTTTTTGATGACCAAAACAAAATGTTCTATTTCACCTCTAATGAAGATCCATCATTAGTAACTAGAAATATTGAATATAGAGATAATGTTATTCCTGCGAGTAGCTCCATAATGGCAAAAAACCTATTCAAACTTTCACACTATTTCGATAATGAAGCTTATCTTAAAACAGCAACTACAATGCTTAATAATGTTAAACCTGAAATTGAAGCCCATCCTACAGGATTTTCTAATTGGTTAGATTTAATGCTCAATTTTACTAATAAATATTACGAAGTAGCAATAGTTGGTAAAGATGTATTCGAAAAAATTAATGACTTAAACAAAATATATATTCCAAATAAGCTTATAATTGGAAGTCAAAATGAAAACGATTTGCCTCTACTAAAAAATAAATATACTGAAGGCAAAACCCTCAATTATGTTTGTGTAAACAAAGTATGTAAGTTCCCAGTTGAACAAGTAAATCATGCTATAAAACAAATTAAAAACTAAAATTATGAACTTATTACTTACTATCTTGATTGCATTTGTAGCTTTAGAACATATCTATTTTCTAGTTTTAGAAATGTTTTTTTGGACAAAACCAATAGGCTTAAAAACATTTGGTCTAAAAAAAGAATATGCCGAACAATCTAAAGTGTTAGCTGCTAATCAAGGATTATATAATGGCTTTTTAGCGGCTGGTTTGGTTTGGTCTATTGTTGAAAAAAATACTGAAATTGCCTTTTTCTTTTTAAGTTGTGTAATAATAGCTGGTGTTTATGGAGCGTATTCAACTAAAAATATAAAATTGTTTTTTTTACAATCCGTACCAGCGCTTTTAGCCTTACTCTTGATGTGTTTGAATTAGCTTAATTCAAATTTTTAGTGTTATAAAAACTGTGATGAATCTTTAAATATTTATGGTATAGAAATTCCTTATCCGCATCAAGTAGAAATACATAAAAATGCTTAAGCCTTTGGTTTTATAGCAATAAAATCTTTTAAATAATATGGTTCAAAATAAGCGATATCTTCAGTATCGTTTTTTTTGTATTTGGTATAAGCTAACAAGCCCATTTCTTTTGCTGAAGGTAATTTGTTATCCACAAAAACCGCATTAGGATGGTCGATTAATCCTTTCGTTTTTTCAACTCCATTACCAATAAAATATACTTTTCCTTTTTCAAGATATTCAGCAAACGAGCTTTTATCTAAAATTTGGGCTTGTGTTTCTCGTATTTGTTGATGTTCAGAATTAAAAATAGCCGAATACACTTCCATACGTCTGGCATCTAACATAGAAACAATAACTCTATCTTCTACATTGATTTGGTGTGCTAACGATTCTAATGTAAAAACTGAAACAAAAGGTATATCTAAAGCATAACATAATCCTTTTGCTGCCGAAACACCTATACGCAATCCTGTATAAGATCCTGGACCTTTACTTATAGCAATTGCATTTAGGTTTGAAAGTTCAAGATTAGCTTCCTTTAAAACCTCATCTATATAAACATGCAATCGCTCTGCATGAGAAAAATTATCGTTATAATCTTCCTTTAAAACCAAAGTCTCTCCACCTTTAGAAAGAGAGACTGAACAATTGGTTGTACTTGTTTCTATGTTTAATAGTATTGTCAATTAATCTAATGTAATTGTTTTTCCGAGGTAAAAGTCTAAAACTTTTGTTTTAAAAACAAAATCGTATTTCGCATTTATTAAAGACGATTGTGCATTTATTAATCGAATTCTTGCTTGTTCTAATTCAAACGAGTTCATAGAACCAAGTGTATAACGCTCTTGAGAATTATTAAATGCTAATTCTTGAGAAGACAAAGATTTTTTTGCAGCTTCAAAAGTTTTTAAAGCAGCCTGAGCTTCTGTAAATGCACGTTGTATATTCGTTTCTAAATTAAGTTTAGCCTGTATTAAATCTAATTTACTATTCTCTTTCTGAATCTTAGATTTTGCTACAGCCGTTTTATTTTGAAATCTTGAAAATATTGGAATACTAACATTTAGACTAAAATTGTGTCCTTTATTTAAGTCTAACTCTCTAAAAAATGCTTGTTTAATAAAATCGTTTTTAGATTCACTCCAAACAGAGCCAAAGCCATAACTAACACTTACTGAAGGATAGTATCCAGATTTAGATATTTCCGTGCTCAATTCTGAATTTTCAATATCTTTTTGAGCCACTTTAATTTCGTGTCTGTTTTCAAAAGCATAGTTTAATATTGGATTTATATCATTATACATTAAAGCAGCCGATGGATTATCTACCTCAATAATCGCTACGTTAAACCCTTCAAAAGGCACCTGCAAAAGTTGTGACAATGATAATAAAGATAATGTATAGTTATTTTCAGCAACTGTTACACTTTGTGCATCGCTACTTAAAGTTGCTTCAGCATCAAAAATATTGGCTCTTGGTTGTACTCCTGCATCAACTAAGTCTTTTACTTGTTGTAATTGTTTGTTAGAGAAATTATATTGTGCTTGGGCAGTTTCTAATCGTTCTTTATTAAACAAAACATTTAAATAAGAGTTTGCTACATTTAGCGATATATCATCTTTAATTCTATTAAGCTCTAACTGATTTGTTTCGAAATTTAATTGTGACTGCTTATATAAATTGGTTGTTCTAAAGCCGTTAAAAACGTTTTGGTTTACACTAAAATTATAATTAAATGAATGTGTTGTTTGACTATTAATTCTTTGATTAGAAACTGGATCAAAACCTGAACCAATACTCATGCGTTCTCCTAGACTACCACTTACTGATGGTAAAAAATTACCTTTTGCTCCTATTATATCTTGTTCATTTATAAGTAATGTATTTTCACTTTTTTTGATAGTTATATTATTTTCTAACGCATAATTAACACACTCTTGTAAAGTCCATATCTTATTTTGTGCAGATAAAGAAATGCATACTGTAAGTAATAATGCGGTGAAATAATACTTCATATTAACGTTATTAAAATTAATTATCCTCGTCTTCATCTTCATCGTCTTTTGATGCTTTGTTCCAAACTTTAATCTTATTGCCTTCTTCTACGCCTTCAAGAATTTCGATATTAATTCCATCCGATATACCAAGTTCAACATCTTTCTTTTCGAACTTACCGTCTTCTTTTAGAATTTCAACAAAAGGTGCTTCTGTTATTCTATTAAATTGAAGGAGTGCTTCTTTTATAGCCAAAATACTATCCTTACTTTCGATTTGAATTTCAGCATTTGCGCTATAGCCTGCTCTTATTTTGGTTGAAGGATCTATTTCTACATCAGCCTTAATTGTAAACTGTACAGCACCATTTTCTTCTACACCTTTTGGTGCTATAAATGTGAGTTTCGCCGGAAATTCTTTAGCGTTAATGGCTCCAAGAATAACTGTTATTTCTTTACCTTCTTCAAGTTTTCCTACTTCTGCCTCATCTACCTTGCCTTCAAAAATCATAATGCTCATGTCTGCAATAGTTGCAATAGTAGTGCCTGCATTAAAGTTATTACTCTGAATAACTTGATAGCCTTCGCGAACTGGAATTTCTAAAACAGTTCCAGAAATTTGCGCTATGATATTAGTATTGGCTGAACTACCTCCCATTATTGATCCACGCTTTATGATTTGATAATCATTTTGAGCCTGATCAAGAGATTCCTTTGTTTGATTTAATGATAAATCGCTGTTTTCAAAATCTTGTTTAGAGATTACTCCTTTTTCAAAAAGTGCTTTGTTTCTATCAAATAAAATTTTGGCGTTATCGTAAGAAAATCTGGCAGATTTAATTCTACTACTTGCACTTACTAGAGCTTGTTCATTGGGTACGACTCTAATTTTAGCAATAAGGTCTCCCTTTTTTACTAGATCTCCTTCTTCAACAAATATTTTATCTACAATTCCTGAAATTTGTGGCTTTACTTCTATCTCTTCTTCAGGAATTAATTTTCCAGTAGCCACAGCCTTTGTGTCTATTGAAGTATAGAACGGTTCTTCGGTTTTATAATCTACGATGTCTTTGGAATTTGCATCTTTAAAGTATTTTAATACTATGACTAATAGTACTAAAACAACTATTCCTAAAATAATCTTTACAGTTTTATTCATTTTTTTTGATTGTTTATTCTTCTCTTAATGCTTCTATTGGTTTTATGCTTGTAGCTTTAGTTGCAGGTATTAACCCTATTAATGTTCCTAATATTACTAATATTACCAATGCTATAAATACGACAGAAATTGATACTGATGCGTTTACAAAAACGGCATCATCGCCTTGACCTAAATATTTATCCATCGCAATAAGTATCCATCCTCCAGATATAATCCCGAAGAGTCCTGCTACTAAGGTTAAAAACACTGCTTCTACTACAATTTGTCGTTTAATTTCAAATGGTGTTGCGCCCAAAGCACGTCGTACACCAATTTCTTTGGTACGTTCTTTTACAGTAATTAGTAATATGTTGCCAATGGCAAATACACCTGCAATAAGCGTAGCGATACCTACAAACCATGTTAAAAATTGCATTCCTGTTAAAAAGCCTGTCATCTGACCAAACATTTTGCCTAAGTTAAAACTCCCAAAAGCGCGCTTGTCTTCAGGATGAATTCTATGTATATTTTTTAGCAATAGTTTTGTGTCTAACTCAATTTGTTTAATATCAAATTCTGGTTTCCCAGTAATCATCATCCAGCCAATTTTATTTCCTTGATTATATATTTGCTGAAAGGTTGTAAAAGGGATATGAATGTCGGTTGAAGGTCCTCCAAATGGATTCGCTTCAAACACTCCAATAACCTGAAAATTAATGTTGTTTATTCTTATGTACTCACCAATAGCTTCCTCGTCCTTTTCAAATAGTTGTTTGTAAATATCTTCAGAAATAACTACAGATTTTTTATTCTCATTAATATCATTTTGATTAAGGAAACGTCCATGAACTAAATTCTTTTTTTCAACTTTATCTAGTAATGGATAATCTCCTGTAATGTTAAAAGTTCCTGAAAGAAGATTTCTAACGACAAAACTTCTACTTTGATTTCTTGGAACTACAAACTCTATGCCTTCAATATTTTCTTCTATTTTTTTTACGTCAGTTAAGGTTAATCTAACTCGTCTTCCTTCTTGAAATCCTTTAAAAGGTTTGCTTGTACTCTGGCTCCAAACAAATACACTATTGGTTGCAAAATCACCGAATATGCGATTGAATGAGTTTTCGATACCTCTTGCTGAACCTAAAAGACCTATTAACAATAAAATTCCCCACCAAACGCCAACCATAGTAAGTATAGATCTTACTTTGTTCTTGCTAATACTATCGTACAATTCTTGCCAAGTATCTCTATCGAATAAAAATTTCATTCTTTAATTTTTATTGTTTTTTATAGGTCGAATGTGTTCGCCTTTACTCTTATTACACCTAATGTATATTTCACAATTGGCTCGGTTAAACATAATTAATCATTTCTTAGTGCTACAATTGGTTTAATTTTAGATGCTTTCTTTGCAGGCAAATATCCAGCGAGGGTTCCTGCTACTATTAATGTTATGGTCGCACCGATTACAAGGGTATTACTTACGCCTGGATCTTTAATAAAATAGTCCTTTAGAACAGGAGTTGCTAACTCAATAACACCAACTCCTATTAATAAACCTACATATCCTGAAATTGTAGTAATAATAATAGATTCTAATAAAATAATAGACACAATCTGTTTTGGCTGTGCTCCCAATGCTTTTCGAATGCCTATTTCTTTAGTGCGTTCTTTAACAATAAAAATCATGATGTTACTAATCCCGACTATTCCTGCAATTAAAGTTCCAAATCCAATGACTAAAACCATAAGTCCTAAACCAAAAGAAGTTTGATTTACTGCTTTAGCACCTAGAGCATTATTTTGTACTCTAATGCCTCGTTGATCGGTTGGTGCAATAGAAAAACGATTCTTTAATTTTTTTTCCATTAAAACTCCAAAAGCTAGTGCTTTGTCATAATCCATTTCAGGATTATAGGTTAGATACATCATATCTACATAGTCATTATTGCCGTATAATGATTGAGCGGTTGTAATTGGTATGTACAACATACGCTCTTCGTCGTCTCCTCCATCGTCTGTATATACGCCTACAACTTTATATTGAATCCCACTTAAATTAAGATACTTGCCAACTGCTTTTGTTTTTGTAAATAAATCTTCTTCAACCAACCTTCCAATTATGACTACTTTGGTTTTATTGTCTATGTCGAGTTGGTTAATATAACGTCCTTCTTTTATTTTGTTTTGTTCTATAAAAAGATTGTCTGGGTGAATTGCTCTAACGGTATAATTATTTTTTTCATTTCTAAATGATGCGTTTACATTTATCATGACTCTTGAAGTCATAAACTCAACCTTATTGCCAAATTCATCTAAAATATAATCGTGATCTTCATTTTTGAGTTGAATTTGTCTTCCTGCCTGAAGCCCTTTATATGCTTTTGCAGTTTTGCCTGGCCATATCACTATATTATTCATGGCATCATCTTTAAAACCCTCTTCAAAAGTATTAATTAAACCATTGGTAATCCCAAAAAGTATTGCAAATAATGATATAGCAAAAGCTACAGTAAATCCAGACAATAAACTTCTTGTCTTGTTCATTTTAATACTCTGAAATATTTCTCGCCAAAGATCTATATCAAACATTTTGCTTAGTTCTTATTTGGTTAACAAAAGTATCTTCCATAATAATACCATCTCGTAAACGTACAATACGCTTACACATATTAGCGATGTCTACTTCGTGAGTCACTATTAAAATGGTTTTTCCTTCGTCGTTTAATTGTTGAATGAATTCCATAATTTCATAAGATGTTCCTGTATCTAATGCTCCAGTTGGCTCATCCGCCAATAATAATTTTGGGTTTGCTGCTAAAGCCCTTGCAATAGCAACGCGTTGGTTTTCACCTCCTGAAAGTTCTTTTGGCAAATGGTAAGCTCTATCTGTTAAACCCACTTTCTCTAAATGAAACATGGCTTGTTTTTGACGCTCTTTACGTTTCATACCTTGATAATACAAAGGTAAAGCGACATTCTCTAGAGCATTCTTGTAATTAATAAGATTAAAAGATTGAAAGATAAATCCTAAGAATTTATTTCTATAAACTGCCGCCTTTTTTTCAGTGAGATTTTTAATTGGCAATCCATCGAGTATATAGCCTCCAGAATCTGCTTCGTCTAACATACCTATAATATTAAGCAATGTGGATTTTCCAGAACCTGAAGAACCCATAATTGCTACCATTTCGCCATCTTCAATATCTAAATTTATTCCTTTAAGTACATGTAAACTGGATTCTCCTATAGGATAGGACTTGTGCAGGTTGCTTATTTTGAGCATAGTTAGTGTTATTTATAGAACATCTAAGCAATAATTTTTAGATGGTTTAATAGTTAGACTGCAAAAAAAATATTTTGTTACAAATTATTCCTTTAATAAAATGTTAAAAAAATAATTATTTGGATTTCAGCTTTCTATAAATAAAATAACCTAATCCTCCAATAAGTATATATGGAATTACCATTAAGTAAACAATCCCATTATTTATTCCTTTGGCTGTGTTTTGTCCCTCTTCACTTTCAAGAACTGCACGACACATGGCGCATTGCGCATTTGTTTGAAGAAAAAAGAAAAAAGAAAAAAGAAAAAAGAAAATCTTGCGCTTCATCATTAAGTATAATAAGGTAAAATCATTATATAAACCACAACGCCAGAAACCGCAACATATAACCATAACGGAAAAGTAATTCTGGCTATTTTTTTATGACGCTCAAAATTTTTAGTTATTGCTCTTACATAAGTAATTAGCACAAATGGAATGACAACTATTGATAGTAAAATATGTGAAATTAATATAAAAAAATATACATATTTAATAGTCCCTTCTCCTCCAAACTTTGTAGAATCGCTGGTCATATGGTAAGCTACATACATTACTAAAAAGAGTATGGAAAGTACTATGGCAAACTTCATTAAATTTTCATGAAACTTTACTTTCTTATTTTTTATTGCCCAAAATGCTGTTATTAGCAATAATGCTGTAAAGCCATTTATTGAAGCGTAAATTGGAGGTAAAAAAGTTAAAGGTTTGACATTTGGAATTTTAATACCAAAAAGAACAGCAACCACTAATGGAATGGTAATGGTTAGCACAACTATCCATTTGTTATATTTTTTTTCTTCGGAAGTATTTTCAATTTTATTCATTAATAATCTAGCATTAAATAATTCCTTTTACTTCTCGACTCCGCTCGAAGTGACAGTTCAAGGTGTTATTTTTTTAACTGTCAATAACTACTCCTTAAGTAGTTTTTTTATGTCTTCTTTTAACATGGTAATCTCTTCTTTGTATCCGTCATCATCCATCTTTTCTTCTTCAGAAATAATTCCATTATAATATATTAAAGGATTTCCAGATTCAGTTATTCTGGAACGGATAAATCCGTTTTTATCTATTAACGCAAAATTTCCAGAATGTTCAAAACCACCTTCAACCTCATCATCTTTAGCTGTATATAAATTGAAACCTTCGTTAGCTAATTTGTAAATAGTATCAATATCTCCAGTCATTAAATGCCAATTTGGGTTTGTAATTCCGTATTGCTTTGTATATTGTTTTAAAACTTCTGGTGTGTCATACTTTGGATTTATAGTAAACGATGCAACTCCAAAATTTTCAACATCTTTAAAGCTATTTTGAATTTGCACCAAGTTTCTATTCATTTTTGGACAAATAGTAGGACATGTTGTAAAAAAAAATTCTACAACATACACTTTGCCTTCAAAATTATCATTAGTAATTGTTTTTCCGTCTTGATTAGTAAAACTAAATGCTGGTACTTTTTTTGGTTCTCCATTAATATTTAAAAACATTAAATCTGAAACATACTCTTTCTTATTAGTTTGGTCGCTTCTATTTTCAGTACGCATAATATCGTCATTGGTAATTCTGTCAACAATTCTTGGAATGAAAATAATACCAAACACTAAAATAATTAGTGCTATCCCAACGTATGAATAATTAGTTTTTTTCATCTGTTTAAAATTTTTTAGCAGTAAATAATATGCAAAAAATTTCTACACATTCAGGAACTGCTTTGCTCTCACATAAATTTATTATAATCATATCCCTTTGATTATTTTTGATGAAAAAAATTCATGTTCGTTTCATCTTATTTTTTTAAATCGTCTGCTCTTCTTGTGGTGGAATCAAACTTACCCTTTCGTTTTTGTCTATATTCTGTAAATAAAATACGCATGTCATCTCCCATTTTATTTTTAATTTCTGCAATTTGAATACAATTATAAGAGTTTAGCCCATAAACTGGAGTGTTCTTTTCTTTCTCTCTATCTGTTCTATCGTCCAGTCTCCCTCTTTGGTTTAAATCTTTATCTATAATGAATACATTATTGGTCGATAAGTTTACATCTAATCCTTGTTTTGAAGATAAACTATTATATACTTTTTTTATCTGATTTTCATTAGCATAAACAAAATGCCAATACTTAAGTTCATCGTGTTGATATAGCTCTTTTTTTAAAAGTTTTATTTGTTCTTGAGTATCTTCTGAAACTAACATTAAAACCTGAAACCGTTTGAATCCTTTAAACTTATCGTAGATTAATTCCTTTAAGTTTAACGCCATAATAGTATTTTCTATTGGCTTTATTCCTAAAAATCCTATTACTGTTAAATTTCCCTCTAGTTGTATTTCAGAACTTTTGTCAAAACCAGAAATATCTAACACATTCTCTTTAACAATATCTAATGCGTTATAATTATGGCTTGATGGATATAAAAACAATAAAAAAAGAACAGGGAGGAAGAATAATAATCCTAGAATTAATGGCTTTTTAAAGCTTCTTTTTTTCATGTTACAAAGGTAAATATCTTTGGGATATGCTTACGTGGTATTCAGCACTTTTTTTTAAATTGCAAAACAAGCTTCGATGTATCAAACTTGATATCCCAATAGCTATTGGGACGACTATGTTATTTTAAATTTATCTTCCTTTGGCGAATTCTTCAAAATAGAGTTTCAAAAATAAAAAAGACGATTAAAAAAACCGCCTTAAAATATTATTTAATGTGCTTAAAAGTCACGTTTCATGTAACCTGTATCATACACATCGAAAACATAACCACCTTCTAGTAAAACAATAAACAATAGATAACAAACTAAAAATATTGCTGTCCAAACCACTAAACGACGCAAAGTTTTAGTTTCGTCTCTCATATGCATAAAGTCCCATGTAATATAGTATGCTTTTACTAAAGTTAGAATGATAAATATCCAATTAAGGATTTTCAGTCCTAAAAATTTAGACAACAAAGCTTCTGGCTTAGATAACCCTAAAGCAACCTCTACTGTTGTTACAATTGACAATAAAATTAATACTCCCCAAATTTTTTGAGTGTTGGATTTAAACTTTATTAAACCTCTTAATATTTCTAATTTATGTGTATTCTCTGCCATTTTAAATTAAATTATTTATTAAACCAAATAGAAGAATGTAAATATGAATACCCAAACCAAATCTACAAAGTGCCAGTAAAGTCCAACCTTTTCTACCATTTCGTAGCTTTTTCTGCGTTCGTATGTTCCAAGAATTACATTGAAGAGAATGATAATATTAATCATTACTCCAGAAAACACGTGAAATCCGTGAAATCCTGTAATAAAGAAGAAAAAATCTGCAAATAATGGTGTGCCATATTCATTTACATGCAAATTAGCTCCTTCTACAACAATTTTACCGTTATCCTTAAGCTGTTTTAAAGATTCTTCTCTGGAAAGGATTGTTTTTTCACCTTCTTCATTTATAATTTGAGTTCTAACTAACACATTATCATGCGACTCTAATCCTTTTATAACTTCCTCAATAGTATATGTTGGCTGTGTATCTTCACTTTGATACCATAATCCATTTTTACCTTCGTGAGCAATCCTTCCATCGTGGTCGGCTACTACAAAATCTCTTAATGCTACTTGGTGTTCATCTTCAGCATTTACAAATTGTAAAATATTACCTCCATTAGTCTGTACTGCTCCATAATCGCCTTTAATAAATGTTGACCATTCCCATGCTTGTGAGCCAACAAACACAGCACCAAATATAATTGTAAGAAGCAAGTAAAAAGTTACTTTGGCTTTTTTCATTTCATGTCCTGCATCGACTGCTAATACCATCGTTACAGAAGATATAATTAAAACAAAGGTCATGAATGCCACATAAACCATTGGTAATTCCCCATGATAAAAAGGAACATGCGTAAATACTTCGTCGGCAATTGGCCAGGAATCTATAAACTTAAATCTAGAAAAACCATAAGCTGCTAAAAATCCTGAAAAGGTTAATGCATCTGAAACAATAAAAAACCACATCATCATTTTACCATAACTTGCATTAAGAGGTTTATTGCCTCCTCCCCAAGTTTTACCTTCTGTTTCAGTACTTACAACAGTATTATCCATAAATGAAATTTATTTAAAAAAAGTTGAACAAAAATAATCAAATTATTTATCTAAAGAAATATCCGTGTCTAAATTTTGGATAGGCTAACAAATGCACTATTTAGATACGCAATGAGCCTTTTAAAAACTAACCTATAAAATATAAAAATAAAAACAGGTATATCCACAGTATATCTACAAAATGCCAATAGGTTGCAGCCAGTTCAAAACCAAGCATTTTTTTAACACTATATTTTTGTTTGAAATGATTATAAATTACTACTAACAAGCAAATTAAGCCTACTGCAACATGCAAAATATGTACAAATGCAATAACAAAAATAAATGTCATTGTAATATTACTTGTCGGTCCTGTAAAATTATATCCTGATTCTATAATTTGATTAAATCCTGAAAATTGATTGTAAATAAATACAAGACCTAATACTAAAGTAATCCACAACCAAACAGTCGTTGCTTGTCTCTTATTATCTTTTAATGCTCTCTTTGCCATAATAAAAGTAAGACTGCTAATAATAATTACGATTACGCTTATTGCAAAAGCATTAGGTAAATGAAAATCTGCTAACCAATCTTCTCTTGAGCGACTAACCACAAATGCACTTGTCCAACCTGCAAAAGACATAATTAGTGATACGATACCAAACCAAAGCATCATTTTTTTTGCACGATTCTTTTTCTCTTCTAAAGTTCCTTCTGTTAAATCCATCTTATCTTATAAATTTATCTAAAACATAAACTATTTGCACAAGTGTAATATATATAACACTTGCTAACATTAATTGTCTTGCTGCTGTTTCAGTCATTTTTTTAAATAACTGAAAGGCATAATACAACATCATCAATCCTATTAAAAATACAATTATAGCTCCAACGATGCTTAAATGCAACTTCCCTGTAAACCCAAAAACCGGAATTATAGACACTATAATTGTCCAAACGGTGTATAAAATAGTTTGAACTGCTGTCCCTTTATCTTGTTTCCCAGTAGGCAGCATATTAAATCCTGCTTTTTGGTAATCCTTATGCAAAAACCACCCAATTGCCCAAAAATGTGGAAATTGCCAAAAGAATTGTAGCATGAATAAAATGCCAGGTTCTATACCAAAATCATCTGTTGCTGCAACCCAACCCAACATAAAAGGAATAGCTCCAGGAATAGCACCAACAAAAACAGATAATGGTGTTTTTGTTTTTAATGGTGTATAAGCACTCGTATATATAAAAATTGAAATCGCGCCAAACATTGCTGTTTGTGGATTAATAATGTATAAAATGATAATTCCAAAAGCAGTAAAAACCGAAGCAATAATAAATGCTGTATTTACAGACATTCTTCCAGCAGGAATTGGTCTGTTTTTGGTGCGTTCCATTAATGCATCTAAATCTCTTTCTATAATTTGATTGAAGGCATTAGATGCTCCTACCATAAAATAACCTCCGAAAGCTAGTAATATTAAGGTGTAAAAACTTACTGTATCTGCTCCTAATAAATAACCAGCGAGTGATGAAAACACAACGCTTAAAGACAGTCTTATTTTAGTAATTTCTTTAAAATCAGAAATTATAGACCCTATTGAAAAAGAAGCATTGGTTGAGCTCGACATGAATTATACTGCACTATTATATTGCGATGCCAAATATACTTTGAAAAAAAATTATGAGCAATTTAAAACAAAAGTAAATAAGCGTTTTACATCTTCTCTTTATAAGTTTTGTATATTTAATGAATCCAACTGATAATTCATAACGTATGAAATCTTTACAAAAACTAATGTTGCCCTTTTTTTGCTTTTTTGGTGTATTAATTTATGCCCAAAATTTTGATGATGTAACTATCGAAACTATTAAACTTTCAGATAAGGTGTATATGCTTACTGGTTATGGAGGAAATATTGGTGTTTCGGTAGGCGATGATGGCGTTTTTGTTATCGACGACCAGTTTGCGACATTAACACCAAAAATTGTAGCTGCAATAAAAACATTAAGTGATAAGCCTATTCAATTTTTAGTAAATACACATTGGCATGGAGATCATTCTGGAGGAAACGAAAACTTTAACAAGCTAGGAGTCACTATTATTGCACATGATAATGTTAGAAAGCGTTTGGCTGAAACTCCAAATCGTGATAATACGATGCGCCCAAATGAAGCACTTCCTGTAATTACGTTTAACGATAAATTAAGCATACATATAAATGGTGAAAAGGTCAAAATTTTTCATGTTCACGATGCACATACAGATGGTGATGCACTACTCTATTTTACCAAAAGTAATGTTTTACATACTGGAGACCTTTATTTTAATGGTATATATCCTTATATAGATTTAGGTTCTGGCGGAAGTGTTAATGGATATATTGATGCTGTAAAGCAAACTTTAAAGCTCATTAACGAAGACACTAAAATTATTCCTGGACATGGAAAAACATCTAATAAAGCAGAGTATAATGATTTCTTAACTATGTTAAAATCTTTGAAAGCTAAAGTTTTAACTGAAATTGAAAACGGTAAAACAGAAGAAGACATTGCAGCAAATACTGCAATTACCAAAACTTATGACGATTTAGGTTATAGCTGGAATTTTATTTCTTCCAAAAAAATAAGACGTGCTTTTTATAAAAGTTTGAAGGAGTAATAATTTAAAAATCGAAATACCAATTAAATAAATCTGTTCTTATTCCTAAACTAAACCAAACTGTACTATTCTTAAAAGTATTAATGGTTTCGGCTTCTGGGTTAAAGTTTCTGTAACTTATATTGGCAAACAGCTTTAAATTTGTTGCAGGATTAATTAAATACCCTGTATGCAATTCGGCATGAAACACATTAGCCTTTAATCCTTGTCCAACTGTTACTCCAGCATCAAAAGGTCTATCGTTATAATCTCTATAGATATCGCCACCATAACTAAAATTATCTGTACCATCATTAACATCGAAACCTTTAACTCCAAACACCAATTTAGCGTCAGCAAACCATCTGTTGTAATGGTATCGTCCAATTATTATAGCTTCACTAAAATTGGAACCCCAAAGATGAGCCATCGATTGATTGTTGTGCCCATAATTTAATACAATAGTATTGTGTGAATAAGTATAAGGTCTCACACGATTGTACTCTACTTGTAACATTAAATTATTAACCATAAAAGCATTAAAATATTTTGCTCCAATTTGATATCCGAATTTATTCTTCCAGCTTTTTTCGCCACCTTTAATATCACCTAAAGAAAACTCGTCTAAAATAAACTGGCTATATATATTTATGTTATCATTCCATTTATACTTGGCTGAAGCTCCTACAATAGCATTCCCAGCGTCTGATCCTGTATCAAACTCAATGGCACGTAAAAAAATAATCGGATTTAAATAATTTATATCAAAACCTCTATCGTTTGAATTTGTCCAAATAACTGATTCAAACAATCCTAAATTAAACCTTTTTGAAACATTCCAACTCAAATAATGATTTGCCATATATTTGGTCAAAAAAGCGCCATCTTCTTCAACTTCTGGTCTAATATCCTTTAACACCAGCCATATATTAGTGTATTTAATTTTCCAGAAATTTGTGTTCAATTTTAAAAATGGTGAAGGAATTGCTACATCACTTAAAAATAAAGAACGATACCCATCTCCTATGAAATTTTTACCATGTCCAAATTGAATATTTAAAAACGATGTTGGTGAATACGACAAATAAGCTTCTGCTACAGGATAATCATAGGCATCTTTTTTAAAACTTTTTGCTATACTTCGCCCTGGAATAATTGTAGGCCCTGAAGTGTTTATAAACTTTGAAAACTCATTATAATATTGTGCAAAACGTCCTTGGCTTTCATAAACTGAAGCCGAAAAACTAAACTTTTTTCCTAAGCCTCCTTGCACATAAATACCACGTGTGTTATTAAAGGTTGTGTTAAAATCCGAATCGGTATCTTTCCCGACTTGCAAATCAAAAATTGGATCTATAGTAAACCAATAGTTTTTACTTTGTACTTGAACCAAATGTTCATTAAACAGTTTGCGCCCAGACCAAGTTGATACATTTTTATTTAGTTTTCCATTTTCAGCTTCAAAATCGTAATAATTAGAGACTTCTTGATACACAAATGGTTTTGAAGCTGTATGGCTATTAGTCCCAACTAAATTCAGATTTCTATCAAACCTTGAATACGCTTGATGCGTAAACGGAATATTTAACTGGCTTTTATATTCTAAATCTTTATAAGGCACAAGAGATTTATTAACACTATCGTATTCTTTTTTGGCTTGCCTTTCTATTTCTGAAATTGGATTAGCTCCTTTCAGATTATTTTCATTGAGTTTTGTTAAATCTGGATCTACTAACGGAATATTAATTTGAAAAGAATATTGCTTATAGGTTGCCCTCCCATTATAAGTGGCTGGTTTTATTTTTGTTAGCTTACCAAACACGCGTTTAGCTTCGGTTTTAAGCTCATCGTAAATGGCATCCACATATAAAACGACAAAATTGCCTTTTGCATCGACCTCGAACAAAACAACAATATCGCCTTTATAGTTTTCGTCTGTTACAATTTGTGGGATTTTAAAATTGTTAAATACAAATTGAGACACCTTTTGATTAAAACAAGACTTAAGAGATTCTATTTTTTGAGTTTCACATTCAGGAAAAACTGGTGGTTTTTCGTAATTAGCAATGTCTTGTGCAAACACATTTATTTGTATAGCGCATAAAATAAGTAGGAAGAATTTCTTCATCTTCTATTGAAAAAATTTTGTTTGACGAAAGATACTGCTTTTTGATTATATGTAGCAAAAAAAACCGTTACCAAATGGTAACGGGATTTTGAATATATTGATTTCTATCTTCACTTCGACTGCGCTCAGTGAGACAAAAAATTAATCTTGAACTTGAAATATAATTGGTAAAGAGTATGGTACATTTACTGCTTTTCCTCTTTGCTTACCAGGTTTCATTTTTGGGAGTAAATTAATTACGCGTGCTGCTTCTTTTTCTAGTCTTGGATGAGGTGCTCTAGAGCGAACTCCAGTAACATTTCCGTATTTATCTATTTTAAAAACAACGTTTATACGCTGTCTTCCTGTGAGTCCTAAATCTCCAGCTAAATCTGTATTAAACTTCTTTTGCACAAATTTATTTATCTTATCAGACATACATTTTCTTTTTGCATCGTTATTTCCTTTTTCGCAACCTGGATAAATTGGAACATTCTCGATAACATGAAAAGGTACGTCTATATCCTCTTCTACTTCTTCTACTTCTACTTCTTCTATTTCAATAATTTCTTCTTCTTCAGAAGTTTCTGTAGATTCTATTACGGTTTCCTCTATCTCTTCTTCATCTTCTACAATTTCAATAACTTCTGGAGCTGCTGGAGGAGGAGGAGGAGGAGGAGGAGTTTTAATTTGTTCAGTAATTGGCACCTCTTCATCATCTAATTCGTCCATGTTCAACTGACCTATATCAATAGCGTCCTTATCGTAAGTTTTGTGATTAATAGCAAAGTTTGTTATAAACAACATTAGTGCTAGACCTACAGCAAAATAAATTGATCCATTTCGCCTTACATCTGCTTTTGGATTTTTTTTAAGTTCCATAATTTGTTTTGTTTTCGAGATTGGTAAAATAACCAATAATTTACTAAAAAAGCAAGGGTTTATAAATTTTTAACGATTGTCCTGTTTCTTATAACAAGAAAAAGTGATGCTATAATAACTCCAATGCAGTTTGCAAAAACATCTAAAATGTCAAAATTCCTTACCATTGTTAACTGTCCTTGTAATACTTCAATAATTATACCATAAATAATTGAGCATAGTGCTGCAATAAAAATTGGCTTTACTTTTTTAAAACTATTAAGTGTAAAATACCATAACAAAACTAGCAGTCCATAAGCTAATGCATGAAAGATCTTATCGTCGTAATTAGTGCCTAATTTAGGTAGCGATTTAATAGCTATTAAACTAAAAACTGTTAAAACAATTGTGTAACCAATTGCCAGTAATAATATTACTTTTTTAGGCACTTATAATTGCTTTATAATCTTCGGCTGAAAGTAAATCGTCTAATTGAGAAACATCCGAACATTTCACTTTAATCATCCATCCTTCTCCATAAGGATCACTATTTACTTTTTCCGGTTCGTCTTCTAGTGTTTCATTAAATGCTATAATCTCTCCAGATACAGGCAAAAATAAATCGGAAACCGTTTTTACTGCTTCAACAGTTCCAAACACTTCTTCTATTTCTAAAGTTTCGTCTAAAGTTTCGACTTCAACATAAACAATATCTCCTAATTCGCTTTGGGCAAAATCAGTAATTCCTATTGTAATTGTATCTCCTTCTACTTTAATCCATTCATGATCTTTTGTATATTTTAATTCTGACGGAATGTTCATAATTTATTTTTTTACTGTAAATATGTTAGTTGTTAATTTCCAAAATTATAGCGTAAGGTAAGTCCTGAACGTATTGTTGTTTGTGGGAATGCGGTTGATATTGCGTACTCTGAAAATGAATAATCAAAATAGAAAATACCTGTTAATGCTTTACTAAACGCATAATCTGCCGAATATTTAAAACTCCAAATAGTTTGTCCTGAAGTTACTTGATTATTGTCTAAATCTAAATATCTAATAATCGTTTTATTCTCTCTTACAGAAATATCTGCTTTCATGTTTAAATCGCTTTTAACTATTTGTCTTGGTCCTGCAATTTGTGATCTAATTTTAACATCTTTTATTCTGTAACCTAAACCTATAATATATTCGTAACCTTGAATTTCGGTCAATAAATTATTATCGAAACTTAATGATAATAAACGATCTTTTTTAATTTCTGCTAGAATTTTAAGAGAGTTTTTCATTTCAAAATCAATCTTAATTAATGGGCTGAACTGCTCCATAAGATTAATATTACTAAACAAAGTTTCGTTCTTATAATTTCCAGCCTGATCTAACACATTAGTATTTTGCGCTGTATAATCTAAACTTTTATTTGCTGCATTAAAATCTAGATTTGTTCTAAACTGATTTATTGTGTAAGTAGAATTATAACCATGAGTTACAGAAAAACGTTTAAAATGCTTTTTAAACCATTTAAACTGCATAAATCCTGTGTATTTTAATGTCCAATTTGGTATTGGTACATCTCTAAATGCACTTAATTTTACCTTATTTGCATCTTGTCCAGAATATGCTGCTAATAATGCAGGTAGCAATACTGCCTGATTGGTCTTTCCGTAACCTAAAGGAAAGCTATTTAAGTCGTCATCTTCAAAGTTATTTGGATTAGAAAAATCTACTCCAGCATTTTGTGCCAATCGCCGTGCAATTACTAATCTATTTGCTCTAAAATCTTCAAATGCTGCTGAACCATTCTCATCACTGCTACTAAATGCTGTTTTAATTAACGCTGTTGAAATATTGAAATTTCCAAAAGTGTTTTGAATTAATGAATTGAATTCATTACTAAAACCATCTCCATTTGTATCTAAAGCATTAAAGGTTTCAGTAAAATTTTCGGCATAAGTTCTTCCTCCTGTAAGGTCTATTTTTAAATTTCTAACAGGTTCTATATTTACTGAAAAATTTAAATTTTTAGTTTGATTTTCGGTGTATTGTTGATTAAAGTCTGGAAATACAGTTAACCAACCATTTCTAGCTGCAAGATGCCTTATGTCTCTTTGGCTTCCCAACGTATAACCAAAAGTTGGCTTAAGAGTACCTATAAATCCAGGTGTTTGCAAATAACCAGGTAAATATGTTCCGTTATTTTCTGAATAGTTAAGTTGAATTCTCTTTACACTTGTTACTATGCCTATTGCAGTATTATAAAGTGCATTATTTTTAGTTTTTGTTGTTTGGCTATTATTTGAAGCTTTAGGATTTGGCAAACCTTTATTAGCTCCAGGGCTTCCAGGTGTTAATCTTCTTCTCGTAGTTTTCTTTTTAAGCCCTAAATAATTATAGAGCTTTCTCATATCTAAAGTTGCATTTAGATTATGTGTGTTTGCATTAGAAATTGAATTTCCTAAATCGAAGGTTTGCCCATCAATAGTAAGGTCGCCAAACAAGTCTGATCCTTTATTCCATTGAAAATCTCCAGTATAAGCATAGGTTGCTCTTAAGAAACTTAAGGTAGGTATTTTATGCAATGGTATCTCATAATTTATACCTAGTTGTTGATATTGTCTATTAGGATCTCCTACATCGAAGAATCCATCCCAAACATCTAATGTTGGGTCTTGTTCTCCATTTATAATATCGTCTATAAAATAATTACGCACAATATTATTGTTTGCTGCTGTAAAGTTTAAACGCAATGCATCTGTTATATCGTAATTTACAGTGTATTGAAAATCGAAGGTGTAGTTTCTTCTAAACAATTCTTCTAAACCAATATTAGCGCCTCCCAAATCTGCCTCTCTAAATTTTTGTTTATTAAATTGTCTTATAAAATCTGTATTAAATGAAAAACTTGTAGGTAGTAAATTAAAATTAAAGTCTTTTAATATTTTCCAATATTTCCCTTTAAATAAAGAGTCATTCTTTTTAAATGGTTCAATCTTTATTGGATTAAAATTAAAATTATAATTAGCTCCTACTCTTACAGATTGATCTAAAGCATTTTCGATCTCAAAATCCCGATGTTCTGTTTGATTAAAGGAATAGTTAAATGTTAAATTCTCAACATCGTAAAATCTTGGTGTTCCTTCTCCTGTTCTTTGTTTTCGAACTCCTATAAAATTGATGCTTTGTCGTTTTGTATAATCTTCCGATTGTTTTAAAATAGTTTTTCTTTCTGCACTTGTTTGTGCTGCGTCTAAACGATTTTGCAATTTTATATCTTTATATTGTTGGTCGTATTCTGGTGTAATAAGTGCTTCGCTTTGTCCATAATTAAAAGGAATTTGAATTCCCCATTTTTTTGGCAATAACAGTCCAATATTAATATTTGTTACCACATCGTATTGTTTTACATCTTCTCTACTTCTTTCGTTTGGTCCTTGTTCTAAAGTTCCAAAACCAGCAGTACTTTGCCTTCCTGTTGCACTAATATTCACAAAATCTGCAATATTAGTATCCATACTTACCACAGCTGCCCAACCGCCTTTATTGTCCATATCTGACAGTCGAAGCTCATTAAACCAAGCTTCAACACAAATATCTATATTGTCTTGCCTAGAATTTTTAATGCCAACCATTAAAACTCTTACATCCCCAAAATTTGGATTTCCTTTAATAGCAACACGATGTTGACTGATTTGATAAGGAGAGAACTCTGGTACTGGAGCTTCATCCAACACTCCATCTATAACATCGTAAAACGTTGCGTTAACATTACCCAATGTTCCTGTTGAAATTCCTAAAGATTTTATTTTTTCTAGAACTTCTATTGGAAGATTAATTTCGTTTGCCAAAGGCCATACCTCTCTTGGGTCTTGAGAATTACCTCCTGATACTTGTAAAGGCACTTCAATTTGATAGTAATTTTGTGTAAAGTCGTTACCCATTCTAATAAACCCAATAGCTTCGCCATCTGTTAATCCTGGAGTGTCTCCTTCTTCGGCATGAATAAACATTCGCAGCTTTTTAAACTGACGCATATCAATATTAATATTTTTAAATACTGCTCTTGAATCTTCTGCCTCTAACTCACAAGCATTTACTACTAAAGACTGTTCATTTTGTCTAACTATGGTATTATTATTGTTAAACTGTTCTAGCTCAACTCCTGGAGGAATAACATAATTTCCGTCATTTTCTTGTAACCCAATAACACCAACGTTAAATTCTGTACCATCATCGTCAACATTAGGGTCATCACTATCTAGACTCAATTTATAACGTCTCCAATCACTTCTTACCAAATCTAAAGTGGCGAAACGCAATACTGTTTTTTCAGAAAAATCTTTTAAAAACAAACGTGTAAAACGAATGGATCTAAAATCTTTAATGCTTCCTACTGTATTCGTTGGTCCTGTTAATGGAATTCTAAATTGATACCATCTAATGTCTGCAGTATTGCCATTTGGTAAGGTTACGTTTTCAGTTTTTCTATCTACAATAAATTGGTTATTTACATCACCAAGACTTGTTGGTGTAATATCCATTTCATATTCAAAATAACTATCTATGGTGTTCATGGTATTGTCACGATTAATATCCTCAACATCTGGCTGTGTTGTAGAACCACGATTGGTATTTGTAAACGTATCTGGCGAATTTCCTTGTTGACCATTATAAAGCTTATAACGATCAAAAATATTTCCATCTGTATTTAAGAAATAGGTGTAATTATCGTTTGCTGGATCTGCTCCAAATACTGCTCCAAAAATAGAAGTTTCCTCTGCATCATCGTAACCATCCAGCCCAACATCTTGGTTTGTACGTTCTTGACCCAATGAAGAAAAGGCATAAATTAAAGATTGGTTTTGAGGTACTACAGTTTGCCAAGACAGAATTTGAGGCAGTAAACTAATATCACCATCTTCTGGCAATCCATTTTCATATTGTTTTTTCCCATCCTTTAATATATCTTCTGAAATGTTACCGAGATTAAACGTTAATTTACCTCCAGTATTTGTTAGATTATCCAAAAACGGATCTTGTAGCCAAAACTCAATGTATTCTACATTGGCTTGTTCAAAATCGGTTGATGTTAATTGTCTTGTAATTCCAGCCCAAGCTGCATTAGGATTTACGCCATTTTGAGAACCTGAACGAAAATTATAAGGTCCTCTTTCGGTTGGATAATACGCTAAATCTAGTGTAGGAATAATAGTGATTTGTCCTTGTACTAAATCTCTTTGTGGAAAAATTTCATCTATAAAAACACGTCTTGTATATAAATCTGAAACATCATTGTCACTCATTCCTCCTGGTCTTTGGCTACTATAAAAAATAGGATCTACTGTGTACCAATTTAATAGTGCACGATCGTAACCATTTTGAATACCATTATCATCCTCATTTGCATCAACTCCAAGTCCTATAGGACGACTAGATAAAAACCATGATTGTGGCGATAAAAGATCTATAGCGTTTTGAGTGCCTTCAAAATCATCGACATAAGACGTAGATTCACCAGCAAAATCGGATCCTTTTGGTGAGCCTGGAAGTAGGTAAGCAAATTCTCCTCTTACAGATAAATTTGAAGGGACATCAGTATCTATATTTGGTAATTTATTCGCTAAACGTGTTAAAAAAGGAACTTCGGTAGAAAAGTTACCATTAATTCCAAAAATAGAATTGTTTATAGGTTCTGTTCCTAAATTTGCTTTTTGAGTAATTGGTCTTTCATTTAAGTTCAAGTAAGTTGCGCCTAAAACAAAATTTTCGTTAAATTGATGTTCGATATTTAATCCTGTAAAACGCCTAGTTTGTTGACCAAATACTGCATTATTTTCTACAGATACTTGTATAGGTGTATTTGAAGCTTGTAAGGCTGGATCTAATATTTGAACAGTTCCAAACTGATAATTTACTGTGTAATCTACACCTTCTATTAAAACTCTTCCTCCAGCAGTTACTTTAACAGAACCTCTTGGCACATTAAATGCTCCTATAGGAATTCCAGAACCTCCTGAAGATTTATAACGTCCTTTAATTTGAAACTTATTCTTTTCGCCATCTTCTAAAGCTGCTGTTTTGGTTTCTTTATAAAGTGTTCTATAAACGTATTTTTTTTGATTTGCATTATAATCGGTCGAAACGTTTTCATCTCCTTCATAATTTTCACTAATATTTAACCTTAACTTCTCAAATAAATAATTCCCAAATGGTTCTACGTTTGTAAAAATAATTTTTCCGTTTTGTTGAATTACTGTAATGCCAGGAACAAAATCGAAAAAACCATCACCATTTGTTTGCGGATCGTTATTAAAATTTAACTTGTCTAAGTTAAACACTCTCAATAATGGTGTTTCATCTATCGCATCTTGATTAGGTGCAGGTGTTGGAAATGGTGTGCCATCTACTGGAGTAATAAAGTTTAGTGGTGAGGTTTCGGTATAGAAAATATTTAATTTAAAATCTTCTTTGCTTAATTGAAAAGAGCCTGTGTTATAAATGTTCTTCATCATTAAATCCCAAATCGGTTCATCTACATCTGTAACTGTACTTTTAAGCATTTTAAGCACTAGGCTTTTAGTATTAATAATTGGGTTTCCAGTATTAATATCTTCGGTTATATTTGTTGCATCAACACCATCGTTTGCAAATTCTCCTACTTGATATACTTGGTCTCCAACGGTAAACTGAAATGCTACTGCTAAAATTTCATCGTTTTGTAGACGTTGATTTAAAGATATATATCCTAATTGCGTATTTAGGGTATATTCGTTGCCCTGAATTAATTTTTTTGCACTTTCCAATTTACCATAATCGAATCCCTCGTTTACTCCAGCAACTAAAATTCCTGCTTGTACAGTGGAAACATCTCTTATCGCTTCTGTAATTTGTGATCCTGCTCCACCAATGTTTGTTGGATCGTAAGCATTATTAGGGTTATCTGGAAAAGCATTAGGGTTGGGATTTAATATGTTTACCGCAGAACCAACAATATTAGTTTCTCCTAAATCTTGAAGTGCTACAATGTTTCTTACATTTTCAGTTTGCGTAGTTCGATTAGTTACCCAAACTTCAATTCTTGTAATTTGCAACCCTTGATTATTTATATAAGGGTATGTTTCTAAAGCTTCATCGTACTTCTCTCTAAAATATTGGGATAGGAAAAAATGTCGATTCTCGTCATAATCTAATCCAAAGAAATCAAATTCTTCAAGAGTGCCTCCGCCTTGAGAAACCACAGTACGTGTTTCAGATTTTTGTTCAGAAAAGACTCCTGTTATCTTTGTTTTTCCAAATTGAAATTGGGTTTTTACTCCAAAAAGGCTTTGTGCTCCAGAAATTAAAGAACTGTTTAGCGGCATACTTACATTACCTACTTCAATTTTTTGAAGAATATCATCTTCGGTTGGTGTGTATTCTAGCTTAAATAAATTTTGAAAATCGAATGTTGATTGGGTGTCGTAATTAGTTGTAATTTGTAAACGTGTACCTACTTTACCTAACAAACTTAAACTGATTCGCTGATCGAAATCGAAAGTAAAATTATTTCTGTTTCTTGGTGAAAATGACGGATTGTCTTGTTTGGTGAATAAAACACCTAAATCCATTTCTACCGATCCTTGAGGTATAACTTCAATAGTATTGCCTCCAAAAATACTTTCAAAAAAATTGGAGTTTACATAGAGTTCTGGGATAAGATTTTTTTGTAATTCTTCCGATCCTTCTTTTTTTCCATCAAAAGCATCAATTTTTTGTTTATAATAATTTCTTAAATTTTCTTGAGCAAGTAACTTATAATATTCGGCTGGCGACAATATTAATGGATAGTTAATATTAAAATTTCCTATGCTTTCTGTATATATATATCTATCAGTTTTTGGGTCGTAAGTATATTTTGATACTATACTGTTTGGATTAGGCATTAACAAGTTACTAAAAGAAAATCCTGTACTTGTTGAATCTTTTACAGTTGCATTTGGTGTTTGTTGTGCAAAAATTATCACACAAGAAAACAACATAAGACAAGTAAGCACATATTGTATGGCAGATTTATAAAATGTGTGATTGGTAGTCTTCAATATTAATTATAATTTTTTTAAAGCTTCTTTTATTATAGTTTCAACATTAGCGTCCTGATTTGCAGCAATTATTTTATCTACAACGTGATCGGATTGTTTCTTAGTAAAGCCAAGAACTTCTAAAGCAGATAACGCTTCTTCTTTATTAGTATTGCTCTGCGAAATTGAACCTTCATCTATATCGTAAATCTTTAAAACTTTATCTTTTAATTCTATTATTACACGTTGCGCTGTTTTTAATCCAATTCCTTTTACAGATTGTATTAATGCAACGTCTTCTATAGCAATACCTTCTCTAACTTGTTTAGGAGTTAAAGAAGATAACATAGTGCGTGCAATATTAGTTCCTATGCCACTAACAGAAATCAGCAAACGAAAAATTTCTCTTTCCGAAATTGAAGAGAAGCCATATAATGTATGAGAATCTTCCTTTACGTGCAAATGCGTATAAAGTCGTAAATTTTCTTGATTAGAAATTTGAGAATATGTATGCAAAGAAATGTTTAAATAATAACCAACTCCATTACAATCTATCACAACATTTGTAGGATTTTTTTCTGTGAGCTTTCCTTGTATATGAGTAATCATTAATAGCGTTTTGTTATCGTCTCAAATGTAATAAAATTATTATACATAATTATACCTATTAAACATGAAAATAGTGAGGTAATTAAAGGGTGTTTATTATTCTAAACCTATTGTTCTATTTAAGATACTAGACCGCTTCGCTTTCAGAACAAAAAATAAAGACTGAATTGTATTTAATTGACAATCATTTCAGTTTTTTAATTTATTTTTTCAGAACAAATATAATTTCTAAAATAGAAAAGCAAGATGTACAGAATGTAATACTTTCTGTAAGCTGTAGTATCATTATCAATAATGAGTATTCTAACTTTATTAATCGAAAACTAATGTTTATTTTTCTCTTTTCTGTTTCTTTTGTGCGTCGATTACAGCAATGGCTGTCATGTTTACAATTTCATCTACACTAGCGTCTAATTGCAAAATATGAACAGGTTTTTTCATTCCCATCATAATTGGACCAATATTTTCGGATTGGTTGAGTTCTTTAAGAAGTTTGTATGTAATATTTGCCGCATCTAAATTAGGAAATATAAGCGTGTTTACTTTTTTATCGGCTAGTTTAGAAAATGGAAAACGCTCTCGACGCATTTTTCTATTTAAAGCAAAATCTGTTTGCAACTCACCATCTACAATTAGGTTTGGTGAATAACGATGTAAATAGGATACTGCATCTCTAACTTTTGAAGCCTTTTCATTGCCTGATGATCCAAAATTAGAATACGATATCATTGCTACAATAGGCTCAATTCCAAACATCTTTACAGTTGTAGCTGTCATTTGAGCTATTTTTGCCAAATCTTTTGCTGTTGGGTCTATATTAATTGAAGTATCACTTAAAAACAGAGGTCCGCTTTGAGTCATTAAAACGTTTGTTGTTGCAATTCTTGTAGCTCCTTTTTCTAGGCCTATTAATTCTAACATTGGTTTTACAACTGATGGATAATTTCTAGAATAACCAGAAATTAAAGCGTCTGCATCACCTTCATTAACCATCATTGCAGCATAATAGTTGCGTTCTCTCAATAACTTTCTAGCAGAATGCTGTGTAATACCCCGTCTTTTACGTTGTTTCCAATATATCTCTGCGTAATCATTTTTATGCTCTTTTTCAGCATCGCTTTTAGGATCAATTATAGTTACTTCAGCATCAAATTCTAGTTCTTTTTTTAAGTTTTCAATTTTCTCTCGCCGACCTAATAATATAGGAATTGCAATACCTTCTTCATAAACTATTTGAGCAGCTTTTAAAACTTGTAATTGATCTGCTTCTGCAAAAACTACACGTTTAGGTTCTAACTTAGCTCTGTTATGCAATAGCCTAACTAACTTATTATCGCTTCCTAACCTCTCAAGAAGTGACTCTTCATATTCCTTCCAATCTTCAATTGGTTCTTTAGCAACACCACTATCCATAGCTGCTTTAGCTACTGCTAGAGGCACAACAGCTATTAGTCTAGGATCGAAAGGTTTAGGTATAATATAATCTTTCCCAAAAGTTAGTCTTGTTTCTCTATAGGCAACATTTACTTGCTCTGGAACAGGCTCTTTTGCTAAATTTGAAAGTGCTATTACAGCAGCTTTTTTCATAGCTTCATTAATTCCTGTTGCACGAACATCAAGAGCTCCTCTAAAAATAAACGGAAATCCTAAAACATTATTTACTTGGTTTGGATGATCACTACGACCAGTTGCCATAATTATATCATCGCGAGTATCGATCGCAAGTTGGTATGGAATTTCTGGATCTGGATTAGCCATGGCAAAAACAATTGAATCTTTAGCCATTGCTTTTATCATTTTAGGAGTTACTATGTTTGCAATTGATAGACCAATAAACACATCGGCATCTTTCATTGCTTCATCTAGCGTACTAATTTTTCTATCTGTTGCAAATTCGGCTTTTTGTGAGCTTAAGTTTTCTCGATCTTTTCTAATTACACCTTTACTGTCTAACATCACAATATTATCTTTCTTTGCTCCAAAAGATTTATATAATCGTGTGCATGAAATGGCTGCTGCTCCAGCTCCACTTACTACTATTTTTACATCTTCAATCTTTTTTTCTGAAATCTCTAAAGCATTTAACAATGCTGCTGCCGATATTATTGCTGTGCCATGTTGGTCGTCGTGCATGACAGGAATATCCAGTTCTTCTTTTAACCTTCTTTCAATTTCAAAAGCTTCAGGAGCTTTAATATCTTCTAAATTAATTCCTCCAAAAGTTGGTGCAATATGTTTTACTGTTTGAACAAATTCTTCAATATTTTCAGTATCTATTTCAATATCAAAAACATCTATATCTGCAAAAATTTTGAATAATAATCCTTTCCCTTCCATTACAGGTTTAGAGGCTTCAGGACCAATATTGCCAAGCCCTAAAACTGCTGTTCCGTTAGAAATTACAGCAACCAAATTACCTTTTGCAGTATATTTATAAGCATTGCTTTTATCTTTTTCGATTTCCAGACAAGGTTCTGCTACTCCTGGAGAATATGCTAAAGACAAATCTCTTTGCGTTGCATATTTTTTTGTTGGTACGACTTTAATTTTCCCTGGAGTTGGTTTGGCGTGATAGTTTAGGGCTTCGAGACGTTTACTTTGCTTACTCATAAAACTGGATTAATATGAATTTACAAATGTAAGTGTTTTAAGAGAATGGAGAATAGAAAAAAGAAAATAGACTTAATTATTCTGTGTCTAAAGTTAAAAGTATTTAAAGTGAATGCTCTTTAACTAAAATTAAACTTTAGAATTTCTTTATTATTTTTTAGTTAGCTCAACTTGATTGGACACACCGAATAATCTGTTAGTGTCTGGATTTTTTCATAATTGAATATCTTTAAGTACTAATTAGTTACATAAATTTCAACTTTTCAAAAATTCAATATTTCTCCTTAATCCCGAAAATTTAGTCCGTTTTACTGCTGAATCTTTAAATAGTTTTTTGAATATATCTTCGGTAATTTCTTCCCAATCTTTTTTCGTCATTGAAAGTAACTCTGGATGCGGATTAAAAAGTGGTTCCTGATGTGGTTTTGAAAAACGATTCCAAGGGCAAACGTCCTGACATATATCGCAACCAAACATCCAATCGTCAAATTGTCCTTTAAATTCTGTTGGAATATTGTCTTTTAGTTCTATTGTAAAATATGAAATACATTTGCTGCCATCTACCACATAAGGTTCAGTTATTGCTTGTGTTGGGCATGCTTCTATACAGGCTGTACATGTCCCACAATGGTCTGTTACAGTCATATCATATTCTAGTTCTAAATCAATAATTAATTCTGCAATAAAATAAAATGAGCCTACTTGCTCAGTTAATAAATTACTATGCTTCCCGATCCATCCTAAACCTGATTTTGCTGCCCAAGCTTTATCAAGAACTGGAGCAGAATCTACAAAAGCTCTTCCATACACCTCACCAATTTCATCTTGAATGAATTGCAATAATTGTTTGAGTTTATCTTTAATTACAAAATGATAATCGATTCCGTAAGCGTATTTTGACAATTTAAAACTGTTTATATTTTGCTCTTCTTGTGGATAATAATTTAATAATAAGGAAATAACGCTTTTTGAATCCTGTACCAATTTTGTTGGATCTAAACGTTTGTCGAAATGATTTTCCATATACTGCATTTTGCCATGCATATTATGGTTTAACCAGTTTTCCAAACGTGGTGCTTCTTCCTCTAAAAAGGCTGCTTTACTAATGCCACAAGACAAAAAACCGAGGCGTTTGGCTTCGGTTTTTATGAGATTGGTATGATTTTGATTGGAGATCATATTAATGAAATTCCTGCCTTCGCAGGAATGACAAATGAAACTAAAACAATCCGCCTTGGGTTGCTCCTTTAGTTCTTCCTAAGTGTTTGTAAGCTAGTTCTGTGACTTCTCTTCCGCGAGGTGTTCGCATAATAAAGCCTTGCTGAATTAAAAAAGGTTCGTAAACTTCTTCAATGGTTTCTACACTTTCGCTTACTGCAGTTGCAATGGTTGTAATACCAACAGGACCGCCTTTAAACTTATCGATAATAGTTGTTAAGATTTTATTATCCATTTCATCCAAACCATGAGCATCTACATTTAGAGCTTCGAGAGCAAACTTGGCTATTTTAATATCTATATTCCCATCGCCTTTTATTTGTGCAAAATCACGAACTCGACGTAACAATGCATTAGAAATTCTAGGTGTACCTCTACTTCTTCCTGCAATTTCAATCGCTGCTTCTATAGAAATAGGGACTTCCAAAATATGTGCGCTACGTTGTACTATTGATGTTAATATTTCGGTATTATAATATTGTAATCTGCTTGTAATCCCGAAACGCGCTCTCATAGGTGCTGTAAGTAATCCCGAACGCGTTGTTGCACCAACTAAAGTAAATGGGTTTAAGTTGATTTGTACCGTTCTGGCATTTGGTCCAGACTCAATCATTATATCGATTTTGTAGTCTTCCATAGCCGAATATAAATACTCTTCTACAATTGGACTTAAACGATGTATTTCATCTATAAACAACACATCTCGTTCTTCAAGATTTGTAAGTAATCCTGCCAAATCTCCCGGTTTATCTATAACAGGTCCAGAAGTTACTTTAATTCCAACGTTTAACTCATTAGCCAAAATATGTGCCAAAGTAGTTTTACCTAATCCTGGTGGACCATGAAATAAAGTATGGTCTAAAGCATCACCTCTTAAGTTTGATGCTTCAACAAATATTTTTAAGTTTTCTAAAATCTGATCTTGACCAGCAAAATCATCGAAAGAAAGTGGTCTTAATGCTCTTTCTATTTCGTTTTCTTCTGGAGAAATATTTTCGCTTGAAGGATTAAGATTTTCGTTCATACTCATTCCCCACGAAAGTGGGAATCCCGTTTAATTAGTTCTTTTATTTTAATTGCATTTAATTATATAAGATTTCCACCTTTGCGGAAAAGATAAAAAGCTACTCATCAAATATAAACAAAAAGCCTTTCTAATCCCGATAGTTATCGGGAGAAAGGCTTTTTATATCGATTTTGAGATTCCTGCCTTCGCAGGAATTTATTAGTGCTGAAGTTCTTCTTCTCCTTCTTTCAATGGAACATTTTGAGGTACAAAATCTTCATCATGTCCTGGTTTACTATAATCGTAAGCCCAACGATGCACATGTGGAATCTCGCCTTCCCAGTTGCCATGAATATGTTTTATTGGTGCTGTCCACTCTAAAGTTGTAGATTTCCAAGGATTTTGCACTGTTTTCTTTCCGTAGAAAATACTGTAGAAGAAATTCCATAAAAACACCAATTGTGCAACGCCTCCTATTAAAGCAAATATAGTAATGATGACATTCACATCAGATAAATCATCAAATAGAGGGAAATTACTATTCGTATAATAACGTCTTGGTAATCCAGCCATTCCTATAAAATGCATGGGGAAAAATACACCATAAGCACAAATTGCAGTAATCCAAAAATGGACATAGCCTAAATTTTTATTAAGCATACGTTTAAACATTTTAGGATACCAATGATAGATGCCTGCAAACATGCCATACAATGCAGAAATGCCCATCACTAAGTGGAAGTGAGCTACTACAAAGTAAGTATCATGAACGTTAATGTCTAAAGCACTATCTCCAAGAATAATTCCTGTTAAACCTCCTGAAATAAATGTAGAAACCAAACCAATAGAAAACAACATTGCAGGATTAAACTGAATATTGCCTTTCCATATCGTGGTAATCCAGTTAAAGGCTTTAATAGCTGAAGGAATTGCAATTAATAAGGTAGTAAATGTAAATACAGAACCTAAAAATGGATTCATTCCTGAAACGAACATATGGTGTCCCCAAACAATTGTAGATAAAAATGCAATTGCTAATATTGCAGCAATCATTGCACGATACCCAAAGATAGGCTTACGAGAATTGGTAGCAATAACTTCTGAAACAATACCCATTGCAGGTAGAATTACAATGTAAACTTCTGGATGTCCTAAAAACCAAAATAGATGCTCGAATAATACAGGAGATCCTCCTTGATAGTGTAAGACTTCACCTTGAATAAATATATCAGACAAGAAGAATGATGTTCCAAAACTTCTATCCATTATTAATAATAATGCTGCAGATAATAAAACTGGGAAAGATACTACGCCTATAATTGCAGTTACCAAAAATGCCCAAATGGTTAATGGCAAACGTGTCATAGACATTCCTTTTGTGCGTAAATTTATAATGGTAACAATATAATTTAACGAAGCTAATAATGAGGATGCTATAAATATTGCCATAGAAACCAACCATAAAGTCATACCCATTCCAGAACCTGCTTGTGCTAATGGTAATGCGCTTAAAGGCGGATAAATAGTCCAACCTGCTGATGCTGGTCCAGCTTCAACAAATAGCGAAATTATCATAACTACACTAGATAAGAAAAACATCCAATACGAAATCATATTAAGAAGTCCTGATGCCATATCTCTTGCACCAATTTGCAGTGGAATTAATAAATTACTAAACGTTCCGCTTAATCCAGCAGTAAGTACAAAGAATACCATGATTGTACCATGTATGGTTACTAATGCTAAATAAATATCGGCATCCATAACGCCATCTGGTGCCCATTTACCCAATAGTGCTTCAAAGATTACATTAGGTTCTTCAGGCCATGCAATTTGCATACGAATCATAAGTGACATTATTACACCAATAACTCCCATAATTGTACCTGTAATAAGGTACTGTTTTGCAATCATTTTATGATCTTGACTAAATATATATTTAGTAACAAAGGTCTCTTTATGATGATGTCCACAATCGTCGTGTGCGTGAGTATCTGCGTGTTCTGACATAATCTATATTTGTTTTATAATCTTAAGTTATCTTTTAATTTTGAACCAACGAATTTTTAAATAATTTTTGCTCCTTTATCCAAGCATCATACTCCTCTTGTGTTTCCACAATAATTTTCATTTGCATATTGTAATGCGACTTACCACAAATTTTATTACACAATAACAAGTAATCAAATTCGTAAGGCTCTAAAGGTTCTTCTCCTTTTTCGACTAAAGCTTTGCTGTTTTCTATTCGTATTCTATTAATATTAGCAACTTTGTCAATCATTTCAGGAGTTTGTCTCATCTCTGCAGTAGTTACTGTTGGTGTAAAACCAAATTGAGTAATCATGCCTGGAACACAATTCATCTGTGCTCTAAAATGAGGCATATATGCAGAGTGTAAAACATCTTGCGAACGCATTTTAAATAGGACTAACTTACCAACTGGCAAGTGAACTTCTGTAGTAATTATATCATCTTGAGCATTAGGATCGGACTCATCTACACCTAAAATATTAGCTCTATTGATATCTATTAATCTAACATTTGCCATTCCTAAAGTATTGTCTGTGCCAGCGTAACGAGCTTTCCAGTTAAACTGTTGAGCATATAATTCAATAACTAAAGGATCGTCTTCTTCGCTTACATTCATAATTTCATTCCATGTAAATAATCCATAAATAATTAATCCTGCTAAAGTAATTGTTGGAATAATAGTCCAAATAAATTCTAACTTATCATTATCTGCATAAAACAATGCCTTTCTTCCTTTTTCTCCTTTATACTTAAACGCAAAATAATGTAATAGAAACTGTGTAATAGTTTGCACGAAAAAAATGAGTGACATTGAGATAATCATTAAATTATCTACTTTCACACCATGTTCTGATGCTGCATTAGACATTAATGGTAAGTCTCCCCATTTTACAAAACATACAATTGTAATGATGTAAATGAAGGCTAAAAAGACCATCATTAAATAACCATTTATTCTATTGTCTTTATCATTAGCCACTTGAGTATTCTCATTATTAGCATTTGCCAAATCAAAGATTTTGACCATTTGCCAAATTGCAACTGTAATAAATATTAAAACTATAATTGTTAATAAAGCAGTCATTTTTGTGTTTCGTCTTTATTTAATTTAATTAATAATGGAAATTTTCACTTTCTTTAATAAACGGGTTTCTTTTTGCAAGAAGTGGTGCTTTTGTTAAAGCTATAAATACTATAAAAAGAAATAATCCTGCAAATAATAATACTGAACTTATCTCTGGAATTCCAATATACCATCTATCTCCAACTGTTGCTGGCATAATCATATTGAATATATCTATATAATGACCTAATAATACTATAATACCAGTTAAAACTATAAACCAAGGAACTCGTTTAAAATCGCTATTCATTAATAGTAAAAATGGAAAAATAAAGTTTAGAATAAGCATACCAAAAAATGGTAAATTATAATCTTCTATTCGTGTTACAAAATAAGTAACTTCTTCGGGAATATTAGCATACCAAATTAACATAAATTGAGAGAACCATAAATAGGTCCAGAAGATACTAAACCCAAACATATACTTGGCTAAATCATGTAAATGGCTATCGTTAACAAACTCTAAATATCCTTTAGCTTTTAAGAAAATTGCTAATAAGGCAATTACTGTAATACCACTTACAATCATACTTGCAAATACATACCAACCAAACAATGTGCTAAACCAATGCGGATCTACACTCATTATCCAATCCCAAGACATCATTGACGATGTATAAATATAGAACACTAAAAATGCTGCCGAAATACGGAATAATTTTTTAAAGTTTCTATTATCTTCGGCAGTATCTTGTGCTATCGAAAACTTACGTGCAAAATATCTATACAAGCTCCATCCTCCAATAAATATTAATCCTCGAATAATGAAACCAGTCATGTTTAAAAATCCTGATTTATTTTGAATTAATTTATCATGTTCTACAACTTCAGGATCCATCCAAACAAATAGGTTGTAATGTCCTATTGTACCAGAAGCAACTGCAATACCTAAAACGATTAATGCTCCAGGAAGTAAATATGCTGTAATGCCTTCCATGACTCTAAAAAGTACTGGAGACCAACCTGCTTGTGATGCAATTTGAATGGCGTAAAAAGCTAATACTCCAAGCGCAATCATCATAAAAAAGAAAGCCGACACATAAAGTGCAGACCAAGGTCTGTTAGCTATTTGATGCTGAACATGTTTAGCATGCTCATCTGCTTTTTGTGCTTCTGTGTGCTCATCAATACTTGTTACAGTTGTTGTTTCTTCAGCATGATCACTACCATGTTCTTCTGCAAGTATTATTTTTACTTCATCTAAAGATTTATGAGATGTCATGAAACCATACCCAACTCCTAAAAATCCTAATACCACTAAGATGATAGAAAATGTCTTTAATTTATTTGAAAACGTGTACATATTGATATATAAACTTTATCTAAACTTATTATTGTAAATCTTCTTTTAATTTTAACACATATTCTACAACTTGCCAACGTTCTTCTTCATTAATTTGATTGGCATGAGAACCCATTGCATTTTTGCCATAATATATTACATGATAAATACTGCCTGCTGTAATTGCTCTTGCAGCATCGTTATAACTTGGTATTCCGAGAATTTTTTCTCGCTTTACTAAATTACCTTGACCATCACCTTTAATACCATGACAAATACCGCAGTAGATGTTATATAATTCTTTTCCTTTTACTAAATCTACTTGTGTAGAATCTAAAGGACTCATCAATTCTAATTTTGCTCTTTCATAGTCTTCATTAGTATTTACATAATCAAATAATGAATATCCTCTTGCAATTGTTCTTTCGGCAGTTAACATTGCCGATTGTTCTTCAGTAAAAACTTCGTATTCGCCATAGGTTTCATATCCTTCAGATTCATACATATCAGGAAAGAATTGATAATTAGGTCTTGTGTCTTTTTTACAAGAAAAAACCGAACTAATCATTACTCCCAATACAAATATTTTAATTAAGCTCTCCATAATATATTAATGTGCTTCTTTATCTACTATATTAATTTCAACTGCACCAGTTTCTTTAAGCAGGTTTTCTAACTCCTTTTCATTTCCATGAACAGCTAATTCCATCAAAAAATGATCGTCTGTAGTTCTTGGGTCAGGATTTTCAGCTTTTTTAAATGGCCACATTTTGCTTCGTAAATAAAATGTAATAACCATTAAATGAGCAGCAAAAAAAACGGTTAGCTCAAACATAATTGGTACAAAAGCCGGCATGTTTTCAATATAACTAAAACTAGGTTTTCCTCCTATGTTTTGAGGCCAATCTGTAATCATCATATAGTTCATCATCAAAACGGATATGATTAACCCTATACAACCATAAATAAATGATGTAATTGCAATTCTTGTTGGTGCTAATCCCATTGCTTTGTCAAGCCCATGAATATGGAATGGTGTATATATTTCTTCTATATGATGTCTTTTTGCCTTAACCTTTTTAACAGCAGCCATTAGCACATCATCGTCGTTATAAATAGCCTGAATTACTTTTGAAGATTCCATACTATCTTAGTTTTTTAAATTTTTAGAATTATCATCAACAATGTTTGATGTTCTCTTATCAACTCCAGTTCCTACTAAACTTTGTCCTGCATCTCTAATCTTTTTATAACGTTCGCCAGAAGATTTTAAAATTGTTTTTACTTCTGCTTGAGCAATTACTGGGAATGTTCTTGCATAAACTAAAAACAACAAAAAGAAAAATCCTATAGTTCCTATAAAAATTCCTATGTCAACAAATGTAGGTGAGAACTTTGTCCAAGATGATGGTAAATAATCTCTTGTTAATGAGACTGTTATAATCACAAAACGTTCAAACCACATTCCAACATTTACTACAATTGAAATAACGAACGAAAACATAATACTTGTTCTTAACCTTTTAAACCACATTAACTGTGGAGAAAACACGTTACACGTCATCATCATCCAGTATGCCCAAGCATAAGGTCCAGTTGCTCTGTTTAAGAACGCATATTGTTCGTATTCTACTCCCGAATACCAAGCAATAAATAACTCTGTCATATAAGCTACACCAACAATAGAACCTGTAATCATTATTACAATATTCATTAATTCGATGTGCTGCACTGTAATATAGTTTTCCAAATTACACACTTTTCTCATTATAATAAGCAGCGTGTTTACCATAGCAAAACCAGAGAATACTGCTCCAGCTACAAAATAAGGAGGGAAAATTGTTGTATGCCATCCTGGAATTACAGAAGTGGCAAAATCATAAGATACAATAGTATGTACTGAAAGTACGAGTGGAGTTGCTAAACCAGCTAGGACTAAAGATACTTCTTCAAAACGTTGCCAATCTTTAGCTCTACCAGACCATCCAAAACTTAATAAACTATATATTTTCTTTTGAAAAGGTTTTACTGCTCTATCGCGAATCATTGCAAAATCTGGTAATAATCCTGTCCACCAGAATACTAATGATACAGATAAATATGTTGAAATTGCAAATACATCCCAAAGCAATGGTGAGTTAAAATTAACCCAAAGCGATCCAAATTGGTTTGGAATTGGTAATACCCAATATCCTAACCAAGGTCGTCCCATGTGTATTATTGGAAATAAACCCGCTTGAATTACAGAGAAAATTGTCATTGCTTCTGCAGAACGGTTAATTCCCATTCTCCATTTTTGACGAAAAAGCAATAATACTGCCGAAATAAGTGTCCCTGCATGACCTATACCAATCCACCATACAAAATTAGTAATATCCCAAGCCCAGCCAACGGTTTTGTTCAATCCCCAAGTACCAATACCAGTAGATATTGTATAAATTATACAACCAATTCCCCAAATAAAAGCTGCAAGTGCAATAGAAAAAACAATCCACCAATGCTTATTTGCTTTCCCTTCAATAGGTCTAGCTACATCAACTGAAACATCGTGGTACGATTTTTCTCCTGTAACTAAAGGTCTTCTAATAGGTGCTTCGTAATGAGACGCCATAATTTTTTATAATTGTTACTTAATTAATTTATGCTTCGTTTGTATTTCTAACTTTCGTTTGATATACTACATTTGGTTTTGTTCCCACGCTTTCCAATAAATGATAGGCTCTATCATCATCTTTCAACGCAACAATATCGTCATGTTTATTATTTATATCTCCAAACATCATTGCACCAGAGCTACATGCTGCTGAACATGCTGTTGAAAATTCGTTTGGTTTTACTTCTCTTCCATCGCGTTTGGCATCAAGAATAGTTTTTTGTGTCATTTGAATACACATTGAACATTTTTCCATCACACCTCGAGAACGCACTACAACGTCTGGATTAATTACCATACGTCCTAAATCATCATTCATATGGAAATCGAATTCATTATTCCCACTATATAAGAACCAGTTAAAACGACGTACTTTATAAGGACAGTTATTAGCACAATATCTTGTTCCTACACAACGGTTATATGCCATATGGTTTTGTCCTTGTCTTCCATGCGATGTTGCAGCAACTGGGCAAACTGTTTCACAAGGTGCATGATTACAATGCTGACACATTATTGGTTGGAAAGCCACTTGAGGGTTTGCTGAAGGATTTTCCAATTCATCGAAAGCACTTAAAGTACTACTTAATCCTTTACTGTTATCTTGCTTCTCATCATCTTTACCAAAGGTGTCTTCAGATGAATAATATCTATCAATACGCAACCAGTGCAGATCACGACTACGACGTATTTCTTCTTTACCTACTACTGGAACATTGTTTTCTGCATGGCATGCTATTACACATGATCCACATCCTGTACAAGCATTTAAATCTATCGATAAATTAAAATGGTGACCTATTGAACGATCAAACTCATCCCAAAGATTCGCATCTGGTGAAGTTGCATCAATCATCTTATGATCTTTAGATACTTGTGGCATAGGATTCCACTCTCTGTGATCTTCTGTGTTAAATACTTCTAGTGTTGTTTCGTGAATAATATCTCCACGACCCATTAACGTATTGTGTAACTGTACGCAAGCAAATTCATGTTTGCCAGAAGTAGCTTCAATCGTTACATTTTGTACAGTATTAAAATTTGTGTATAAAGGATATGCATTAACACCTGTTTGCATTTCGGTTTTTAACCCTTCGGTTCTTCCATAACCAAACGATAATCCTGCAGAACCTTTAGCTTGTCCTGGCTGAATCATTACAGGAACTTTTATGGTAACTCCATTAACAGTAATATTTGCATATTTACCGTTTAGTCCTCCTGTAGCGTCATGTCTGTTTTCTGAAAAGAATGTGCTTTCTTCAAAATACAATCCTAATTCTTTAGCATCTGCTTCAGAAATGGTTAAATAGTTGTCCCAAGTTGCTCTTGTTAAAGGATCTGGAAATTCTTGTAACCAAGGGTTATTTGCTTGTTGTCCGTCTCCCATTCCTGTTTTAGGATATAGCGTAAGTTCAAATCCATTTGAAGCTGTAGAGGCTAATGCTCTTGCTGCTACTCCAACATTTACTATTGCATCAGATTCCGTAGAATCTTCAGCAAAACCTTGTGTGTTTTCATCAACTGAAGCGCTTCCAACAAATACACCATCGTGCAAAGCTTGATTCCAAGAACTACCATTTAAAATATTTGTATTCCAGTTTTCTTTTATATAATCATGATAAGAAATGTCATTACCTATAATTGCCAATAACCCTTCTTGAAATTGTCTTGTATCAAATAAAGAACGTATAGCTGGTTGCATTAAGCCATAATTACCTTTAGTCATTTCAATATCTCCCCAAGATTCTAGATAATGAGGTGTAGCACCAACATATTGAACACTTAATGCTGTCTCATCAGCTTTCATAGTGAAAGTAACAGTTACATCTGTTTTTTCTAATCCAGAAGCAAAACTTGATGCATTTGGCAATGTGTACAATGGATTAACTCCACTCATAATTACAGCACCAACAGTTCCAGCATTCATATCTGAAACTAACTTTGAGACTTCATTATCATTACCTTGTCTTGTTTTGATTACTGAAGCATTATTAAAAGCTTTACTGCCAAGAGTTTCATTAATAGCAAGCACAACACTTTGTGCATTTATATCTTGAATTCCTGTTATAACAACGGCATTGCTTCCAGCTTTAATTAATTGGGATGCAGCTTTATCGATTGCATCTTCAACATTAGCAGGAAGATTTCCTGAAACAGAACTGCCTGTAATTTTTTCATATAATTTTGCTAAAGCAACTTTTTGTTCGGTTGGTTTTAAAGGCACACGCTTATCTGCATTTGCTCCTGTTAAAGTCATGTTTGATTCAAACTGAATATGTCTTGACATTTTTCCGTTGGTAGGAACACGCCCTTTTGCGTAACCTGAATCAAATCCACCACCTTGCCAATCTCCTAAAAAGTCTGCTCCAACAGAAACAATAGTACTTGCTTTAGAAAAATCGTAATTTACTAAACCACGCTCACCATATTTATTTTGGTAAGCTTCAACAGCTGAAGATTCTGAAATAGCATCATAAACTACATGACGAACATTACCATATCTTTCTGCAAATTCTGAAATTAACTTTGATGTAGATGGACTTGCAAAAGTTTGAGTTAATAAAACAATATCTTTTCCACTATCCTTTAGCACGCTTAATTTTTGAGCTATTTCAGCATCGAAATCATCCCATGAAATAGCTTCGCCATCTTTTAAAGGACCTGCTACTCTAGTGCTATCATACAAATCTAAAACCGAAGCTTGTACTCTAGCATTAGCGTTACTAGTTGCTAAGTCGTTATTTTTAATTTTTATTGGGCGACCTTCACGTGTTTTAACTAAAATATTTGCAAAATCAAATCCGTTAGAAATTGCTGTTGCATAGTAATTTGCAACACCAGGAACAATTTGATCTGGTTGAACAACGTAAGGAATAGACTTAATTACTGGTCCTTCGCAGGCTGCTAATGTTGCAGCTGCTGTGCTAAACCCAACATACTTTAAGAAATCACGACGTGAAGTAGAAGATGATTCTAAAGTATTTTTATCGCCTAAAAATTCATCTACTGGAATCTCTTGCACAAATTCTTTATGCTTAAAAGCCTCAACCATTGAGCTGCTGCTTTCGTTTAGCTCTTCAACACTTTTCCAGTATTTCTTGTTTGATGACATATATAATTAAATTAACTTCTTTATTATTAATAATGACATTTTCCGCATTCTAGTCCTCCCATTTGGGCAACAGACAGCTGGTCAACACCATATTTTTTTGATAACTCTTCGTGTATTTTAGCATAATACTCGTTCCCTTGAACATTCACATTTGTTTTTTTGTGACAATCAAGACACCAAGCCATAGTTAAAGGGGAATATTGATATACTTCTTCCATTTCTTCTACTGGTCCATGACAAGTTTGGCATTCTAATCCTGCAACTGAAACGTGCTGCGAATGATTATAGTAAACAAAATCTGGAAGGTTATGCACTCTAATCCATTTTACAGGTTGGGTTTCTCCAGTATATCTTTGATCCGCGTCATCCCAACCTACAGCTGCGTACAATCTATTTATTTCTCCATCGTAAAACTCTTTTGAGTATTCTGCTGTAGCAGTTTCAGGAGAAACTTCATAAATAGACTTATGACAGTTCATACATACATTTAATGAAGGAATTCCTGAAGTTTTACTAACTCGTGCAGATGAGTGACAATATTTACAATCTATTTTATTATCTCCAGTATGTATTTTGTGAGAAAAATGAATAGGTTGTACAGGTTGGTATCCTTGATCGACACCTAGCTGCATAAAATACCCAAACGCAAAATAAGCACTTGCCAATAAAAAGAATATAGATACGACTAAAATTAAAAATTGATTTTTTACAAAAGCCTTCCATAGTGGTATTCGGTTTTCAGTAATAGGAACATTGACATTATTAGCTGCTGCAAAACGACGAAGTGTTTTATTAACTAAATACAATCCTATAGCTAATAGCATGAATAGAATAGCTAAAGCACCTAGAATAATTTCATTAGACAAACCAGATGTGGATTGTTCATCGGTTTGTGTTGTTGCTTCGCCTCCTGCTTGAGGAGCAGCTTTTGGCTGTGCAGTGTATGCCAGAATATTATTTATATCTTCGTCTGACAGCTGTGGCATTGGAGTCATTGCAGCATTATTGTATTCTGCATAAATCTTAACTGCATAAGCATCTCCAGATTTAATAACTGCTGAACTGTTTCTTATCCAAGCATCAATCCACTCTCTATCTAAACCTTGCTCATCGCTTAATCTTGTTTCGAAATTTCGAAGCGCAGGTCCTGTTAGTTTTTTATCAAGCGAATGACATGCAGCGCAATTTGTATTAAACAATGCCTTTCCTGTTACAGGATCACCATCTTGAGCATATGAAGACGTTGAAAATAGTATTAAAAAAAATAAACTTAAAAGTTGAAATCTTGAGTTTAACTTACGGTTTGTCACCTGTGTCATGTGCTGATACCTATTTTTTTTAACGGTCGGATGGAATTCGCAATTAATTGTTTCTTTAAGCATTAAAGTATTGTTATTGCGCATTTCAAATCGTTAGTAGAATTGTCTTCTAAACTTTGGTATGATTATTTCATACACTATAGAAAAATATTCGGTTATAAAAATCTCGGACAAAAATAACATTTAATGTCGATTTTGAAAATGTTAGAATACTGTTAGAGTCTAATTTATAAACGTTCTAAATAATAAAATTGTACTTGTTTAAGTTTATATACTTTACATTTACACCAAATTTAATTTGTTATGATAAAAAGACAAGCTAATTTCCTTTTATTTTTCTCTATACTATTCTCGTTAAGTGTATGCAATTTACAAGCTCAAAATGCTATTGTAACTGTTAATCAGGATAGACAAATAGATAAACTCTTAAGTTTAAAAAAAGAGGTTAACAGAACTGAATCCAAATATAAAATTCAAATATATAATGGTAATAGATCTGGTGCCGAAGAAGCAAGATTAGAATTTAGAAAGTCGTTTACTGATTGGTCAACTGATATGAAATATGAAACGCCAAACTATAAAATTTGGATTGGTAATTTTAAAACCCGTTTAGAAGCAGATCGTACTTTATTAAAAGTTAAAAAGAAATTTGGTAGTGCTTTTATTTTTAAGCCAAAAAAGGAAAAAAGGAATCCCTGAAAGTATTTAACTTTGTAAACAAAAAACTATAATGTTGCCCTTTAAGATTTGATCTTATTGTTTTATTGCTTCCATTTTAAGGTTTCCATAATGTGCTGTATATCATTCCTAATATAATTTGCAGCAGGAAGAATAGAATCATAATTAGGTTTTACATAAAAATACAATGCTCCAGTTAAAAAATGATTGATGCTGTCGGTTACATAAAATTGAGATTGCGATGCTGCATTACCATCTACTTCGTATAGCATTCCATAAACCCTATTTTCGAAATTTATAAAAGGTTGCTTTGTAATTGCATCTGCTCTGGTGGCATGGGTTTGAGTAATATTTTGAGCATCAACAATATATCTTTGTAAGCTAGCACTATCAATTTTTTTATAGGTTAAATATATTGTTCCTTTAATAGTAGGATAGGTAATTTCTACACCTAAAGTTTTTTGGTTTGCTGAAGTTTTAATTTTTCCGATATTGTTAGCGAGACTGTTCTTCTCGAAAGTAAAAGGCAGGTTATTGTTAACTTCTATATATTGTGGTTTCGGATAGTCTAATCTTAAAAACGCTTTAGGCTTTGGAACTGGATCACTACCACAAGAAATACATAAGACTATAACTAGAAGAAGTAATAAATTTTTCATCTGTTTAAAATTTTAAGCAAAGAAAAAATGTGAAAAATTTCATGCGTTTCATTAGTTTTTAATTGTAACTTTTATTTGTTTTATGCGTTTTTTATCTAACACTTCTATAGTAAAAACGTAATTTTCAAAATTTATTTTACTTCCTATTTTAGGAAAACTCCCTGACACTTCAAGTATAAATCCAGCAATAGTTTCTGCTTCTCCTTTTCTTGTCTCAAAAATAGCCTCATCTTCTAGCTTAATTATTTTATAAAAATCTTTTAATGTTGTCTTCCCTTCAAACACAAAATTGTAGTCGTCGAGTTTAGAATACACAAGATCATCTACATCAAACTCATCGCTAATGTCGCCTACAATTTCTTCAATAACATCTTCAAGAGATACTAGTCCTGAAGTTCCACCATACTCATCAACTACAACAGCTAGATGAACTTTTTTTTCTTGAAACTCTACCATTAAATCGTCTAGCTTTTTATTTTCAGGAACAAAAAAAGGTTCGCGAAGTAAACTCATCCAATCAAAATGTTCTTTATCTAAATGAGGCAGTAAATCCTTTATATATAAAATGCCTAAAATTGTATCAACATTATCTTTATAAATAGGAATCCTAGAATAGCCATGTTTAATTATTTCAGGAATAATCTCACTATATTTTAAACTTTCATCTAAAGCAAAAATATCAATTCGTGGTCGCATAACTTGTTTAGTATCTGTGTTACCAAAAGATACAATTCCTTTCAATATTTTATGTTCTTCTTTAGTTGTTTCGTCTTCACTGGTTAATTCTAGAGCTTGTGATAGTTGATCTACACTTAAATTAGATTTTTGTTTTCCTAATTTATTGTTAATAGTTTGTGTAAACACTTGCATTGGTAAACTTAAAGGTGAAAAAATAGTGTCTAATATTTTTAAGGGATACGCCATAAATTTAGAAAACTTTAGATTGTTTCTGCTGGCATAAATTTTAGGTAATATCTCGCCAAAAAGCAGAATTAAAAATGTGGCAATTATTAACTTTAAAAAGAATACAATTTTTACTTCAAAAAAATAAAAATTAAGAATAGTATTAACATTTTTAAATAAAATATCACTTATTGAAGCAAACAAAATAACGATAGCAATGTTTATAAAATTATTAGCAACTAATATTGTAGCTAATAGTTTTTGAGGCATTTGCAACAATTTAGAAACAATCTTCATTTGTTTAGATTGTTCTTCTAACTCATTATCAATATCTACTTGTGTAAGCGAAAACAAAGCAACTTCGGCTCCAGAAATTAAAGCAGAACACAATAAGAGCAAAAACAAAACCACAAAACCAGATACAATTGAAATGTCAATCGTATCAACGTAAACCATTAAACTAATGGGATCAGGATCCAAATGTTATTGTATTAATTAAACAATTAAAATGGTAAATCGTCATCTTCACCAGAAGGCTCGCTTACAACATCTTGCTTTTTCTGTACAGGCGATTGCACTTCTTGAGGAGCAACTCCTGCTGAAGCGCTTTCAGCTTTGGTAGTTAAAAATGTAAAATCTTTACATTGTATTTCGGTAGAAAAACGATCCATCCCTTTATCGTCTTGCCACTTACGTGTTTTTATTCGACCTTCGATATAAACCTTGTCTCCTTTGCTTAAATACTTTTCGCATATTTCTGCAGCTTTATTTCTAACTACTATATTATGCCATTCTGTATTAGAAACGCGTTCGTTAGTTTGTTTGTTTACATACGTTTCGTTAGTTGCAATAGGGAAACGACCAATACAACTACCATCTTCAAAATAATGCATTTTTACTTCGTCTCCTAAATGCCCAATTAGCATTACTTTATTTAATGTTCCTGACATAATTATTTAATTTATTTTATAGTACAAATTTAATCGTTTTATAATAGACTTTTTTTAAAAGTAATAAAAAAATATAAACTTTTTGAAAAAGCTTTAAAAGTTAAACTCATCTATAAACCTACTTATTAAAATAGGAACTGGATAAGACTCTATCTTTAAAATATCTATTCCTTTTTGAGGTAACTCCTTAACTGTAATAATCCAAAACTTTGTATATAAATGTTGATGCGAAAGTTTATGAACGATTTCCTTTTCATTATACAAACTAAAACTAAATTCTCTTCCATTTAAAAATAATTTTAAATCTTGATTTCGCTTGAAATTTTCTTCTGTTAAACTTTCATTTGTTTCAATTAAAGGAAACTGATATAAGTTTTGCCAAATGCCTTTTTTAATTCTCTGTTCTAAAATAGTTTTATTATTTTCTGAAATAAAAACTAAAAAATTAAAATATTTTTTCGAAACTTTTATTTTATTACTTTTTACAGGAAGCTCTGCTATTTTGTTAAGTTGAAATGCTATACATTTCATTTTTAAAGGACAGACTTCGCAATTAGGCGACTTTGGCTTGCATAGTGTTGCACCAAATTCCATCACAGCTTGGTTATGTTCTCCAATATTGTTTTCTGGTAATAAATTTTGAGCTAATACTTTAAACGCTTTTATACCCTGATATGAATTAATAGGTGTCTTATTTCCAAAATATCGCGACAATACTCTATACACATTACCATCTACAACAGCTGTTTGTTCATTATAACAAATTGAAGCAATTGCACTCGCAGTATAGTCGCCAACACCTTTAAGTTTTAATAAGTCTTTATAGGTGTTTGGAAACTCTCCCTTTAAAGTATCAACAATATATTTAGCTGAATAATGTAAATTTCTAGCTCTGGAGTAATAACCCAATCCTTGCCATAGTTTTAAAACCTCACTTTCTTTGGCTTTTGCAAGATCAAAAACAGTAGGGAAATTAGCAACAAAATCTTCATAATATGGCAAGCCTTGCTTAATTTGAGTTTGCTGCATTATGATTTCAGAGAGCCATATTAAGTATGGATTTTGTGTTTTCCTCCAAGGGAGATCTCTCTTGTGTTCTGAATACCAATGTTTTAAAGTTTTTGTAAAATTCATTTTAATAAGTCTATGAATGGCAAAAATAAACGTTTATTAGGTTAAATTTTAATGAATTAGGCTTGAAATATTGAATATAAAATACATATATTTGCAACCCTAATAACTAATTAATAACCCTAAAAATTAACAAACAATGACTAAAGCTGATATAGTAGCAAAAATTTCTGAAAAACTAGGAATAGAAAAAGGCGATGTTCAAGCAACAGTAGAAACATTTATGAGTGAAGTTAAAACATCTCTAGAAAGTGGCGACAATGTATATCTTAGAGGTTTCGGTAGTTTCATCATCAAAGCAAGAGCAGAGAAAACAGGTAGAAATATTTCAAAAAATACAACTATTAAAATCCCAGCTCACAATATACCAGCATTTAAACCAGCAAAAGTTTTTGTAGAAAGTGTAAAAGCTAATGTTGAGATTAAATAAAATATTAATTTAAAAAAAAGTATTAATTTATGCCAAGTGGTAAAAAACGAAAAAGACACAAGGTTGCAACGCATAAGCGTAAAAAAAGACGAAGAGCTAATCGTCACAAGAAAAAATAATACGAAAAAGTAGTTGTTACACTACTTTTTCAGTTTTATTAAAATCGTTCTTTGATATTAAATTTATAATTATTATACGCTTTTACCTTAGCGTAGTTATAAATTTTACAGATTAATTCCGATTAATTATCGGAACCTGTGATCAAATAAAAATGTATAATCCATCTGTCACGCTAAAATGTGATAGATAAAAATTAACTAAATGAATAAAGAATTAATAATTCGTTCTAGTTCTAACAATGTTGATTTTGCCTTATTAAAAGATGGAAAACTTATTGAATTACAAAAAGATGAAAATGGCAGTAATTTTTCGGTTGGCGATGTGTTTATGGCCAAAATTAGAAAATCTGTAGCAGGTTTAAATGCCGCATTTGTAAATGTTGGTTATGAAAAAGATGCATTTTTGCATTATCATGATTTAGGCCCAAAACTCCCTTCTCTTTTAAAATTCGTAAAACGTGTAAGCACAGGTAAACTTAAAGATTATTCTTTAAAAAATTTCCCATTTGAAAAAGATATTGATAAAAACGGAAGCATTGCTGACGCTATAAAATCAAATCAATCTGTATTGGTACAAATAGTAAAAGAACCAATATCTACAAAAGGACCAAGAATCAGTTCGGAGCTTTCAATAGCTGGTAGATATTTAGTTTTAGTCCCTTTTTCTAATCGAATTTCAATTTCTCAAAAAATTGAAAGCAAAGAAGAGAAAGATAGACTTAAACGTTTACTTAAAAGCATTACTCCAAAAGGATTTGGAGTAATAGTACGTACTGTTGCAGAAGGCAAAAAAGTAGCTGAACTAGACAGAGATTTACTAAATTTGTATGGTCGTTGGACCGCAATGTGTAAAAAGCTACATAGAGCTCATCATCCAAGTAAAGTTTTAGGAGAAATGAATAAAGCCTCTTCTATTTTAAGAGATATATTTAATGACTCTTTTACTTCAATAATAGTAGATGATGAAGCACTTTACATTCAAATAAAAGATTATGTGCAAGAAATTGCACCTAAAAAAGAATCAATAGTTAAGTTGTATCAATCTAATGTTCCAATTTTTGAAAAATATGGAATAGAGAGACAAATTAAAACATCCTTTGGTAAAACCGTATCTATGGCAAAAGGTGCTTATCTTATAATAGAACATACAGAAGCACTTCATGTAATAGACGTAAACAGCGGAAATCGCTCTAATAAGGCGAAAAACCAAGAGGATACAGCACTTGAAGTTAATTTAATTTCTGCTACAGAACTTGCTCGACAGTTACGTTTACGTGATATGGGCGGAATAATTGTAGTCGATTTTATTGATTTAGCAAAAGCTGAACATAGAAAAAAGCTCTTTAATCACCTTCGTGAAGAAATGAAAGATGATAGAGCAAAACACAAAATTTTGCCTCCAAGTAAATTTGGATTGATACAAATAACCAGGCAAAGAGTAAGACCAGAAATGAATATTAAAACCAGCGAGGACGACCCTAATGGTATTAATGGTCAAGAAGTTGAAGCTCCTATTGGCATCGTGCAAAAGATTTCGCATGATCTGGAACAACTATTAAAAAAAGACTATAAAAAGATAACTTTAAACACACATCCTTTTATAGCAGCCTATTTAACAAAAGGCTTTCCATCTATGCGTTCAAAATGGTTTTTTGAACACAAAAAATGGGTAAATATATTACCAAGAGATGCTTACACATATCTAGAATATCATTTTTTTGATAAAAATGGTAAAGAAATTAAACTATAAAAAATCCTTACTCTTTAGAGTAAGGATTTTTTTTTGTTTATCTTGTCTCGTCCTAAAATAAATCGACACAATATACTTATCTATTAAACAAGTAGCAAAATGATATACTAATCATTCTACTCTTGTTTTACTTTTAATCTTTTGGTTCATTCCTTCTAGCCATTTAAATTGCCGCTTAATTTCCTTACGTCTCAACTCTATAAACCATGCTTTCTCTTCTCTATTTTTTTGCAACCTTATTTTTTTCTTTCTAAATTCATCTTCTCTTATAAGTTTTGCTTTTCTAATTTTATTTCGTTTTGCTGCTTTTATGTATCTATGTGAAATTGAAAAAAGGTATATTCCACTAAACATTAATGCTAACACTAATAACATTTTTATTCCGTTTCCCATGGCCTACAAAAGTTTAAATTTACTAAATATAAGAATTTCTGTTAAATATGAAAAATTTCTCATGCGAAAAACAAATATCTTATTGGGTTTTCTTTTTTTTAAAACAATAATCTTAAAATAACATTAACATGGGAAAATTTGAAATTAGAACTGATAAATCTGAAAAATACAGATTTAATTTAAAGGTGAGTAATGGTCAAATGATTGGGAATAGCGAGATGTATTCATCAAGCTATGCTATGGAAAATGGGATAGCCTCAATTAAGAAGTAATGCGCCTAAAGCTTCAGTTGTTGATAATTCTTAATAATCTTTTAGTTAAATAAAAAAAGCTCTGGAAAAACCAGAGCTTTTTTTTAACTAGATAATTTTTTATTAATTATCTTTCTTTAGTTTAGTAGCCGCTTTTTCTAACTCGTCTGCAGCTTTTTCTTTAGCATCGTCAACAACTTATTCAGCTGTTTCTTTAGCATCATCAATTGCACCTTCAACAGTACCTGTTGAATCAGTAGTAACCTCTTCGGGAGCCTCTGTTGTTTCTTCTACAGCAGCCTCTGTGGCATCTTCAGCTTTATCAGCTTCTTTCTTTTCTCTACAAGATGTAAATGACAAACATAATGCCAATACTAATGCAGAGCTTAAAATTAGTTTTTTCATTTTTAGTATTTTAAAGTTAATTTTTATGCAATTAATAACATCTATTGTTTTTTAACAAAATATTGTTAACATTTTTTTAAGATATTGTTAAAAGCTTGTGTTTTTATATCTATTTACGAATAAAATCTACGATTTGGATTACAGCACCACGATTTATTGATATATATAATGAGTTTGCTTTGCCAGACTGAACTCTTTTTTCAGTATTTAGAATTAATGAATCCAAAGTAGAATTTAATTCCATTTGATTTGAAATAGAGTACATACCACCATTTTCTATCATTTTATGAGCTTCTGGAAATTTCTTATAATTTTCTCCAATAATAATTGGCACTCCAAAAGCTGCAGGTTCAAGAGTATTATGTAGCCCAGTTTTCCCAACAGCTCCACCTACAAAAACAATATCTGCATAACTATATATTTTAGATAGAAGACCTATGGTATCGATAATAAAAACCTGATAGTTTGAAACTTCTAATTTTTCTTTCTCTGAAAAAAGTATAACCCTTTTTTGAATTGAATTTTTTAAATCCTCAATTTGATTTGATTTTATATTGTGAGGCGCAATTACAAATTTTAAATCGTTGGAAGCTGAATTAATATAATCAATCAATAAAGCTTCATCTTCTGACCAAGTACTTCCAGCTACAACGCATAATTTATTTTGTTTAAACTGTGCTATAAAATCTAAAGTGTTATATATTCTTAACTGATTGGAAACGCGATCAAATCTCGTGTCGCCAGATATTGTGATATTGTTAAAACCAATAGAATTCAACAGTTTTTTTGAAGTCTCATTTTGAACAAAAAAGTGTTCAAAAGCGTTTAAGGATTTACGCATCAAAGCTCCATAAAATTTGAAAAACCCTTGATCTTTTCTAAATAATGCTGAAATTAAAAAGGACTTTATTTTCCTCCTATTTAATTCATTCAAGTAATTAGGCCATATTTCATACTTTACAAAAACCACCAACTCAGGGTGCACTAAATCTAAAAATGTTTTTGCGTTATGTTTTGTGTCTAAAGGTAAATACACAACAATATCAGTTATAGGATTACTCTTGCGAATTTCGAAACCAGAAGGAGAGAAAAAACTCATCACGATTTTATAATCAGGAAATAATTTTTTGAGTTCTTCAAATACTGGAAGCCCTTGCTCATATTCGCCAAGAGACGCACAATGAAACCAAATTAAGTTGTCTACACTTGTGATTTTGTCTTTTAAAACATTAAAAGTATCTGCTCTTCCTTTAACACCAAGACGGATTTTCTCATTAAAAAGTGCAATCCCTTTTAAATGAAAAGCCACAACATACATTAGTATATTATATAGAATTTTCAAAGTTTTTCTTTAGAGCTAAAATACATTTCTTTCTCTTAAATTCATTGGCATAAACGAATGAATTTTGTATTTTCGCTACCTATCAAATGTAATCTACTCATTTTGTAAACTACAAAATCTACGCATGAAAAGAATTCAAATGGTTGACCTAAAAGGTCAATATGAAGGTATAAAAGAGGCTGTTAATTCTTCAGTTATTGATGTTATTGAATCTACCGCTTTTATAAATGGTCCACAAGTGCACGAGTTTCAAAAGAATTTAGAAAACTATTTAGGTGTTAAGCACGTAATACCTTGTGCCAATGGCACAGATGCTTTGCAAATTGCAATGATGGGTTTAGGTTTAAAACCTGGAGATGAAGTTATTACTGCAGATTTTACGTTTGCTGCTACAGTAGAAGTTATTGCGCTTTTACAATTAACTCCTGTTTTAGTCGATGTTAATCCAGATGATTTTAACATAGATGTCGAAGCCATTAAAAAAGCTATTACACCTAAAACTAAAGCCATTGTTCCAGTGCATTTATTTGGGCAATGTGCAAATATGGATGCCATAATGGAAATTGCCGAGGAACATAATTTATTTGTCATTGAAGATAATGCCCAAGCTATTGGAGCAACTTATACTTCTAAAGATGGCACTAAAACAAAAGCTGGAGCTATTAGTCATGTGGCTTCAACTTCATTTTTTCCGTCAAAAAATTTAGGATGTTATGGTGATGGAGGAGCAATTTTTACTAATGATGATAATTTAGCACATACAATTCGAGGTATTGTAAACCATGGAATGTATAAGCGTTATCATCATGATGTAGTTGGTGTAAATTCTAGATTAGATTCTATTCAGGCGGCAGTTTTAAATGCAAAATTACCTCGTTTGGATGCCTATTGTAATAAAAGAAGAGAAGCGGCTAACAAATATTATGAAGCTTTTAAAGGACAAGAAAAAATCACTACGCCTTTTAGAAGTGGTAGTAATGACAATCATGTGTTTCATCAATATACATTAAAGATTCAAGGAGCAGATAGAGACGCGCTTGCACAACATTTAAACGATATTGGGATTCCGTGTGGTGTATATTACCCAATTCCTTTGCACAATCAAAAAGCGTATCAGGATTCACATTATAATGAAGCTGATTTTCCAGTAACTAATCAATTGGTTAAAGAAGTTATTTCATTACCAATGCATACCGAACTAGATAATGAGCAAATAGAATTTATTACAAGTACAATTATAAAGTTTGTAAATGGGTAAAATACTAGTTACAGGAGGTCTTGGTTTTATTGGTTCTCATACAGTTGTAGAGCTTCAAAATGAAGGTTTTGAAGTTATTATTATTGATGATTTATCGAATTCTTCAGTAGATGTTTTAAAAGGAATTACTTCAATCACAGGAACAACCCCAGACTTTGAACAGTTTGACTTAAAAGAAAAATCTAAAGTACAAGCGTTTTTTAAAAAGCATCAAGATATTGAAGGTGTCATTCATTTTGCAGCAAGTAAAGCTGTTGGCGAAAGTGTAGAAAAGCCATTATTGTATTACGAGAATAATATCAATACTCTGGTTTATGTACTTCAGGAGTTACAAAAATTAGAAAATGCTAATTTTATTTTCAGCTCTTCATGTACAGTTTATGGTCAGGCTGATGAATTGCCAATAACAGAAAACGCGCCAATTAAATTTGCCGAATCACCTTATGGTAACACCAAGCAAATAGGTGAAGAAATTATTAGGGACACCTGCAAAGTCACCCAGCACCTCAAATCTATTGCTTTACGATATTTCAATCCTATTGGAGCACATCACACAACTAAAATTGGAGAATTGCCAATTGGTGTTCCACAAAATCTAGTGCCTTTTATTACACAAACTGCTTTAGGAATAAGGGAGCAACTTTCAGTCTTTGGAGATGATTATCCAACACCAGACGGGACTTGTATTCGTGATTATATTCATGTGGTCGATTTAGCAAAAGCACATGTTGTAGCTTTACAACGGTTACTTCAAAACAAGAATGATTCTAATTATGAAACTTTTAATATTGGAACTGGTACAGGAAGTTCTGTATTGGAGGTTATAAAATCTTTTGAAAAAGTTTCGGGACAAAAACTAAATTATAAAATAGCAAACAGAAGAGCAGGCGATATTATTTCGGCTTATGCAGATACAACAAAAGCAAATTCTCAATTAGGTTGGAAAACAAAATTGACACTTGATGATGCTATGAAATCTGCTTGGGAATGGCAGTTGACTATTAAAGGAAAGGATAAATAGGTTTCTAAATCATGTTTATTAGTATTGAACATCAATAAAATTTGGTAAATGATTATCGAGTTTTACCTTTTTTCACCTTTTTTAATTGAATAAAATGTATCTTTAAATAAAAATTGCAATATAAATGAAACTACTAATCAAAAACTTTTTGTATTAAGTACAAGCTTTTAATTAAAATATCCCTATTTATTTAGCTCAATTTTGGTTTTCAATGACATGTCGTTTAGTTAAATAATTTTTCTTGGGATACAAATTGTAGAACTTTAAAAATGTTCTTGAATTAAAGATTTGTAACATTTAAGATTTATACTTGTCTTTATATAGTAAATTATTATCGGGTGTTCCTGTAATGATTAAATTTTAAGAGGACTTTAAGATAGATTCAAAATATTGTTAATAATTTACAGTAATCAATTTAGTGAGTAAAAGACTAATTCATCAAAATGCAACTATATCAATCAAAAATATTATGGTTTGCTTTGTGCTTTTTTGTTTCTATAAATGTAATAGTTGCAGATGAATACGCGTCATTTTCTAATTTAAATTCTGCTAATGTAAAAGCTAAACAAGCTTTAAATATTTCTACCGATTCCATACAGGAATATAGAACTTTAGCTATTGAATTTGCAAATAAGTCTCAGGCAAAAGAATCTACAGAATATATAATAAAATATATTAGTGCGACTTCAGATATGTCGTTTCTTAATAACCATCTGTTTAGAACAATTGAAAATTCAAGTGAATATCAAGTCCTCAAAGAAAAATATTCTCCCAAGATTGGTTTTTTTGGATTCTTATATTTTTGTACTGGTCTGTTGGGTATTTTTGTTTTTGTAATTCTAAACTTAAAAAAAAGTACAGATAAAATAAGTAATTTTCTTATAAGCTTGTTTGTGCTATTTCATTCAGTGTTTATGCTGCATTTAATGCTTTATGTAATTAACATACAGTTTTATTTGCCACATGCTCTATTTGTATCCACAACATTTTCTTTTTTGTATGGACCTTTATTATACTTCTATTGTAAACGTATTATATATAATTATAAGTTTAAGTTAATTGATGCGCTGCACTTTCTACCATCTGTAATTTTACTGGTTTACATATTCCCATATTACTTAATGTCCGGATTAGAAAAATTTAATGAGGTATTTGATCAAGCTAATACTCTGTTGCCAGGAGCTTATACTATAATCGTAGTTAAGATTTTATCGTTAACAATATATGCTTATTTACTTTTAAGAATTTATAATAAAAATAGGAGTAAATTAAGTATTGATAATAACAAAAGTAAACACTTATGGCAACGAAATATTATCGCACTTCACACTATATATGCGGTGGCATATATTATTTATGCTGCAGTTCTTGTTAAGATTATTAATTTTCCAATATTATTTCATTTACAAACTATGGTAATGGTTGGAGTTGTGTTTTATGTCGCATATATATCGTATGTGCGACCAGAAATTTTTGTAGGTAAAATTAAGTTAATTGACCCCATCAATTTGTTTAAATATCAAAAATCAGGAATGACACCTTCTTATTCTCTAGAGTTAACAGATAACTTACTAAAACTTCTTAATGAAGATAAAATATTTAAAGAAAATAATCTTAGTCTTGAAATGTTGTCTGAAAAGTTAGAAACCACAAGGCATAATGCATCTCAAGTAATCAATGAACATTTTAAAATGAATTTTTCCGAATTAATGAATAAATACAGAATTCAAGAAGCAGTTGAAATTCTTAAAAAAGATGAATTCAATAATTTAAAAATTATTCAAATTGCGTATGAGGTAGGGTTTAACAATAAAGTAACCTTCAATAAATCCTTTAAGAAAATTTTGTCTCAGACTCCTACACAATACCTTGATTCTTTACATAAGGAAATCTAAAGTAAGTATTTATCGGAAGTAGTAAAGTATGATAGGATTTACCCCAAAGCACTAGGATAAGTACTTCTTTTGTTTTGCAATTGTAAAGGTAAGGCGGTGTAAAACCTTACTCAAAACATTAAAGTTCCACATAAACTTTGGTGTCATTTTAAGTTTTTTTTTTGAATTAGTCTTTAAAAAATGACACTGCCTACCTTTCTTCATTTGCACTAACAAATTTTTTAACCAAAACAAATTTTATGAATTTAAAAAATTGCTTAATGTTGTTAGTGCTATTTATGTTTAATATTACATATGTACTAGCACAACAGAAAACCATCTCTGGAACTGTCACAGACAATTCTGGTTTACCTCTAATTGGGGTTAATATTATTGTAAAAGGGACAACTAATGGTACCCAATCCGATTTTGATGGTAATTATAACATCAATGCGAATGTAGAGGATGTTTTAATCTTTTCTTATATAGGACTTAAAACCGTTGAACAAACAGTTGGTACGGCAAGCACCATTAATGTCACAATGGAAGAAGATGCTTCTGCTCTTGAAGAAGTAGTAGTAACTGCTTTTGGTATTAAAAGAAATGCTAAAGATCTTGGTTATTCTGTAAGTAAAGTTGAAACTGAAGAAATCCTGGAAAACTCTGAACCTGATCTAATACGTTCTTTGGCAGGGAAAGTTGCTGGGGTAGATGTTAATTTCTCTAGTGGCGTAGCCGGAGCTTCTAACAGGATTAATATTAGGGGGCAAACATCAATTGGTGGCTCAAGTCAACCTTTATTTATTGTTGATGGTATTGCTTATGATAATACGCAGATAACAACTTCAAGCCAAACAACTGGTGGAGGAGGTTATGAGTCTGGTCTTTCTAGTTTAGATCCTAATAATATAGAATCTATCAGTGTATTAAAAAGTACAGCAGCAGCAGCATTATATGGATCTAGAGCGACAAATGGAGTAATAGTGATTACAACAAAATCTGGATCTACAAGAACAGGAGGTGGTAATTCCAAGCTTAGTGTTAATGTAAGTACTGGAATGTATTTTGAAGATATAGCCAATCTTCCAGAATACCAGAATAAGTATGGTAACGGTGTTAATTTTGGTTATGTGAATGCGAATGGTTCTTGGGGACCTGCTTTTGATACTTTGGAAACAATTCCAACTTGGCCCAATCTTTTAAATGCTTTTCCCGATTTATTTGGACCAACAATACCTTATGTAGCGCAACCAAATAATGTTAAAGACATATTTAGAACAGGAGTAATTAATGATAATTCAGTTACGGTTTCTTATGGAAATAACGATGGAAATTTTAGTGTGACTTTATCCGATTTAGCTCAAGAAGGTTATATTCCTTATAACACTTATGATAGAACTTCTTTTTCGACTGGAGGTAATTTCAAACTTCCTAATAACTTTACTTTAGGAGGTTCTATAATGTATTCTGATACGAACCAAGTTGGAGGCTTCTTTGGTAATAACCAGTTTGGCGGATCTGCATCTTCTTTTGCCAGAGCATTATGGCTTGGTAGAACCTGGGATTTATCTTTACCTTTTGAACATCCTGTAACTGGCGCCTCTGTAACCCCAAATAACGGTTGGGATCACCCACTTTGGTCTTGGAAACATGATCAAATTATCACTAATAGTAACAGAATTGTTACCAATTTAAGCTTGGGAATACCAATTAATAATAATATTTCAGCATCATTTAGAGTAGGTTATAATAAATATAGTTTAGATAGAAAACAAATTCGAGATATTGGCTCTCGTGCATCTCTTGCAACAGGCGGTACTCTTACATTGGATTCAGCTGTTATTGAAGATCTTGAATCAACATTCTTAATGAATTTTGATTATGATTTAACTGAAGAAATTGGTTTAACTGCCATTACTGGTATCAATACTTTACAAAACACATTTAAGCGTGATGCCGTTTTGGGTACAACTTTTATTTCTCCTGGAATTTTTAATCTTGCTAATACAGTAACTGTATCTTCTTTGGCAGACACGTATTCTAGAAAACGTAATGTAGGCGCTCTTGCTGATTTGACTTTATCCTATAAAGATTATTTATTTTTAAATGGTACTGGAAGAAACGATTGGAGTTCTACATTGCCATTAGATAATCGTTCCTATTTTTATTGGGCTTCAAGTTTGTCATTTATTGTCACTGATGCATTCGAACTCAATAATGATGTATTAACATTTGCTAAAATTAGGGGTGGTTATGCTTCAGTTGGTAATGATGCACCTGCTGAATTTTTAAATACAACATTTGCATTAGGAACCCCATTTGCATCAGTTCCTGTTATCGGGAATAGAGTAAGTTTAGGTGATCAGCAGATTACACCTGAGTTTACAAATGAGTTTGAAATAGGTGCAGATTTAGAATTCTTTAATAGAAGAATAGCTGTTGATTTTAACTGGTATAAAAAAACAACAACGGACTTAATTTCTCCAGTTAGTGTACCATCTAGTAGCGGCTTCACAACATTCAATACTAATATTGGTGAAATGGAAAACACTGGTATAGAAATTGGGTTAACATTGGTTCCTATTCAAACAGATAATTTTAAATGGAGTCTATTTACATCCTTCACAAAAAATAAAAATGAGGTTACAGAGTTGATCGATGGATTAGAAAGAATTCGATTTGATGGAAATCAAGTTGCTCATGCCATTGTTGGAGAGCCTTTTGGAGTATTTTATGGTACTCGGTTTGCTAGGGATGCAAATGATAACTATTTAATTAATGAAGCAGGAGGTGGCATAATCCAAGATTTACAAAATGGTGTTATTGGAGACCCGAATCCAGATTTTAAAATAGGATTCATTAATACATTTAAATATAAAAGCTTGACTTTACGAGCTCAATTTGACTGGAGAGAAGGTGGAGATATTCAATCTATAAGTTTAAACTCTTTGTTAGGAAGAGGCGTGACTAAAGATAGTGAAGACAGAGAACGCACTTTTATAATCCCTGGATTTTTAGGTGATGGAGCTGGGAATCCTATTTTAGATGGAGCCGGAAATCAAATTCCGAACACAACTCAAATTGATATGAACGAATTATACTTTTCACCAGCAGGTGGTAATACTTTTGGTATTAACACAACTGACGAAGGTTCGGTATACGATGGTACAGTATACCGTTTAAGAGAATTGAGTTTATCTTATGATGTGCCTGCGAAATGGTTAGAAAAGACACCTTTTGGAAAAATTACTTTAAGTGCATTTGGTAATAATCTATGGTATTTTGCGCCAAATGTTCCAAAATATACTAATTACGATCCTGAAGTTACTTCGTTCGGTTCTGGTCGAATTCAAGGAATTGAAGTCACTTCAGCACCAACAGCAAAGCGTTATGGGTTTAAACTTAATTTAACTTTTTAAATAAAAAAGCATGAAAAACATAAAAACAAAAAGGTATTTAAAATACTATTTATCTGCATTAATTATATCAGTATCCTTCTTGGGTTGTAATGATTATTTAGATGTAGATACAGACACAGACAACCCAACTTCTGCGCCTTTAAATCAATTATTGCCTAATATTGAAATAACGGTTGCTGGTTTAGCAGATTTTAACTTTTTCAGTGGTGATATGCTTTCAGTATATACGCACCAAACTGTTGCTAGAGAAGAGCAGGATCAATATGGTACTACGGCAGCTAATGTTTTATTAAATAATGACTGGAATAATGTTTATTTAGCATTAACAGATATGGAAACGCTTATTTCTCAAGCAGATGAAAGCGGAGACAGAGTTTATAAGGGGATTACACAAATACTTAAGGCTTACATGATGTCAGTTGCTGTAGATATGTGGGGAGATGTTCCCTTTACAGAAGCTACTTTGTTAAAAGAAGGTACAGTTAGTCCAATCTTTGATAATGGAGAAGCTATATATCAATCTGTATTAGATTTATTAGCGGAAGGAAAATCAAATGTAAATAGTGGAGAAGGACTAGTTCCAGGCATAGATGATTTTTTCTATGGTGGTTCGGCCGCACAATGGAATAAGTTTGCAAATTCTTTTAAATTAAAGTTATATAATCAGATACGATTGTCTTCACTATTTAATCAATCAGATTTCAATGCCTTGGTAGCCGAAAATAATTTCTTTACATCTAACGCGGACGATTTTCAATTTAACCATACTGCAACAATAGCACCTTTAGATGAGCGTAATCAACTGTTTAGAGGAGCTTATGGTGGAGCGCAAGTAACATATTATGTTAGCCCTTGGTTTTATGAAATTTTAAAAGGTATGAATCCAAATATTCATAATGGGATCGAAGATCCAAGAATTCCTTACTATTGGGCAAATCAATTAGTGCCAGGACAATTTCCTAGAGATCAAGGAGACGCTAGCACTGGAGATCCACATGCAGATTATTGGGATTCATCCACAGGGTTTTTTACAATTCGTTTTGGAAGTATTGGACCAGATAGAGATCATGCAGTACAAACTGATGCGACTTTCCCTGGTATATTCCCTTGTGGAGGTCATTATGATGACGGACAAGGTTTTGCTAGAACCATTGCTAGTGGAACTGGTTTAGCTCCGCGAAGAATGTTTACTTATGATGAATTTCTATATGTTCAAGCTGAACTTATACAAGTTGGGTTATTAGCAGGGGATTCTGCATCAAAATTAAATGATGCAATGATTGCGAGTTTTGCAAAAGTAGATCAAGTTGTTGCTGGAACAGGGACTACACAAACTGTACCTGTATTATCAGGATCAGCTAATGTTGTTTCTTTTATAGCTAATATAAATTCAGAATATGCTGCCGCAAGTCCTGCAAAACAATTAGAAATTATTATGACTCAAAAATGGGTTGCCACATTTGGAGATCCTATGGATCAATTTAATGATTTTAGAAGAACAGGTTATCCAATTTTAGCTGATCCATTAGGGCCTTCACCAGAATATCAATTGGATAACGAAGATGCTTGGCCTCTAACGGATAGTGAAACAGTTTTGAACAACAATTTTCAGCACACGTTTTTCTGGCCTCAAAATGAGTTAAATCTTAATCAAAATGCTCCGGCTCAAAAAGATCCGACTGCATTTAAAGTATTCTGGGATAATTAAAAATAAAATATTATGAAAAACATAAAACTATTATTATTTACTATTATAATTACATTTCTTGTCGTTTCTTGTGAGGACGATGGTGGGACTTCGGTAATTCCTTTAGATGAAGGTGCTGTTCCAAATATGGTTAAAGCTGCTGGATCAGAGGGTATTATTGATCTTGTAAGGCTTAATAGCGGCGAAAACATAACTCTGGAGTTTAGCGCAGAGATTGCACAAGGAAATCCGGCTTCGACAGATATTGTTGGTGTTTATACTACATTGGCAGGACCTGTATACACTAGTACTTTATTTAGTGATGTAAGCTTGCCACAAGATTTTACAGTTACTACTAATGATATTGTTGCTGCTTTTGCAGAACTAACTAGTACTACAGACATTTTACTAGGAGACGTTTTAACTATTACAACAAGATTTACGATGCCCGATGGTACTGTTTTAAATATAGTAGACCCTGATGGTTCTAGCGGTACAGGAACAAACATACAAACAACTGTATTATTTACTACAGTTATAAATTACCCTATTTCTTGTCCTTCTGATATTAGTGGAACTTATTTAGTATCTAGTACAGGAATTGGGTGTTGTGGAGTAGCCCCTATTACAGATTACCAATATACAGTAATTGTCACTGATAATGGTGGTGGTTCATACGCCTTATCTGACTATTCAGGAGGTGCCTATGATGGTTTGTTTTGTGGACCATTTGGTATATGTGGTGACGCTTCAGGTGGAAATATAACTGATGTTTGTGGAACTTTAGGTGGGTCATCACCTGATTGTTGTGGTGATCTTATAACTTTTACAGGTGTTGTAAATGAAGATGGGACATGGAGTGTACAAGTCGCTAGTGGATTTGTGTTTGCCGAATCAGTTTGGACTAAGCAATAAAGAAAATTTGACAAGGTTTAAATAACATTAAAGGTTATACAAAGATAGTTTTAAATCTCCGAGAGTTGTATTTCTCGGAGATTTCTGTTTTTATAGACAGCCTCTTTTGTAATTACTGTTGTACTTGAATTTAGTGAGCTGCACATCAGAAAATTTTCCTAAATTAGAAGTTTTTAATAAATATTAACTTCTAACCAAACAATCATGAAAAAAATTCTTTTTCTAGTAGCAACAATCTTCTCTTTTAGTATTACAGCGCAAAACACCTATTTACATTGCGGAAAATTAATAGATACCGAAAATGGTATAGTACTCACAAATAAAACCATTGTTGTATCTGGCAATAAAATTGTATCAATTCACGATGGTTTTGTAGTACCAGAAAATTCAGAAGATATAATTATAGATTTAAAGGATAAAACAGTAATGCCTGGACTTATTGATATGCATGTACATATTGAAGAGGAATTAAGTCCAAAAAGATATATAGAGCCTTTTACACTTAATGAAGCAGACGTAGCCTTTAATACACTAGAATATGCAAAGACAACATTAATGGCTGGATTTACAACTGTTAGAGATTTAGGCGGAAGTGGTGTTAATGTTTCTTTGCGTAATGCTATAAATCAAGGAAAAGTTGTTGGTCCAAGAATCTTAACAGCAGAAAAAGCCATTGGTACAACAGGAGGTCATGCCGATCCAACAAATGGAAGAAGCAAAGTATTGATGGGAGATCCAGGACCAAAAGAAGGTGTTGTAAATAGTGTTGACGATGCAAAAAAAGCTGTAAGACAACGTTATAAAAATGGTGCAGATATGATTAAAATAACTGCTACAGGTGGTGTATTGAGCGTTGCTAGAAGTGGACAAAATCCACAGTTCACTATTGAAGAGATTAAAGCCATTTGTGAAACCGCAAAAGATTACGGAATGCATGTTGCCGCTCATGCACATGGAGATGAAGGTATGCAACGTGCTATTTTAGGTGGTGTAAAAACCATTGAACATGGCACTTTAATGAGTGAAAAAACAATGGAATTAATGAAAAAACATTACGTGTACTATGTCCCAACAATTACTGCAGGAAAATCGGTAGAAGCTAAAGCAAAAATTAAAGGATTTTTTCCAGAAATAATTGTGCCTAAAGCATTAGCCATAGGGCCAAAAATTCAGGACACATTTGGAAAGGCATACGCTAAAGGTGTAAATATTGCATTTGGCACAGATGCTGGTGTTTTTGACCATGGAGAGAACGGAAAAGAATTTGGTTATATGGTTGAAGCTGGAATGCCAGCAATCGAAACTATTCAATCAGCAACCATTACTAACGCTGAAGTTTTACAATTAGATAGTCTTGGACAAATTGCTGTTGGTTTTCTTGCTGATATCGTAGCTACAGATGAAAATCCAATCCAAAATATTCATACTATGGAAAATGTTGTTTTTGTAATGAAAGAAGGGAAAGTATATAAGCAATAAGTGTATTTATATATAGCTTTTTTATTATTCAGAAACGTTCTTGTTTCGATGTATAAAACTTGCAGTAAGTATCATGATCATTCCAGTGGTTACTGAAAGATCTGCCATATTAAAAATACCAGTTCTAAAGACACCACCTAAATCTATATGAAAAAAATCGGTAACTTCACCATACATCATTCTGTCATATATGTTTGCAAATCCACCCCCTAGAATACAAGAAAAACCAATTAGAGAAAGCTTATCGATTGTTTTGTCATTAAAAACATAACGCAAAACAAACCCTAATACTGCAATTGGTAAAATAAGGAGTAGAATTATTTTTAAGGTTGGGTTTAATTCACTTCCCATACCTAAAAAAGCACCAGAGTTTTCAACATTAGTTAGTATAAATTTTTCGCCTAAGAGTTGAGTTTCTTTAAAAGGTTCAACATTGGCTCTAACCCAAAATTTTGAGATTTGGTCGATAGCAATGTTAAAAATAATTAGAACACTAATAAAAATTGAACGACGCGATAGTTTCATATTAAGTTTAAATTTCAAAAATTGCTGAAGCTGTTTCAACTTCTCTATTAATTTTACGCACTAAACCTTGTAATACCTTTCCTGGACCAACTTCGGTAAAATGTGTTGCTCCATCAGCAATCATTTGTTGAACAGATTGTGTCCAACGAACAGGAGATGTTAATTGCGAAATTAAATTTGCTTTTATTTCGGTTTCTTTTGTAACAGCATTTGCAGTTACATTTTGATAAATAGGACAATTAGGTTTACTAAACGTAGTGTTTTCTATTGCAGCAGCTAATTCTTCTCTAGCAGGTTCCATTAAAGGCGAGTGGAACGCACCACCAACAGGAAGTACTAAAGCACGACGTGCACCTGCTTCCTTTAAAGTTTCACAAGCTTTATTTATAGTATCAATATCTCCCGAAATTACTAATTGCCCAGGACAATTATAATTTGCAGCAACTACAATGCCTTCGGTAGAGGCACATATTTTTTCTACAACTTTATCTTCTAAACCTAACACAGCAGCCATTGTGCTTTCTTGCATTTCACAAGCTTTTTGCATTGCTAAAGCACGTTGTGAAACTAATTTTAAACCATCTTCAAAAGTTAAAGCACTATTTGCAACTAATGCCGAAAATTCACCAAGCGAGTGTCCTGCAACCATATCTGGTTTAAAACTTTCCCCTATAGTTTTAGCTAAAATAACTGAGTGTAGAAAAATTGCTAGTTGCGTAACTTTAGTTTGTTTAAGATCTTCAGCAGAACCTTCAAACATAATGTCTGTAATGTTAAACCCAAGATTATCATTGGCTTTTTCAAATAGTTCTTGGGCTAAAGGAGAGTTTTCGTAAAGGTCTAAACCCATTCCTGAAAACTGTGCACCTTGACCTGGAAATATATATGCGTTCATTTAACTATAGATTTAAAACTCCAAAAATAGGAATAATATGGTTATGAGTGTTTTTTGTTTTAAACGAAAATTTTCAAATTTAATTTAAGAATTTTTGGAATTTCGTTTAATGTTATGATATAGTCAGTAATAATTGATTATATTAGTAGTTAAACGAAGGTAGTTGTTTTTTCTTACAAAGTCAAGTGTAATACATTTGCAGGTTATTATTCATCAGCTTTCCATCCAGGTCCTTTAACCACTTGTCCTGGTAGTTCGCCAGTATGTTCACCGTCTTTTAAAACTTGTGTGCCATTTACAAATACATGTACCATTCCTGTTGCAAATTGTTGAGGGTTATCAAATGTGGCATGATCCTGAATCTCTTCTGGATTAAAAATTGCTAAATCAGCAAAGTAACCTATTTTAAGTGATGCTCGTTTTTTTATTTTTAAATTGGTGGCTGGTAATGTTGTTAGTTTATATATAGCTTCTTCTAAAGAAATTACCTTTTCATCTCTTACATATTTACCCAAAAGTCTTGAAAAATTTCCATAAGCGCGAGGATGTGTGCTGGATTTTAGGAATTCGCCTTCAGGAGCTTGTGATCCAGCATCAGAGCCAAAACTCATATATGGTAAGGCGATTTGTTTTTTTACATTCTCTTCCGACATTAAAAAATAAACCGTTCCTACTCTGCTTCCATCCTGGATTACTAAATCCATAGCAGTTTCTTCAGGCGACAGATTTCGCATTTTAGCAACTTCAGCCAGCGTTTTACCAGTTAAATATTTTAAACTATCATTTTTAAACCCAACGAGTAATAATTTTTCAGCAGATCCTGCTGCATACATTAAATTTTCCCATTCATCAGTTGGTGCAGTCATTTCTTTTAAAACTTTTTTTCTAATTTCAGGATTTTGCAAACGTTCTGCCCATTTATCGTAACCTCCTTCTTGAACCCAAGGTGGCATTGAAGCATCCAACCCTGTGGATCCAGCAATATAAGTGTACATATTTGTGGTTATTTCTATTCCAGCTGCTCTGGCAGAATCAATCTTTTTAACAACAGCATTAAATTTATTCCAGTTTTCCTTGCCACTCATTTTAAGATGATACACTTCGGCATTTAGATTGGCCTCTTTTGCAATTGTAATGAATTCATCCAGACTTTCTAAAAGTCTGTTGCCTTCACTTCTTATGTGCGAAATATACATGCCATCGTATTCGGCTGCGACTTTACACAATTCTATTAATTCTTGGGTTGTGGAGTAAAAAGCTGGCGCATATATTAACGAAGAGCCAACTCCTAAAGCACCTTCTTCCATGGCTTCTCTTACCATAAACCGCATGGAATCGAGTTCTTTTTCTGTGGCTTCCCTATCTTCGAATCCAACTGTGTTAATCCGTAAAGTTGTTGCGCCTACAAATGAAGCAACATTAGGAGAAATGCCTTTGTTGACTAAAAATTGAAGGTACTCTGCAAGCGTTGTCCATTCGATATCAAATTTAATGTCATCTTGATTGTCTTGAGCTTGTTTTTTAACTGCATCTGTAAGTGGTCCCATAGACCATCCTTCGCCAAAGACTTCAAGAGTGACACCTTGACGAATATCACTTTTAGATTTGCCATCTTCTATTAAAGATTCTGTGGCCCAACTTAACATGTTTATAAAACCAGGAACAACGACCAAGCCAGTCGCATCAATTTCTAATTTCCCTTTTGCATTAAGATTGCCTATTGCAGCAATCGTGTCTGCATTAATGCCTACATCTCCTGTATAGGAAGCTTTGCCTGAGCCATCAATTATTTGACCGCTTTTGATTAAAATATCGTAGGTTTCTGGTGAAGAGCATCCAGATAAAATAAGGATAAATAGATAAATTATATTTATTGATTTCATAAGTGTGATAGTTAGTGTGAATTAAAACTATTGAACTCCTGAAAGTTAGGCGTTTTAACTTAAAAAATCTAATAGAAGGATTATTTCTTCACATAAGTCAAAAACGAAAAAGCATGTTCATGCTTGTCATCTACATCATGAAATGTATTATTGGTTTCTTCCCAAATCGCAGTATCAATTTTTGGAAAGAGCGTATCAGCTTCAAAGTTTTCGTGTACACGAGTGAGTTCAATTTTATCAGCAAAATTCATCGCTTGTTTGTAGATGTCGCCACCACCAATTATAAAAGGTTGCCTGTCGTTTTCAGCAGTATCTATAGCTTCTTCTAAAGAATTAACAAGAAATACACCATTAGGAACTTGGTAGTTTTCTTGCCTTGTAATAACCACATGTGTTCTATTTGGTAAAGGTTTTGGGAAACTCTCAAAAGTTTTACGTCCCATTATAATATGATGTCCATTAGTTAGGCTTTTAAAACGTTTTAAGTCATCTCTTAAATGCCAAATGAGTTTGTTGTCTTTACCAATAGCATCGTTCTCTCCTGCAGCAACAATAATGGTAAGTTCAGAGTTTTTTTTTGAAACGGCTTTTGTTTCATTGTACGCTTCGCTTTGCGCCATAAGCGTTTCCTCTTTAATAAATTTTTGCTTTAATTTTTCTATTCTCAATTGTTGTTGCGCTGTTAACTTATCTAACTGTTCTTGTTCCCATTGTTTACCCATAAATTTATGAGTCACAAAGACATTGAATGTGTGATATAAGAATAAAAATAACCAAAGTAAAATGGCAAATACAAACCAATTGATATCAAAAAGCTTAAGGTCTTTACCAATGCCTAAAACTAAATTAGCAAGTATTAAAAACAGAGAGCCGATTAAAAAAATGACAAAATGAATGTATAATCGCTTTTTTTGATTTACACGACGTTGTGCATTTTGGATCAACTCCAATTGCTCTTTATCTATTTGTGGTACGTCTTTTTTTTTACCGAACATAATTATATTTAAACAGCCACAACACCTTTAATATGTGGATGCGGATTGTAATTTACTAATTTAAAATCTTCAAACTCAAACTCAAAAATATCTTTAACATCTGGATTTAAAATCATTTTTGGTAGAGGTCTTAAATCACGAGATAATTGCAATCCCAGTTGCTCCAAATGATTGCTGTAAATGTGAGCGTCACCAAATGTATGGATAAATTCTCCAGCTTGGTAACCACAAACTTGAGCAATCATCATGGTAAATAATGCATAAGATGCAATGTTAAAAGGAACACCAAGAAAGATGTCTGCACTACGTTGGTAGAGTTGACAGGATAATTTTCCGTCAGCAACATAAAACTGAAAAAATGCGTGACAAGGTGGTAAAGCCGCTTTACCATTGGCAACATTCTCGCTAAACGATATTGATGTGTCAGGTAAAACCGATGGATTCCAGGCAGAAACAATCATTCTACGACTATCAGGATTATTTTTTAACGAATAAATTGCGTTTTTTATTTGGTCGATATCATCATTGTTCCAATTGCGCCATTGGTGACCATAAACTGGGCCCAAATCTCCATTCTCATCTGCCCAATCGTTCCAAATGCGTACACCATTTTCGGTTAAATAGTTAATATTAGTATCACCTTTTAAAAACCAAAGTAGTTCGTAAACTATAGATTTTAAGTGTAGCTTTTTTGTAGTTACCATTGGAAAACCCTCACTTAAATCGAAACGCATTTGGTAACCAAATACACTTTTGGTTCCTGTTCCTGTTCGGTCGCTTTTTTGGTTTCCGTTTTTTAAAACGTGTTTAACAAGATCGTGATATTGTTTCATACTTCATCTTCCGTCTTCCCAAAGGGAAGAAATTTATAAATCAATGCGTTACATTTTTAATTGTGTCTGGATTGTGTTTGTACTTGAATATAAGCCAAAAAAGTATTGCTAAAATTAAAGCATAACCTGCAAATACTAACCAAATAGTTGTCCAGTCCCTAAATCCATCATTTGTATAGTAGTCTACAATAAGTCCGCTTGTGTAGCCTCCAATTAAAGCTCCTACACCATTTGTGAGTAAAATAAATAATCCTTGTGCACTACTTCTGTACTTATTACTGGTTTCAGTTTCAACATATAATGAACCGGAAATATTAAAGAAATCGAATGCCATGCCATAGATAACCATTGATAATATTAAAAAGCCTAACCCAATACCTTCTGGATTTCCTATACCAAATAAAGCAAATCGTAAAGCCCAAGCAAACATACTTAATAGCATTACAGTTTTTATGCCAAAACGTTTTAAGAAAAACGGAATGGTTAAGATAAATACGGTTTCAGATATTTGAGACAACGAGATTAAAATATTTGAACGTTTTACAGCAAATGAATCTGGAAAACTTTCAGTAAAACTTCTTAAAAATTCGGAAGCCCAAGCATTGGAAATTTGTAAAACAACACCTAATAACATGGAAAAAATAAAGAATACAGCCATTTTGTAATCTTTAAATAATGCAAAAGCATCTAAGCCTAAACGTTCAGTAAAAGATTTATTTTCCGATATTGATAAAGGTACATTTGGTAGTGTGAATGAATAAATCCCCAATATTAAAGAGAAACCTGCAGCAAAATAAAATTGATATGGACTTTGTGTCCATTCTAAAAAATCGACTGCCCACATTGCCACTATAAATCCGATAGTTCCCCAAACGCGTATTGGTGGAAAAACTTTTATAACATCGTATTTGTTGTCATCAAGAATACTATATGATACTGCATTAGCCAAGCCAATGGTAGGCATATATAGCATTAAATAGCCTAACATTATCCAAAAGAAGGTGTCATAATCGTTTACTTGCGATAAATAATATAAAAACCCAGCTCCTAAAATATGAAGCATTCCAAAAAGTTTTTGTGCATTAATATATTTATCAGCAATAATCCCTACAATAGCAGGCATAACTATTGAAGCGATACCTAATGTCATAAATATCTTGCCAATTTGAGCACCTGAAAATTGTAGCTGCCCTCCTAAATATCCACCTAACGAAATAAGCCAAGCCCCAAACACAAAAAACTCGAAAAAATTTAAAACAGTTAAACGAAATTTTATACTCATAATATGTGTTTAATAATTTTATCGTTTAGATATTTCGTCTCTTATTCTCGCAGCAGTTTCATAATCTTCATTAGCGACGGCTTCATCTAAAATAGTGTGAAGTTCTTCTAAAGTTTTACTTTTAAAATTTTCTGGAGATTTTGATTCAATTTCTTCTGCCAAAATTTCGTCTAACAATATATTATCTTCAGAATCTCCTTCTTCTTTTTCAGGATTTACTTTAAGATAAATTCCAGCTCTATCTAAAATATTTTTATAGGTATAAATTGGTGCTTGAAATCGTAAAGCCAATGCAATAGCATCACTTGTACGAGCATCAATAATCTCTTCAATTTTATCACGTTCACAAATTAAACTCGAATAAAATACGCCATCTACAAGTTTATGTATTATAACTTGTTTTACAACGATATCAAACCTATCAGAAAAATTTTTAAAAAGGTCATGAGTAAGTGGTCTGGGAGGCTTTATCTCTTTTTCAAGAGCAATAGCGATAGATTGGGCTTCAAAGGCTCCAATAACAATAGGAAGTTTTCGGTCGCCATCCACTTCATTTAAAATTAAAGCGTAAGCACCATTTTGTGTTTGGCTGTAAGATATTCCTTTTATGTTAAGAAGAACTAAACTCATAATTTATAAGACGTAAAGAACTGTTTAAATTAGGACTTTACCAACGCCAAAGGCATTAAGTTTTCATACTAATTTAAACAGTCCTTTTAGCAAACACAATTTATAAAAAAATATTTATTGTTGCGCTTTAAAGGCTTTTAATTTTTCTATGAATTTTGGCACGACCTCAAAAGCATCTCCCACAACACCATAATCTGCAGCTTTAAAGAAAGGAGCTTCAGGATCGGTGTTTATAACAACTTTTACTTTAGAAGCGTTAATTCCAGCTAAATGCTGAATTGCTCCAGAAATTCCAATAGCAATATATAAGTTAGAAGCAACAGGTTTTCCTGTTTGCCCAACGTGTTCACTATGAGGCCTCCAGCCTAAATCTGAAACTGGTTTAGAGCATGCAGTTGCTGCTCCTAAAACTTCGGCTAATTCTTCAATAATTCCCCAATTTTCTGGACCTTTTAATCCACGACCTCCAGATACTACAATTTCTGCATCTGCAATTGTGACTTTATCTGTAGCTTTATCTACAGATTTTACAGTTACACCGAAATTTGGAATGGAAGGTGAAAATTCTTCAGCTGATGCACTTGCAGAATTTTCAAAAACACCATATGCATTTTTTGAAACACCTATAAGTTTAACGTCAGTATTAATTTGACACATTTCGAAAGCTTTATTGGTAAAAGCAGTGCGTTTTACGGTAAAAGGCGATGTGCTTGTTGGAGCTGCTACAACGTTTGAAGCATAGCCAGCATCTAAACCTATTGCCAAAAGTGGCGCAAGATATTTACTGTTTATACTTGAGCTAACAATAACAACTTTAGCTGATTCTTTTTCTACAGCTTGCTTAATAACATTGGCATAAGCATTAGCATTGAAATTTTCTAACTGTGAGTTGGTTACTTGTAACACTTTATCAACGCCATATTTGCCTAATTCTGAAGTATTACTAGCATTAATTGAAACTGCAGTAACTGTAGTTCCTAATTGGTTGGCAACAGCTTTTGCATATGAAGCAACTTCTAAAGCTACTTTTTTAAATTTTCCTTGTTCGGATTCGGTATATACTAAAACGGACATAATATTTTTTCAAAATATAAATTCCAAAAAACAAATTCCAAAAAACAAATATTGGAATATGGTACTTGAAAATTGGTTATTAAATTACCTTCGCTTCGTTATGAAGTAAGTTTACTAATTCATCTATATTATCTGGAGATACCAAAGTAACAGCGCCTTTTGCTTCAGGTTTTTCAAAAGACATAGATGTTGTTTTTGCACTTGTATCTACTGGATCGACAATAGTTAAAGGTTTTTTACGAGCCATCATAATTCCTCTCATGTTAGGAATTCGTAAATCGCTCTCTTCAACAATACCCTTTTGTCCACCAATTATTAATGGAAAAGATGTAGAAACGATTTCTTTTCCTCCATCAATTTCTCTTGAAACAGTTGCGTTAGTTCCTTCTACTTCTATCCCATTACAATTATTTACAAAATTGGATTCAGTTAAAGCTGCAACCATACCTGGAACCATTCCTCCATTATAATCGAGAGATTCACGACCAGCAATTATCAAATCATAACCACCTTCTCGAACCACTTTTGCTAACTGTTTTGCAACCGTAAAACCATCTGTTGCAATAGTATTTACTCGTATTGCAGCATCTGCTCCTATTGCAAGTGCTTTACGCAAGGTTGGCTCAACTTCTGCACCACCAACACTTACAACATCTACAGAAGCACTTTGCTTTTCTTTAAACCACATAGCACGAGTAAGACCAAATTCGTCATTAGGATTAATTACAAACTGCACACCATTTGTGTCAAACTTTGAATCTCCATCTGTGAAATTGATTTTAGATGTTGTGTCTGGAACATGACTTATGCACACTAAAATTTTCATATGATAAATTGTTTTTTGAGTATAAATTTTTGAGAATACGAAGATAGTTAAATTAATACTAATTTCCTATGCATGCATAATAAATTTTTAAGATAGAGTTTAACAAATTGTTATGCAATTATTACTATTTTTGCGATTGTATTATTATAATATTTTATGAAGACAATCCAGTTCAGAGAAGCAATTTGTGAAGCCATGAGTGAAGAAATGCGCAGAGATGAAAGCATTTATTTAATGGGTGAAGAAGTTGCAGAATATAATGGTGCTTATAAAGCTTCTAAAGGCATGCTAGATGAATTTGGAGCAAAACGTGTTATTGACACTCCAATTGCTGAGCTAGGTTTTTCAGGTATTGCTGTTGGATCTACAATGACAGGCAATAGACCAATTGTAGAGTATATGACTTTTAACTTTGCTTTGGTTGGCATTGATCAAATTATTAATAATGCTGCTAAAATAAGACAAATGTCTGGTGGACAGTTTAAGTGTCCAATTGTTTTTCGTGGTCCAACTGGATCTGCAGGACAATTAGGCGCAACACACTCACAAGCATTTGAAAGTTGGTTCGCTAATACTCCTGGATTAAAAGTAGTTGTGCCATCTAATCCTTACGATGCAAAAGGCTTGTTAAAGGCTGCTATTAGAGATGATGATCCAGTGATTTTTATGGAAAGTGAGCAAATGTATGGTGATAAAGGCGAAGTTCCTGAAGGTGAATATACGATTCCGATAGGTCTTGCAGATATTAAACGAGAAGGTAAAGATGTAACTATTGTGTCTTTTGGCAAGATTATAAAAGAAGCATATAAAGCTGCAGATGAACTTGAAAAAGAAGGTATTTCTTGCGAAATTATAGATTTAAGAACTGTTCGTCCAATGGATTATGAAACCATTTTAACTTCGGTTAAAAAAACCAACAGGTTAGTGATTTTAGAAGAAGCTTGGCCCTTTGGCAATGTAGCTACCGAAATCACATATCAAGTACAATCTCAAGCATTCGATTATTTAGACGCTCCAATTATAAAGATTAACACTGCAGATACACCTGCACCTTTTTCTCCAGTTTTACTTAAAGAATGGTTGCCAAACAGTAATGACGTTATTAAGGCTGTAAAAAAAGTGATGTATACTCAAAGTTAATAGGTTTTTGAAGATTTTGGGTTTAGGTTTTTTCTTTAATAAAGGCAAAAATTTTAAGCATAGCATAGTTAAGGTTCAAAATTTTAACGAATAGAAAAGGAAAAAGACAATGCTAAAAATTCAGAAGGCTGTTAACTTTGAGTATTTAAATAAATTAGAAATTTTTACGTTATATAAACTTCGTTAGCATGATTGTTGATGAAGTTTTTTTTATTAATATGAAGTATAGACTACTTACAATATATTTTTTCTTCGGAATAGTTTCTCTTTTTGCACAAACTAAAGTGAGTGGACATGTATTTGATGAAAACAATGATCCAGTTTCATTTGCTAATATTGTGTTTAAAGGCTCTTCTATAGGCACAATTACTAACGAAAATGGAAGATTTTATTTAGAATCTGATGAAACTTGGAATACACTTATAGTTTCTTTTCTTGGATATGAAACTATATCATTTAACCTCGAAAAAAAGGTTAATTACGATTTAAAACTTACCATAAAAGAAACAGCTGCTCAACTAGGCGAGATCGTTATAATTGCTGGCAAGCAGCCAAAAAAGAATAATCCAGCTATAGATATACTTCGTAAAGTTTGGGAGCATAAACGTAAAAATGGTTTAAAACAATTTAATCAGTACGTGTACGATAAATACGAAAAAGTAGAATTCGATCTTAATACTATTGATAGCTCATTAATAAAAAGCAAACTTTTTAGAGGCATGGAATTTGTTTTCGAGCAAGTAGATACCTCAAGAATTACAGGTAAAACGTATTTGCCAATGTTTATTAACGAAGCTGTAACTAAAGTTTATGGCGATAATATTATTAATAAAGAAAAAACTGTTTTAAAGGGAAATAAAAATTCAGGATTTAACGACAATCAAGTTATCATTGATTTTGTTGGCGATTTATATTCCGATTATAATGTATATGATAACTACCTAAAATTTTTCGATAAAAGCTTTGTAAGTCCATTATCTACAACCGGAATTAACACATATAATTATGTGCTTTTAGATAGTGCATATATAGATGATAAATGGTGCTATAATATTATTTACTATCCAAGACGCAAAAACGAACTTACTTTTAAAGGCGATTTTTGGGTAAATGACACAACCTATGCTATAAAAGAGATTAACCTTCAAGCTACAAAAAGTGCCAATATAAACTGGGTTAAAGAAATATATATCGAGCAAGAATTTGAAGTTTTAAATGATTCTTTATTTCTTGTAAAACGTGATTATATGATGTCTGATTTTGCCTTTAGTAAAAAAGAAAAATCAAGAGGTGTTTATGGAAAAAGAACGACATTATTCAATAACTATGAGTTTGATAGAGTAAAGGATAAAAAATTCTACGATCAAGAAGTATATTATTACGATAAAGATGTTTACGATAGAGATGATACTTTTTGGGATAAAAATCGAATGGAGGTTTTAAATAAGGACGAAGAAGGTGTTTATAAAATGTTAGACACACTTAAAACTGTTAAAAAGTTTAAACAATTGTATAATCTTGGGAGCATTTTGTCTTCGGGATATATTGAGTTTAATACACTTCCTCTTGATTATGGTCCTATTTTTTCAACCTTTGGTTATAATGAGGTGGAAGGATTACGATTAAGAGCTGGAGGCAGAACTTATTTTGGACGTAACGATTTATGGCGTTTGGAAGGGTTTTTAGCTTATGGTTTTAGAGATGATAAATTTAAATACGGAATCTCAGGTAAATGGTTATTGGATAAAAAAAATAGGCTTATTATTTCTGGGGGTAATCGTCGTGATGTAGAGCAAATTGGAGCAAGCCTTACAACTTCTACAGATGTGTTAGGTCGTAATTTAGCATCCTCTTCGGTTGTAGGAACAGGAACTAACGATAAACTTACCAATATAAATTTAACTACACTTGCTATTGAAATAGAACCTTGGCGAAATATAATTTTTAGACTTGGAGGTAATTATAGAACTTTAGAATCTGCTTCGCCAACATTTAGTTTAGATTACTTTGATCCTGAATCTAGCACAGGAATATCTTCAGATGTAAAACAATACGAAACCTCTTTATCAGTTTCTTATTTTCCAAAACGAAAAATGACAGGTTTTGGTGTAGAACGTCATGAAGCTAACGATGATTTTGCACGTATTTTTGCACAAATAAGTCGAGGAGATAACAGTATATTGAGCAGTGATTTTAATTACACCAAAGTACAATTTTCTTATACACAACCTTGGCAACTAGGAGGTTTTGGTAGGTTATATTCTACTATCGAAGCTGGGAAAACTTTTGGTGAAGTGCCTTTAGGTTTATTAAGTGTCGTGCCTGGTAATCAATCTTATTTTTCAATTTATAACACCTTTTCCCAATTAGATTATTACGAGTTTGTAACCGATACTTATACCTCGTTACATCTACAGCATAATTTTAATGGTCGTTTATTCTCTAGAATTCCTTTCTTAAGAAAATTTAACCTTCGTGAAATAGTTAGTATTAAAGGTGTTTGGGGAGAAGTATCTGATGAAAATAGAGCCTTAAACGCTTCTGGATTGCTATACCAAGCACCAAATGACAAAGTGTATTGGGAATATAGTCTTGGTGTTGGTAATATTTTTAAGATATTTAGATTAGACTTTAACTTTAGAGGTAATTATAAAGACAATCCTGGGGCAAGAAAGTTTGGTGTTACTGGAACATTTGGATTTCATTTTTAAAGGTTTCGTTATCGGTTGGTATAAACTTAGTGCGTGAAAACATGCGGCTGATTTTCCACTAGGAAAATAGGATGTATAAACATACGCAAACTTAGGTAAAACACAACAGTAAGCATTAAATTTATACGTTGTTGTAAAACGTTATTTATTTAATTAGTTGCGCAAATAATGTAAAAATCTTAACGTGGTTAATAATTATAAATTTGTTGTCTAAACTTAATAATTTTTTTTGATCAATTAAAATTAATTTAAAGCATAGGCAGAAGAATGTATGTGTAGCGTATTATAAAGTGCAGAAACTAACTCATCTGATTTCATTGTAAACTGAATTACTGAGAAAATGAAGATAAAATTTTATTTTGTAACTTTACGCTATCTCTAAGATAAGGATTACTCTCTAAGTATAATTTTTTAAGTTATTAAAAAACAAAGAAAGGCATATATAATATAGTCAATCGATAAACATTTTTTTTTAACCTTTAAAACCACTACAAATGAAAAAACTAATCAAAAAAATCGTTAAAGGAATAATTTTATTTATTTCATTATTCTTAATTACAGTTAACGTATCCGCACAGGAAACAGATGCTTACGAAAAAGCTAAAACTGAAATAGAGCTAACTTTTGGAACTGTACCATCTTGGTTTGCGTCGTATCCTGAACACGCCCTTCCCGAAGCCTGGGAACTTTTTAAGACGCTGAAAGGACCTAAAAGCAGTATTTCATCAAAAAATTCTGAGTTGATTCAACTTGCAGTAGCTTCACAAATTCCTTGTGTATATTGTGTTTATTTTCACAGAATTTTCGCAAAAGCATTTGGTGCTACCGATGAAGAAATAAATGAAGCAATAGCATTAGGAGCAGAAACAAGGCATTGGAGTATGGTAATACAAGGGTCAGGTATTTCTTTTGAGGATTTCAAAGTTGAATTTGATCAAGCAATGAAATATATGTCTGAGAAAACTAAAAATTAATTAAAACAACAAGAATAACTGGCATACTTAATTAAAAAATAAACCGCTTTTTGCGGTTTATTTTTTTATAGCTTAGATCGAAAGCATAATGTTTTTACAATGGATAAGATATGGTTCTGTTTTAATAAACTATATCGTCCGATAACGAAGGTCGTCTATTTTCTTGTAAAAGTCAAGTTCAAAAAAATAAACACTTACAATGTTATCGAATAGTTTTTTTATCCAAAAACCACTTTTAATAATTTAGAAACTGGTTTTTTTATCTACTATATTTTACTATTTTTGCCGCATTCAAAAAAAACAACTTACATATGGAATTATTAGTAAAATTTTTACCAGCCTTTGGAGTTTTAGCTCTAATCTTTGTTTTTATAAAAAACGTTTGGGTTACAAAACAAGAGCAAGGCGATGCCAAAATGGTGCGTATTGCCAAGAATATTGCCGAAGGTGCAATGTCTTTTCTAAAAGCGGAATATAGAGTTTTAGCCATTTTTGTTGCAGCAGTAGCAATCTTGTTATATTTTAAAGGTAATGCTGAAGCAGGTTCTAACGGAATGGTAGCTTTATCATTTGCTGTAGGAGCTATTTGTTCGGCGTTAGCAGGTTTTATAGGAATGAAAGTTGCTACTAAAGCCAATGTAAGAACAACTCATGCAGCAAGAACCTCTTTAGGCAGAGCATTAGAAGTTGCTTTTGCTGGAGGTGCAGTAATGGGATTAGGTGTTGTAGGTTTAGGCGTACTTGGGTTAAGTGGTTTGTTTATGATTTACCAAAGTATGTGGCCAGGAGCAGATAATTTAGCAATGGTATTAAATGTACTTTCAGGGTTCTCTTTAGGAGCATCTTCAATTGCATTATTTGCTCGTGTTGGTGGAGGTATTTATACCAAAGCTGCCGATGTTGGTGCTGACCTTGTTGGTAAAGTTGAAGCTGGTATTCCAGAAGATCATCCATTAAATCCAGCTACTATTGCCGATAATGTTGGTGATAATGTTGGAGATGTTGCAGGTATGGGAGCCGATTTATTCGAATCGTATGTAGGTTCAATTATTGGTACAATGGTTTTAGGAGCTTTTATTTTAACACCAAATTTTGAAGGTTTAGGAGCTGTTTATTTACCATTAGTTTTAGCTGCTGTTGGGATTGTAATGTCTATTATAGGAACATTTTTTGTAAAAGTAAAAGATGGCGGAAATCCTCAAACTGCATTAAATATTGGAGAGTATGGCTCGGCAGTATTAATGGTTATTGCTTCATATTTTATTATTAATGAGTTAATTCCTAAATCTGTAGATGGTTTACCATTTGGAGCTATGGGAGTATTTTGGGCTACAATAACAGGTTTAGCGGCTGGATTACTAGTTGGTAAAATTACTGAATATTATACAGCAACAGGAAAAAAGCCTGTAATGTCTATTGTTAAACAATCCGAAACAGGTTCTGCAACAAACATTATTGCTGGTTTAGGTGTTGGTATGATGTCAACAATGTTTCCAATTCTTATAATTGCTGCTGCTATTATGGTGTCTCACCATTTTGCAGGTATGTACGGAATTGCAATTGCTGCAGTTGGTATGTTGGCAAATACAGGAATTCAATTAGCTATAGACGCTTATGGACCAATTTGTGATAATGCTGGAGGGATTGCTGAAATGGCAGAATTACCAAAAGAAGTACGTAAACGTACAGATAAATTAGATGCTGTTGGAAATTCAACTGCTGCAGTAGGAAAAGGATTTGCAATCGCTTCTGCGGCTTTAACTGCATTGGCTTTATTTGCTGCCTTTATGAAAACTGCAGGAGTAACATCTATTGATGTATCTCAACCAAAAATTATGGCTGGCCTTTTAGTTGGTGGAATGTTACCATTTGTGTTTTCTGCTTTATCTATGAATGCTGTAGGTCGTGCTGCAATGGCTATGATTGAAGAAGTGCGTCGTCAGTTTAGAGAAATCCCCGAGTTAAAAGCAGCTTTAGCTGTGATGCGTAAATACGATTCAGATATGTCTAAAGCATCTGTAGAAGACAGGAAAATATTTGATGAAGCCGATGGTGTTGCAGATTATAGCAAATGTATAGATATCTCTACAAAAGCATCTATTAAAGAAATGGTATTGCCAGGATTATTGGCTTTGGCAGCTCCGGTATCTGTTGGTTTTATTGGAGGTGCAGAAATGCTAGGAGGCTTATTAGCAGGAGTTACTACATGTGGTGTGCTTATGGCAATCTTTCAATCTAATGCTGGAGGTGCTTGGGATAATGCAAAGAAAACCATTGAAGAAGAAGGACGTAAAGGAACAGATGTTCATAAAGCATCAGTTGTTGGCGATACAGTTGGAGATCCGTTTAAAGATACTTCAGGACCATCGTTAAATATTTTATTAAAATTAATGTCGGTTGTAGCATTAGTAATTGCACCAAGTATTGCAATTTCTGCTGATGCAGTTTCTGCTTATAACTCGACTGAATTACATACCGAACAAGTTGTTGAAGTTTCTAAAGAGATTAAAGTAAATATGGAAAGTAATGACGACGGAACTGTGAAAGCAACAGTAACAACAACTACGACTAAAGATGGTGAAACAACAACTGAAGATCAAGTTTTTGAAGGCACTGAAGAAGAAGTTAAAGCACAAATAGATGCTTTAAAAGATGTTGATGTTAAGATAAAAACAAGAAAAGTAGTAAAAGAGATTGTTGAAGAAGTTGAAGAAACAAAAGAGAACAACTAGATTTTTATAAAAAAACATTTTGAAAAAACCACGCTTTTACGTGGTTTTTTTGTTTGCGTTAAGGATGGAAATGGCATCCTTTCTTGTGCTGAACTTGTTTCGGCACGAGAAAGATATAATGTACAGCCTGACGTTTTAGGAACTAAAACGAAACGCCCTAAAATAAACCATGAATTTCTGCTTCAACCTTATTGATAATGCTTCCTAAATCTTCAGGATTATCAACAAAATCTAATGGATCGACATCTATAATAAGAAGGTTGCCTTTGTCGTATTTAGAGATCCAAGCTTCGTAACGCTCGTTTAATCTGCTTAAATAATCAATACTTATGGTGTTTTCGTAATCACGACCACGTTTGTGTATTTGAGACACTAAATTTGGTATAGAACTGCGTAAATAAATTAACAAATCTGGACCTTGCACAAAAGATTCCATTAAATCGAAAAGCGATCGATAATTTTCGAAATCACGATTAGTCATTAAACCCATTGCGTGTAGGTTTGGCGCAAAAATATGCGCATCTTCGTAAATAGTTCTATCTTGAATAATGTCTTTACCACTTTCGCGAATTAGTGAAACTTGCCGAAAACGGCTATTTAAAAAATACACCTGCAAGTTGAAGCTCCAACGTTCCATTTGGTTGTAAAAGTCGTCCAGATAAGGATTATCTACAACATCTTCGAGTTGTGCTTCCCATTTATAATGTTTTGCAAGTAATTTAGTTAGTGTGGTTTTTCCTGCGCCAATATTTCCGGCAATGGCTATATGCATAATTTTAATCGGTTTTTAGTCGGTACTGATAAAGATATTCATCGTCGTAAATATACAAGGTTTGGTTGGTTACTAAAAACTGTTTTATTAACAATTTTGGGATTTTTAGTTCTGTTAATATTTCGGTGTCTTTGTCTAAATAAAACAGCTGGTTTTCTTTTTGAAGGATTAAATCTCCATTCAGTTCTACAAACTTTGTAAAGCCAGTATTCTTAATTTTTGAAAGCAAACTTCCAACATAATTATAAGTATGTATGTAGTCTTTAGTTAGTAGCCAGCAAAAATTGTAATTGCTTTTTAAATCTAAAATTTCTCCTTGAATTGGTAAGGTTTGAACACGAGTAGTATTAGTCTTATAATCATAATTTTCTAATTGCTGATTGTTTTGATTAAACAACCAAATCGTATTATCGTTTCCTGTAGAAATATGAGTAATGTCTTTAAAAGGCTGAATCGTATTAAAGTCTATTTTAAACATTTCAGTTAAACGATTATCTAAAATCACAACAGTATTAAAATTTTTGTAAAACACATTAATTTTTAGAGGATTAAATGTGTTGGCAGATGTTATTTGTCCTAGTTGGATATTACTATAAGTAAATTCAATATTACCCTTTTCAGTTGTAAATGAACCGTTTTTTATATAAAATGGAAATTCAAAACTATTTAGTCCAACAAGAGTTTTAGCATATATTTTAGTTTTGGTCACAAATGAAACTTCTATGCTTTGCTGTGCAAACATAGAACAAGTGAGTAAAATGAGAAGATATTTAAAAGCTTTCATTCCGATTTTAAAAGTACAAAATTGAAGTCAATTGCAATCATCAATTTTATTGCGTTTATAAAAAGGAGTTTGTGTAGTTGGATATTTAATAATCATAATATTGCAATATTACAATTAGATTTAATATTATAAACACCAATTAACTTTAATAGGAAAAGGCAATTAAATCAGCAAATTAATTTATACCCAAATCCGCGAACATTAACAATTTGTATAGTTTCGTCTTGGTTTAGTTTTTTACGAAGTTTGGTAATAAAAACATCCATGCTTCTGGCATTAAAATAATCGTCGTTTCCCCAGAGTTTATTCAGAATTAATGAACGTTCCAAAACTTCGTTTTTATTTTTAATAAGATGAAATAATAAATGCGCTTCACGATGTGTAAGTTGTGTTTTATTCTCATCTTTAAATTGAAGCGTTTGTTTTGGGAAATCAAAAACAAAATTACCTATTTTTAATATTTCGGCAGTTTTTTGAAGTTTCGTTCTGTTTACTAAATTGTTAATTCTAACAATGAGCTCTTCCATACTAAAAGGCTTTTTTAAATAATCATTGCCACCAATTGTAAACCCTTCAACAACGTCTTGTGTTTGGGATTTTGCAGTAAGAAAAATAATAGGAATAGCATCGTCTTCCATCCTTATTTCTTTAGCTAAAGTAAAACCATCTTTTTTTGGCATCATAACATCCAAAACCAAAAGATGTATATCTTCTTTTTGGTAAATATTATAAGCTTCTACACCATTTTCAGCTAAAAAAACATTGAAGTTTCGTGTTTCTAAACTTTCTTTAATAATGAGCCCTAATGCAGGTTCGTCTTCTGCTAAAAGTATGGTTGTATTATTATTCATTTGGAAGCGATAGTTTAAAAGTGGTTAGATTATTATCTAAATTTAAATAAATAACTCCTCCGTGTTTTTCGATAATTTTTTTTGCATAATACAAACCAATACCAAAGCCTTTTACATCATGTGTATTTCCTTTTGAAACACGATAGAATTTTTCAAAAATCTTTTCTTTATTAGCTTTGGTTAATGTGGTTCCGTTGTCGGTTATTGAAATTGTAAAAGCAAAAGTGTTTTGGATTAAATCAATATTTATTTCATTGCCGCCATACTTTATAGCATTATCAATAATATTATTTATGGCATTTTCAAAGTGAAAAACATCAACTTTTGCTGTTACTTCTTCTGAAGAATTAAAACGTATTGTTTTAGCTTCTGTTCCGATAGCTATCGGAAGCATTTTATGTTTTTCAATAATAGTAACAAGTAAATCGGCAATATTAATAGGTTCTTTATTTAAGTCTAAGCTATCGCTATCTAAAGTGGCTGTCTCTAACAATTTCTCAACCATTATGTTAAGTTTTGACAATTGACTGTTAGACATATCCAAATACGTTTTTGTCTTTTCTTTATCATCAATCACATTAAAGTTTTTAATGCTTTCTAGCGCAACACTTATAGTAGCGATAGGTGTTTTAAACTCGTGAGTAATATTGCTTATCAAATCATTTTTAACTTCGGCTAATTGCTTTTGATGTTTTATTATTTTAAGTAAATAAAATAGGCAACTAATAACAGCCAACACCAATAAAGTAGAGATAAGAATTCCTGTAAGAATACGTTTTAAAATAATTTTTGTTTCGTTAGAAAAATGAACAGTTAAAACACCTTTATTTCCTAAAAAAGGAGAACTAGTAGAGGTCTTTAAGGTTGCCAATTTTACAACATCTTCATTATAATAGATGATTTCTTCTTCAAAATTTTGATAAGAAAGCCCATGATTTATGTCTAACTTTTTACGTGATAATTCTTCATTAAACAAAGAATCAATATTTTTTAAACGCAATGTATCACTAGTTAAAGAGAGAATAACTTTGGAGGTTAATGTTCTAAAATGACCTTGAGAAGTAGAATCTAAATGAAGGTCTTTATAGATAGTCTTTAATCGAGAACGTGGAAATTGTTTTAGAGATTCAGGCATTGATTGTAAAAAAGAATCTGGCTCTACACCTTTGTAAATTTTAACACCATCAAATATTTCAACATTAATAGAGTCAGATGATTTTAAATATTTACTAGTAACTTCAATATTATGCATCATACTATCTAACTTCCCATGTTCTATGAAATTTGAATTAATAGTATCAAAAGCAAAAGCAATCGTATTGTTTTCAGCTAAATGAGCAAAATAGGTCTCCACAGCATTATCAAGACTTTGTTGGACGTCGTTTACAAGCTGTTGTTTATTTACAAGATAATTTTTGTAATTCCAATACACTTGAATTGTAATTGTGCCAAGTATTACAAATACAATTACATACAATATCCATTTATAACGTTTATCGTTCATTTTTCAAAAGTAAATGTTAAAATGTTATAAAACGAATTGCTTAACACACGTTAACACTCGTTAACTTAATTACCATATTTAAATAATCATATTTGCAGTATAAATAATTTAAAATCAAAAAAAAAAATGAAACACCTAGCCGTAATTATTGTAATGCTAATATTATCAAGTTCAGCAATAGCACAAGATTTTCAAGGAAAAGCTACTTACAAGTCTCATCGAAAAATGGATATCCAATTAGATAGTACCCAAATGGAGACAGATATGCATAAACGTATGATAGAAATGATGAAAAAGCAGTTTGAAAAAACCTATATATTAAGCTTCAATAAAGAAGAATCTCTCTATAAAGAAGACGAACAATTAGAAGCTCCTCAACATGCTGGAATGGTTATGGTATTCATCGACTCTGGTGAATCCGGAGAGCTTTATAAAAACATTAAAGAAGATCGATATACAGACCAAAACGAAATGTTTGGAAAAGTATTTTTAATTGAAGACAAGCTAAGAAAAATTGATTGGGAACTTGGAAGCGAAACTAAAAATATTGGTGAATATACTTGTTATAAGGCAACAACAAAACGTACTGTAGAAGTTGTAAAAGCAGGAATTAGTATTAATGGAGATAAAGATTTAAACGAAAAATCTGAACCTGAAATGGAAGAAATAACTATTACTGCGTGGTATACACCTCAAATTCCTGTAAACAATGGACCAGGAAATTACCACGGCCTTCCAGGCTTAATTCTTGAAGTTAACAACGGAAGACAAACTCTAATA
>Ga0164320_10000002_pt1 | contig 81512 bp, 78 predicted proteins | sample GuaBasSediGuay11_FD_113736 | JGI IMG/M metagenome (GOLD analysis project Ga0164320, IMG submission 113736) | Subseafloor sediment microbial communities from Guaymas Basin, Gulf of California, Mexico - Guay11, Core 4567-28, 0-3 cm | ecosystem: Environmental > Aquatic > Marine > Hydrothermal...
GTTTTGTCTTAGCTTTTGTATGTGGGTTTATAATGATTTGGGTTTATGTCGAATTCGTGTTTTTAAATGTAGATATGTTTGGAATTGACCTACGAGAAATATTTCAAATGCATCCAATTAATTTGAGTGTTGCCGTTTGGGTAGGTTTTATTGCACTATTTGGTATTGCTACAGACGATGGTGTCGTTATGGCAACCTATTTAACTCAAACATTCGATAAAAATTTGCCACAGACAAAACAAGCAATTAGACTATCTGTTGTAGAAGCAGGCAAAAAAAGAATTCGTCCTTGTTTAATGACTACAGCAACTACAATTTTAGCATTGTTACCAATACTAACTTCTACTGGAAGAGGAAGCGATATCATGATTCCAATGGCTATTCCAAGTTTTGGAGGTATGGTTATAGCTTTAATTACGCTATTTGTAGTTCCAGTACTATTTAGCTGGAAAAAAGAAAGGGAAATTAAAAGTTAAAAGATAAAAATTATGAGCAAAAATATTTTAAAAACGAAGAGTTATTTGTTTGCTATAGAAATTGTCAAATTATCACAACGATTACAGAAAGATAATAAAGAATTCATTTTAAGTAGGCAAATTATGAGAAGTGGTACAGCAATTGGAGCACTTATTCGTGAAGCAGAATTCGCTGAAAGTAAAGCAGATTTTAAACATAAAATGTATATATCTTTAAAGGAAGCAAATGAAACGAAATATTGGTTAAGCCTACTGAAAGATACAGGTTTTATTGATGAGAAGGGGTATTCAAATTTGTTTAATATTTCTAAAGAATTAGTCGCAATGTTAGTTAGCACAATCAAAACATTAAAAAAATCATAGTAATGGATTTAATAAATAAAATTAACAGTCAAAGATTTACGAAGGTTTTTAATTTTTCACGTTTCGCTTCAAACTTTAAGAGTGTGCTAATTTTTAGTTTTTCACTTTTCACTTTTATCTTTGGAAATGCGCAACAATTAGAAACACTTATTGAAGAAGCATTAGCTAACAATCCGGAAATTCAAAAGTTTGAATTGCAATATCAAATCACTTCAGAAAAAGTAAATGAAGTAAACACCATTCCAAATACCGAATTTGGTGTGGGTTATTTTGTAAGAGAACCCGAAACAAGAACAGGAGCACAAAGAGCTAAAGTATCTGTAAAACAAATGCTGCCTTGGTTTGGATCTATAACAGCGAGAGAAAGTTATGTGAATTCGTTAGCTGATGCTAAATACGAAGATATAGTAATTGCTAAAAGAAAACTGTTGGTTTCTGTATCTCAATCCTATTACAATTTATATACAATTAAAGCAAAACAAGACGTATTAGTTGAAAATATTGAATTGCTCAAAACCTATGAAACATTAGCATTAACTTCTGTTGAAGTAGGTAAAGCATCAGTAGTAGATGTATTACGATTACAAATGAGACAGAATGAATTGGAGCAATTAAATAAAGTGTTAGAACAAGAATATTTGGCTGAACAAACTTTGTTTAATAAGCTATTGAACAGAGATAAATCCATTTCAATTGAAGTCATAAAAGATTTGACCATTCCTTCGGAAAGCGATTTGATTACTTCTGAAAACTTACAATTACATCCAGAGTTAACTAAATATGATAAGCTCTACCAATCTGTTGAAAAATCAGAATTGCTCAATCAAAAAGAAAGTAGTCCAATGATTGGATTTGGATTGGATTACATCGCAGTTTCCGAACGACCAAATATGAGTTTTAGCGATAATGGAAAAGATATTGTAATGCCTATGGTGTCTTTATCTATTCCTATTTTCAATAAAAAGTATACTTCAAAAAGTAAACAGAATGAATTAAAACAGCAAGAGATAATCGCGCAGAAACAAGAACGATTAAACACATTAGAAACTGCGCTTGACAAAGCTATTAATAATAGAATTTCTGCAAGAATAAGCTATGATACACAAACCAAAAATTTAAAACAAGCTAAAAATGCAGAGGAAATTTTAATAAAAAACTACGAAACCGGAACAATTGATTTTATTGATGTTTTAGATATTCAAGAATTGCAATTAAAGTTTCAAATCAATCAAATAGAATCAGTGAAAAAGTATTATATACAAACAACAATCATCAATTATTTAAGCAATTAAATAATGAAACACACATATAACATACAAGGAATGACTTGCAATGGTTGTAAAACCAATGTAGAAAGTGCTTTAACTAATTTAGAATCAATAACCAAAGTAACTGCAAATCTCAAAGAAGAAACTGTAGATTTAGAAATGACTTCGCATATTTCTTTAGAAAAACTACAAGAAGCCTTAATCAAAGCAGGATTGCATTATACCATAGAAATGCTAGGACACGAAAAACAAGTAGCAGCAAAAGTACCAGAAGTAGGAAATGGAATTTTTTACTGCCCAATGCACTGCGAAGGTGAAAAAACTTATACATCGCCAGTAGGTTGTCCTGTCTGCGGAATGGATTTGGTAGAACAACCAAAATTAGAAGTTATAACGCAATACACTTGCCCAATGCATCCAGAAGTTATCAAAAACGAGCCTGGAAGTTGTCCTATCTGCGGAATGGATTTAGTACCAATGGAACTTTCAGAAAGCGAAGAAGATAAAACCTATAAAAAACTTCTAAACAAAATGAAAATAGCAATACTTTTCACAGTGCCTATTTTCATTATTGCAATGTCAGATTTAATTCATGGTAATCCACTAGCAAAAATATTTTCACATCATATTTGGAACTGGATTCAATTAATTTTGTCGCTTCCAGTAGTGTTTTATACTTGTTGGATGTTTTTTGAAAGAGCTTGGAAGTCTATAATAACCTGGAACCTAAATATGTTTACATTAATAGGTATTGGTACAGGAGTTGCTTGGTTATTTAGTTTAGTTGCTATGTTCTTTCCAGATATTTTTCCAAATCAATTTAAAACCGAAGCAGGAACTGTTTTTGTCTATTTTGAAGCAACAACCGTAATTTTAACCTTGGTTTTGCTCGGACAATTATTAGAAGCCAGAGCACATAGTCAAACCAGTGGAGCTATAAAGGAACTATTAAAATTGGCACCAACTGAAGCCACTTTGGTAACACCAGAAGGAGATAAAATAATTTCTATCCATAACATTAAAAAAGGAGATTTACTTAGGGTAAAACCTGGAGATAAAATTCCTGTTGATGGAACAATAACCGAAGGTCATAGCAATGTTGATGAAAGTATGATAACTGGCGAACCTATTCCTGTAGACAAAATGGTAAACGATGCAGTAAGTTCTGGTACAATAAATGGCACAAAATCGTTTGTAATGCTTGCCAAAAAAATAGGTTCGGATACTTTGCTTTCGCAGATAATTCAGATGGTTAATAACGCCAGTCGCTCAAGAGCACCAATTCAAAAGTTAGCTGATAAAATCTCTAAATATTTTGTGCCAATTGTAATTCTTATTGCAACAATAACATTTTTTGGTTGGCGTTACTTTGGCCCAGAACCAGCTATGGTTTTTGGTTTTGTTAATGCAATTGCTGTGTTGATTATTGCTTGTCCTTGTGCATTGGGATTGGCAACACCAATGTCTGTAATGGTAGGAGTTGGAAAAGGAGCACAAAATGGCGTACTCATTAAAAATGCTGAAGCTTTAGAAAACTTAAATAAAGTTGACATTTTAATTACTGATAAAACGGGAACGATAACCGAAGGAAAACCATCTGTCGAAAAAGTAGTGAATGCATCTAATGAATTTGATGCTTCACTGTTACAATATATTGCTTCCCTTAATCAGTATAGTGAACATCCATTAGCAGAAGCCGTTGTTAAATTCAGCAAAGAAAAAAACATTGTTTTGAAAGATTCCAAAGATTTTGAAACCATTATGGGTAAAGGAGTAATTGGAACTGTTAATGGTAATAAAATTGCTTTGGGTAATAAAAATTTAATAGAACAAATAAATTCAAAAGTATCAACCGAAATAGATAAAAACATTATAGCAGAACAAAAATTAGGAAAAACTGTTTCGTACATTTCTGTTGATGAAAAAGTAGTAGGATATGTAACTATTACTGATGCTATCAAAAAAACAAGCAAACAAGCAATAACAAAACTTCAACAAGAAGGAATAGAAGTAATTATGCTCACAGGCGATAATAATGATACTGCAAAATCGGTAGCTAATCAACTAAACCTTTCTAATTATAAGGCAGAGTATTTACCAGAAGACAAATTAAATTTTATAAAGAAGCTCCAAGAAGCTGGTAAGGTTGTTGTTATGGCAGGCGATGGCATTAACGATGCGCCAGCATTGGCTCAAGCAGATATTGGAATTGCAATGGGAACTGGGACAGATGTGGCTATTGAAAGTGCTGAAGTGACTTTAGTTAAAGGTGATTTATTAGGTATAGTTAAATCCATAAATTTGGGTAAATCAGTAATGAAAAATATTAAACAAAATTTGTTTTTCGCCTTTATTTATAACGTATTGGGAGTACCTATAGCAGCAGGATTACTATATCCAGTTTTCGGATTGTTATTGTCACCGATGATTGCTGCTGCTGCTATGAGTTTTAGTTCGGTTTCAGTAATTGCAAACGCTTTGAGATTAAGAAATGTAAAATTAGAATAACAGTAATAATTAAATAAAATGAAAAAATTAAAAATAGTAAGTCTCGTAATAATCCTTTTAGCTTTTGGATGTAAATCTGAAACCAAGGAGAAAGTGGATTCAGAAATGAACCATAAAGAACATCAAGTTGAGAAAACTGAAGAGGCTACAAAGAAAAAGCCTTTAAGTCCAAATACATCTGCAATGTCTATAGTTGGCGATGCTCATATACATATTGATTACTCTTCGCCAGGTGTTAGAGATAGAATCATCTTTGGTGGTTTAGTAGGCTATGATACTATATGGCAAGCTGGTGCACATATGGCAACATGGATAGAAACCAATAAAGATTTAACCATAGATGGTAAAACACTTCCAGCAGGTAAATACGGCTTTTTTACAATACCATCAAAAGGAGATTGGACTATAATGTTTAATAAAAATTGGGAGCAACATGGAAAAGACGAATACAACCAAAACGATGATGTTTTAAGGTTTACTGTAAGTCCAGAACTGTCCGAAAACATACAGGAACATTTAGAATATAAAGTAACTAAAACTAATGAAACTGAAGGAGCAATTTCTCTATCGTGGGAAAAGGTTACAATAAGTTTCCCTTTTAAGTCTAATTAAAACCAAAAGAATTATGAAAAAGTATATTATTTATATCGGAATATTAGTCATTGGGCTAATTTTAGGATGGCTGTTTTTTGGTGGCTCATCAACAAATGAAGAAACTCATAATCATTCAGAAGAAATAGTAATCAATGAAATGTGGATCTGCTCGATGCATCCGCAGATTATGTTACCAGAGTCTGGCGATTGTCCTATTTGCGGCATGGATTTAATTCCTGCTGAAACTGGATCAGAAAGTCTTGATTCAGATCAATTTAAAATGACAGAAAATGCAATGGCATTAGCAAATATAGAAACCTCTATTGTTGGTTCGAGTAATGTTAAAGGTAATGCTATAAAACTTACAGGGAAAATAATGGAAAATGAAGAAGCTAACGCTGTACAAGTCAGTTATTTTTCAGGAAGAATAGAACGACTTAATGTGAACTTTACAGGAGAAAAAGTGAGTAAAGGACAATTATTAGCAACCATTTATTCACCAGAATTATTTGCTGCACAGCAAGAGTTATTAACTGCTGCTGCTTTAAAAGAATCGCAACCAGCATTATATAAAGCAGTAAGAAACAAACTAAAACTATGGAAGTTATCAGAAAGTCAAATTAACGACATAGAAACTTCAGGTAAAGTTCAAGAAAACTTTCCTGTTTATGCAACCGTTTCAGGAACGGTTTCAGGAAAACTGGTTGAACAAGGCGATTACATTAAACAAGGGCAACCGTTATTAAGAATAGCCAACTTAAATACTGTTTGGGCGAATTTTGATGTTTATGAAAATCAAATAAACTTATTTAAAATTGGCCAAGAGGTGTTAATTACTACAAATGCCAATCCTAATATGGAGTTTAAAGCTAAAGTGTCTTTTATTGATCCTGTTCTTAATTCTAACACAAGAACGGTAATATTAAGAGCTGTTTTAGATAATAAAACTCATGTTTTTAAACCAGGAATGTTTGTTGTAGGTAAGATTAAAGGAATTAAATCGGGCAAAGAAGAAGCATTAATTATTCCTTCAACAGCTGTATTATGGACAGGAAAACGCTCGGTAGTTTATGTTAAAACAAATCCTAACGAACCTGTTTTTGAAATGAGAGAAGTAACATTAGGAAACAAACTTGGTGAAAATTATGAAGTTATTAGTGGATTAAGTAGTGGAGATGAAATTGTAACTAACGGAACTTTCACTGTAGATGCTGCTGCACAATTACAAGGTAAAAAGTCGATGATGAATAAAGAAGGAGGTAAAACAACAACTGGTCACGAAGGACATACTGGAATGAAATCAATGAATACTACAAATATTAGTTTTGGTATAAGAGGCAATTGTAGTATGTGTAAAACTACTATTGAAAAAGCAGTTAATAGCATTAATGGTGTTGCAAGTGCAAATTGGGATGTAGATAAAAAGAAGATTGATATTTCTTTTGATGAAACAAAAACTAATGAAATAGCTATACACGAAGCTATTGCTGCTTCTGGTTACGATACCGAAAAAATAAATGGAGATTTATCTGCCTACAAAAAATTACCAGAATGCTGTAAATATGACCATTCAATGGAAATGAGCCAGTTGGTTAAAGAATAATCGACATAAGTATTAATAAAGTATTTGATAAAATGTTATTATGTAATAGCATTAAACTGTTTAACAGTAGTTTTTAGCAGTATTTTCTATTACTAAAAATGGAATATCTATTTTAAATGCAAAAGTTTCTACAAGTTGTCTAGCGAAAAAGCGCTCTAAAAAGGAATGCTTTTTATTCATCATACATAACATTTTAATATCATTATTAACAATATAGTCCTGAACCCTTTTAAAAATTTTTTCATTTTTTAAATCAATAAACTCATGTGCGACCTTACTTAAACAAGAATCCAAAAAAGCCTTGTTCATTTCTTGGTTTTGAGAAAGACCATCTTTATCTAAAAGATGCAAAATATCTATTTTAGAACCATGTCGTTTGGCAATATCGATTAATGGTTGTAATTCATTATTATTATAGAGAGTAGAAAAATTAGATATAAAAACTATTTTATCTAAACTTGTAAAACTACAGCCATTTGGTATTGCTAAAACTGGTGTTTTACATCGTTGCATTATACGAGCCGTATTGCTTCCAAAAACTACTTTTTGTGCTCCTGTGGCTCCTTTAGTTCCCATTATTATTAAATCAATGTCTTTACTTTCGCTTAACTGATTTATTCCATCAATAAAATTGTCGTAATCAACAATAGAATAAAAAGTATGCTTTTCATTTTTAAATTTAGCTTCAACTGCTTTTATTAAATTCTTTATAGATTTTTTTGCTGTTTCTATTAATGTTTGATAAATAGTTGCAGAAGATGACATCGTCATTAAATCGTCAGAAATAAAAGATGAAGCCGTTTGAACATTAAGTATGTAAAATTGGCAATGTTCATTTTCTAACAAATTCATTGCATAATAAATAGCATTTATAGAGTTTTTAGAAAAATCGGTTGGAAGCAATATCGACTTCATTCATTTATAAAATAAAATTATTTATAAATGTAAAGTGCCTTTCAAAAAAAAACTATGACAAATGTCAGTTGTAAAACAAAGAGAATCAATCAGAAGAAGAATCGATTAATGAATTAGAGTCTTTTGAAATTGAAGATTAACATTTTTTTTACTTTATTTGCCTGATATTTAATTGCATATTTAATGAAAATTCTTTTTTATGCTACGGCATTATCATTTGTTGGATCCTGTTCAACATTTAGCCATAACGAAAAAATTCAACAAATTAAAGACAATATTATTATTGAGCAGCCTAATGAAATAATGGTTTATGCAAATACTATTACTGCAAAAGAATTAGAAAAACATTTATATACGTTTGCTTCAGATACATTTCAAGGCAGGAAAGTAGGAAGCAAAGGTCAAAAACTTGCTGTAAATTTTCTTAAAAATTATTATATAAACGAAGATATTTCTTCTCCCATTGGTGAAACAAATTACTTTCAAATAATACCAAAATCGTATCTAGGAGAAAAATATAACGCCTCCGAAAATGTTTTAGCATTTATTGAAGGTTCAAAAAAACCTGAAGAAGTTGTTATTATTTCGGCACATCATGATCACGAAGGTATAGAAGAAGATGGCAAAATTAATAATGGTGCAGACGACGATGGTTCAGGAACAGTAGCACTTTTAGAAATGGCTCAGGCATTTAAAAAAGCACAAAATGAAGGTTATGGACCAAAGCGTAGTATTCTGTTTTTGCATGTAACAGCCGAAGAAATTGGACTTCTAGGTTCGCGATATTATACACAAAATCCAGTATTTTCATTAGAAAACACAATAGCCAACCTAAATATTGACATGATTGGAAGGGTTGACAAATACCATAAAGAAAATACTAATTATATATACCTCATAGGAGCAGATAAATTAAGTACCGAATTACATAACATTTCTGAAACTGTGAACACAACCTTTTTTGATTTAGAATTAGATTATAAATACAATGCCGAAAGTGACCACAATCGATATTATTATAGATCCGATCATTATAACTTTGTTAAAAAAGGTATTCCTATTATTTTTTATTTTAATGGAGAACATGAAGACTATCACCAGCCTACCGACACTGCAGACAAAATAAATTACCCTTTATTAGAAAAACGCACACGTTTAATTTTTGCTACTGCTTGGCAACTAGCCAATCAAGAGAAAGCAATTATTGTAGATCAATTTTAGCTTATGTAACTTTATTATTAAAAACTGTTAAAAGAAACTATAACTTAATTTTATACTCTTCTTTTTTGTATTATCGCGTACACTAATTTTTATTATAATGAAAAAATTATTACTTCTTTTAGGAATTGCTATAGTTATAAACTCCTGTAATTCTTACAAAAATCACAACACTACTGCTGTAAAAAATACTGTTCCTGTAAATGTTACAGAATTTGCTAGTACAATTACTTCAGCCGAATTAAAAGACATGCTCTACACCTATGCTTCCGATGAGTTTGAAGGGCGTGAAACTGGTCAACCAGGACAGAAAAAAGCTGTCGAATATATTAAAAATCACTATGTAAATCTTGGGATTTCTTCTCCAATTTCAAAAGATGACTATTTTCAAGAAGTCCCTTTACAAATAGTTAAAACACCAAAAACTACATTAACAGTAAACGGAACTACTTTCAAGTATTTTGATGATTATATTTCACTTACGGCTGCTCCAACTGGACAAATTAATGCCAGTGAAATTGTATATCTCGGTTATGGTATTGACCATGAAAATTATAACGATTATAATGATATAGATATAAACGGAAAAATAGTAGTTGTAAAAGGAGGCGAACCAAAAAATGAAGATGGTACTTATAAAATAAGTGGTACTAATGAAATTTCTAAATGGTCTAATGGGCGACAATCTTTATCGACCAAAAGAGATGCAGCCAAAAAACATGGTGCTAAAGCCATTTTTTTTATGGACAATGCACTTTTTAACAGGTATTCTGGTTATTATAAAAGGTCAGCAAAAAATGGTGGAAGCAAAAGATTATCATTAATAAGCCAAGAGAAAGAAATTTATTCTTTTTTAATTAACGAAGGTTTAGGGAAAACCTTTGTTGAAAACATTGAAGATAATACAAACGTAGCTTCTGTTACCAGTAATTTAGCATTAAACTATGAAAGTGTTACTGAAAAAACCTCCTCCGAAAACGTTCTGGCATATATAGTAGGTAGTGAGAAACCTAATGAGTACATAATTATTTCAGCGCATTTAGATCATACTGGTGTTCGCGATGGTGTTGTTTATAATGGTGCAGACGATGATGGATCTGGAACTGTTGCAATAATAGAAATTGCTGAAGCTTTTAAAGCTGCTGTTGATAAAGGTTATAAACCAAAACGATCTATTTTATTTTTACATGTTACAGGTGAAGAAAAAGGGTTATTAGGTTCTAGATATTATACTGATTATGACCCTATTATACCACTAGAAAATACTGTAGCAAACTTAAATATAGATATGATTGGGCGTACAGATTCTAAACGTAAAGAAGGAAATCGAAACTATATCTATCTAATTGGAAGTGATAGGTTAAGTACTGAATTGCACAATATTTCGGAAGAAGTAAACACAAAATACACCAATATAGAATTGGATTATAAATATAATGACGAAAACGATCCTAGTCGTTTTTATTATCGATCAGACCATTATAACTTTGCAAAAAACAATATTCCGGTTATATTTTATTTTAATGGTACACATGCCGATTATCATAAACCAACAGACACACCTGATAAAATTGAATATGACCTATTGGAAAATAGAGCTCGTTTAGTTTTTTATACAGCTTGGGAACTCGCAAATCGAGATAAAAGAATTATTGTAGATAAAGCTATTAACTAAAACTAAAAAAAGCCTATCAAAAAATTTTGAAAGGCTTTTTATTTGGGTGGAAGATGGGGCTCGAACCCACGACCCTTGGTACCACAAACCAATGCTCTAACCAACTGAGCTACAACCACCATTTAATTTTAAGATAAAACAAATTTTTCATCTTTGATGCTCTAACCTCCCGATAGCTATCGGGATGAGCTACAACCACCATTTAAATTAAGATTGCAAATTTAAATTATTTCAAATGTTTAGCAAAGCCTTTTAGTAGATTTATTATTTTAAATCGTACAAACTATTTACAGCAATATTACGTTCTGCTGTAAATCCTTCACCATGCTCCACGCCTATTAATCGTCCTAAATCTCGTGCTCGATATTTAATACTATCAGTAAAATTTTTGGTAGAAATTGGAGTTTCAGGCGCTTTACTTTTAGAATCATAGAATTGTGTTTTATATGCTAAAACTGCCTGCATCTTTTTATCCATAAATCCTGAAACATCAACCACAAAATCTGGTTCTAAATTTTTCCATTGTATATAATGGTATACATGTTTAGGTCGCCAAGGTTCTTGCCAACCAATTTCATCTTCACATTTTGTATCAATTTTTAAAAGACCGCTTAAAAAACAGGAGTCACTTACCAACTGGCTTCCTTTAGCATGGTCTATATGTCTATCTTCAATAGCATTACAGAGTACAATATCTGGTTTAAACTTACGTATCATTTTTACAAGTTCAATTTGGTGTAGCTTATCATTAACCAAAAACCCATCAGCAAATTCCATATTAGTTCTCATGGCAACACCAAGAATTTTTGCTGCAACTTCCGATTCTTCATCTCTAGATTCGGCTGTACCACGAGTTCCTAATTCTCCTCTAGTTAAATCTATTATACCAATTTTTTTACCATTGGCAATTTCTTTAGCTAAAGTAGCACCACAACCTAATTCTACATCGTCTGGATGTGATCCAAAGGCAAGTATATCTAATTTCATTTCATATAAATTTTGAATTATTAATTAAGAATTACGAATTGTTTTTTGAATACTTCCTATAATTCGAAGTAGTTCATCTACATCTGATAACAGATCTTTACTTTCTTCATCAGTAATATAATCTGTATCCTTTAATAAACGAATCCAATAATGTGTTTCCCTAGCTTCTTTATAAGAAATACTTAATTTGGCATAAAAATCTTTTTTTGATTGTCCTCCTATTGCCTCTTCAATATTTGCTCCAATAGAAGTGCCTGAACGCAATAATTGTTTTGAAAGTATATATTCTTTCTTTTCTTTACATAAATATTGATGTAGTCTAACAATTTTTATAGCAAAAGCATAACTCTTTATTTGTACTACATTATCTTTTTTCATTAACTCTTTTCATAATTCTAAATTTGCAATTCCTAATTCATTACTTTTTCAACAGAAATTTTAGCAAGTGCTTGTTCAATATCGTTAATAATATCTTTTTTATCTTCTATGCCAACCGAAAAACGTAATAACCTGTCTGTTATGCCTTGTGTATCTCTTTCTTTTTGAGTTAATAACGCATGAGAAGCTATTGATGGCAATAACATCGTGCTTTCAACTCCTGCTAAACTCATGCAAGGTTTAATAAGTTTTAGTGCTTTTAAAAATGCTGAAGCATCTAAACCTTCAATTAATTCGAAAGATAGCATTGCTCCAAAATCCTTCATTTGCATTTTTGCCAATTTATAATCTGAATGCGATTTTAAACCAGGATAATATACCTTATCAATCAGTTTATGACGTTCCAAAAAAAGTGCTAACTTTTTAGCATTTCTGTTTTGTGCTTTTACTCGAATGCCTAAAGTTTTCATACTCCGTTCTAACAACCAAACTGTAAAATCGCTTAAGCTACCTCCAGTATTTTTGGCAAGGTTCCAAATAGTTTCTATGTGTTCTTGTGAAGAAGCAACTGCTCCTGCACAAATATCGCTATGACCTCCAAAATATTTAGTAGCACTATGAATAACAATATCAATTCCAAAATCTATTGGGTTTTGTATTACAGGTGTAGCAAACGTATTGTCGATTACAGAAACAATTCCTTTTGAAATAGATAAATCGGCAATTGCTTTTAAATCTACAAGCTTTAATAATGGATTAGAAGGTGTTTCAATATAAATTAGTTTTGTATTGGGTTGAAGCACTTTCTCGAAATCGGAAAGTTTTAATCCTTCAGTAAATGTATATTCGATTTTATACCTATCAAATTGTTCTTCAACCAAATTACGGGTTCCACCATACAAATCTTTTTGTAGTACAATATGATCTCCAGCACTTAAAAAAGCCATTAAAGTTGTACTAATTGCTGCCATACCTGAACCAAATATTAAAGCAGCTTCAGCATGCTCTAAAGCAGCAATCTTCTTAGATAAATACTCTTGATTTGGTGTGTTAAAATATCGAGGATAACGCAATACATCTACGTCTTCAAATTGATAAGATGTTGACAAATACATTGGAGAAATCGCGCCTTTAAATTGCTCATCTTTAATTTCGCCAACGTGAGTGCAAACTGTGTTTAAACCTAATTTTTCTTTTGCCATATTCAGCCATTTTTTATGAATACTAAATTACAAAAACTTAATGTTTAATTTTTGTTTGATTTTAGTATTTTTTTCTATTCAATTTCACTTAAATAATAGGCAATAATTATTTTATTCTACTCAAATAAGCTTCGGCAGCAATATAGCCAAACCCAGCCCAATTTCCTTGCTCTATGAGTTGTTCAAAGATGACTCTTGCATATTCGGTATTATCATTGTAGGCATACCAATTTCCTAAACCATAACGAATGGCTTCGGTTTCACCTAAAGAATCATTGCTTATTAATTGGTCTTCTGAAAGTATTTCTTTATAAAATAATAAAAGCCTATAATATGCCATGTTCTCAATAATATTCATACCCTCATGTATTGGGATCAATATGTTTTTTGCATCATCATTTTTATTCATTTGACGCAAAATCATATACAACCAATGAGAAGTTGCCACGACCATATCATCGTTCTTTGAAACCAATAAACATTCTTGAAATGCAGTTAAAGCGTTCTCCAAATCATCCTGCAAATAATAAGCTAATCCCAAATGATACCAAATATTAGTATGTAAAGTAGATACAGGAGTATTTAATCTATTCGGAATGCCATCAGGTTCTATAACATCATCACTATTTTTTATTAGTATCGCTGCTTTGGAAAGGTCTAAAATAGCCTTATCTAGTTTTCTAGTGCTAATAAAGCGATGCCCACGATGTCTGTAAAATCTTGCATCTTCAGGAAATTTTAAGATGCCCTCACTAAAGATACCAATAGCAGCTTTATAATCTCCCAAATATGCTTGCCTACGTCCAAGCCATATAATAAAATCAGCGTTCATTGGATTGCTTTTATAAGTGGACAAAGTGGAAAGATAATTAGCTATTTGTAGTGAATCTTGTTTTGGATTAACCTGTTGCCTTACTAAATCTTTACCCAATAACGATTTACCCTGAAGTGTATCAATCTTAACCGATTCCATATCAATGGGTTTGTTATATGGATTACAACTAAATAATATAGAAAGTGCAAAAGTGACAATTAGTATTTTTCTCATTTTTAAATATAATGATTTTACTATAAAACAATATTTTAGAAGATTTCATTATTTTAGAGTTATAACTATCTTAACTCAACTTGAAGATATTGTATTTATGTATTGTCATTTTGCTTCGCGATTAACAACTTATTCTGCTCTTCCATCAACTCAGTTAGTTTCGATAAAAGTTCAATATCTTTTGGTGTAGCTACTGTAGTATCTTTAGTGTCTTGTGCTTTTTTATGCAAACGATTCATAAATTTAACCACAATAAAAATGGTAAAACCTATAATAATAAAATCTGTAAAGGCTTCCAATAGTGCACCAAAACCAATAGCTACCTCATCATAAAGTAAAATACCATCTGCATCTAAAACTGCATCACGAAGTATTAAACGCTTGTCTTGTAAGTTGATACCTCCAGATAATAAGGACAATGGTGGTAATAATACTTTTTTAACCAATACCTCAATCACTTTATTAAAGGAAGCACCTATAATAATACCAATTGCCATATCCATCATATTGCCTTTTACAGCAAATTCTTTAAATTCTTTAAATAGTTTCATGTGTAAATTTTTATTGTTTCAATAATCAAATATATTTGATTGTATTTGGAGTTCAAAATAGTTATAGACACAAAATTCTATGGAGAAGCTTTAAAACGAAGTCTTTCTTGGCTTATAAAGAAATTTATTTTTTATAATATTTAACATGTTTTATATATGCAACAAATCCTAAAAGTGCTATTAAAACAATACAAATTATAATAATATTAAAGCTTGCTACTTGCTGTCCAGATTGATATGAGTGCAATCCAGCAAGATAGAAATTAACACCAAAATATGTAAATATAATACTTGCAAAAGCTACGATAGATAGAAAATTAAAACCAAAACGTCCACGAAGTCCAGGAACCAATCTCATGTGTATAACAAAAGCATAGACCATAATACTTATTAATGCCCATGTTTCTTTTGGATCCCATCCCCAATAACGTCCCCAACTTTCGTTTGCCCACATACCACCTAGAAAATTTCCAATGGTTAGCATCACTAAACCAACGGTTAAAGCCATTTCGTTAATTATGGTGAGTTCTTTTATATTTAGCAACATTTTATCTTTATTATTTTTGTTAGTAAAAACCATAAGAAATAATGCTACAACACCTAAAATCATTCCTAAAGCAAAAGGTCCATAACTACCTACAATAATAGACACATGAATCATAAGCCAATAACTATCTAAAACAGGCTGAAGGTTTGCAATAGCTGGATCCATCCAATTCCAATGTGCAATCATAAGAATCATAGCTGTTACAAAAGCTGTTGATGCTATGGTTAAATCGCTTTTCCTTCCAAAAATTAAACCAAATAACATAGTTGCCCAAGCCACATATATCATGGACTCATAGGCATCACTCCAAGGCGCATGTCCCGAAATATACCAACGTACAATAAGCCCAACAGTATGCATTACAAATAATAACAAAATGATATAGCGAAATACTTTTACACTAATAGATAGAGTTTTACTCTTACTCTTAAATATTTGTACTATTAACACAAAAAACATAAGCGTTCCTGCATACATATACCAACTAAAAAGCTTCTTAAAAATATCGTGCTTATTATAAAACACCTCAGCGTTTACTTTTTCGTCACTAATCATGACTTCTCCACCCATTTTAAACTGTGTTTTTTTTATGCTTTCTAATAATTTATCACTTTCGGTATAATCTCCAGATCGCTTTGCATTATTTAGCATATACAAATAAGCTTTAAATCCAGTGCTAATAAAATTACCATACAATGTATCTTGCACCTTGTAATTTTCTGCTCTATACTCTGCAGACGATATCCATTTATTATTGTCGTTGTCTGGAAGAGGAAATATCTTTAGCGAATTTCCTTGTATTGTATTATACAATAAGTTTACACGTTGGTCTGCCTCTCTAAATTCTTTTTGAATTGCTGTTGGAGATTGTGTATTATATACACCTTCTAGATAAGGTGTTAATTTATAACGTCCATTATTATCGAAAAAATGTGATAGCGTAGCATATTTTTCTGATTTATCTAGATCAATTATATTTCTTATAGTATCACTTTTTTTAAGCTTCAAATAAATTATAGGAACATTATACCAAAACATTGGGCTTTCATGAATCGACAAATACATTTGATTAGCATCAAATTCTTCATAAGCATCTTGTTTACTTAACTTACGCAACAATTCAGAAGCATAAGTATTTACAGGCATCATTCGACCACCAACATCTTGTAATACAATTTTGCCAAATTTATCGGCTTGTTCTTTTGACGTAATATTAGACCTTAAAATAGAATCAACTTGTGCTTTAGTTATTCTGCTATGAGGACTTGTATGCTCATCTGTATATTGTGCTTGTGCAGTTAACACAAAACCTAACAAAAATACTGCCAGTAATTTTGCTTTTTTCTGCTTCACTTTTTTCAGCTTTTTTCTTAAATCGTCAAAACGTGTGTGTTTGGCAAATAAAATAGCTAATAAGCCAAAATACAACAAAAAGTATCCAGCATAAGTAAACCATGTACCCCAAAAATCGTGATTTACAGAGAGTATAGTACCTTTTTCATCAGGTGGAAAAGATGCTTGAAAAAATCTATAACCACCATGATTTAAAATGTTATTCATGTATATCTTATAATCAAAATCTCCTGTTTCTTTATCAAACACTGTAACTTGACTTGAAAAAGCAGAAAAGCTCTTTTGGGTTCCTGGATAGCGTTCAGCAACAAAATCATTAAGCTTTATCCTAAACGGTAACTCTAATACTTTTGGCCCATATCTAAAAGCGAATTTTAAACCTCCTACTTCAACTTGCTTAAATGGATTACTTCTACCTAAACCTCCAAGTAATTTTACAATTTTTGAATCGTTATTTGCAGTAACTTTTAAAACAATACCATCTTCATCATTTTTCAATAACTCCGATTTTTTTACAACATCAAATTTTCCTTTAATTACAGGCTTTGGAAACACAAATGCTTGATTTCCTATAATATATCTTGATCGTAATTTTAAAGGTTGAATACTATCTTTTACCAATCTTCCTCTTTCTCCTGTTGCCATAGTCATATACTGACCCTGAAAAGGTGAGTTAATAGTTAATGTACTATCAGTATAAGTTATATTTACTGCTCCTAAAGTTGGTTTATTTAAAGTATAAAGCACATTATGAATACTCTGAACTGCTCCAGCCTTTAAAAAATGATTATGTCCTGCTTCAACAATTTTTAAGTAGTATTCACCAGCTTCATCCGGAACAATATCTTCTTCTGCTTCAGCGATAAATTCTTCTAGTTCAACAGTTACTGGTTGTTTATTATAAGAAGTTCTAAACTTAAATCTGTTATCCAAACGTGGCGAAAAATCGGTCTTATCATTTCTAACAAGTCGTTGTGGTTGCCCATCAATTATATAATCACCATCAATATAAGTTGTTATATATACGTTGCTTGATAAAAATTTATTTTCAGTCGTTCCCTCACGAATCGACATAATTCCTTCAAAACCAATATAACGTGTAATAAATGATCCCAAGAGAATGGCAATGAAAGAGATATGTAAGATTAAAGTTGCCCATTTTTCTTTTCTAAATAAATTGTGTCGAAAAGTATTTCCGATAAAATTAATTACAAAAAACACCATAATGGCTTCAAACCACCAAGCATTATAAATAAGCGTTCTGGAATAAGGTGTTGGAGATGTCTCCTGCCCAGCATCCATGAAGGTTCCAGCTATCATGGCTATAGCAAAAACAATAAATAAAACAGCAGTAAGTCGGTAGGAAAACAGAATATTGGCGAGTTTTTTTAACATAACAAAAATTTTCTATAATAAGTCGTGCAAAGTTAAGTAATTTGTTTGTTAAAGCATATTAAAAGTCAATCTTTTAACTATAATAATCAAGTGTTTTTTTGTCGAGATTCAAATAATTTTAACTACAAAAAAGTATTCATTTTTCTGACTCTTCGTTTGGCGTTTTCAGCATAATCTCCTTCAAATAATTCGTCTATGGTTTCATACCACAAATTTAACCAAATGCCGAAATGCAATTGGGAGATTTTGTTGTTATTTTCTTTATCTACTTTGGCGTGTACTACTAAAGGATCACCCAAATATTTTCCTCTTAAAAACAAATTCTTTTCCCAAAATGTAGTTAGCTTTTCCAGATGTTCATCCCAGTTTTTAATAGCATTATTAAAAAAGTGTCCTACTTTTTCATCTTTTCTAACTTTATCGTAAAAAGTAGAAACTAATAAAAATACATCTTCTCTGGTTTTAATATCGTTTTTCATTTAAATATTGTCTATAATTTATGTAAGGTTAACATCTATATAGCAACTAAAATATATACTCATCAAAATTAATGTTTTTATAACTTAAAAATTTTGACCATGGACAGAAAAACTTTTATCAAAAAAACTGCTGGAGGTCTGCTTCTAGCCATACCAGCTTTTGCTCTAATAAACTGTTCTCCTTCAGATGATTCAAGCTCAAACTCTCCTCCAACTGGTGGAAATCCAGATTGTTTAGCAAATGGTACAAATAGTTCTATAGGTGCAAATCATGGACATAGCCTAGCTGTTTCTAGTACCGATGTTAATGCTGGTGTAGAAAAAACATATAATATTGCAGGAAGCGCAGGGCATTCACATAGTGTTACTGTGAGTGCAGCTAATTTTAATGTACTAAAAAACAACCAGCAAATATCTGTAAACTCTACTACTGGAGACGCTCATACACATAGTGTGACTATTTCTTGTGCATAATTTAAGTTTGGAAACATTTAAAATTAGTTGAAAATTATATGCTTATTTTAGCAGTATGATTACAGTAATATTAATTGGCGCAGGAAACGTTGCTACACATTTATTTGAAGCTTTTAATAACGCTGAAAACATTGTTGTAAATCAATGGTATAACCGCAATTTAGAACCACTTCAGCCATTTAAAAATGCCGTTAAAATCACTAACGATTTATCACAACTTAAAGACGCAAATATGTATATTTTGTCTGTGAGTGATGATGCTATTTCTTCGCTTTCGTCTCATCTCCCATTTGAGAATAGATTAGTGATACACACTTCTGGAAGTGTTGGCATTCATGATTTAGACAAAAAAAACAGACGTGGCATTTTTTATCCTCTGCAAACATTTTCCAAAGATTCTGACATAGATTTTTCTGAAGTTCCTATTTGTTTAGAAATAGAACACAAACAAGATATTAATATTTTAAAGGATTTAGCAACTGCAATTAATAGTAAATTTTACAAAGTTAATAGCGACCAACGAAATGCGTTACATCTCGCTGCTGTTTTTGTAAATAATTTTACCAATCAACTCTATCGCATTGGACATGAAATTACAGAATCTGAAAGTGTAGATTTTAATATTTTAAAACCCTTAATCAAGGAAACAGCAAATAAAATTAATACCTTATCACCTTATTTAGCGCAAACAGGTCCTGCTAAACGCAATGATAAAAAGACCATAAAAAAGCATTTAAAAGCTCTAAATAAAGATATCCATAAAGAAATTTATGAACTCGTAACAAAATCAATTCAGCAAACTCATGGAAAAAATCTATAAAGAATATTTACAACATATTACCACCTTTATTTTTGATGTTGATGGTGTATTAACCGATGGTACAGTAATTGTTACCACATCTGGTGAAATGCTTCGTAAAATGAATGTAAAGGATGGTTATGCTTTAAAAACTGCTGTTGATAATGGCTTTAATGTTTGTGTGATTTCTGGAGGAAGTAATGAAGGTGTGCGTAAACGTTTACAAGGATTAGGAGTTACAGATATATATCTTGGTACTCAAAATAAAATTGAACAACTTGACGAATATTTAGACATCTATAATATTAAAGCCGAAAATGTATTATACATGGGCGACGATATTCCAGATGTTCCAGTAATGAAATTAGTTGGTTTGCCTTGTTGCCCTCAAGATGCAGTTCCAGAAATTAAAGCATTTTCAAAATACATTTCACATAAAAACGGAGGAAAAGGCGCAGTTCGCGATGTGATTGAACAAGTGCTTAAAATACATGATAAATGGGATGGGAATTTTGATGCGAAGTATGATTAAATCAGTATGCAGTGTACAGTTGCAGTAAGCAGTAAAAGAAAATTATTCGTGTATTTGTGGCAAAAAAAGTAACAACCCTTAAACTTGAAACTTGAAATCTTTTTTAAAATTAATTCGATGGAAAAACTTACTCCTAATCGCACTTATACAAGTACTTATTAAGTATGCCTTATTCCAGCCTTTTAATGTTGATGTTACATTAAATGGTTTTGGGTTTTCTTTACTTGTTATTGCCACACTTTGCATTGCAGCAGCAGGAAATATTATTAACGACATTTACGATATCGATACCGATTTAATTAATAAACCCGAAAAAGTGATTGTAAGTAAATCTATTTCTGAACCAAAGGCTTTCAACCTTTTTCTAGTGCTTACAATTATTGGTGTATGTATTGGATTTTACCTTTCTAATCTTATAGATAAAACTGGGTTTGCTGCTATATTTATATTTACCTCAGCTTTGTTATACCTTTACTCATCCTCTTTTAAGCAAACAATTCTTATTGGTAATATTATAGTTTCTGTTTTGGTAGCAATGAGTATTATTATTGTTGGTTTGTTCGATTTACTTCCTGTTATTACTCCCGAGAATCAACAAGCACAGTTAACTATGTTCAAAATCTTATTAGATTATGCTTTGTTTGCTTTTATGATTAATTTATTAAGAGAAATAATAAAAGACATCGAAGATATTAAAGGAGACACTAAAGCTAATATGAGGACACTGCCAATTGTAATTGGTAGAAATCGAGCTACAAAAGTTTTATTTGTTTTGTCCTTTATTCCTTTATTTGCAGCAACATACTACATCATTACTTATTTGTATAAGTATCAAGTTGCTGTTGTTTATTTTTTGTTGTTTGTTATTGCACCTCTACTCTATTTTACTATTAAAATTTTTAAGGCTAATAATAAAAACGAGTTGCATCATCTTTCGAATGTTCTTAAACTAATCATGTTTTTTGGAGTTTTGTCTTTACTCCTTTATAAATTCAATTATATTCTTATTAACTAATGCTAAACGAAAAACTTAAAGATTACACTATAATTCTAGCATCTGGTTCTCCAAGACGTCAAGAGTTTTTTAAAGGTTTAGGATTAGATTTTGAAATTAGATTAAAGTCTATTGAAGAAGTATATCCAAATCATTTAACACATTCTGAAATTAGCGACTTTCTTGCGCAATTAAAATCGATACCTTTTGAAGACGAATTAAATAAAAATGATATTCTTATTACAAGCGATACTATTGTTTGGCATAATAATGAAGCTCTTGGCAAACCAAAAGACGAGCAGGATGCTTTCGATATGATTTCATCTTTAAGTGGAGAAACACATGAAGTCATTACTTCTGTATGCTTTAAAACCAAAACATCACAACAAATAGTTAACGCTATAACTAAAGTCACGTTTAAAAGCCTAAACGATGAAGAAATATGGTATTACATAAAAAACTATACTCCTTTAGACAAAGCTGGAGCTTATGGCATTCAAGAATGGATTGGACATATTGGTGTTACAAAAATTGAAGGTTCCTATTTTAATGTAATGGGATTGCCTGTACATTTAGTTTACAAAATGTTAAATGATATTATTAATAACTAAAGCAATTGTAATTTTGCAAGAATAAATGGATTAACCAACTATCAAATAATTACGAATGAAAAAAATATTTAAAGTCGAAATCTCTTTTTGGATACAAATTGGTATCTTATCTCTTCTCACATCTTGTATTGATAATACATCATCAAAATCTCTAGAAAATGTAAAATTTAATGAGAATTCTGAAATAAAAAAAGAAGCTCAACATTTATCTGAAGCATTTAAAAACTATTGGTATTCTGGCGAAGCTGAAATTACATCATATAAATTAGAACAAGCACGTTATGGAGAAATACGACAAGGCAAGGCTGTTTTAATTTTTGTAACTGAAGATTTTTTACCTAACATTCAAGTTAAAGCAGACCAGCAACATCCTGAAAATATTTCGGTTTTAAAACTCAATGCCACAAAAAATTTCAATACTGGTATTTATCCTTATTCTGTAATGCAGAGTACGTTTTATTCTGTTGCAAACAATCAGCATGCATTAAAAGTGTCTTCATCAATGCAAGAATGGTGTGGTCATGTTTATACTCAACTTAACAATAGAGATGATTTTGAAATAAACTCATATTCTTATTTTCAAAGTGAGGCAGATAAGTCTTATAACTTGAATAAGGCAATATTAGAAAACGAGCTTTGGACACAATTAAGACTTGATCCTAAACAATTACCAACTGGAGACGGAGACTTACAAATAATCCCTTCGTTTGAATACATAAGATTTAAACATGCCGATTTAAAAGCATATAAAGCTTCAACAGTACTTACCAATAACACTTATACAATTTCGTATCCTGAATTAGATAGAACATTAACTATTAATTTTAATCCCGATTTTCCTTATGAAATTTCTGGTTGGGTAGAAACTTTTATAAGTGGGTTTGGCTCTAATGCAAAACACTTAACCACAAAAGCAACAAAGTTAGTTTCTATTAAATCTCCATATTGGAGTAAAAACAAGAATAAAGATGAAGTTTTACGAAAAACGCTTCAACTTAATTAGGTTGTAATTTTAGTAAGTACTTTATCTTTGTTTCTAATAACTTATTAATTATGGAAACATTTTTTCAAAACTATCGACCAGAAATAATAAATACTGCAATCCTCTTCGGAATACTTTTTATAATAAACTTCATTATTAAAATTATTATACGACGTATTGGAAAACGAAGTAATATAATTGAAGCTCGTGTTAAACTTATTGTACGTTATGTAACCGTAACATTGATTCTTATTGCTTTTTTGATTGAATCTTTTATTTTAGGCGCAAGAATTGAAGATCTTGTTGTTGTTTTCTCTTCAGTATTTGCAATTTTAGGATTAGCGTTATTTGCGATTTGGTCTATTTTAAGCAATATTACCTCAGGAATAATAATGTTCTTTTCCTTTCCTTATAAAGTTGGTGATAAAATAAAAATCCATGATAAAGACTTTCCTATAGAAGCTATTATTGAAGATATTAGAGCATTTCAGTTGCATTTACGTTTAGATAATGGCGATTTGGTTACTTACCCAAATAATCTCATTTTACAAAAGGCAGTAACTCTAGTTCAAAAAGATGCATTTGACAAATAAGAGTTGAAGCATTTTCTCTATAAGTTAAAGAAACATTAAAACAAGCCATTACACTACTTATCTTTTATATATTTGGTTTTTAACAACCACTTTAAGCATGAGAAAACCAATACTTGCCTTTCTAATATTCTCTTTCAGTTTAACATTTATTCAAGCACAACAACCCAAAAAGTCAAGTGCTTCAGATATATATGAATCTATTCAAAAATTAAACTTTTTAGGTTCAGTTTTGTATGTTGCTGCACATCCAGATGATGAAAACACGCGACTTATTTCTTATATGTCTAATCATGTAAAAGCGAGAACGGGTTATTTGTCTATTACTCGTGGAGATGGTGGACAAAATCTTATTGGTCCAGAAATTAGAGAATTACTTAGTGTTATTCGTACTCAAGAGCTATTAGCGGCACGTCGTGTAGATGGTGGTGAACAACTATTCACAAGAGCAAACGATTTTGGTTACTCTAAACATCCTGATGAAACTTTGGCTCTTTGGAACAAAGACGAAGTATTAAGTGATGTGGTTTGGGCAATTCGAAAATTTAAACCAGATGTTATTATTAACCGTTTTGACCATAGAACTCCTGGAAGAACACATGGACACCATACAAGTTCTGCAATGTTAAGTATGGAAGCATTCGACCTTACCAATAAAAAATCTGCATATGCCGAGCAACAGGAACACGCTGGCTTGTGGCAACCAAAACGTTTATTTTTCAATACATCGTGGTGGTTTTATGGCAGCCCTGAAAATTTTGAAAAAGCCGATAAAAGCAATATGATGAGTTTCGATGTTGGTATTTATTATCCGTCAAATGGGTTGTCCAATAACGAAATGGCATCCATAGCTAGTAGTCAGCATTTATCTCAAGGTTTTGGAAGAATTTCACAACGTGGTTCACAAAAGGAATATATAGAGTTTTTAAAAGGCGATTTCCCAGAAGATAATCCCGATAGCAATCGGGACAATATTTTTTCTGGTATAGAAACCACATGGAATCGTATAAAAGGCGGACAAGCCATTGGTGATATTTTATACGAAGTTGAAAAGAGCTTTAATTTTAGAGATCCATCAGCTTCGATTCCAGAACTTATTAAAGCCTATAAATTGATACAAAATTTAGAAGATGAGCATTGGAAAACGATTAAAACAAAAGAAATAAAATCTATAATTGAAGCCTGTGCTGGTTTGTATTTAGAAGTTTCAGCAAATACTCCAACAACAAGTAACCGAAGTTCTATAATCTTAAATATTGAAGCTTTAAACAGAAGTAATACAACTTTAGAATTAGTGTCATATACTATTTCTTCAGAATCAAATTCATTTAATAAGAATACTGTTCTCCTTCCAAACCTTAAACAAAACATTAAAGATACTATCACTTTATCTAATACTTTGAAGAATACTACACCTTATTGGCTCGAAAGCAAAGGCACACTCGGAATGTATAAAGTAGATAATCAAAATCTTATCGGATTACCAGAAACTCCACGAGGTTTATCTGTAGATTTCAATTTAAAAATAAACAATACTCCTATTACAATTACTAAAGATGTGGTTTACCGCTATTCAAAACCAGATAAAGGCGAATTGTATCGTCCTTTTGAAATTGTACCAGAAGTTTCTGCAAAAATCACTGAAGAAGTCATCATTTTCGAGAATGATAAACAACGTGATATTTCAGTAGTTATAAAAGCTGGGCGGGACGATTTGGAAGGTTTCATAAGCATGGCTTATCCAAAAGATTGGAATGTATATCCTGACAAACAAAAAATTTCCATAGCAAATAAAGGACAAGAGCAAACACTTACATTTACAGTAATCCCTCCAAAATTTCAAAGTGAAGGTTTACTCACTCCTATGGTTCATATAAATGGAAAGATTTACACAAGAGAATTGGTAGAAATAGATTATAGTCATATTCCGTTTCAAACAGTATTATTACCAAGCGAAAGTAAAATTGTGCGTTTAGACATACAGAAAAAAGGTGAAAATATTGGTTATATTGAAGGTGCTGGAGATTCAGTACCAGAAAGTTTACAACAAATAGGCTACAATGTTATCATCATAAAGCCTGAAGATATTAGTCCAGAGCATCTTGCTAAATTTGATGCCATAGTTGTTGGTATTCGTGCTTATAATATAGTTGATGAACTCAAGTTCAAGCAAAAATATTTATTGGATTTTGTTGAAAATGGTGGTAATATGATTGTGCAATATAATACAAGTAGAGGCTTAAACGCAAAACAATTTTCGCCCTACCATTTAAAACTTTCAAGAGATAGAGTTACAGATGAAAATGCTGAAGTGCGTTTAATAAATCCAGATCATGAACTTTTAAACTATCCGAATAAAATCACGGCAAAAGATTTTGAAGGCTGGACACAAGAGCGTGGTTTATATTTTCCCAATGAGTGGTCGAACGAGTTTACTCCTATTTTATCAATGAACGATTCTGGAGAAACGCCAAAAGATGGAAGTTTATTAGTTGCCAAATATGGTAAAGGAAATTATATATATACAGGATTAAGTTTTTTTAGAGAGTTTCCAGCAGGAGTTTCTGGAGCATATAGATTGTTTGCCAATATGCTTTCTATTGGAAAAGATAAAATTAATATAGATAAAAAATTAAACGATTAGCCCAAAATGAGAATAAAGAAAGATTTACTCGATAAATAATAAATAATAATTTATGGCAAAAAACAAAGTTAATGGATAACATTTTAATATTCAATAGTTTATTATCAGGTGTTTTTAGACCTCACAGGTTTTAAAAACCTGTGAGGTCTTGGTATTAAATCATTTATGTAACATTGAAGTGACACAAGTTGTTTTTGTCATATTACAAATATGAAAAATCTAAATACCGCAAATAAATATTTGAATTAGCAGATAAAAAACCTTATGGAAACTCCTGAAAAACATGAATGGAAATCAATTTACACAATAGTATTGGTAGCTAATACTGTCTATATTATTCTGTTCTATTTTTTAATGAATACTTTCTCATAATATGCAAACATTAGACTGGATAGTTTTAGCTGCAACCTTACTTTTTATTGTTGGTTATGGTACATGGAAAACACGAGGAAGTAAAAATGTACAAGATTATATTCGTGGTGGTAATGAATCAAAATGGTGGACGATAGGTTTATCGGTTATGGCAACACAAGCAAGTGCTATAACATTTTTATCAACACCAGGACAAGCATTTCATGATGGAATGGGTTTCGTGCAGTTTTATTTTGGGGTACCAATAGCAATGGTTGTGATTTGCATGGTTTTTATTCCGCTTTATCATCGCCTAAAAGTCTATACGGCTTATGAATATTTAGAAGGGCGTTTCGATTTAAAAACAAGAACACTAACGGCTATTCTGTTTTTAATTCAACGTGGATTAGCTGCTGGAATTACCATTTTTGCTCCTGCCATTATTTTATCTGCTGTTCTGGGTTGGAACCTCATTTTACTTAATGTTATTATTGGTATTTTAGTTATTATCTATACGGTTTCTGGTGGCACAAAAGCTGTAAGTGTCACTCAAAAATACCAGATGGCTGTTATTTTTACTGGCATGTTTATAGCATTCTTTATAATAATTAATGCGCTTCCTGAAGGTATTACATTTACAAAAGCTCTTGATATAGCTGGTGCAAGTGGTAAAATGGATGTTCTTGATTTTTCGTTTAGTTTAGACAATCGTTACACATTTTGGAGCGGAATTATTGGTGGAACTTTTTTAGCACTCTCCTACTTTGGTACAGATCAAAGCCAAGTGCAACGTTATTTGTCTGGAAAATCGATTAGAGAAATGCGTTTGGGAATGATTTTTAACGGATTGGTAAAAGTACCAATGCAATTCTTTATTTTATTAGTTGGTGTTATGGTATTTGTATTTTATCAGTTTAATGCTTCTCCACTAAATTTTAATCCAGAAGCTACAAAAGCTGTAATGAATTCTTCTTATGCTGAAGAATACAGCAATTTACAATTAGAGCAAGACAAAATATTTCGTGATAAGGAATTAATAATAAACAGATATATAGAAACTAAAGACGAAAAACTTGCTCAATATGTGTCGCTTGCTAATGAAGCAGATAGAGAAAATCGTGAAACTGCAAAAGCCATTATTAAAAAAGTATCAGCTGATACAGATGTTAAAATTGAATCTAACGATAAAGATTATGTGTTTATACATTTTATATTAAACAATTTGCCCAGAGGTTTAATTGGGCTTTTACTAGCAGTTATTTTAAGTGCTGCAATGTCTAGTACTGCAAGCGAACTTAATGCTTTAGCATCTACAACTACAATAGATTTATACAAACGAAATCTTAATGGAACACGTAAAGAAAAACACTACGTTAATGCCACAAAGTGGTTTACTTTAGGTTGGGGAATTCTCGCTATTGGTATTGCCTGTATTGCGAATTTAGCCGAAAATTTAATCCAACTGGTTAATATTATAGGTTCTATTTTTTACGGAAATGTACTTGGTATTTTCCTATTAGCATTTTTCTTTAAACTCATAAAAGCTAATGCTGTATTTGTTGGTGCCTTAATAACTCAAATTATTATTATTGGCTTATTCTTCTTAAATGAATATGACTATATTAACTTACCTTTTTTATGGTTAAATTTTGTGGGTTGTACTATTGTTATATTTATAGCACTATTATTATCTTATAGTAATTTGGGTAAAAAAGGAAAAATTCCATTATTTATATTAACTGCAATTCTAGGTTTTGTAGCTTTCAATATAATTTAAAGCATACATATATTTATATCATTTCATTTACCTATGATTTAGACAATTAAGTCGTGTTTTATTTACTTAATGTATATTTTACTTGTCTATTAGTAAAGTTTTCTTTACTTTTGTTTAATCAATTTAAAAAACGAACAAATGAAAACAAATTATTTATTGCCAAACAAGTACAAAACCATAGGCTGGATTCTCTTTATAATTGGGATTGTTTCTGGAATACTCTTTTATGCCAGCGAATATGAATCTGAAGTGTTAATTGTAAACGTATTGTCGGTTTACAATGGAGAACCTTTATTTGGAGAAAGTAAAAGTTTCTTTCAAATTATAGAAAATAGCATTGTTGATGAATTAATAACTTTAGCTATTATTATTGGAGGATTAATAGTTGGATTTACTAAAGAAAAAATAGAAGACGAATTTATTTATAAACTTCGAAAAGACTCTTTGGTTTGGGCACTTATCTTTAATTATGCTGTATTAATCTTTGCTACAATTTTTATTTATGATTTTGCTTATTTTGATGTATTAGTATTTAATATGTTTACTCCCTTGGTATTTTTTGTATTTCGTTTTAATTTCTTAAAATATAAATCTCAAAGCCATGAAGAATAGTATAAAAGTACAGCGTGCCATTCATGATATGACACAAGCAGATTTAGCAAATCATATTGGAGTTAGTAGGCAATCTATTAATGCCATTGAGAAAAACAAATATGTACCTTCAACAGTTTTAGCATTAAAAATTGCGAAGCTTTTTAAAAAATCGGTTGAAGACATTTTCTATTTAGAAAGTAACGAATAAAAAAAGGCGAGCAACATACAATATTGCTCGCCTTCTATTACTCGTAAAGATTATTATTTTATTACTGCATCCACTCTGCAATAGATTCTTTATTCATTTTTACATAGTCAGCATTTCCAGCTTCTTCGGCAGCAGCTAAAGATGCTTTGGCTGCTTTTATAGCTCCTTCCTTATCTCCAGCTTTTGCATAGATTAAAGACTGCTGTCTTAACTGCCAAAAACGAGGTGTCTCTGTCATGCTCATTGCTTTATCAATCCATTCTTTTGCTTTGTTTATATCTTTCCCCTCTCCATAATAATAAGATGCAGCAGCATAATAATCTCCAAAACCTGGTCCACCTAATGCTTTATCTATTGAAGCCATAACGGTGTTATCAGTTGGTACATTAAATTTCACTCCAACATAAGATTGTTCCCAAAGAATTCCAATAACTGCAGAATTACTTGTAACATCGTCAAAAGACATTGTAAACGATTGGATATCCATTCCTAATGGATATACTTCTGCTGTTACTTTTGCAGCAACTTTCTCCATGTCTAATTCTTTTGGTGCTCCACCTCCAGTTTCAGTGTAGAATACTACTTCCCATTTATCAACTTGTGGTATAGTAAAAATAGCATATGATCCTGCTTTTAGAGTTTTATCTCCAACCATTACATCTTCACTAAATGTAATTTTAGTATTTGCATTAGCTCCTGTTCTCCAAATTTTTCCAAAAGGAACTAAACCACCAAAAATAGTACGACCTCTCATCGAAGGACGCGAATATTCAAGCGTAACATCTGTTAATCCAACTTTCTGTTCAATCTTTGAAAAAGGACTTGGTGCTGGTGTTTTTATCTGTGCATTAACAGCATAAGATAATGTAATTGCAATTGCAATTAATATTAGTTTTTTCATTTTGATTAGGTTTTAATGTTTATAAAATAATAGAGTTCTAAAATACAAATTACTACTCCCTACTAATGTTAATAAATCCTTAAAATAACACGTTAACTTAATCGGTTTTTTTTATTTTAATATCTCAATTATATTAATCTCAATTCCTAAAAAGTTTTTATACCTTTAAAACAAATTAAAAACTAGTCTAACATGAAAATCAAATTTGTACTAACCATTGTCTTTTGTTTCCTTATCTGCAATTCTTTTGCTCAGAACAAAATGAACAAAACTAAAAAAGCCATTATAGCTTCAGTAGAAAAACACAAAGCTAATCTTATTAAGATAAGCGATGACATTTGGGCTTTAGCCGAAACAGCTTTTGAAGAGCATGCATCTTCAAAATTACTTTCAGATTATGCAGAAAAACAAGGCTTTACAGTAGAACGAGGCGTTGCTGGAATGCCAACGGCTTTTGTAGCAACCTATGGTTCTGGAAGTCCTGTTATTAGTGTTCTGGGAGAGTTTGATGCGCTTCCAGGCATTTCTCAAAAAGCACAACCAACTAAATCGCCTTTAAATGAAGGGGCTGCAGGTCATGGTTGTGGACATAATATATTTGGAGCTGGTAGTTTAGGTGCTGCAATTGCTATTAAAGAACTTATTGAAAATGGTACTATAAAAGGAACCGTTAAATTTATGGGTACACCAAGTGAAGAAAAATATTTTGGTAAAATATGGATGGTCAATGCAGGTCTTTGGGATGATGTTGATGTAAATATTAGTTGGCATCCTTCAGCTACACTTGAAGCAGATGTGCAAAGTTCTTTAGCTTTGGTTGATTATAAAATAGAGTTTTTTGGTCAAGCTGCCCATGCCTCTGGCGATCCATGGAATGGTAGAAGTGCTTCTGATGCACTAGAACTTTATACCACAGGAATTAACTATTATAGAGAACACGTTAAGCCAACTGTTAGAATGCACTATCACATTCAAGATGGTGGGCAAGTCATAAATGTAGTTCCTGATTATTCAAGATTATGGATGCGTGTACGTGACACAAAACGATCAGGTATGATGCCCGTTTACGAACGTACTATGGAAATGGTAAAAGGTGCAGCAATTATGGCAAATGTAGATTATAAAATATCGCTTATCTCTGGCATTTATGAAGTACTCGTAAATCGTGAAGGCGGAAAAATTATGCAATCAAACCTTGAACTTCTTGGTCCAATAGAATATACAGAAGAAGAAACTGCTTTTGGTAAAAAAATACAGGAAATAACAGGAAAAGAACAAGTTGGTATGGACAGTAAAATTAAACCCCTTGAAGCTACTAAAGAACATCCAGGAGGAGGCTCGACAGATGTTGGTGATGTAAGTTGGAATGTAGCTAATATTAATCTTGGTGTAACTACAGCTCCAAAAGATACACCTTGGCATTCCTGGGCTGTTGTTGCTTGTGGTGGTATGAGTATTGGACATAAAGGATTAACTTATGCTTCTAAAGCAATGGCAATGACTATGGCAGATTTATTTGAAAATCCAGAACTTGTAGAAAAAGTAAAAGGCGAATATAAAGAACGTAAAGGCGACGAAGTTTACAAAGCTATTATTCCTGAAGGTCCTCCACCAATTAATGGGAATTAAAATGTTATAATTTTTATTTTTAACTATAAGTGAAACCCTTTAAAACTTCTGCATTAAAATGGCTGTAATAGTTTTAATACCATCAATATAATTTCCTAGTCTTATATTTTCATTTGGACTATGTTGATTGTTATCTGGATTCACAGTTGGTACAGCTACAGCTGGAATATCTAATGTTATAACAAATGGAGAAATTGGTATTGAGCCACCCATCGTTCTAATTTGTATTGGGTCTTTGCCAAAAGCCCTATTCATTCCTTTTCGAAGCCATGCTCCTATCTCTGTATTAAAATCTGTTCGAAAAGCGCCATAAGAAATTTTAGAATTGAATCTTGCTATTTTATCATGAGTCATACGTTCTACTTCAGTTGGAGCTTCATCCACTAAATAATATCCTTGATTAATAATGTGATCTTTCAACAATTTAACCATATGTTCGCCATTCGTTTCTTTCACTAATCTTATATTCATTTCAGCAATGGCAGATTTTGGAATAATAGTTCTTGTTTCTTTACCAACCCAAGCAGCTTCAAGACCTAAAATGCCAAGTGCAGGATATTGAATAGCTTCCTGAAAATTGTTTCCAATATTATCTGTACTTGTAATACCAAAATCTTTTTGTATTTGAGCTTCATCATCTGGTACTTGTTCTAGAATAGTTTTTACATCATCTGAAATTGTAATACCATCATACCAACCCTTAATCTCTACTCTGCCATCTTCTTGCCACATAGTTGCTAATAATTGAGACAATTTCATGGCAGGATTTGGTACATAATTACCATAATTTCCGCTATGTAAAGGAGTTCTTGGTCCAATGACTTCGAGTGAGATTGTTGCTATGCCACGTGCTCCATAGCTTAAGGTTGGTTGATTCGATAAATGTCTAGGACCATCGAAAATGACTAACATATCTGCAGCCAACTGCTCTTTATATTCTAATACAGCATTAGGTAATTGTGGCGAACCCAATTCTTCTTCAAAGTCTATAATAACCTTAATATTGAAATTAGGTTCATACACATGGTCATTAATAATATCCATAGCTTTTAAAAACATCATATCAGGACCTCGTGCATCAGACGCTGAGCGCGAAAAAATTCGCCAATCAGGATTAATTTCACCTTTTAGATTATTCCAATCGATACTATTCCAATCTCCATACTCATTTTTTTCTTTTAAAACTGGAATATAAGGATCATCTTGAAACCATTTGGTAGTATCTACAGGCTGACCATCAACTTGGAGATACACTAAAACTGTGCGTTTTGCTTTTGGATAATCTCTTGAAGCTAATAATAAAGGAACTGTTTCAGTTTCTAAACGTTGCGTTTTAAATCCTCTTTTTTCAAACGCTTTTTCACACCATTTCACATTTACTTCTATATCTTCTGGATAGTATGCATCGTTGGGTAAACTAAAAAAATCTTTCAATTCCTCAAAAGATGCTTTGGCATATTTTAACGAGAGTTTATCGAGATTGTCATCCATTATTTCTTGAGAACAAACAGAAAACGATAATAGAGAAAACAAAGACAGGAATAGATACTTTTTTATCATAATATGCAATATTTAAAAACTTTAATTTAATGTATTAAAATATATAATTTTAAAAAAAAACTAATTCTTATCCTCTAACAGAGGAACGAACCTAAACTTATCAAATTCATGTTTTTCAAATTCCTTGATGTCTTTTCTTATTAATAAAGTCATAGTTTGCACATTATCACCTACTGGAATAACAAGTCGTCCGCCAATTTTTAATTGACTCAATAACGGTTTAGGCACAAAAGGTGCTCCTGCTGTAACAACAATACTATCGAATGGTGCTTCCTCTTCTAATCCTTTATAACCATCACCAAAAATAAATTTTTTAACACCATATCCTAATTTGGGTAAAAACTTACTGGTTCTTTTAAAAAGTTCCAATTGACGTTCTATACTATATACCTTAGCTCCAAGCTCACATAAAATAGCAGCTTGATAACCACTTCCTGTACCAATTTCAAGAACTTTATCTCCTTTCTTAACTTGTAACAATTCTGTTTGATAGGCTACAGTAAATGGTTGAGAAATAGTTTGATCTGCTGCAATAGGAAAGGCTTTATCTTGATATGAATGATCTAAAAATCCAGAATCCATAAACAAATGTCTTGGTACTTTACCAATTGCTTTTAAAACATTTTTATCTTTTATTCCTTTAGATTCTATTCCATCAACTAACTGTTGGCGTAATCCTTTATGCTTAAATGTATCTTTCAATAATGCTGTTATTTTTCAAAGCCAAAATTAATCAAACATTTTAAACTAATAAATATTAAAATCTTATTTTTGTTGAAAACAAAATTAGGATGCTAAAAGCTGGTGTACTTGGTGCTGGTCACCTAGGAAAAATTCATTTAAGACTTCTAAATCAATCTGAAAAATATGAGCTTATAGGTTTTTATGATGCCGACGAAACCAATGCCAAAAAAGTTGAGGAAGAATTTGGTTACACCTATTTTGATTCTATTGAAACGCTTATTAATGCTGTAGATGTTGTAGATATTGTTACCCCAACCTTATCACATTACGATTGTGCAAAACAAGCTATTGATAAAGGCAAACATATTTTTTTAGAAAAACCTATTACTAAAACTGTCAAAGAAGCAGAAGAAATTAGAACTTTGGTAGCAACTCACAATGTAAAAGGACAAGTAGGACATGTAGAGCGTTTTAATCCAGCATTTATTGTAGTAAAGGATATGATTAATACACCTATGTTTATTGAAACACATCGATTAGCAGAATTTAATCCTCGAGGAACAGATGTTCCTGTTGTACTTGATTTAATGATACATGACATAGACATTATTTTAAGTGTAGTAAAATCTAAAGTTAAAAACGTTTCAGCAAGTGGAGTTTCTGTAATTAGTGACACACCAGATATTGCAAATGCAAGAATAGAATTTGAAAATGGTTGTGTTGCAAATCTTACTGCGAGTAGAATATCTTTAAAGAATATGCGTAAAACACGTTTTTTTCAACGCGATGCTTATATTTCGGTTGATTTTTTAGAAAAGAAATGCGAAGTTGTAAAAATGCAGGATGCACCTGAAACACCTGGAGACTTCGATATGATTCTTCAAAATGCCGAAGGTATAAAAAAGCAAATCTATTTTGATAATCCTCAAATTTCTAATAACAACGCCATTCTTGATGAATTAGAAACTTTTGCAGATGCCATAAACAACAATACAAAACCTATTGTAACACTTCATGATGGCACTGAAGCTTTGCGTGTTGCAACACAAATAATAAATTGTTTTAACTAAATACATAATATTAAAATGAAAAACGTAGCAGTTATTGGAGCTGGAACCATGGGAAATGGTATTACTCATACGTTTGCACAAAGTGGATTTAAAGTACAACTTATAGATGTAAGTGAAGCTGCACTTAAAAAAGGGTTGGATACCATTACTAAAAATTTAGATAGAATGGTTGACAAAGAAAAAATATCTGAAACTCAAAAAGAAGAAACCCTAAACAACATTACAACGTTTACTAATATTACTGAAGGTGTTGAATATGCAAGTTTAGTAGTTGAAGCTGCTACCGAAAATTTAGATTTAAAACTTAAAATTTTTAAACAATTAGATAAAGATTGTCCAGACGACACTATTCTAGCAACCAATACATCTTCAATTTCTATAACCCAAATAGCAGCTGTAACTTCACGTCCCGAAATGGTAATAGGTATGCACTTTATGAATCCTGTTCCTATTATGAAATTAATAGAAATTATTCGTGGTTATAATACTAGTGATGAAGTTACTAATCTTATCATGGATATTTCTCAAGTTTTAGGAAAAATTCCTGTGGAAGTTAATGACTATCCAGGATTTGTTGCAAACCGCATTTTAATGCCAATGCTTAACGAATCAATAGAAACATTATACAATGGTGTTGCTGGTGTACAGGAAATTGATACTGTAATGAAGTTAGGAATGGCTCATCCTATGGGTCCATTACAATTAGCAGATTTTATTGGTCTTGATGTGTGTTTATCTATTTTAACCGTCATGCACGATGGTTTTAAAAACCCTAAATATGCACCTTGCCCATTATTAGTAAATATGGTAAGGGCAGGAAAATTAGGTATAAAATCTGGTGAAGGATTTTATGATTATAGCGAAAGTAGAAGATCCGAAAAAGTTGCAAAACAATTCTCAACATAATATTTTGGCTAAAATAATTCCTTTTAAAGCAGTTCGCCCAACACGAGACAAAGTAAGTCTGGTAGCATCACGCTCACACCAAACTTATACACAAGTTGAACGTGAAGCACGATTAGATTATAATCCGTTTTCATTTTTGCATATTGTAAATCCAGGATATAAATATGAAAGAGAGATTAAAGGTAAAGAAAGTTATAAATTAGTTAAAAACCGTTACTCTGAATTTAAAGAAAATAACATCTTTATTCAAGATAACATTCCTAGTTATTATATCTATAAAATTGTAGATAGAGATAAAAACGTGTATAATGGAATTATTGCTGCAGCAAGTGTCGATGATTATGAAAAAGACATCATTAAAAAGCATGAAAGCACTATAGAGTATCGTGAAAACATTTTTAAAGATTATTTAAATATAGTTGGGTTTAATGCAGAACCTGTACTACTTACCTATCCAGATAATAAAATTATTAATCAAATAATTACAGAAACTCAACAAATAAGACCTGAGTTCGAGTTCACAACTACGTATCGTGATACACATTATTTATGGAAATTAGAAGATTTGCAAAATATAAATAAAATAAAAAGCGCATTTAAATCCATATCAACCATTTATATTGCAGATGGTCATCATCGTTTGGCATCTTCTAGTTTACTTGCTAAAGATTTAAAATCTCAAAATAAAACACATACAGGAAATGAATCCTATAATTTTTTTATGAGCTATTTAATTCCAGAATCCGATTTAAGGATATATGAATTTAATCGTATGATAAAGGATTTGAATGGCTTAAGTAAAGAAGAGTTTTTAATCCAATTAGATACGATTTATCGTATAGAAAATCGTGGCACTAATTTATACAAACCCACTAAAAAGCATCATTTTAGTATGTACTTAGATGGAGAATTTTATTCGTTATATTTACGAAAATCTAATTACAAATTTGAAAATTCTCTTGATCAATTAGATACTCAAATACTGTATAAGACCATTCTAGAACCTCTATTAGGGATTTCAAACTTACGCAATAATAAACGTATAGAATATTCTCATGGTAAGAATAGTTTGATAAACATTAAAAGTGCAATAGATAATAATGAATTTGTTGTAGGTTTTGGGTTAGTCCCAATTTCTATAAATGAAATGAAAAGCATTGCTGACGAAGGTTTAACTATGCCTCCAAAAAGTACATCTATTGAACCTAAACTAAGGAGTGGTGTTACAATTTATGAATATTAAATATAAGGTTGATTCGTAAGCTGTTAAATCATTTATTATTTTATAAGATACAATAAGCAATGTCAATACATCAAAACCTAAATCATATAAAATCACAACTTCCAAAACATGTTGCTTTGGTTGCTGTTACTAAAACCAAGCCTATAAGCGATATAATGGAAGCTTATAATGCTGGACAACGTGTTTTTGGAGAAAACAAAATACAGGAAATGGTAGAAAAATATGCGCAACTACCAAAAGAAATTGAGTGGCATATGATAGGTCATGTACAACGAAACAAAGTAAAATACATGGCAAGTTTTGTGAGTTTAATTCATGGAGTAGATAATTTTAAATTGCTCAAAGAAATAAACAAACAAGCGCAAAAACACAATAGAAGGATTAATTGTTTAATGCAAATTAAAATTGCTTCTGAAGAGTCGAAGTTTGGAATGACTCAAAATGAAGCTTCAAGTATTTTGCAATCTGAAGCATTTTCAGAATTAAAACATATTAAAATTATAGGTGTTATGGGAATGGCAACTTTCACTAACAATAAAGCACAAATAAAGGAAGAATTTCAATTATTGAAACTCACATTTGATGAATTGAAAACTATTTCAACTAACAACTGTGAATTGAAAACTATTTCAATGGGAATGAGTGACTATTACCATTTAGCCATCGATTGTGGTAGCACTATGATTCGTGTAGGAAGTAGTATATTTGGAGAACGAAATTATTAAACTTAAAATCATTTGTCATATTGAGCGCAGTCGAAATATCTATTATAATTAACCTTCACTTTGTTCAGAATGACAAAAATTTAAACTTTTAATTAACTATTGTATGCAATTTTAGACATAGAAACTACTGGAGGCAAGTACAATGAAGAAGGTATAACCGAAATTGCAATTTATAAATTTGACGGTCATGAAGTTATAGACCAATTTATCAGTTTAGTTAATCCCGAAAAAGAAATTCAAGCATTTGTTGTTAATCTTACTGGAATAAATAGCAAAATGTTACGAAATGCACCAAAGTTTTATGAAATTGCAAAACGAATTATCGAAATTACTAAAGATTGTATTGTAGTAGCTCATAACTCTCAATTTGATAACCGAATTTTAAAAACAGAATTTAAACGTTTAGGTTATGAGTATAAACGTAAAACACTTTGCACTGTAGAACTTGCAAAAGCTCTACTTCCAGATCAATCTTCCTACAGTTTAGGTAAACTCACAAGATCTTTAGGTATTCCGGTAAGTGGAAGACATAGAGCTGCTGGAGATGCAATGGCAACTGTAAAACTTTTTAAATTATTACTCGCTAAAGATTTACAAAAAATTATTATTAAAGAGTCTATTAAATCTGATACTAAATTAAAGATTGAACCTAGGCTATTTGATATTGTTGAGCAATTACCAACAAAAACTGGTGTGTATTATATACATAAAGGCGATGGAGAAATTATATATATTGGGAAGAGTAAAAATATAAAAAAACGTGTAAATCAACACTTTACAAGTCAAGCTCCAAAAGCAAAAAAAATACAACTTTTAGTAGCAACAGTAACTTATGAATATACTGGAAGTGAACTTATTGCTCTATTAAAAGAAAGTGAAGAAGTAAAACGCAATAAACCCATTTTTAATCGCTCATTAAAACGTACATCTTTTTCTCATGGACTATACAGCTTCATAGATGATAATGGTTATACAAATTTAAAAATCGATCAGATAAACGGAAAAGAAACACCAATAACAACGTTTTCAAATTATCAAAGTGCAAAAAGCTTCTTAAATAGAACTACAGACGAGCAAAATTTGTGTCAAAAATTAACCGGAATTCATCTAACAAATGGTAGTTGTTTTAACTATAGCATAAAACAATGTTTTGGTGCTTGTATTGCTGAAGAAACTAAAATAGATTACAATAAACGTGTGTCTAAAATTATTAATAAACATAATTTTGCAATTCAAAATATGGTTATAATAGATCGTGGTCGAGCTATAGATGAGCGCAGTGCAATACTTATAGAAAATGGTGTGTATAAAGGTTTTGGTTTTTACAATCTCAATTACCAGATTAATAATTTAGATGTCTTACAATCTATTATTACAACTACGGAACACAATAGAGATACACAACACATTATACAAAGTTATTTAAGGCGAAATAAAAAACTTAAAATTGTAAACTTATAGGTCTTTAAAAGAAATAACTAATCTTTTATTACTTTTGATATAATGGAAAACAACAAGCCGCTAAAAAAATGGCAACAAAAACTTCATGAAATTATTTATGAAGCCGACACACCAGCTGGAAAGTTATTTGATGTAATTCTTTTTATAGTTATTATAGCAAGTATTGTTTTTGTGATGTTAGAAAGTGTGAGAAGCATTGATATTAAATATCATAATTTCCTAAATATTGCCGAATGGGTTATTACAATCCTTTTTACTATAGAGTATATTGCTAGAATAGTTTCTGTAAAAAAACCTCTTAAATATATTACAAGTTTTTACGGTATTATAGATTTATTAGCTACAATTCCTAAATACCTCTCTTTAATATTTATTGGTTCACAACATTTAGTCGCTTTAAGAGCGTTACGATTAATGCGTATATTTCGTATTTTAAAATTAGTACGCTTTATTGGAGAATCCAATAACTTTATAATTGCTTTAAAAGCAAGTCGTGTAAGGATATTTATTTTCATTTCATTCATACTAATTCTTTGTACCATATTAGGCACAATAATGTATTTAATTGAAGACGATTCTAGTGGTTTTACTAGCATTCCTGAAAGTGTATATTGGGCTATTGTAACACTTACTACTGTAGGTTATGGCGATATTGCTCCAGTAACACCATTTGGTCAATTTATAGCATCTTTAGTTATGATATTAGGTTATGCTATTATTGTAATACCTACAGGAATTATTACTTCCGAATTAGTTAAAGATAGTATAAAAAGTGTGCAAACAAATACGCAATCTTGTCCAAACTGTTCGGTAGAAAAGCATAGAGATAATGCTGAATTCTGTTATAAATGCGGTCACACACTTAAGCATGAGTAATTACCTTATTTCCATTGTTGGACCAACTGCTATTGGTAAAACGAAATTAAGTTTAAAATTGGCTCAATATTTTAAAACTGAAATCATTTCAGCCGATTCCAGACAATTTTACAAAGAGATGCAAATTGGTACTACAGTTCCATCTACCGAAGAATTATCACAAATGAAACATCATTTTATTCATCATAAATCTATAGAAGATAATTATAACGTCGGAGCTTTTGAAAAAGATGCAATACTGCGTTTAGACACACTTTTTAAAACGCATCAAGTAGTTATTATGGTTGGAGGCTCTGGCCTTTATATAGATGCTGTTACAAAAGGATTAGACCATTTTCCTGCTATCGATACTAACGTAAGAGAAACGCTTAATAAAAAGCTCAAAACAGATGGTATAAAATCGTTGCAAAGTCAACTTAAAGAATTAGATTTAGATTTATTCAATACAATTGCTATTGATAATCCACATCGTGTTATTAGAGCTTTAGAAATTTGCATAGGCACAGGAAAACCGTATTCATCCTTTTTAAATAAAGAAAAACCAAAACGCAATTTTAAATCCATCTCTATTGGTTTATCAGCAAATCGTGAGATTATCTATGATAGAATTAATAAACGTGTAGATATTATGATAGAAAATGGTTTATTAGATGAAGTAAAAGAGTTACAAGGCAAACAACATTTAAATGCTTTAAATACTGTTGGCTATAAGGAATTAATTAAATTCCTTAATGGCGAATGGACTTTAGAGTTTGCTGTTTCTGAAATTAAAAAAAATACACGACGTTTTGCTAAACGTCAACTCACATGGTTTAAAAAAGATAAAACCATTTTGTGGTTAGACCATACAACGGATTTTAATATGATTATTGAGAAACTTAAAACTAAATTTAAAACATAATTAAAAGTTATATTTGTTGTGATATGAAGAGTTCTACGCTATAATCAGAAATATTTAGTACATATGAAAACATTAATACTTACATCAAGCGGAAAACTAATCACCTCCAACAAATTAGATTATTTTTTACCTAAACCTATTTCCGAATCAAAAATTTTATATGTAACAACAGCTTCTAATAAAATTCCAGATACAAGTATTATAGAAAAGCAAAAACAAATAATGAGTAAGTTGAATTATATTTATACTGAATACGACATAACCAACAAATCCAAAGAAGAACTTAAAAAGGTACTTTCAGAACAAGACATTGTCTACGTTGAAGGTGGAAATACTTTCTATTTATTAAAATCTGTTAGAGAAAGTGGATTTGATGAGATATTGAAGGAATTTATACCAAAAGGTCTTGTTTATATAGGAACAAGTGCTGGCTCATATATTGCTAGTCCTTCAATAATTACAGCATCATGGGCAAAAGATGGATTTGATAGATGTGGAGTAACAGATTTTAAAGCTATGGGGCTAGTACCTTTTTTAATGCAAGTTCACTATGTTACTGGAATAAAAAAAATGCTTGAAGGGAAAGTCAAGGATTTGGATCTGCCTTTGCATGTTTTAAACGATGACCAAGCAATTGTAGTGAAGGGCGAAACAATTCAGCTTATTGGTGGTGGAGAAGAAATAATCATGTAATTGATAATACAACGACGAATAAAATTTACAGCATATAACAAAGTGTATCACATTCGCCAAAGGCGAACTTTAATCTGAACAACTACGTTGTCAATACAGAACTATGTTTAACGCGTTGTTGCTTCTAATTTTTCTTACAAGCTATCAAAGACAAGAAATACTTTTTAAGCTTTTTGGTTTACTACTAATCTAAAGCCTTCACCATGAATGTTTAAAATCTCGACATTCTCATCTACTTTTAAATACTTACGCAGTTTAGCAATATACACATCCATACTACGAGAGGTAAAATAATTATCGTCTCTCCATATTTTTGTTAATGCTAATTCGCGTGGCATTAAATCGTTTTCGTGTAAGGCTAATAAACGTAGTAATTCGCCCTCTTTAGGTGATAACTTTTCTGGAGTTCCTCCTTTATATTTTAAGAATCTCAATTTAGAATTTAAATGAAAATCGCCTATTTCGAACTCAAATTGTTTACTATCTGTAACACTATCTGTAGCTTTTCGATTTATAATAGCTTTAATTTTCATAAGTAACACTTCACTATCAAATGGCTTGTTTAAATAGTCGTCTGCTCCTACTTTGTAGCCTTTAAGGACATCTTCTTTCATTGCTTTTGCAGTTAAGAAAATAATAGGCACATCAGTATTTTTTTCACGTATTTCTTTTGCTAAAGTAAAACCATCTTTATAAGGCATCATTACATCAAGAATACATAAATCGTAATCGTCTTTCTTGAATTTCTCAAAACCTTCCATTCCGTTTTTTGCATGAACAACATCGTAATCGTTCATCATTAAATAGTCTTTTAAAACTGTTCCGAAATTTGGATCGTCTTCTACTAAAAGTATTTTTTTGTTTATTTCTTCCATAATTATATTAGGATATTAATGGTAATTTTATAATAAAGGTGCTACCTTTTCCTTTTTCACTTTCTACGGTTACAAAACCTTGATGGTCATCTACAATTCGCTTAACGTAAGAAAGTCCTAAACCATGACCTTTTACATTATGCACATTTCCTGTGTGTTCTCTATAAAATTTTTCGAACACCTTTTTTTGAACAGATTTTGACATTCCGTTGCCCTGATCTTTAATTCTTAATATAATGCTTTTTCCAATACTCTCGGTGTAAATATCAATTTTAGGTTCATTAGTAGAGTATTTTACTGCATTATCTAATATATTAACTATAACGTTAGTAAAGTGAGTTTCATTGGCTAAAACAGAATGTTTTATTGCATTTAAATGCGTTTTTATATAACCGTTTTTATGCTCAATAATAAGCTCGATGTGCGTAATAGCATGTAAAATTAAGTCGTGTAATTTTACTCTATCCTTACTAATATTAAGTTGATTTTTTTCAAGTTTAGATATTCTAAGCACATTTTCTACTTGTGCATGCATACGTTTATTTTCATCCTTAATCATTTTAAGATAACGTTTTACTTTATCTTCATCATTAATAATTTTGGGATTCTTAATAGCATCTAAAGCTAAATTTATGGTTGCTATAGGTGTTTTAAACTCATGCGTCATGTTATTAATAAAATCTGTCTTTATTTGAGAAATTTGACGTTGCTTTATTAATTGATAAATAGCACTAAAAAAGGCAAAAATTATAAACGATGTAAAAATTATTGATAACAACATCATGCCAATAATAGATGAGAAAATAAACTGACTTCTCTCTGGAAAATTAACGTAAAGCAAAAAATCACTCTCATCATTATTATCTAAAAAAATAGGTGCTCCAAAAGTAGAATTATGTTCTAATTCAAAATTTTGAGATTGAATTTTTGTTGCTAAATCTTTTCCATATATAGCAAATTCAAAATCTATATCAATATCATCTTCTTTAAGCTTTTTACCCAACAATTTGTATATTTCATTTTTTGAAACACGTTTATGAATAGGTGTTCGCTTTGAAATATCTTTATAAGTTGTTTCAAAAATAATTTCATCTGTACGAGAAATTTCTCCAATTTGTATTAGCCGTTCTTCTGGACTCAACTTCGAATTGAATTCAACATTACTCCTTTGTAAAACTTTTGTTTCACGCTCGTTAAGAAAACGTGTAACATTTACACTATCTAAACTTATGTCAAAGAACGAAGGAATTCTAAAATTCTCTTCTAAAATTCCGTTTCTATAAATTAGCGTTTCATTAGAGTCATTATCTTCTTGTAAAATGTACAAATTTCTAATTGCCGCTGTATCTCCTTTTACACCTTTTGCTATTAAATCCTGAAATTTATAAACAAATTCTCTATACTCTCTTTCTTCAATAGCATTTGAGGTATAACTCAAAGCTTTTTTTACCTTAAAAGTAAATTGTTGTTGTTCGTTTTTAACTGTATTATTTATGTAATAGCCTTGAACAAATATGATTCCAATAAGTGATAAACTCATTAAAAACACCAACAAGATGAATAACTTTTTGTTCATCGGTCAAAATTAACATTTTAACATTTAGCAGGAATGCCATTTAACCTAACGTTAACAAAAATGTTAAAATTTAGGTTATTAAACTAATTTAAGAATCTTTTGGTGGATAATTTTAACCTGATTTTCTGTTTTATCCAAGTTAATATTATTAATAACAAAGTGAGATAATTTAACTTTATCTTCATCACTCCACTGATTATTCATAATGGCTTTAACCTTTTCTGAAGAAGAATTATCGCGCTGTATTACACGTTGTATTTTATCCTCATCTGAAGCTGTTACTGTAATTATATAATCGTACTCACGATAACTGTCGTTTTCAAACAAAATTGCAGCTTCTTTAATTATATAAGAGTAGCTCTGTTTTTTTAGCCAATTTTTAAAATGAAATCTTACTTTTGGATGCACAATAGCATTCATTTTTAACAATAATTCTTCATTATTATAAATTTTGTCTGCAAGAAATGGTTTGTTTAATTTGCCATCTTTATAAGCTTCTTTTCCAAAAAGTAGTATCAGTTTTCTTTTAATAATTTTAGAGCTATTCATTAGTTTTTTTGCTTTCAAATCGGCAAGATAAATAGGCACACCTAGTTTATGAAACATGTTTGCAACTGTTGTTTTACCACTTCCAATTCCTCCTGTTAAACCAACTATTATCATTGTGTTAAAATAAATTCTATTCGGTTTTCATTTAATCTAACATTCTTAACATTATTTGGCTGTTTCACAATTTTAGGAATAAGATAAGTATCTTGAACATTTAATTTATTATAATCGCATTCTACAATAAAACTGCTTGAAGAAATAGATTTAAAATTGCTTAAGCTTGTAAAAAACAAAACTGAAACCTCTTTTGGGTAATATTTTATTTTAATCTCATTTGGAAGATTAATTATATCTACAGGAATGTTTATTGAGCCTTCTGTAAACCGTTCTACTTTTGCACTTACTTGAACTTGATTATGCGAAAACTCTAAATTTTCTGTATGTTTAGGCAGATTGAGTTTAACTGGAACAGATACATTTGAGTTTACATCATCCATTGTTAATTGCATAGTTGCAATTTCAGAAATTGAGTCGATTAAAACTTTAGGTCCAATTACTTTTATTGAATCTGGATTAATAATGTAATCTTCAATTAAATCAAATCCAGAAGAAAAATTTATTTGAGAATCTAATACAACTGGAATTTTTTTAACATGATTAACATCATACCTAAATGCTATAGTTTCTGGATTAATACTTTCAATTTTTATATTTGCGTCAAATTGGGAAACTATATTGGACAGTTCTCTTCTTTCAATCCAAAAATAATGTGTCGTATTCCTATCTAAATTTTGAAAGTCCACCTTTATTGTTGGTTTAATTAAATAATATTTTATTAATCTGAAACCATAAGTGGTAAGCGTAATTTGCATAACATGAGAAGAATCTTTTACTATTACTTTATCTTCTGGTACATTTATGGCTTCAATATTAAAATCAACCGTTTGTGTATAATCTTTAGACAGTTTGGTTAATACAGAAAACAGTAAGGCTAATAAAAGAAAAAGGATAAAGACATTTACTTTTTTACTACTAAAAAACGACGCTATTTTACTTCTAAATGTCATCTTTATTTATTTTAAAAAATAAATTAGGAAATTGTAGTTCTGTATCTTTATTAGACAAGCTTAATATTAATGTAGATTTTAAAAATCCATAACCATAACCAAAAAACTGAATTATAATAGCAATAATTGCCAAAAAAGGTACAACTATATTTTTAGTGTTTATAAGAGCTAAAATAAAACTTAATACAAAATATAATCCAAAACTAATTAAGGGCAATTTAATATCCATAATAAATAAGATAAAAGAAACTAATAATCCTAAACTAAAAAGTGTTGGAAACCAATATGTCATCTTTTTTGTTTCTGGATACCAGCTATTTAATATAGGTCTTACTAATCCAAATTTATAGACTTGTTTGTAAAATTTTGACCAAGAAATTCTTCGTTTATGATACACAAAAGCTTCAGGTAAAAGTTTAGTTTTAAAATTTAAATTAGTTAATCTAATAGATAAATCGGGATCTTCTCCTGGATGAATTCTTCCAAAACCTCCAGTTGCTTCAAATGCACTTTTTGAAAGTCCCATATTAAAACTTCTAGGTTGAAATTTATTTACACTTGCTTTATTTCCTCTTATTCCACCTGTTGTAATAAAAGAAGTCATTGAAAAATTAATAGCCTTTTGTAAGTTTGTAAACGAACTATGTGCTGCATCTGGACCACCAAAACAATCTACATAGTTTTTGTTTAAACTTTTAAGAACTTCATTAAGATAGTTTTTTGGTAGAATGCAATCGGAATCTAAAATTATAAAATAATTACCTTTTGCTAGTTTCATGCCATAATTTCTGGAATCTCCAGGTCCAGAGTTTTTTTTATAGTAATACGAAATATTTAACTTATCACTAAAACCATCAACGATAGTTTTTGAAGACAAAGTAGAACCGTCTTCAATAATTACAATTTCAAAATTTTTTTCCCCATCTAGAGTAACAAAACTTTCCAGAAGTTCTTTAACCTCTTCTGGTCTATTATAAACAGGAATAATAAAAGAAATATCTTGTGCTTGCATATTTTACAAAGGTAACTAAACAGAATACAACAATTATGCTTTTACTTGTCCATAAAAGCCTCCATAATTTTAGTACTTACTCCCATATTTGAGAATCCTCCATCATGAAATAGGTTTTGCAAAGTCACTTTCTTTGTTAAATCTGAAAATAGTGTAATGGTATAATCGGCACATTCTAAAGCTGTAGCATTACCAAGAGGAGACATATCTTCGGCATAAGAGAAAAATCCTTCAAATCCTTTTACACCACTTCCAGCAGTAGTTGGTGTTGGTGATTGAGAAATTGTATTTACTCTTACTTTTTTATCTCTTCCGAAAAAATAACCAAAACTACGCGCTATACTTTCTAAATATGCTTTATTGTCAGCCATATCGTTATAATTTGGAAAGACACGCTGCGCTGCCATATAGGTTAACGCTACGATGCTTCCCCATTCGTTCATTGCATCAGCTTTATATAACGATTGCATAACTTTATGAAAAGACATGGCTGAAACGTCTGTTCCTTTTTGTGTCCAGTCGTATTTTTGGTCTGTATAAGCTCTTCCTTTTCTTACATTAATTGACATACCTATTGAATGCAAAACAAAATCTAATTTTCCTCCTAAAATCTCCATAGATTTTTCTACAAGGTTCTCTAAATCTTCAATAGACGTTGCATCGGCAGGAATAATTTGAGAACCTGTTTTTTCAGCCAACTGATTTATTGTTCCCATTCTCATGGCAATTGGTGCATTGGTTAATACAAACTCGGCGCCTTCTTCGTGTGCACGTACAGCTGTTTTCCAAGCTATCGATTTTTCGTCTAATGCTCCAAATATGATTCCTTTTTTTCCTTTTAATAAATTGTATGACATTTTTAAATGTTTGGTTGGTGATTTGTTAGTTGTTAAGATGTGTAATATTGAGCAAAGATACTATTTAATAAAGAATTGTAGTTGCTTATAGTTGGAATGGTATTTATTCTAATTCAATAATTGTTTAGCATGTGCAATTGCAGAACTCGACATTTTTTCTCCTCCTAACATTTGTGCTACTTCTACAATGCGCTCATCCTCATTTAACTTTACAAGATGAGTAGCAGTTTTATTGTTTTTATCTTCTTTATAAACTTTAAAATGCGTATCTCCTTTTGCTGCAATTTGAGGTAAGTGTGTTATTGTAAACACTTGGAGCGTTTTACTCATTTGCATCATAATAGCTGCCATTTTATTCGAAATTTCTCCTGAAACTCCAGAATCTATCTCATCGAACATAATTGATGGTAACTGTATATATCGTGATAAAATTGATTTAATAGCTAACATTATTCTAGACAATTCTCCTCCTGAAGCAGCTTTTTTAAGTGGCTTAAATTCGCCACCTTTATTTGCTGTAAACAATAACAATAAGCTATCTTTTCCGTTATTTAAAAACTCGTCTTCAAGGATTAACGAAATGTCAAACTTAGCATTTTCCATTCCTAAATCCACCAATATATCTTCGAGTTGGAAAATAAGCTTCGGAATAGCTTTTTCTCTTTGCTGATGAATAATTTTTGCCAAACTATTCAATTCATTTTTAATGGCAATTAACTCTTGTTGTTTGAGTTCTATATCTTCATCAATGTTTTCGGCTGTTGCAACTTTATTAGATAGTTTAATTTGAATATTTATTAATTCTTCAATATTAATAGCAGAGTGTTTTAATAATAAGTTATGTATAGCTTGCAGCTTTGCATTTACAACTTCTAAACGGTTTGGGTTCGCTTCTAAATTATCTTGTACTCGTTCTAAATCTCCATAAAGATCATCTATTTCTATTAATGTGCTATTGATTCTTTGATACAATTGGTTATAAGTACTAGAAATTTTAGACAGCTTTAAGAAGCTATTTTTTAGTGCTGTTAATGTATTTAATAGTCCAACTTGTTCATCGCTTAATAATTGATTAGAAATTGATAATTCTTCCTTGATGGATTCAACATTATTTAAGGTTTCATATTCGGTTTCTAGTTCTTCTAATTCTCCAGAAATTAAACTAGCATCTTCCAGTTCCTTCAATAAAAACGTATTATAATCTTGTTCCTTTAGGGCTTCTGATTTTAGAAAATTTAGTTTATCAAGTTCTGCTTTGGCTTCTTTATAAGTCTTTAATTTTATCTCGTATTCTTTCAAATTTGAAGTGTTATTTGCTAAAGCATCTATAATTTGAAATTGAAAATCGTTATGTGTTAACTCTAAAGTTTGGTGTTGAGAATGTATGTCGATTAGTTGATCTCCCAAAAGTGACAAAATGCTTAAATTTACAGGAGAATCGTTAACAAAAGCTCTTGATTTTCCTGATGGAAGAATTTCTCTTCTAATAATTGTTTCGGATTCGTAATCTAAATTTTCAGCTCTAAAAAACTTTTTTAAGTTATAATTAGCTATATCGAAACTAGCTTCAATAATACACTTTTTTGAAGTATCGTTTATATGTGTTAAATCTGCACGCTTACCTAAAATTAAAGATATACCTCCTAAAAGAATAGATTTCCCTGCTCCTGTTTCTCCAGTAATAATAGTAAGTCCATTACTAAAGTTAACCTGAAGGTCATCGATTAAGGCATAGTTTTTTATAGAAAGTGATATGAGCATATATTAGTTTGCAATGTTCTGTCTTTAGTTTGCAGTTTTTAGTAAATAGTGAGTCGTCCTAAAATAGGTTGACAGTTATTAATAATTAAATCAAACTAGGGAAGCTTCGAAATACCTTAAAAATTAATATTTCTCCATTTACTTGTGTGCATTGGTGCTATCCTTGTTAACGCAGTAGCAAGATCTGTAATGTTTACGCTTGGACCATCGCTAAATATATCTTCAATTTCTTCGGCTTTAGCATCAAAAAAAACACGAAGTATAAACGAATTAGGACGACGATTATTTAACACTTCTAGCTGCATTAAAGACGCTGCAATTTTATCTTTTCCGCTTTTTGGGTTTTGATTCATATTGTCTAAACCGTCTATATGGTAGTTATATAATACACTTCTAATTTCTTTATACGTTGGAGACATTATATTGTCTATTAAACTAAATCTAGATTGTAAACCATCTTCTGGTTTCCATCCTATAAAATTACTCTGTTGCGAATAGCTTAAAATTGATCTTGCTTGTGCATAATATTCTTCTCCTCCATTTAAAGAAAATGTATCTGCATCCATTGCTAAAATTATATATATATGGTATGCAATAACTGATACTAAATTAGATTCGAATTGTATTGAATTATAATTTAAGTTTTGAAATTCTAAATACTTAAACGTAAAATCTCTATCATTAAAATTATAAACTGGCGAACTGTATGAAGAATTAAAAATAGGTCTTGAAGATCTTATTTGAATTGAAGCTCGAAAAGTATCGTTATCATAATCGTTAATAATAATAACCATACTACAATTAATGCGTTCTTGCAGAGCAAATGTTTTGTTAGTCCATTGTGTATTATTAACAAATTCGTTTAATTGATTTTCTAAGGTTTTAAATACTTGTACATTTTCGTTACCTGTTTGCTGTGCATTTACAACAACATCACATTTTAATTCTTGAGAAAATGTTGTAAATGAGATTAAAATTGAAAGTATAAACAAAAAATTACGCATCTAGTTGTTTTAAAATTTCTTTCATTACGTCTTGTGCTACTTTAGCTTTAGACTTTAATGAGTAGTTAGTAATATTCTCTTCTCTACTAATAATAGTTACCTTATTTGTTTCTCCTCCAAAACCAGCGCCTTCATCATTTAACGAATTTAATACAATTAAATCTAAATTTTTAGATTTTAATTTTTTAATTGCATTTTCTAGTTCATCGTTAGTTTCTAAAGCAAAACCTACTAGTATTTGTTTTTGTTTTATTTGTCCTAAAGACGCTAATATATCTTTAGTCTTTTCTAACTCAAGATGTAACGTAGAATCTTTCTTTTTTATTTTTTGGTCAGCAATATTTTTTGGCTTATAATCTGCTACTGCTGCCGAAAGTATAGCAATATCAGTATTATCAAAATGTTTATGTACAGCGTCATACATTTCTCCAGCACTTTCTATTGGTATTATTTTAATTAAGCTATGCTCAGCTTTTTCGTGTGTTGGACCAGAAACTAAAATCACACTTGCGCCAAGGTTTGCTGCTGCTTTTGCAATTTCAAAACCCATTTTGCCACTAGAGTGGTTTCCTATAAAACGTACAGGATCTATTGCTTCGTAAGTTGGTCCAGCTGTAATTAAAACTTGTTTTCCGTTAAGTGGAAGATCTCTTAAAATATCCTTTTCGATAAAAGCTAAAATATCTTCTGGTTCTGCCATACGACCTTCTCCAACTAGTCCACTTGCCAATTCACCACTTGCTGCAGGTATCATAATATTACCAAAGCTTTTTAGTGTTTCAAATGAATTAATTGTAGATTGATGCTTATACATATCTAAATCCATAGCAGGAGCAAAATAAACTGGACATTTAGCAGAAAGATAAGTGGCTAAAAGCAAATTATCGCTATTACCTATAGCCATTTTAGATAAAGTATTGGCTGTTGCTGGAGCAATTAAAAATAAGTCTGCCCAAAGACCTAATTCGACATGATTATTCCATGTATCATTCTCATCTTCTTCATTAGTGAAGGATGACAACACTGGATTTTTTGATAGCGTAGATAATGTTAAAGGTGTAACAAAATCTTTAGAGGCTGGAGTCATAATAACTTTTACGTTAGCACCAGCCTTAATAAATAATCTTACTAAAGACGCACTTTTATAAGCAGCAATACCAGCTGTTATGCCCAAAAGCAAGTTTTTGTCTTTTAAGATAGACATCACTAATTATTCTTGAGTATCCTCTACCTTTTCGTCTTCTGAATTCCTAAAGTAAATATTTTCATTTAACCATTCTTGAACGGCTAAAGCGTGAGGTTTTGGTAATTTTTCATAAAACTTTGAAACCTCAATTTGTTCCTTATTTTCAAATATTTCTTCTAGACTGTCATTATAGGTAGCAAATTCTTCTAACTTATCTACAAGTTCTTTTCTTATTTCAGTATTGATTTGTTCAGCTCTTCGAGAGATTACTGAAATTGCTTCATAAATGTTTTGAGTAGGTGCGTCTATAATATTTCTATCATAGGTTTCAGTATTAACTGGTGCATTAACATTTTTTAAATCCATCTCTTTTTATATTAACTTTTTGTATTAAACTCTTCTAATAATCCATTAAGCTCTTCTTGCATATTATTTGCTTCTTCTTTATATTGAGAATCTGCATAAGCTTTATTAAATGAATTAAAATATGTGATTGCGGTTTTTAAACGCTCTTCTTTTTTCCAAGGGACACTGTTAATCGCTAATTTGTAGGCTGAATCAAGTCTATAAAACATAGCGTTTTCTCTTAAGGTTGTTCCAGGAAATTCTAGAATAAAATTATCGAATGACTTTATAGAGGCTTGAAAATCTTCTATATGATTATATTGTTTAGCAATACTATATGCCTTGTTTTCTAATTTATACTCAAGCTCTTTTACCAAAGTATTTGCTTGGCTTAAATATTCAGAGTCTGGAAATCTATTAATAAACTCTTGTAATTTCTCAATAGCTTCTATTGTTTCTTTTTGCTCTTTTGTATAAATTGGTGATAAGTTGTAATAGCTTTTTGCGCTTAAATATGCAATCTCTTCTACTTTTTCACTATTCGCGTAAGAACTTACAAATTGCTCCATTTGATAGTTAGACGTATAGTAATCTCTCATTTCATAATAAGTTTTAGAATACATATACATTAACTTTTCGGCTTGTGGTTTTCCTCTGTATTTTGGAACTATTTGCACAAATAAACGATTTGCTTTGTTGTATTTACCAGCATCGTATAACTCTGTACCCAATTTAAATTTTGTAGCAATATCTTCAGATTTTAATGCTTTTTGATATTCGTTACAAGAACTAAATGAAATTATAAAAACTAATATGTAAATGAGTTTCTTCATATATTTTAAACAGGTTGCAAAAGTAAACAATTATAATGTATTTTGAAAACTATTATTTTAAGCTAAAATAATGTGACTTTTTCTTTAATTATTAGGTTTAAGTAATATTTAACTTTTTTAAAATTAAAGATGCTCTATGTAGTTTTTAATTTTAGCTTTTAGTGTATCTGAAGCCTTTACTAAAGGCAATCTTACAGTATCTTCACATAAGTTTAATTGTTGTAATACTGCTTTAATTCCTGCTGGATTATTTTCTGAAAAAATATAACTTGTTACATCCATAAGCTTAAAATGCAACCTATAAGCCTCTTTGGCTTTGCCTCCTAATCCTAACCGAATCATTTTTGAAAATTCTTTGGGTAAGGCTTGCCCTATTACAGAAATTACTCCTGCGCCACCAGCTAAAACAACACCTAATGCTAAATCGTCATCGCCAGAAATAATCAAAAAATCTTCGGATTTATTCTTTAACAGTTGTAAATATTGTGCAACATTATTACCTGCTTCTTTAACTGCAACAATGTTTTTAAAATCCTTAGCTAAACGCAACGTTGTTTCTGGCAACATATTAGCTGAAGTACGTCCAGGAACATTATATAAAATTATTTGAACTGGTGAAACTTGAGCAATTGCTTTAAAATGTTGATAAATGCCTTCTTGTGTTGGTTTGCTATAATAGGGCGATACAGACAAAATTGCAGTAATTTCGCTTAAATCGGTAGTCTTTATTTCTTCTATTATAGTAGCAGTATTGTTCCCTCCAATACCCAAAACCAATGGCAATCTTCCATCATTTACTTCTTTAATGGTTTTAATTATTTTTTGTTTTTCTTGTTTTGTAATAGTTACACTTTCTCCAGTCGTACCACTAATTACCAAATAATCTATACCATTCTCTATATTATAGTTTACAATATTTGCTAGAGCTTTATAATCTACACTTAAATCACTATTAAATGGTGTTACGAGTGCTACTCCAGTTCCTACTAATTCATTCATTTTTATATCTTGTTAAGTACTTTTAAGTATTTTAATGTTTCTTGTTTAAATACAGCAATTTGATTTGGTTTTACATCAATAATAAAATCATTAAGCCGTTGGTCACTATTGGAAATTCCAATTTTAAAATTAGCTTTGGATAACGCTGTAACCATATTTAATTCTAAATTATCGCCTTTATAATAACTAATTAAAGCATCAAATTTTGTATTGATAAACTCTTGTAGTTCTATACTATTAATTTTTCCTTTCCAACCAAAATCTTTAGGATTAAAGTATAAATCCCAACTATTTGGCACAAATTTTTCTTCGGTAACAAAAGTAATAAACTTGATTTTGTTTTCCATTATACCAATGTTTTTTAAAAACAGTCTCAAATCCTCATGTTCATCAAATTCGTCTATATTCAAAATAACACCAACCGATTTAAGTTTATTATCATTAACAGATTCATTTCTAGAATTTAATATCTTGTTAATATAATTTTGATTAGATTTTTTCTTAAATCGCTTTAAAAACATTTATATTTAAACTTTAGTACAAATGTAACAAACAACATATATAGTTTTAATATAAAAATAACTTATTAAATGAATTTTAAATATTTTATACTTGGTGTTTATATCTGTTTTTTTTCTTCATGTAAACAGGAAACACACCTCTCTAAAATTGAAGGAAAAAGAATAGAAATAAACGATACTTTATCAAGTAACCAAGCAATAGAAGACTATATAAAACCTTACAGAGAACATGTTGAAAAAGATTTAGATAGCGTTCTCGCGTATTCAGTTGATACTTACACTAAAAACAATGGTGATTTAAATACAGCAATAGGAAACTTTATGGCAGATGCTGTTTTCGAACTATCTAATCCAATTTTTAAATCTAGAACTGGTAAAGACATAGATATGGTTTTATTAAATCATGGTGGCATTAGGTCTATTATATCTAAAGGTGATATAACAACACGAACAGCGTATGAAATTATGCCTTTTGATAATATTGTTGTTGTAGCAGAATTAAAAGGTACTTATGTTTTAGACTTAGTAAGTTATTTACAAAATGCAAGACGAGCACATCCTATTTCTAAATTGAATATTAAACTTGGTTCTAATTTCGAATTAATTGAAGCTACTATTAACAAAGAACCCATTGATGTAAACAGAACTTATTATGTTGCAACAAACGACTTTTTAATGAATGGAGGAGATAGAATGACCTTTTTAAAGAAAAGAGATAGCTTATATGTGTTAGATTATAAAATAAGAAATTTATTGATTGATTACTTTAAAAAAGTTGATACTATAAATCCTGTAATCGACGATAGGTTTATTCAAATTAAATAAGTTATTGTAAAAATGAAAAGAAGAAATTTTATACAACAAACAGCTGCAACTACTGCACTAGTTACTTTAGGTGGTTTAGGCTTACAATCTTTTACCACTTCAAGAACAAAAAAAATAACTATCCTGCACACTAACGATGTTCATAGTCATATCATTCCATTTGGTCCTAACAATGGCAGAAATGCTAACAAAGGTGGCGTTGCCAGAAGAGCAAGTTTAATTGAGTCTATTAGAGCCGAAAATCCAAATACGTTATTACTTGATGCTGGCGATATTTTTCAAGGTACACCATATTTTAATTATTATGGTGGTGAGCTAGAATTTAAACTCATGAGCATGTTAAAGTATGATGCAGCAACTATTGGAAATCATGATTTTGATAATGGTATCGATGGACTTTATGCTCAACTACCTCATGCCAAATTTGATTTTGTTTCAGCTAATTACGATTTCTCAAATACTGTAATGGACACTCATGTAGAACCCTATACAATATTTAAAAAGGAAGGTATTAAAATAGGAGTTTTTGGTTTGGGAATAGAATTAGACGGTTTAGTTGGTAAAAATCATTATAAAGAAACTAAATATCTTAATCCTATTGAAATTGCTCAAGATATGAGCAGAATTTTAAAAACAGAAAAACAATGCGATCTTGCTATTTGTTTATCTCATTTAGGTTATAATTATAGAAATAACCCAGAAATAGTTTCAGATGTTAAATTGGCTAAAGCAACTAAAGACATCGATTTAATAATCGGAGGACATACACATACCTTTTTACGAAAACCAACAATAGAAAAAAATATTGAAGGAAAGAATGTACTTATTAACCAAGTTGGTTGTTATGGACTTTATCTAGGAAAGATTGATTTTTATTTTGATAGTGATAAAAGCAAAGCAGCTAATGGTACTTCAATAATTGTCTAGAAGATAATATAATGTTTTTTTAATTCTAAATTAAGCTTCAAGTTTATCTACAGCTTTAAAAGTTTCACTATCTTCATAATTTAAGCTAGATTGAAAATAGAAAAATGTAAATGCTAAAACTAATAAAGATGAATAGACAATACTCAAAATATTTTGATCTGAAACATAATAATAAGCGACTTGTATTACTTCAGAAAACACAATACATAATGCTCCTAAAAGTAAATTCATTGCCTTTTTAGTGTGTTTGCTTATATAATTAATTAAAGTTATAGAAAGCAATAACATAATTACTATATTATATGTTATTTCTATTAAATAGTCATAAACACCATATAAAAGTTCGCTTTTAATTGCAATATCAGTAACTAATATAATGCTATAAATATCTAAAGCTACAAGAATAAGAATATATGTTGTAAAACGATTAAAGATTCGTTTAACATTCATCGACTTAAAAATTTCTAAAATCAAAAATACATAAGCAGTTATATAAAGTGTATTGCCTCCATAGTACATTAAACTATCTACAAAATAAGATTCGCGAGCAAAATGAGTAAAAAAGCTAGAGAACTCTGTAATAGAATAGAATAGTAAAAAATAGAAAAAATAACTACTTCTTTCCTTTCTTGTCAAACAATAAGATATTAGCAACAATGGCAATATTAAGGGTCTTACATATTCAGCAATTTCTTGCATATTAAAAATTTGTAAACCTATAAATACAATTGCAAGTACAATTATAAAACCAAGTAATATTTTTTTATTTTGCATTATATTAATTTCCTATTTGTAAGGCAAATATAACATAATTTTGCAATTAAACGATAAAATACAACGTTTTATCGATATTATTGATAATTTATAATCATTCTAAATAAGTAGTTGCAAGAAATCACTTTCGGAAATAATAGGAATTTTTAATTGTTCTGCTTTTGCTTTTTTGCTTGGTCCCATTTTATCGCCAGCTACAATATAATTGGTTTTTGTAGAAATAGAGCTTGAGATTTTTCCTCCATTGTCTTCAACCAGCTTTTTAAGCTCATTTCTAGATACTGTTTTAAAAACTCCAGAAACAACAAAAGTTAAATTATTGAGCTTTTCGGTTTGATTTGCAAGTTTATCTGCCGAAAGTTCTAATTGAACACCAAAACCTTTCAATCTTTCGATAGTAGTAATATTTTCTTCCATGTCAAAAAATAGACGAACACTTTCGCCAATCTTTTCTCCAATTTCATCTACATTTACTAATTCTTCAATTGAAGCTTTAGAAAGCCTATCGATACTTTTATAATGTTTTGCTAATTTTTTAGCAACTGTTTCGCCTACAAAACGAATACCAATAGCATACAGAACACGCTCAAAATGTATTTGCTTTGAAGCTTCTATGCCATTTACTAAATTTTCAGCGGACTTTTCTGCCATACGTTCAAGAGGGATAACTTGTGCTTTAGACAATTCATACAAATCTGCATAATTATTTATTAGTCCTGCATTTACTAAAAGTCCAACGGTTTCACCTCCAAGACCTTCAATATCCATAGCTTTTCTCGAAATATAATGTTGTATTCGACCTACAATTTGTGGCTTACAACCATAAAAATTCGGACAATAATGTTTGGCATCACCTTCTTGCCGTACTAATTCGGTTTTACATTCTGGACAATGTGTTATGTATTGTGTAGGTTTAGATTTTTCTAATCGTTTACTTATATCTACTGCAATAATTTTTGGAATAATCTCTCCTCCTTTTTCTACATAAACGGTATCTCCTACTCTTATATCTAATTTTTCAATTTGATCAGCATTATGCAACGATGCTCGTTTTACAATAGTTCCTGCGAGTTCTACAGGTTCTAAATTAGCAACTGGAGTAATCGCTCCTGTTCGACCAACCTGATAAGAAATGCTATTTAATTTAGTTGAAACTTGTTCGGCTTTAAACTTGTATGCCATTGCCCAACGTGGTGATTTTGCTGTGTAACCTAATTCTTCTTGCTGAAATAAACTATTCACTTTTATTACTACACCATCTGTTTCGTAAGGTAAATCGTGACGCTTAACATCCCAATAATTAATAAATGCTAAAACCTCATCTATTGAGTTTACTAATTGTGCTGCTTTTGGGACTTTAAATCCCCAAGACCTTGCCTTATCTAAACTTTCAAATTGCGTCTGAATTAATAATCTTTCTCCTTTTATATTATATAGTAAACATTCTAAAGGACGTTTTGCAACTTCACTACTATCTTGTAATTTTAAACTTCCTGATGCTGTATTTCTTGGGTTTCTATAAGGTTCTTCTCCAATTTCTATACGATCTTCATTCATTTTATTAAACCCTTCATGTGGCAAAACAATTTCACCTCGTATAACAAACTTTGGAGGATAATTACCTTTAAGTTGTAATGGCACAGACTTTATAGTTTTAATATTGGCTGTAACATCGTCACCTTGCATACCATCACCACGTGTTACTGCTCTTAATAAATTTCCGTTTTCGTAAGTAATACTTATAGAAGCACCATCGTATTTAAGCTCACAAGTATATTGAATTTCGCCATCTACCAATTTCTTTATTCTGGTTTCCCAATCTAGCAAATCCTCTTTGGAGTACGAATTATCCAGAGAATACATTCTATATTCGTGTACAACAGTTTTAAAATTCTTAGTAATTTCTCCTCCTACTCGAAGCGTTGGCGAGTTTACATCATAAAATTCTGGGTACTGTTCTTCTAAAGTTTGAAGTTCTTTTAATTTTAAATCGAAATCATAATCACTTATAATAGGACTATCAAGTAAATAGTAATTATAGTTATGTTCTCGCAACTCGTTACGAAGTGTATTTATTTGTTGTTGTATGCTCATTATTATTTTGTCATTCCTGCGAAGGGAGGAATCTATTTTATTTTGCCACTAATTCACGAATAATCACAAAAAAACTACAATGTTTTATTTCAACAATACTCGAAATAATTTAATGCTTCTCATTTTCTAATTATGGATTCCTCCCTTCGCAGGAATGACAGTGTTTTTTATGTGCGTTCTACCTTTAACCATTTTGGGACAGATTTAGGCTTAAAATTTTTCATTTTTCTCAATAGCGAATCTATATTATCATCTATAATTATTATATCTAGATTTTCAATTTTTAAAAAGCCTTTAGCAGTCATAGTTTTTATCATCTTAATCAAATCGTTATAAAATCCATTACTATTTAATAATCCTATAGGTTTTTGATGCAATCCTAATTGAGCCCAAGTAATAATCTCGAAAAGCTCTTCAAAAGTCCCAAAGCCTCCTGGAAGCGCGATAAAGCCATCAGACAACTCATGCATTTTCAGTTTGCGTTGATGCATATTTTGTGTAGAAATTAATTCATAAAGTCCTAAATGGACTACTTCTTTCAGTTTTAAAAACTCTGGTATTACACCAATTACTTTCCCATGATGCTTAAGTGAAGCTTCTGCAAGTTTTCCCATAATTCCAATTTTAGCAGCTCCATAAACTAATGTAATTTTTTCTTTTGCTAAAGTTTCTCCTAGTTTTACAGCTTGCGAAATTATTAACGTGTCATTGCCTTCACTACTTCCACAAAATACTGCAATTGAATCTAATTTGCTCACGATTTTACACCTTTTATCATTCTGTGCTTACCAAAGATATCCGATTTTATTTCTATTTTAACAAATCCTTCATCTTTCATTAATTTAAGCATATCCTTACCAAGATACTCATTAATTTCGAAATAAAGTTGTCCGTTTGAACTTAAAACTTGATTGGCTAGTTGTGCAATTCTTCTATAGAACAACAAAGAATCCTCGGCTTCTACAAACAATGCTAAATGAGGTTCGTGCTTTAGAACATTTGGCTGCATTTGCTCTTTTTCTAAAGCTCTAACATAAGGTGGATTGGACACGATTACATCGAATTTTAAATCTTCAAATTCCAAATTCCAAATTCCAGTTTCTTGTTTCCAATTTAAAATATTTGCTGCAAAAAATGTAACTTCAACATCATTTAGTTCTGCGTTTTCTTTGGCAATCTTCAAAGCTTCTTTGCTTACATCCATCGCAAATACTTTGGCGTTTGGTAAATTTTTAGCCAAAGAAACAGCAATACAACCACTTCCTGTGCCAATATCTAATATGTTTAAAGTTTCTGGTATGGAACTTGGAATTTTATTTTTTGAATTTTGAAGAACGAGTGAAACGAGTTCTTCTGTTTCTGGTCGTGGAATTAAAACACTATTGTTCAGCTTAAATGGCAATCTGAAGAATTCGGTTTCACCTATTATATATTGTATGGGTTCGCGGTTTTTTAATCTATCTATTGAGTTGTTAAACTTTTTAATGTCAATTTCAGAAATGTTATCCTTATAACTTAAAGCAACATCAATTCTTTGTTTGCCTAATATATATTGAGTTAAAATATAGAAAAAGGATGTGATTTCAGTTTCTGGATAGCAATCTAAAAGTGAGCTAACAAAATGTGTCTTTAGCGATTTGAGCGTCATTATAAATCTTTTATCATCCATACTCCACAAGAGTAATGTCCTGTATTACCCAAAGGTTTTTCTAGATGAATAAATCCCTTTTTTTCATAAATATGAATTGCAGCTTTAAGCTGTGAAGCCGATTCTAAATAGCACTTTTTATAACCAAAATCTTTTGCTGCCTGTATACACTCATCAAACATCTTTTTACCAAAACCTTTACCTCTTATTGATGGCGAAAAATACATTTTTTGAAGTTCGCAAACATCATCTTCAAAATCCCTTAGAGGTTTTATCCCTCCGCCTCCAAGAACAACTCTATTTTCTTCAATTACAAAATACACTTCTTTTTCGCCTTGATAAGACTCAAACATATTAGGAGTCTCCTCGTCTCCATAAGCTGTACCGACTAAAGGCATCTTAAATTCATGAAATATATCTTTAATTATCCGTTCAATAATCGGATTATCTTCTGGTATAATTTCTCTTATTAAAAAATCAGTCACACTAATAAATTTATGTAGTTTTGTGGATGTGAAGATACATGAAAAATACATAAAACGCTGTATTGAAATTGCTAAAAACGGACTTGGAATCACAAGACCAAATCCTATGGTTGGTTGTGTTATTGTTCACAAAAACACAATTATTGGCGAAGGTTACACAAGTCCTTATGGTGGCAATCATGCCGAAGTAAATGCCATCGAATCTGTTAAAAATAAAGACTTACTTAAAAAATCTACACTTTATGTGACTTTAGAGCCCTGTTCGCATCATGGAAAAACACCGCCTTGTAGTGATTTGATTATCGAACATAAAATTCCTAATGTCGTTATAGGCACAATAGACACTCACAATAAAGTGGCTGGACAAGGAATTGCAAAATTAAAAGCTGCTGGATGTAATGTTATTGTTGGTGTTCTTGAAAAGGAATGTAAACAACATCACAAACGCTTTTTTACATTTTATAATAAAAAACGTCCTTATTTAATTTTAAAGTGGGCAGAAACTACAGATGGCTATATTGCTCCAACAACCAAAAAAGAACAGACACCAATTTGGATTACTAATATTTATTCCAGACAATTGGTCCACAAATGGAGAGCTGAAGAGCAAGCCATTTTAGTTGGCACAAATACTGTATTACAAGACAATCCGAGTTTAACTACTAGGAATTGGAAAGGAAATAACCCAATTAGAATTGTTATTGATAAAGAGTTGAAATTATCTAAAACTTATAAAGTATTTGACAATGCTTCAGAAACAATTGCTATAAGCTTGAAGCTAGAAGACAGAAGACAGAAAGAAAATGCAAAAAATTGGAATTTGGAATTTATTGATTGGAATTTAAATACTATTGCAGAACAAATCTGTGAGGTTTTGTACAAAAAAAGTATCACTTCAATAATTATTGAAGGTGGTCAACAAACGCTTCAAACGTTTATTAATGAAAATCTTTGGGATGAAGCCAGAATATTTACAGGAAACAAAACATTTAAAAGAGGTGTTGAAGCTCCAAAATTAAAAGGAAGATTAATTTCTGAAAACACTATCTTAAAAGATAACTTGAAAATTTATACGAATGATTAAAACCATCATTTTCGATTTTGGAGATGTTTTTATCAATCTAGATAAAGAAACTGCAAAGCAACATGCTTTGCAGTTTTTTAAAACAGACACATTTTCTGAAAACATGATAAAAACCAATAATCTTTACGAGCAAGGATTGATTTCAACAGCTTCATTTATAAAATTTTACAAGGATAGCTTCCCTAACATTTCTGAAACCGAAATCACTAATACATGGAATATTATTATTAAGGATTTTCCTGCTCACAGATTAGAATTTCTAAAAATCCTTTCCGAAGAAAAAAAATACAGGTTAATATTATTGAGCAATACCAACGATTTACATATAAATTGGGTTAAAGATCATATCGCTTTTTATGAAGATTTCAAAAACTGTTTTGATGCTTTTTATCTCTCACATGAAATCCATTTAAGAAAACCTAATCAGGACATTTTTCAATTTGTATTAGACCAAAATAACTTACTTGCTAAAGAATGTTTATTCGTTGATGATACAAAAGAGCATATTTTGGCTGCTTCGCAATTAGGAATTAATACTTGGAATATTGATCCAAAAATTGAAGACATTTCTCAATTATTTACAATTAAAAAAGAACTTTTTAAATAATGATTGAAAAAGATACTTACAACACTATTGCTAATCCATCAGAAGAAGTTTTATTTAAAGACAAAAACAGCAAGTTTTTTGGTTATGCCTTTCCTGTAAAACATGAAGATGATATAAAATCTCATCTTGAAGCTTTAAAAAAGCAACACCATACAGCAAGGCATTGGTGTTACGCTTACCAAATCGGGACAGAAACCATTAAATTTAGAGCTAACGATGATGGCGAACCTAACAAAAGTGCAGGACAACCAATTTATGGTCAAATACAATCTTACAAACTCACAAATGTATTAATTATAGTTGTTCGCTATTTTGGAGGTGTTAAATTAGGTGTTGGAGTATTAATAAATGCTTACAAAAAAGCTGCACAAATGGCATTAGAAGCTTCAAAAATAATCGAGAAAACCATCAATAAAGAGTTCCTAATTATTTTTGATTATAAAAACATGAATAAAGTGATGCGGATTATTAAAGAAAAGCAACTTAAAATTTTAAACCAGAAAATAGAGTTGCATTGTGAAATCGAAATTTCTGTCAGAAAAAAAGATTCACAAACAATTTTCACACTTTTTAACCAGCTCTACGAAATAAAGATAAATAGTTTAAGCGACTAATCCTTTAGTTTATCTAAAATATATTTTGGACATCTTGTAGGTTTGTTTGTTTTCATGTTTATAAATGCTAAAACTACATTTGCAGTTGTTATAATTTCCCTGCTTTCATTTAAGATTTCGAAATCAAATTCAATAGTTGCAGTAGGCATTTTTAAGAGTTGAGTTTTTACATAAATTAGATCGTCATAACCTGCTGATTTTTTGTAATTTATGGACAGAGATATTACTGGAAGCATTAAGCCATCTTCTTCCATTTTTTTATAAGAAACACCTAAGCTTCTAAGCCACTCTATTCTTCCTATCTCTAAATATTGTGCATAGTTTCCGTGATATACAATTCCCATTTGGTCAGTCTCGCCATATCTCACTCTTATCTTCGTTTCGAGGTATTTCATCAAGAATTTTTAAATTATAAAAAATATTTTTCGTATTTTCATCCTGTTTTAAACATGCGAAAAAAAAAATTAATAATCAATAGCATTTGATTTTTTTTTTAAGAATTTTGTTCACATATTTGTAGTTTAAAAAATAATAAAGTAAAAGCGCGTTTTTTTACTTATTTTTTTACTTAATCAACAAGACTAACTAATTATAACTATTCTTAATGGGGGAAACTGCGCAATCGGTATGGAATAATTGTCTGGAATTCATAAATGATAATATTCAACCGCAAGCCTATAAAACATGGTTTGAACCTATTCATGCAGTTAAACTCACAGATAATGTTTTAAGCATTCAAGTTCCCAGTAAATTTTTCTATGAATGGCTGGAAGAACATTACGTTAAAATTTTAAAAGTTGCGCTAACAAAAGAGCTTGGCGAAAGTGCAAAGCTTGTATATGTTATTAAGATGGAAAATACCTATGGCAACAAACAACCTTTTACTGAACGAATTCCGAGTTCTAATAGAAGTGGTGTGAAAGCTCAAGATGTAGATATTCCTTTAGATAATAAAAGTCCTGAATTAAGAAATCCATTTGTAATTCCTGGAATTAGAAATGTAAAAATAGAATCGCAACTCAATCCTAATTATAATTTCGAAAACTTTTTAGAAGGCGACTCTAACCGTTTAGCTAGAAATGCTGGTATTGCAGTTGCCAACAAACCTGGAGGCACATCTTTTAATCCATTACTAATTTTTGGAGGTGTTGGTTTAGGCAAAACACATTTAGTACACGCTATTGGTGTTGATATTAAAGATAAATATCCCGAAAAAACAGTTTTATATATTTCTGCTGAAAAATTTACACAGCAATATATAGATTCTGTTAAAAAAAATAATAGAAATGATTTTATTCATTTTTATCAAATTATTGATGTTTTAATTATTGATGATGTGCAATTTTTATCTGGTAAAACAGGAACACAAGATGTTTTCTTTCATATTTTTAATCATTTGCACCAAAACGGAAAACAGGTTGTTTTAACAAGCGACAAAGCTCCTGTAGATATGCAAGACATAGAACAACGCTTACTTTCTCGATTTAAATGGGGTCTTTCTGCCGAATTACAAAATCCAGATTTTGAAACACGTGTTTCTATTCTTAAAAATAAATTATATAGAGATGGTGTTGAGATGCCAGACGATATTATAGAGTATGTTGCTAAACATATTAAAACCAATGTTCGTGAATTAGAAGGTGCTATCATTTCTTTAATTGCACAATCTTCTTTTAACAAAAAAGAAATTACAATTAATCTTGCAAAAGAAATTGTAGAGAAGTTTGTTAAAAACACAAAGAGAGAAGTATCTATAGATTACATACAGAAAGTAGTATCAGATTATTTTCAAATGGATGTTGACACACTTCAATCCAAAACAAGAAAACGCCATATTGTACAAGCGAGACAGTTGGCAATGTTTTTTGCAAAAAAGTTTACTAAAGCTTCACTAGCAAGCATAGGTTCTCAAATAGGTAAAAGAGATCATGCTACTGTACTTCATGCCTGTAAAACAGTAGATAATTTGTCTTCAACCGATAAACAATTTAGAAAATTTGTAGAAGATCTTACCAAAAAGTTGTCGATTTAAATTTTTATTAAAAATGACAAAAATACTAATGGTTTGCTTAGGAAACATTTGCCGATCACCATTAGCCGAAGGGATTTTAAAATCTAAATTACCTGAAAATACATTTTTTGTTGATTCCGCTGGAACTGCTAATTATCATATTGGCGAACAACCCGATTATCGCTCTATAGCGATTGCAAAAAAATATGGTATTGATATTACTAGACAAAAAGGACGACAATTTAAAGTGTCGGACTTTGATGCTTTCGACTATATTTACGCAATGGATAGTGAGAACTTTAACAACATAGTTAATTTAGCTCAAAATTCTGAAGACGTTTCTAAAGTAAATCTAATTCTTGAAGAATTAAATGAATCTTCAATAACTGATGTTCCAGACCCTTATTATGCTGGCAACAAAGGCTTTGAAAATGTTTATGAATTATTAGATGAAGCTTGTGAAATAATTGCTAATAAACTTGATTATTAATGTCTCAACAATCAATAAAAAAAGTCTTATTTAATTATTTATTTAATTTATCCTCAAAAATACCCTAAACAAAAATGGCATGAAAAAGTCATATCTCTTTACAATCTGTATTTCTATATTTTATTTTGGATACTCTCAACCTGCCATAACATTAAATTCCTTTGGCTCTGGTTTTGATAGACCTGTAAGTATTAAACACGCAGGTGATGATAGACTTTTTATTGTAGAACAAGAAGGCTTAATTCAAATTTTAAATGCAGATGGAACTACAAACGCTACTCCTTTTTTAGATATCCAAAACATTGTAGTGGATATTGGTGGAATAGGTGATGAACGAGGTTTTTTTGGATTAGCTTTCCATCCAGATTATACAACAAACGGGTTCTTTTTTGTTAATTATATTAATAACTCTGGAAATACAGTTGTTTCAAGATTTACTGTTAGTGCAGGTAATGTCGATATTGCTAACCCTAATTCTGAACAAATAATACTGACTATTACACAACCATTCTCTAATCATAATGGTGGTGATTTAGCTTTTGGCTCTGATGGCTTTCTATATATAGCATCTGGAGATGGTGGAAGTGCTGGTGATCCTCAAGATCATGGACAAAGATTAAATTCATTATTAGGCAAACTATTACGCATTGATGTTGATAATGGTTCTCCTTACGGAATTCCAGCAGACAATCCTTTTTTTAATGATGGTAATGCTGATACTCTTGATGAAATTTGGGCTTATGGGTTACGTAACCCTTGGAAATTTTCTTTTGATAGACAAACAAATGATTTATGGATTGCTGATGTTGGTCAAAGTAATAAAGAAGAAATTAATATGGCTTTACCTACTGAAGCTGGATTAAATTATGGATGGCGTTGTTATGAAGGAAATAGTGAATTTAACACAACTGGTTGTCCAGGTATTGAAACTTTAACCTTTCCTATTGATGAATATAATCATGGTGGCTCACCTTTTAGATGCTCAATAACAGGAGGTTATCGTTACAGAGGCATAGACAACCCATCATTTAGTGGTTTATATTTCTTTGCTGATTATTGTAGTGATGAAATAGGCTATGCTGAATTTAGTGGAGGTAATTGGTCGCTCACTTTCGCTTCAATACCTAATACTAATGGTTGGTCAACTTTTGGTGAAGACATAAATGGTGAACTATATATTGCAGGTTTAGTTTCTGGAAATATCTTTAAACTAGTAGATGGTAATTTAAGTGTTAATGAATTTAATCAACCCATTTTTAAAATGTACCCAAATCCAGTTGATAATGAGTTAAATTTTGATTTTAATGAAAATATTCCATTGGCAATTAGATTTTATGATTTACAAGGAAAACTCATAAGTGAAGCTTCTGAATTTGACTCAAGTCTATTGACCATATCTACTAAAAATTTATCTCAAGGATTGTATATTGTACAAGTTTTGAACACAAATAGTACTTTAAATTTCAAAAAACTAATAGTAAAATAATGATGAGCAATATTAGAGGAAAATTATATCTCATTCCAACACGACTCGGTGACAATGCACCTTTAGAAGTTTTACCATTTTCGATTAAAAGAATTATTGAAAATGTTAATTATTATATTGTTGAAAACGAAAAAACTGCAAGACGATTTATAAAAAAAATAAGCTCTGGAAAATCTCAACCTTCGTTAAAGATTTTTATTCTGAATAAATTTACTTTAGAAACTGAATTGCCTAACTATTTAAATGCTTGTTTAGAAGGGAAACATGTTGGCTTACTGTCTGAAGCTGGTTGCCCAGCAATTGCAGATCCTGGATCAGAGATTGTAAAAATTGCACATCAAAAAGACATACAAGTTGTGCCTTTAGTTGGACCATCTTCAATCCTACTCGCTCTAATGAGCTCTGGTATGAATGGTCAAAACTTTGCATTTAATGGATATTTGCCTATTGAAAAATCTGAACGCAAAGCTACTCTTAAACAACTTGAACATCTTTCTTTCGACAAAAAACAGACTCAACTATTTATTGAAACTCCATATAGAAACAATAAAATGTTAGAAGACATCTGTGCTTCTCTAAATGAACATACCCGAATTTGTATAGCTTGTGATATTACTTTACCAACCGAATACATAAAAACTAAAACAGTTAAAGATTGGAAGCGCACAACTGTTGACCTCCATAAAAGACCTTCAATTTTTATTATTCAAAAAGATTAATTTATTTTTTTGGCTAAACTTTTGCCTTTCTGTTAGGAACAACAAAAGAAGTGTCGTATCCAGAAAATCGCTTCATATAGCTTTTTATAGTAGTGCCATAAGCATCTGTAAACCCAATTGCTCCATAGCTTCTTAAGAATTTTTTTACACTTCCAGGTCCAGCCAAATGCGCTGCTGCTAATATTCCTGATTCTGTAATTAATACACCCCCAACTTGTTTTCCTACAAAACGTTTAATATCTCTACGCAAAATCCATTTATTACGCTCTGCATTGGCAATAAATGCTTTTTCTTGAAGTTTTGGATCTGATAAAAACTCTCTAGTATTATGAATACCTATTAACTTTAATGTATTTTTTCCAAATTGATATTTACCTAAATATCCATAAGTATTAACAACAAAATAATTACCACGAGATTCTTTAAAAGCTAAAGCTTCTTTAAATCCTACAAAAGATTTACCAAGATTAGGTGTAGAAAAACAGTTATCAAAATCTAATGTTTCGACAGGAATTACATCATGAGTGTTATTAGACACAGAATAATTAAGTTCTAAACCTTGAATAGAATACTTGTTTAAATCCAAAGTTTCATTTGTATTTATAACGATGAATAACATCGAAAAAAACACTAATGGAATAACTGAATATGCTATCAATCTATTATTCATTTTCTTGAATTTATGAAGTACAAAAGGACTTCAAATTTCAGCGTGCAAAATTACACCCTTTTTTTAATCTTTCAAAATTATTCGTTAAAATGTCTTTTTTAGAAGTAGAATAGATGAAATGCAACCCTGTTTTTACTATCAAATTCAATAGTTGGCATTGGTATTTTAACAACGTTAATTATCGAAAAAAATGTTTTTAAAACGTTAGATTCTGTTCTAATTCTTGTCAAATCTACGTCAAAACTTAAGTAAAACTGCCTAATTCTGTCTTGATTTGTAAACAAATTATCAACATTTTCATTAGTTCCAGTTAACATTCCGTCTGCTCCATAACCAAAAGCTATGTTTAACCATTTAGGTAGTTTACTATCTTTAGCAAAGGAATATATATTAGCACTTAACCAATAGGTTTGCCCATTATAGTCTTTTAAAGCTTCTTGCAAAAAATTCTCACCCAGCTTATCTGGTCTTTGTCTTGCGTATTTAGTTCTGTGGAAAGAGTATTTTAAAACGATACGTTGTTCATCCCATAACAATTCTTGACCTATAAACAATCCTGTTCCTGCTGTATTAGCTGCAATATCAGACCATGAAAATCCCCATTCTTTAGAATAGCCATCAAAAATCTCAACAGCAGTTAAAAATGTAAATCCCAATGTAGCACCATAAATAAGTTGATTCTTTTTACTAACGCCACTCCAATTTAAAACATCAGCTCCCAACTTACCAAGATAATATGAAGACAATATATGTCCAAATTTATCCATTTGCAACCACTCGTTGCTATCATCAATAGTATGGAATTTAGAACGTGGAAAATCGTTATACCAAAGTTCGTTTAATCCTATTAATGATAATGTAGCTAAAGATGTTTCGGTAATAATAACTGCATTGCGTCTGGATATATTTAAAGTATCACTTGGTTTTAAAAAATTGCCAGTATCAAGTTGTGCAAAGGAAGAAGTTCCTATAAATACAAAAAGAAGTAAATATTTAAATTGATAATTCAAACCTATCGTTTTACACCTTGACTAGATAAATATCTCTGATATGCTCTGGCATTTTGGTTGTGTTGTGATAAGGTTTTTGCAAACTTATGAAAGCCAGGTTTTTGAGCATCTGCAGCAAAATAAAAATAGTTATGTTTTTCATAATTCAAGACTGCATCTATAGCCGAAATATTTGGCATCGAAATTAAACCAGGTGGTAATCCTGCATTTTTGTATGTATTATATGGTGAATCTATAGTTTTATGTTCGTTTAACACACGTCTAATAGTTGTGTTCTTATATTTGGGTAATTGGTATGCTGCAAATTTTAAGGTTGGATCTGCTTGCAAAGGCCATTTGTTTTTTAATCGGTTAATATAAACTCCTGCAATTTTTGCTTGTTCGCCTTTTTGCTTAGATTCTTCATAAACAATTGAAGCTAATGTCATCACTTCATCTTGATTTAATTCTATCTTATTTGCTTTAGTCAAGCGTGATTTGTTCCAAAAGTGGTTGTATTCTTTTAGCATTCTTGTTCTAAATTCTTCAGCCGAAGTATTCCAAAACAACTCGTAGCTATTTGGCAAATACATGCCTAAAGCTGTTACTTTTGTTAAATTGTTTTGATTGTAAAATGCAGTATCTCTCATTGTACTTATTAATGTAGTACTATCTGCTTCAATTTGTTTGGCAACTCTTCCTGCTAATTGCTCTAACGAATTTTGATTATTGAAAGAGAGACGTATCGGTATATTATTACTTCTAATAGAATTAATAATGTCGTTATTATTCATATCCTTCGTAATACGATATTTTCCTGCTTTAATATTAATGTTATACTTTTTTCTGGCTGCTAAAGCATCAAACGTTTTAATATCTTTTAATAATGGGATTAAATCATCTCTTACATTCTGGTAATTGGCATGTGAAGAAATATAAATATAAGCCTCATTATTATTGAATGCTGTATTAGGAACTAACATTGCAGAATAAACATAATAGGCAAAATAGCCTATAATAACCAATCCTATCATTGCTACTGCAAATAGTATCTTTTTAAAGTACATCTGTGTTTATTAGTTGAAATAAATATTCGTTCTTATAAATTCCATCAACCAAATTCCAGTCTTCTTTTAATCCCACTTTTTTAAAGCCTTGATTTGTAAAAAGAGTAATACTTGCTTCATTTTCTTCAAAAATATTACAATACAACTGATGCAAGTATAAATGGTTAAAACAATAATCGGTTAATAAGTTAAGTGCTTCAGAAGCAAATCCATGCTTTCGGTCTTTGGTTTCTTTTATTAAAATCCCTATTCCTGCACGATTGTTTTTAAAATCGAATTCAAAGATATCTATCATGCCCAAAGCCTCATCGTTATAATTAGAAATAACCAATCGCAATTGCTTAACTTCATAAATATCTTTATGAGCATTATCTAGATATTGCTTAATTAAAAACTTTGAATATGGCGTTTGAGTGCTACTGATTTTCCAAAAGCTTTCATCATTTTCAATTGTATGAATAAAGTCTAAATCCTCTGGTTCTAGAGCTCTTAAGTAAATATGTTTTCCTTTTAAAGTTACCATTCTATCTCTCCTTTATACACTTGAGTTGCAGTACCTATTAGCCAAATATTAACATAGGAATCTCCTTGTTTTTTAAAAGACACTTTTAAATTACCTCCTTTGGTATTTAATGATACAAGATTCTTTTCGGTTTCACCAATATAATGCATTGCAAGAGCAACAGCAGTTACACCAGTGCCGCAAGAAAGCGTTTCGTCTTCAACACCTCTTTCATAAGTTCTCACAGAAAAAGTTTCATCATTAACTTTTTCAACAAAATTTACATTAACACCTTCATCTTTATAAGCTCTACTATAACGTATTTTTGAGCCTTCCTGCTTCACATTTAGTTGATCAATATCACCTATACATGTTACATAATGAGGAGAACCTGTATCTAAAAAAACGTGATTATTAAAATTCTGTATTTGTGTAACATCATGCATCTTGAGCTTTATTAAACCATCTTCAACTACCGCATGATGAATACCATCTATAGCTTCAAACGTTGCCTTTTCATCAATAATTCCTAAATAACTTGCAAAGTCTGTTATGCAGCGTCCACCGTTTCCACACATAGAACTTTCATTCCCATCAGCATTAAAATGTATCATTTTAAAATCTACTTTGTCGTCCAATTCAAGTAATATAAAACCATCTGCTCCAATACCAAAACGTCGGTCGCACAAATGCGCAATAAGTGTAGTATTGTTTTTATCGAAAAGATCTTGTCTGTTATCAATAATTACAAAATCATTTCCTGTGCCTTGATATTTATAAAATGTATGTTGCATAAGAATGAGCAAATATAAAAATATATAATCTTACTTGCAGTGTTAAATAGTAGTTAAAGTTAAATAGTGCTTTCAATAAATAATTAATTTTAATCGTTAGTTAATATATTTAGAATACTTAAAATTTAATACCATGAAAAAGATTTTAACTCTGGTTTTAGTTTCGGTAATAGGCGGAATTTTTACATTAGGTGCGTATAAACTCTTTATTGAAAAAGACAATAATACTGAATTAAACCAAACTCCAATTTTAACACCTATAACTGTTCCTGTAAATTATAGTTCAGATAATAAAAGCTTAGCCGCTGAATCTACTATAGATTTTACTTTTGCAGCAGAAAAAACTATAAATACTGTTGTGCATGTAAAAAACACAACTGTAAATTCTGGACAAATAACTTTAGAAGATTTGTTTTATGGAAGACGTTCTCAACGCCAGCAAATTGGTACAGGTTCTGGAGTTATTATTTCTCCAGATGGCTATATTATTACTAATAATCATGTTATTGTCGGCGCACAATCTATTGCAATAACAACTAACCACAATAAAACTTATAAAGCTGAGTTGATTGGAGCAGATCCAAAAACTGATATTGCATTACTTAAAATTAATGCAGATAAAAATTTACCATATACAACATTTGCTGATAGCGATAATGCAAAAATTGGTGAATGGGTTTTGGCTATTGGCAATCCATTTAATTTAACATCCACAGTAACTGCTGGAATAATTAGTGCTAAGTCTAGGGATTTATTTGGAGGAAGTACACAGTCATTTATTCAAACAGATGCTGCTGTAAATCCAGGGAATTCTGGTGGTGCATTAGTAAATACCAATGGCGATCTTATTGGAATTAATACAGCTATCACTTCGCAAACTGGAAACTATGTTGGATATTCTTTTGCAGTACCAAGTAATATTGCCAAAAAAGTTGTTGAAGACATTATGGAGTTTGGCAATGTGCAAAACGGAATTCTCGGTATAACAGGTAGTACATTAAATAGTAAATCTGCCGATATGTTTGGTGTTAATGAAACAGAAGGTTTTTATGTAAATGAAGTTTTAGAAAATTCTGGTGCTGACAAGGCTGGGTTAAAATCTGGCGATATTATTAAACAATTAGATAATATTGAGATTTCAAAATTTTCAGATTTAAGAGGATTTTTAAATGCCAAAAGTCCAAATGACATTGTTAATGTTAAAGTATTAAGAGATGGAAACGAAAAAACATTTCATGTAAAACTTTTAAAGAATTTAACCATTGATTTTCCAGTTATTGGTTTACTAACAGAAGTATCTGTAAATGAATTAAAACAACATAAAACAAGTTATGGTTTAAAAATTTCACGCTTAAATAATAAGTATCAAAATTATTGGAGAAAAAATGGTGTTAAAGAAGGGACCATTATAACAGCAATAAATGATGTAAAGTTAACATCTATTGAAGATGCAGAAAAAATAATAAGTAATCGCTCAAAAGATGAGTCTTTACGCATTGAACTTATTAATAGTAAAGGCGAAAAAGAGCGTTACAATTTTAGGTAAATGTAGTATAATTGAGCATAATAAACCCTCAACCGAAAGCAAGGTTTTGAGGGTTTTATTTTTTAATCCGTTTACACTTTCGTTTCTGCGAACAAAAAAACTAATTGAAATATATTAAATGCTTTGTCTCTAAAAATGTCGTTTTATATAAATTCATAAATTGAATATCATTTATTTAAAATATAGTTACGAAAACGTTTGAAATAAACTATTTTTGCAAAAAATTAAACACCTTTAAACCAAACAGCAATGAGTTTTATAGAAACTTATGAAAAAGAATTAGCGCTACAAGCTGGAAGAAGAAGAGCAACTGTCGAATTTATTAAAATTGTAAGTGACCTCTGGTATGACAAATCAATTGAATTAGTCCTTTTTAGAAATCAATTAATAGACCGCAATGTTAGCGAAATTTTAAACCTTCACGAATACGCTAGAGAATTTGTTCAAAAACCAGTTTCAATTTTCGATTCAGTAGAAATTGCACAAGCCATAAAAACTCTAGACATTCCTCCTGCTAAATTAGATATTGGTAAACTAACTTTTGAGTATCATTTAGAAGATGAAAAATATCATGATGCTATTGCATTCGTATCGGATAAACTAAAAAATGCAGGCAAGAATAACAATATTAAACCAAAAGATGTTGTACTGTATGGTTTTGGAAGAATTGGTCGTCTTGTTGCACGAGAGCTAATGTCTAAAACAGGTAAAGGAAGCCAACTACGTTTAAGAGCTATAGTAACACGTGGAGATATTAATGAAGTTATTCTTGAAAAAAGAGCTTCTTTATTGCGTAACGATTCTGTTCATGGCGAGTTTTCTGGAACTGTAATTGGAGATATTGAAAACCACGCACTTATTATTAACGGGACAACAGTTAACATAATTTCTGCCAATACTCCAGAAGATATAGATTATACAACTTACAGAATTAATAATGCATTAGTTATAGATAATACTGGAGCGTTTAGAGATAAAAAAGGCTTAGGTCTTCATTTAATTTCAAAAGGTGTAGATAAAGTCTTATTAACTGCTCCAGGAAAAGGAGTTCCAAATATTGTTCATGGTGTAAATCAGTTTGAAAATGATCCTGAAATAATTGACATTTTTTCTGCTGCCTCTTGTACAACTAATGCTATTACTCCTATTTTAAAAGTTATTGAAGATTCTTTTGGTGTAAAAAGTGGACATTTAGAAACCATACACGCTTATACTAACGATCAGAATTTAGTCGACAATTTTCATAAAAAATATCGTCGTGGCAGAGCTGCTGCACTAAATATGGTAATTACTGAAACTGGAGCTGGAAACGCAGTAAGTAAAGCGTTGCCTTCGTTAGAAGGAAAATTAACTTCTAACGCTATTAGAGTTCCAGTACCAAATGGTTCGCTCGCTATTTTAAATCTTAATTTAGAAAAGGCAACTTCGATTGAAGGCGTAAATTATGCTATAAAAAAATATGCTCTAGAAGGCGATTTAGTTGAGCAGATTAAATACGAGTTAAGTGACGAATTAGTATCAAGCGATATTGTTGGCAGTTCAGCTCCAGCAATTTACGATAGCAAAGCTACTATTGTGCGCAAAGATGGAAAAAATGTTATCCTTTACGTTTGGTATGACAATGAATATGGCTACAGCCATCAAGTTATACGACTTGCAAAATATATTGCCAAAGTAAGACGTTACACTTACTATTAATAATAGTAAAATCTAAAAAATAAGTTTCGCCGTATATATAATTGCTTCTCAGATTGTGAGGCTTATAAATTTAATAATTATATTTACCAACATCTATAACTAATCGACCCTAAAAATGAAAGCATTGAAATTTTCAATATTAATTCTTCTTATAATTTTTGGTTCAACTTTTATATCTGCTCAAGAGAAAAAACAGCAATCGTTAAATGACGGTACAATTGAGGATCAATTCGAATTTGTTATAAAAAAATCAAGCAATTGGAGAGATGAAAGAGGGCAATCTTATGAAGTCATTAAGAGAAACTTGATGCTTACTTTAAAGTCACATACTGTAGACTCTTTAAAAGCTATTCAAACCAAATTAAATGATACAAGAGGCGTTGTAAATAAACAACAGAAAGAGATTGATGAGTTAAAAACTAACTTATCTAAAACTCAAGACACATTATTTGCAACTAATGAAGAAAAAAATAGCATGACTCTGTTTGGATTACAGATGAGTAAAATGAGTTATAACTTGATAATGTGGTTAATTATAATTGCTTTATTAGTACTCTTAATACTCTTTATATATAAATTTAATAATAGCAACTCGATTACGAGAATAGCAAGAAATAATTTAGCAGACATTGAAGAAGAATTTGAAGAGCATAGAAGAAATGCACTAGAACGTGAGCAAAAAGTTAGACGACAACTTCAAGATGAAATAAATAAACAAAAAGGAGCAAAATAAGGTTTCTTAAAAAATAAATAAAAATTCGTAATTTACCGTTACGGATTTTTTTATGCACATCATTAAAGCACATATAGAACACCTCGAGCAAATAGTTCCTCTTTTTGATGCATATCGAGTATTTTACAAAAGACCTTCAGATAAAGATACTGCAAAGCAATTTTTATTTGACCGCTTAAAAAATAGAGAGGCAATAATTTTTTTAGCAATTGTAGATAATAAAGCCGTTGGTTTTACAATATTGTATCCTTCGTTTTCTTCAGTATCTATGCAACCTATTTATATTCTAAACGATTTATACGTTACAAAAGAGTATAGAAAACGAGGTATTGGTGTTGCGCTTTTAAACAAAGCGAAACAATTATGCAAAGAACATAAATATAAAGGATTAGCATTACAAACCGAAACAACTAATCCAGCACAGCATTTATACGAAAGTTTAGGATGGAAAAAAGATACCGATTTACAATACTTTTGGACAAATGAAGAATTATTAACTTAAGAAGATTCTTCGCATCTTTGTACTTTACACATTTAACTAATGAGAATAGACATCATAACTGTTTTACCAGAATTATTAAAAAGTCCGTTTGAAGCTTCCATTTTAAAAAGAGCTATAGAAGCAAAACTGGTAGAAATCCATTTTCATAATTTAAGAGACTACACAACCGATAATTATAAATCTATCGACGATACACAATTTGGCGGAGGTGCTGGCATGGTTATGATGATTGAACCTATAGATAAGTGTATCTCTAAACTAAAAGTTGAACGCGATTACGACGACATAATTTATATGACACCTGATGGCGAAACACTTAATCAAAGTATTGCCAACCACATTTCAACAAAAGAAAATATTATCATTCTCTGCGGTCATTATAAAGGTGTAGATCAACGTGTAAGAGAACAGTTTATAACACGAGAAATCTCGATAGGTGATTATGTACTTTCTGGTGGAGAACTAGGTGCAGCAGTCCTTTGCGATGCTATAATACGATTAATTCCAGGCGTTTTAGGAAATGAAACCTCTGCACTAACCGATTCCTTTCAAGATAATGTATTGTCACCACCAATATATACAAGACCAAGAGATTATAAAGGATGGAAAGTCCCAAAAGTATTGTTTAGTGGTAATTTTCCTGAAATAGAAAAATGGCGAGAAGAAGAAGCTTATAAACGTACCAAAGAACGTCGTCCAGATTTGTTGGATGAATAATATTTATTACTTCAGAATTAAAAATGCAAAATAACGAGTAATAGTATTGTATTACACTACAAAACACAAACGACAATGCATTTGATAAGATGTTAAAAAAGCCAAATAAACATTGCAGATTACTAAATATTGATTATTTTTGCACCCAATTTTGGGTTAACCTCTGGCGAGAATCGTAAATGTTATTTCGAATTAATTATTAAATTTAAAGACATGGAATCTTTATTAAAATTTGTTCAAGACGAATTTGTAACAAAAAAAGATTTAGCAGAATTTAGTGCTGGTGATACAATTACAGTATATTACGAAATTAAGGAAGGTAACAAAAAACGTACTCAATTTTATAGAGGTGTTGTTTTACAAAGAAGAGGCACTGGTAGTTCTGAAACCTTTACCATAAGAAAAATGTCTGGTACTATTGGAGTAGAGCGTATATTCCCTATTAATATGCCAGCTTTACAAAAAATAGAGGTTAATAAAAAAGGTAAAGTTCGTAGAGCACGAATCTTTTACTTTAGAGACCTAACTGGTAAAAAAGCTAGAATTAAAGAAAGTAGACATAGTTAATATTACTCTATTAAAATATTATAAAGCGCTGTTTTAAATAAAATTTAGATCAGCGTTTTTTTATTAACAAAAGTTAATAACTATAGTTTATAAATGGTTAATATCTAAATATATAAAAAATTTGCATTTGTAAATTCTTGCTATATATTAGCAGAAGAATTAATAACAACCTAGTTGGTTTTATTTGAAAAAGTAAATTTAAATTTAATTCTAAAAAATAAAGTAACGTTCTTTATATAATTGTTTTTTGAGGTTTTAAGGTGCTATGTGTATGCATATGTTAACCAAAAGACCAAGAAGTTTTTAAAAGGGCTACATGTTTAGGCAGGCAGAGAACTAGAAAGACGGAAAGTTTCTAAAATTAGCAGGATCGAAAGTGAAACCTAAATAAAAGAAGCAATGCTTTAAAAGTTGTAGGTTGTGAAAACGAAATATAATGGATAAAGGATCAAGAAAGGCAATTAAAACTGGAGCATTTTGGTAACAGGTCAATACATTTTGATAGTTACAACACAGAATGTTTCATTGAGGTAGGGGGACTTGAACCGAAAAGAGTGAAAGATGAAAATTCGATCATTTGGGGTTAGCTGCAAAGCTAAATAGGTCACGAAGAACTATGTCAAAGAAAGCCATGTCAGAGTAGTTAATTCTACAGTGATATGGCTTTTGTTTTTATATTCCTTTTGTTATTTATTTTTACTACTTCTAACACAAATTACTTCACCTATAATTGATGTATTTTACTATCTAATTTTGTATATTTGTATTACAAAAAATCAGATTACAATTGCAACTACTTTTCTCTTCAAAAAAATTTAAACCAAATCTAAATGTCAAAGATTATTTACACCAAAACTGATGAAGCTCCTGCTTTAGCAACCTATTCTTTTTTACCAATAGTCAAAGCTTTTACAAAAACTTCTGGAATTAATATTGAAACTAAAGATATTTCACTTTCAGGAAGAATTTTAGCCAATTTTTCAGATTTCTTAACCGAAGATCAAAAAATAGCAGATGACCTCTCAGAGTTAGGAGTACTCGTAAAAAACCCTAAAGCTAATATTATAAAATTACCAAATATTAGTGCTTCTATTCCGCAGTTAATAGCTGCAATAAAAGAATTACAATCTAAAGGATACAACTTACCAAATTATCCTGACGAGCCAAAAAATGATAGTGAGAAAACTATAAAAAACCGTTATGACAAAATTAAAGGTAGTGCTGTAAATCCAATATTGCGAGAGGGAAACTCTAATCGTAGAGCACCAAAAGCAGTAAAAAACTATGCAAAGAAGAATCCACACTCTATGGGAGAATGGAGTTCAAATTCTAAAACGCATGTGTCAACAATGAGGGAGGGAGACTTTTTTCACAACGAAAAATCAGTAACGCTTTCTGATGCAACTAATGTTAAAATAGAACATGTTGATACAAATGGAAATAAAACTGTTTTAAAAGAAAATCTCCCTTTGTTATCTGGTGAAATTATTGATGCTACAGTAATGAGCAAAAGAGCGCTTTTAGCCTTTTTAAAAGAACAGATTGCTGATGCAAAAGAAAAAGGTGTATTATTTTCTCTGCATTTAAAAGCTACCATGATGAAGGTAAGCGATCCTATTATTTTTGGTCATGCTGTTAAAGTGTATTTTGCTAATATCTTTGAAAAATATGCTGACGTTTTAGACGAATTAGGAGTAGATGTAAATAATGGTTTTGGTAATCTTTTTAGCAAAATTCAGGAATTACCAGAAACTAAGCGTATAGAGATTGAAAACGATATCAAAACAGCTTTTCAAAATGGTCCAGATTTGGCTATGGTAAATTCAAATAAAGGCATTACAAATCTTCATGTACCAAGCGATGTAATTATTGATGCTTCAATGCCAGCAATGATTCGTACTTCCGGGCAAATGTGGAATGCAGCAGGAAAGCAACAAGATACAAAAGCAGTAATTCCAGATAGTAGTTATGCAGGAATATACGAAGCAACTATAGATTTCTGTAAAGAACATGGCGCATTCGATCCAACTACAATGGGAACTGTTCCAAATGTTGGTCTAATGGCTCAAAAAGCTGAAGAATACGGCTCACACGATAAAACATTCGAAATTGCTTCAAACGGAACTGTTCGTGTGATTGATGATTCAGGAAACGTTTTAATTGAACATACAGTTGAAGCTGGAGATATTTGGAGAATGTGTCAGGTAAAAGATGCTCCAATACAAGATTGGATTAAATTAGCTGTATCTAGAGCCAGAGCTACAAGTACACCAGTTGTATTTTGGTTAAATAAAAACAGACCTCATGATGCCGAACTTGTTAAAAAAATAAATATATATTTACCAAATCATAATACTTCTGGTTTAGATATTCGAATTTTATCTCCAATTGAAGCAACAGAATTCACGTTAAAAAGAGTTAAAGAAGGAAAAGATACCATTTCGGTTACTGGGAATGTTTTACGCGATTATTTAACAGACCTATTCCCTATTCTAGAAGTTGGTACAAGTGCTAAAATGTTATCCATAGTACCACTCATGAATGGTGGAGGCTTATTCGAAACAGGAGCTGGAGGTTCTGCTCCAAAACATGTGCAACAATTTGTTAAAGAAGGACATTTACGTTGGGACTCTCTTGGAGAATTTCTAGCATTAGCAATATCTTTAGAGCATCTTGGAGAAACAACTAACAACAATAAAGCATTAGTATTAGCCGAGACTTTAGAAGATGCAACATGTAAATTATTGGATAACAAAAAATCACCTTCACGTATAGTAAATGAGTTAGACAATAGAGGCAGTCAATTTTATTTAGCAATGTATTGGGCACAAGAATTAGCTTCTCAAACAAAAGATTTAGAACTGAAAGAGCAATTTTCTAGTATCGCAAAAGAGCTCACAAATAAAGAAACAACCATTGTTGATGAGTTAAATGCTGCACAAGGGAGTGCAGTAAATATTGGAGGTTATTTTAAGCCAAAAACAGACATTACTGCAAATGCAATGCGTCCTAGTGCAACATTCAATTCAGTAATAAATAATATTTAAAAGGAGTTCTATCTCTTTTATGGCGTTCCCTTTATTCTTGAATTAATCAAGAATAAAGGTCGTGCTTTCCACTATATCTTTTTATGTTTAAAGAATAATTTAAGTATCTCTAAAAAACCCTATATTAAAACATAAAAAGGATGCCGTTATAATCACTAACGCAAACCAAAAATTATGTATTTTTGAACTATGGTGTTTATAAAAACTACAGAACAAGATTCAAATTATAATCATCTGGAAAAGATGAATATTAAAGAATTGTTAGTTAATATAAATAACGAAGATAAAACAGTTTCTTTAGCTGTAGAAAAATCGCTTCCACAAATAGAAAAACTTGTTGAGCAAGTTGTAGAAAAACTTAAAAATGGAGGTCGTTTATTTTATATTGGAGCAGGAACAAGTGGACGTCTTGGTATTTTAGATGCCAGTGAGTGTCCCCCTACATTTGGTGTGCCTCACGATTTAGTTATTGGATTAATAGCAGGTGGAGATTCAGCAATTCGGAAAGCAGTAGAATTTGCCGAAGATTCAACTACTCAAGGCTGGAAAGATTTAAAAGCATTTAA
>Ga0164320_10000003_pt1 | contig 72757 bp, 63 predicted proteins | sample GuaBasSediGuay11_FD_113736 | JGI IMG/M metagenome (GOLD analysis project Ga0164320, IMG submission 113736) | Subseafloor sediment microbial communities from Guaymas Basin, Gulf of California, Mexico - Guay11, Core 4567-28, 0-3 cm | ecosystem: Environmental > Aquatic > Marine > Hydrothermal...
CTAGCATCTGCCTCAATTTCTAAATCGTAAAACGCTTGACCTCTTGTAAAATCGGAATTAGGAATCCCCGTGTCAGCATCAGCAGGTTCTGTCATAATCTGAGTAGGTGCAGTTGCAAAAGCATCCGTTGTCGTATAAATATCTGCTGGACCACCCGTATTAGTTAATACCCAGAGTGTGTTAGCACTAATATTAGAAGTTTCTATTTCAGTTCTATCAGCTCCTGCAATTGTTGTCATTAATGTAAAGGATAATCCATCAGTAGATCGGTAAATCTTACCTCCAGCAAAACCCCAACTGCTTCTAGTTGTTGTAAACCAAATATTATTGCTGATATCTAATTCTATATCATTGGGATTTGATGGACTACCACCAGACTCATTTATTGTAAATTTAGTCCATGTGGCACCATTATCTACAGACTTGTATAATCCTTGTTCGCTTAAACCATGAAAATTACTTGGCGAAGAAGAAAACCTAAAAAATGATCCAGCCACTGCTGCATATAACTCTGTTGTACTCCCAACATCTCTGGCTACAATATCATTGATATAAAAAACACCATCGATTAATTGAGTCCCAGTAAATCCTGTATAACCTCCAAATATATTTGACCATGTTACTCCTGCGTCTATCGATTTCCAAATACCTCTACCAACAGCTTGTCCACTAGTATAGGATTCACCTGACCCAATATAAAACGTGTTCGAATTATTTGGGTCTGAAATAATTACTGTTACAGCTATATTTGCGCCTATACCAGGAACTAAGGTCCATGAAGAGTTGGCATCTGTTATATCATTGTTTACCCACAAACCTCCAGAAACACCTCCAGCAAAAACTCTTGTATAATCATCTGCAGGATTTACATTTCCAGTATCATTAGGGTCGAACATAATGCCTCTTGTTCTTCCGCCAATATTATTAGGTCCTCTATCTACCCAAGGATTAGAAGCATCACCTCCAACGCCTCTAGAATTTTGTCTTTCTATATTTAGTTCTTGCTGCAACTCAAATACACGTTCTGGCATTGGTCTCCCTGTATTTGGGTCTAAAGTTAGTTCCCAAACCTGTTCGTTATACCCATTTGGAGGTAATCCCATTGCTTTACGTTCTTTTTTAGAAAGGTTAACTGTTTCTTTAAAAGGACTGTTGTCTAAAAAACTTTGATGTTGCTCTTTTAATTTTTCAACACTCCTTTTGTTTTCAATATTTTGAAAAAAAAGAAAAGAAATAAAAGTTAAGAGGAAAAGTGAGAGGAAAAGTAAAGTTCTTTTTTTCATGATTTTTATATTTTAGTGTTTATAATAAAAAAAAAGATTCTATAAAAATAAGCTATATTTCTAGTATTTAATTAATTAAACTGAAAACCTTTAAACTTTTTGTAAATTAAGACAGAATTACTATCAGATAATAACGAAACATAATGACAAACACTTATAAGCCTCATATATATTTGAGGGTTATCAATTTTAATAGTTTCTGGTAATAGTTTTAGAATAAGTTTATTGTAATTAGAAGCTTCTCCTTTAAAGGTATTGTTTACTGCTGTAATAAAAGTATCTAAAAGTTGAGTTATCACTTCATGTCCAGCAATTTCTTTATCAATAACCTCTTTGGATTGGTAAATATTCTCAACACTTAATTTAATGATGTCATTTATTTGAGCTTCATATTTACTTTTGGCTAATAATGCAGTAGAGAAACTGCCTTTTAAAATGTCTTCTTCGTTTATCATAAAGACTTCAACAGCTTCATTAATTAACGTATTGATAGCCAAAGCGCGAAGATAGCTAACCCTATCTTGAGTGTTGATTAATTGATTGTATTTTTTGGTGTTAATAGATTCTCTAACTAAATTTATAAGATATTCTAAAGCAAAGTCTTCTTGAATTAATCCTAAATTTATACCATCTTCAAAATCTACAATTGTGTAACAAATATCATCTGCTGCTTCCACAAGAAAAGCTAGTGGATGCCTTGCAAAACTAATATCATTACCTCCTCTTGTTCGAATTAGTCCCAACTCGTTTGCAACATCTAAAAAAGTTTCTTTTTCAGATTGAAAAAAACCATATTTTTTATCTGAAATATGATTAGTTTCTTTTTTTGGAAGTGACTCTTTTGGGTATTTTGTAAAAGCGCCTAGAGTAGCATAACTTAAACGTAGTCCACCTTCTCTCCCTTTTCTACTTTGGGTTAATATTTTAAACCCATTAGCATTTCCTTCAAAATCGCATAAATCCTGATATTCTTTTTCGGATAATTGGTTTTTATACTGTTTGCCTTTTCCTGTTTTAAAAAATTCTCCTATAGCTTTTTCACCGCTATGTCCAAAAGGCGGATTTCCAATATCATGAGCTAATGCTGCTGTTGCAACAATAGCTCCAAAATCATTAGTTTGAAACCCTTGTACTTCTTTTAAATGAGGATACTTTTTCAGCAGTTTTAATCCAACCTGCCTTCCTAAAGATCTTCCTACAACACTCACTTCTAAACTGTGTGTTAATCTTGTGTGTATAAAATCGGTTTGCGATAAGGGAATAACCTGTGTTTTATCTTGAAGACTTCTAAACTCGGAAGAAAAAATAATGCGATCGTAATCGACTTCAAAGCCTAAGCGCGTTTCATCTTGTTCTTTTCGTAATCTTTTATTTGTATCACCAAAGCGTTTTAAAGAGAGTAGTTGTTCCCAGTTCATAATTAAATTTGTGTTGGCAAGATACTTATTTTATGTAAGTATAAAAATGAACTTTTGATTTAATGGTAATCTTTTAGAAACATTAAGTTAACATTAGAATTGGTTATTTGTAACAACAAAAACGAATACTATTTATGACTCTTAAAGCGAGACTTACTACAATATTAATATTAACACTAGCTTTTATAAATGCTCAAGAAATTCAGTCTCCTAAATTTGGAAAAGGGCTTTTTAATCTGGTAGGACAAGATAGTTCTTGGACAATGAAGATTGGAGTTAGAATGCAGATTTTGGCAATTTCTAATTGGGAAGACGGAGAAAGTAATGAATCGAATTTTTTAATACGCAGATCTCGATTAAAATTTGATGGTTTTGCAATTAGCCCAAAACTTAAATACAAAATAGAATTAGGTCTCTCTAATAGAGATATTTCTGGTGCCTCTAAATTTACAAGTAATACGCCAAGATATATTTTGGACGCTGTTGTTAAATGGAATTTTTACAAAAATTTCGTATTATGGTTTGGACAAACCAAACTACCAGGAAATAGAGAACGTGTGATTTCTTCGGCAAATCTACAGCAAGTAGATCGTTCATTACTAAATAGTAGATTTAATATTGATAGAGATTTAGGTGTTCAGTTAAGGCATCACTTTAATCTTTCTGATAATTTCATTATAAAAGAAATTTTTTCTATCTCTCAAGGAGAAGGTAGAAATATAACCACAGGAAACCTTGGAGGACATCAATTTACAAGTCGTATTGAGCTACTTCCTTTTGGAAACTTCTCAAGCAAAGGCGATTATAAAGGTAGTGATTTAAAACGTGAAGGAACTCCAAAGCTTGCTATTGGAGTCACTTACGATTTTAATAACAACGCAGTAAAAACCAGAAGTAATATGGGTTCTTATATGGAAACAGATGCTGGTTTTTACGAAACTAATATTTCTACAGTATTCATAGATGCTATGTTTAAATACAAAGGGTTCTCATTTATGGGAGAATATGCCAACCGAGATGCTAAAGATCCTTTTGCTAAAAACGCTGAAGGATCTTTAACAGGAGATATTGTACAGGTTGGTAACGGTTTAAACCTTCAAGCTGGTTACTTGCTCAAAAACGATTGGGAAGTTTCAGGACGTTATACAAGCATAAAATTAGACAAAAGTATTACAGAAAAAAATGCTGAACATCAATATACTTTAGGTGTTTCAAAATATATTGTAGGACACAGTCTAAAAGTACAAAGCGATATTAGTTATTTAGATATTAATAATAGCAATAGTCAATTAATGTATAGGTTGCAGTTTGATATTCATTTTTAAATATAAAACATAACATTTTGGTAACCTTTTACTCAAAAACACTATAGATATTTGCAAACTATTTCTAATTAAATTATGGAAAATATATACTTATTAATGATTGTTGCCCTTGTCATTTTAGCTGTTGCTGATTTGGTTGTAGGTGTAAGCAATGATGCAGTAAATTTTTTAAATTCGGCCATAGGTTCTAAAGCGATTTCTTTTAGAACTATTATGATTGTAGCAAGTATAGGTATTGCTTGTGGTGCTATGTTTTCTAGTGGAATGATGGAAGTTGCACGTAAAGGTATTTTTAATCCAGGAGAGTTTATGTTCGATGAAATTATGTACATCTTCATGGCAGTTATGATTACAGATATTCTACTCCTAGATTTCTTTAATACACTTGGTATGCCAACTTCTACAACAGTTTCTATTGTTTTCGAACTACTTGGTGCTGCAGTTGCTATGGCATTAATAAAGATAGGAGCAGATGGTGGCAGTTTTTCCGATTTAGTAATTTATATAAACACGTCTAAAGCTACTCAAATTATATTAGGAATACTGCTCTCGGTCATCATTGCATTTTCCGTTGGTGCTTTTGTACAATGGGTTTCTAGGTTGCTTTTATCTTACGATTTTGAAAAGAAAGCGAATTGGGTAGGTGCTTTTTTTGGAGGTATTGCATTAACTGCAATGGTTTATTTTATTTTAATTAAAGGGATTAAAGGCACTGATATTGCAAGCGAAAGTTTCAACATTATTGGAGGCTCAACAATTAAAGATTTTTTAGAAACTAAAATTTTATCAATTATTGCTATTAGTTTTGTGTTATGGTCTTTATTGGCTTACGCTTTAATTACTTTTTTTAAAATTAATATTTATAAACTAATTATATTAGTTGGAACCTTTGCATTGGCATTAGCATTTGCAGGAAATGATTTAGTAAACTTTATTGGTGTTCCAATTGCTGCTTGGCAATCGTACGAAGCTTGGGTTGGTTCAGGTGTACCTGCTCATGAGTTTAGTATGGAAGTATTAGAATCAAAAGTTCCTACACCAACACTACTTTTATTTCTAGCAGGAATGATTATGGTTGTCACACTATGGTTTTCTAGCAAAGCTAAAGCTGTTTTAAAAACCTCTATTGACTTGTCAACTCAAGGCGAAATTAAAGAACGTTTTCAGCCTAATTGGTTATCAAGAGGTTTTGTAAGGTTTGCTATGGGTTCATCTAAAATGATGTCTTATATTTTACCTGAATCATGGCAAATCAAAATTGAAAAACAATTTGAAAAGCCAGTTATTTCTTTAACAAAAGATAAAACACATGAGCTTCCTGCATTCGATTTAGTCAGAGCAGCTGTAAATTTAATGGTTGCTGGTGTTTTAATCTCTATAGCTACTTCATATAAATTACCTCTTTCTACAACGTACGTTACTTTTATGGTTGCAATGGGAACATCTTTAGCAGATCGTGCCTGGGGAAGCGAAAGTGCTGTGTATCGGGTTGCAGGTGTTTTAAATGTTATTGGAGGTTGGTTCTTTACAGCAATAAGTGCTTTTATTGCTGCTGCTACAATTGCGTATTTAATTAATCTTGGTGGTCCAACTGCAATAGCTGTTTTATTATTTATTGCTGTTTTACTCTTAAGTAGAAATTACATATCTCACAAGAAAAAAACTAGAGAAACCAAAGCAGAAGACAGTTTAACAAAAGCTGAAAGTAGTTCTGTACAAGGCGTAATATATGAAAGCGCAACTAACATTGCTAATGTAGTAAAACGTGGTAATAGAATTTACACTAATGCTATTAAAGGTCTTGCGCTACAAGATTTGTCTTTACTTAAAAATAATAAAAAACAAATTGTTAAACTTTCAGCTGAAGTTGATGATTTAAGAGATAACATTTTCTATTTCATTAAAAATTTAGACGAGTCTAGTATAGGTGCAAGTAATTTCTATATTCATATTTTAGGATATTTACAAGACATGGCTCAATCTTTAGAATATATTTCTAAAGTAAGTCATAAACATGTAAATAATAATCATAAAAAATTAAAATTCAACCAAATAAAAGAACTTAAACAAGTTGATGACGCACTCGAGATATTATTTAATAATACTAAAAAAGCTTTCGATTCACGTTCATTCGAACAGATTGGCAGTCTCTTAAAAAACAAAAGAGTTGTGTATGATTTAGTGAAGGAAAAAATTCATGCTCAAGTTACCAGAACTCGAACAGAAGGAGGAAGTCCTAAAAACACAGCACTATATTTTAGCTTATTGTTAGAAACTAAAGATTTGCTTAATGCTACAATGAATTTGTTAGAAGAATATCATAACGCACACGATAGCTCTGTTGAGCCAGCGACTTTGCCACATAGTGTTGAAGATACGGAAAGCTAAAATAATTGCAAATCTGAATATAAGAACCATCTCCATCGAGGTGGTTTTTTGTTTTGTATATTTGATATAACATAAAACAAGATGAATGAAAGCACACATACTTTTTTTAACTTTTCTATTATTATATAATACCTCTTTTAGCCAAAATTTATCAGGACTCCAACTATTAGATAAAGCTATAGAATATCATGACCCAAATGGTAATTGGGACTCCTTTAATGGTGAATTATTTGTTGCTATGGAAACACCTAACAATCCAAATCGTGATAGTAAAATTATTATAAATCTTCCTGAACAATATTTTTATGTAAAGTCAAATCGTGATTCTATAACTATAGAATATGAACTTATTAAAAATGAATGTTTTATTAAATTTAATGACAGAATAGATGTTACAGATGAAGAAATAAAAACCCATAGGCTCACTTGCGAACGTGCAACTATGTATAAAAATTATTACACGTATTTATATGGTTTACCAATGAAACTAAAAGACAATGGTACAATAATTCATGATAAAGTTGAACGTAGAACATTTAAAGGAAAAGAATATCTTATACTAAAAGTTACTTATGATAAAGCTGTTGGAAGTGACATTTGGTATTTTTATTTTAATCCTAAAACATATGCTATGGAAGTCTATCAATTTTATAGGATGGATGAAAACGGAAATCAAAAAGAGGATACTGGCGAATATATTTTACTTTCTGAAGAAAAAACTATCAATAATATAATAATGCCTAAAAAAAGAGCTTGGTATTATAATAAGGATGATAAATATTTAGGAACTGATATTTTAAAGAAAGAATAGTTTAAACTTAAACGCCAATATCTTCATTCCATAATTCTGGATTGTTGGTAATGAAAGTTGCCATAAGATCTTTACATTCTTGGTTATCTTCAACCCTAACTGCAACACCTCGAGATTTTAAAAGCGTTTCTTCTCCTAAAAAGCTTTTGTTTTCTCCAATAACTACTTTTGGGATTCCGTACAACAAAATCGCTCCTGCACACATCGCGCAAGGCGACAATGTAGTATATAATGTGCAGTTTTTATAAACCTTTGCAGGTTGTCGCCCAGTATTCTCAAAAGCATCAATTTCGCCATGCAATACAACACTTCCTTTTTGAATGCGCCGATTATGACCTCTACCAATAATTTTATTATTATGCACTATTACAGAGCCAATGGGAATGCCTCCTTCTTTTAATCCTTTTTTAGCTTCTTCTATTGCTGCGTTTAGGAATTTATCCATATATTTTTTAGAAAGTAAAAACCGTAGTGAAAGCACTATTTTTTATAAAATTACTATTTTAAAAATTAAGAGCCACACATTAAGCAATCGTCTCCTTCTGCAGCTTTAGCTTGTGCAATTAACGATTTCATTTCTTCGGCAGACATTGGTTCTACTTCTGTAGTGATTTGTTGTGCAAATTTTTCTGCTGTTTTTATAGCATGTTGTTTTTGTTTTTCAACTAGTGTTTTATCTGTCTCCAAAGGTTCTGCTGTTGATTCTTCTTTCTTTTTTATGTCTAAAGTGAATTTAATAGCATCAACCGCACTCTTTGTTCGCAAGTAATACATTCCTGTTTTTAAGCCGCTCTTCCATGCGTAAAAATGCATCGATGTTAGTTTAGCCATCGTAGCACCTTCTAAAAATAAATTAAGCGATTGTGACTGGTCAATAAAGTACCCTCTTTGGCGTGACATATCTATAATATCTTTCATACTTAATTCCCAAACAGTTTTGTACAGTTCTTTAATGTCTTCTGGAATAATATCAATACTTTGAATAGAACCATTTGCTCTCATAATATCTTGTTTTAAGCTATCATTCCAAAGTCCTAATTCTACTAAATCTTCTAACAAGTGTTTGTTTACAACAATAAATTCTCCAGATAATACACGTCGTGTATAAATGTTTGATGTATATGGCTCAAAACATTCATTGTTGCCTAAAATTTGAGATGTGCTTGCTGTTGGCATTGGTGCAACTAATAACGAATTGCGTACACCAAACTTTAATACTTTTTTTCGTAGTTTATCCCAATCCCAAAGACCACTTAATTCTTCATCTTTAATTTCCCAAAGGTTATATTGAAACTCTCCATTACTTATAGGTGAGCCTTTATATGTTTGGTAAGGACCATCTTCTTTTGCCTCCTCCATTGATGCTGTTACAGCAGCAAAATAAAGGGTTTCAAAAATATCTTTATTTAATTGTTTTGCTTCATCACTTGTAAAAGGCAATCGTAATTTTATAAACGTATCTGCTAGTCCTTGAACTCCTAAACCTATTGGACGATGACGAAAATTTGAGTTCTCTGCTTCTATTACTGGATAATAATTTCTATCGATTACTTTATTTAAATTTTTAGTGACGTGTTTGGTAATACGGAACAATTCTTTATGGTCAAACTCTCTATTTTTTACAAACATTGGCAATGCTATTGATGCTAAATTACATACAGCTATTTCATCGGGAGAGGTGTACTCCATAATTTCTGTGCATAAATTTGAAGAACGAATAGTTCCTAAATTCTTCTGATTAGATTTACGGTTTGCAGCATCTTTATATAGCATGTACGGCGTTCCTGTTTCAATTTGAGATTCTAAAATTTTCTCCCAAAGTTCTCTTGCTTTTACAGACTTACGCCCTTTATTTTCAGTTTCATATTTTGTGTATAAAGTTTCAAATTCTTCGCCATAAACGTCACATAATCCTGAACATTCGTTAGGGCACATTAATGTCCATTGTCCATCTTCTTGCACGCGTTTCATAAATAAATCTGAAATCCACATCGCATAAAACAAATCTCGTGCACGCATTTCTTCTTTTCCGTGATTTTTCTTTAACTCTAAAAAATCAAAAATATCGGCATGCCAAGTCTCTAAATAAATAGCAAAACTCCCTTTACGTTTTCCGCCTCCTTGATCTACGTAACGTGCAGTATCGTTAAACACTTGCAGCATTGGCACAATACCATTACTTGTACCATTTGTTCCTGCTATGTAGCTACCTGTTGCACGAATCTTATGAATAGCTAAACCAATTCCTCCAGCCGATTGCGAAATTTTTGCGGTTTGTTTTAATGTATCATAAATACCTTCAATACTGTCATCTTTAATTGTCAATATAAAGCACGATGACATTTGTGGTTTTGGAGTCCCAGAATTAAACAATGTTGGTGTAGCGTGTGTGAAATATTTTTTAGACATGAGCTCGTATGTCTCTATTGCAGATTCTAAATCGTTTAAATGAATTCCTATAGAAACTCTCATGAGCATGTGCTGTGGACGCTCGGCTATTTTACCATTTAATTTTAAAAGGTAAGAACGTTCTAGCGTTTTAAAACCAAAATAATCGTAGCCAAAATCACGATTGTAAATAATTGTAGAATCTAATTTTTCTTTATTATCCATAATGACTTGATGCACTTCATCCGACAAAAGCGGTGCTTTTTTTCCATTTCTAGGATTGATATAAGTGTATAAATCTTCCATCGTTTCAGAAAACGACTTTTTAGTACTCTTATGTAAATTAGAAACAGAGATTCGCGCTGCAAGCTTTGCATAATCAGGATGTGCTGTTGTCATCGTTGCAGCTACTTCTGCAGCAAGATTATCAAGTTCGCTTGTAGTAACGCCATCGTACAATCCTTCTATAACTCGCATTGAAATTTTTACAGGATCTACTAAATTATTTAAACCATAACACATTTTTCTCACTCTAGAAGTGATTTTATCGAACATCATTGGTTCTTTTTTTCCGTTTCTTTTTACTACATACATATTGTGTTACAAGTTTAATTTTTCTAAAGTTATTTTCAGAAAAAGGGTTAGTTAGTCTAAAATTTATAGCTGAAACAAATCAGAATAAAGGTTAGTGGTTTCAGTTTGGTTAAAAACTAAAGTTGTTTTTACTGAAGCTTCCAAACAAAGAAGACTTCTGGTTAATTATCAATAAGGTTTGTTTATTCAAGACTAAAAGTCAGCATCAAAGCTGAATTTGTCTTTCTCTTCTTCTTTATTAAGCACGCCTGCTTTTTGGTATTCTGACACACGTTTCTCAAAGAAATTAGTTTTTCCTTGTAAAGAAATCATGTCCATAAAGTCGAAAGGATTTGTGGAATTATAGACTTTTTCGCAACCAAATTCCACCAATAATCTATCGGTTACAAATTCAAGATATTGAGTCATTAATTTTGCATTCATCCCAATTAAACTTACAGGAAGTGACTCGGTAATAAATGAACGCTCAATATCTAAAGCATTGGTTAATATTCCTGTAATTCTATCTTTTGGCACTTTATTTACAATATGATTTTGATGCAAATGCACAGCGAAATCACAATGCAGACCTTCGTCTCTTGAAATAAGCTCGTTAGAAAAGGTTAACCCAGGTAATAAACCGCGTTTTTTAAGCCAGAATATTGAGCAAAAACTTCCAGAAAAGAATATGCCCTCAACTGCTGCAAAAGCAATTAAACGTTCTGCAAAACTTGGACTATCAATCCATTTTAAAGCCCAATCTGCTTTTTCTTTAATTGCAGGAAAAACATCAATAGCCCTAAATAAGTCATTTTTTTCAGCTTCATCTTTTACATAAGTATCAATTAATAACGAATATACTTCTGAATGGATATTCTCCATCATTATTTGAAATCCGTAAAAGAATTTTGCTTCGGTATATTGAACTTCTGAAACAAAATTTTCAGCTAAATTTTCATTTACGATTCCATCACTTGCAGCAAAAAACGCTAAAATATGCTTGATGAAATAGCGCTCGTCGTCATTTAGTTTGGTATTCCAATCAGAAATATCTTGATGTAAATCAATTTCTTCTGCTGTCCAAATACTAGCTTCTTGTTTTTTATACCATTCCCAAATATCATGATGTTTAATAGGAAAAATTACAAATCGATCCTTATTTTCTTGTAAAATGGGCTCAATTTGTTGTGACATATTTATAATTTGTTTTGAAATTTATTACTCTGATTATTGCTTCGAATTGGAGCTAACAAATATTTAAAATTGATGCCAAAAAAGAAAGGTTATTTCACAAACATTGTTAACAAGTTCTTAACAACGAACAGTTTTAAACTTAAATGAAGTAAAAATTAATCGCATTGTAGAGCGCTGTTTATTAGTGCTTTACAATTATAAACATAATGTAACTCCATGAACTTGGGCTTTTTATGAGACGGCAAAAAGAGAATTTTAAAGTTCTCTTTTGGACTCACTTAATTACAAATTAAACCAAATAAAAAGTGAGAGTTAACAACTCTCACTTTTCCCAATAATTAACTGAACTAACTAAAACTAAACAAAAAAACCAGAATCTCTTCTGGTTTTTAATCGATTAATAGCAATTAACCTTAAAGTGACCCCTACATCACTTCATATATTTTTAGCCTAAACCAAAATTTTTACTTTAGGGCATAAATATCTTAAAAAAAAGATCTTAAAAATATTTCAATGTATGGATAGTCATTTTTAATGTATGAATGGTATATTCTTTTTTATACAATAAATTAGTAGCTTTACAAAAAACTAACTATACAGTAAATACTACCAGTTATACAAGCTGCTAAAAGATTTAACTTTGCACTAATTATTTTTAATATATGTTAAATGCTGTAATTGTTGACGACGAACCAAAAGCTATCCAAAGTTTATCTTGGGAACTTACTAATTTTAGTGAAGATATTAAGATTATTAAAACCTTTACTAATCCTGAAGATGCGCTGGGTTTTTTAAAAACCAATACTCCAGATTGTTTGTTTTTAGATATACAAATGCCAACTATGGACGGATTTCAGTTTCTTGAAAAATTAACGACTAGAGATTTTGCTGTCGTTATTACTACTGCTTATGATGAGTATGCCATAAAAGCTTTAAAACATGAAGCAATGGACTATTTACTAAAACCTATTGATTCTGATGATTTAAGTGACACTATACAAAAAATAATAAAGTTTAATTCGCGTATTTTAAATTCTAATAAATTAGAGAAAATTCTTTTAGATATAAATAAAAAGCAGAGTAACAAGAAAATTACTTTGAATACAGATGGAAAATTAATGTTTCTTAAGACTAAAGACATTTTATTTATTCAATCTGATGGTAATTACAGTACCTTCTTTTTAACAAAAAATCAAAAACTTGTGGTAACCAAAAAGCTAAAGGATGTAAATAGTCTTTTACCTGAACATGAATTTTTTAGAATTCATAATTCATTTATAGTTAATTTAAATAAGGTTAAAGAATTTTTAAAAACCGACGGTTATGTTGTCATGGAATCTAATCATAAAATTCCAGTAGCACGACAACGAAAATCAGATTTTTTAAAAAAATTATAATGTCTTTTAACACACATCTATCTTCTGCAATTAAATTATTAATCTTATGGATTATTATTACTCCACTGTTTTTACTTCACACTTCTAAAACAGTTGCACAAGGTTCTTTAGAAATACCTTTTAAAGATATTATAGATAACGCACTTACTTTAAAATCTCCAAAAATTGAGACAATAGATTCTATTTTTTTTAAATATAAAAATGATTCTATTAAAATGAAGCATTTTGTCCTGTTAAGTAAAAACTCAAATTATTTAGAAGGTCAGTCTTATGCCCTAAATGCCCTTGGAACAATTTATAGAAATATATCTCATTACTCTAAAGCTATTGAGAGCCATAAACAAGCTGAAGAGTTAGCTGAAAAAACAAATAATATAGAATTAACAATCCTTAGTTTAAATATGCAAGGAGTCGCTTATAGGAGAATGGACTTTATTCGTTCTGCACTCGATTATCATGAAAAAGCACTTAACATTGCAAACACTATTGAAGATCCTTCAGATTATATTAAGAAAGGTATTGCTGTATCACAAAATAGTATGGGTAATATTTACTTGGCTCTAAAGCAATACGATTTAGCATTGGTGCAGTTTAACAAATCGCTTACCATAGAAAAAGATCTAAATAATAAACTTGGGCTAGCGATAAACTATCAAAATATTGGTTACGTTAAAGAATATAAAGGTCTTCTTGAAGATGCTCTAAAAGATTATGAAACGTCTTTAAGTTATTATAACGAAATAAATTCTCAAGTTGGTCGCGTAATATGTAACAATAGTATAGTGCGGATTTATATTAAACAAGAAAAGTTTTCTGATGCTCTTAAACTTTCAAAAAGCACTCTTAATAAAGCTTTAGAGGTTGGAGATCAGTTTTATATTTCTACCTCTTATATGAATTTGGGCTGGGCAAATTTTACTTTAAACAATTTAGCACAAGCCGAAGAAAATCTTAATCTCGCTATGGAGGTTTCTAAAAAGTATGGCTTAAAGTCTTCTGAAATAGAAGTTCATGAACATCTTGCTGAATTCTATACTAAAAAAGGTAATCATCAAGCTGCATTATTGGAGTTTAAAATGGCCCATGACATAGAAAAATCTATTAATAACGAAAGGAATTTAAATTATATAAACGATTTGGTTTTAAAGTATGAAAGCGAAAGTAAAAGCAATACTATTAAAGCATTAGCATATGAAAATGAACTTGTTAAATCTAGACTAGAAAAAAACCAACTCGCACTACTCTTTGGATTATTAGGAATTATTTTAGTGTCAATCGTTTTTACTGTTTACGACAGGCACAAACAGTTAAAACAAGAAAAGAAAATTTTAACTTTAGAGCAGGATATGCTTCGTGGGCAAATGAATCCTCATTTCATTTTTAATTCTTTAAACTCTATTAAACTTTATATTATTAATAATGAAAAGGAAAATGCTGTTTATTATTTAAACAAGTTTGCTAAACTTATTCGCAAAATTCTTATGGCTTCATCTGAAAAAGAGATACCACTTTCTAATGAGCTAGATACAATGGAACTTTACATGAATATTGAGAACATTAGATTTTCTAACGAAATAGCATTTAATATCATGATTGACAATAATGTAAATGCTCATAGTATTAAAGTTCCTTCTCTAATACTGCAACCCTTTATAGAAAATGCGCTTTGGCATGGCTTATCTTCAAAAAAAGAAGATAAAAAAATTGAGGTAAAAGTAGAAAAAAATAAAAAAAAGCATATTACTATTTCAATAACAGATAATGGTGTTGGTAGAAAAGCATCAAAAAAAATAAATAAACAAAAAACTTTAAAACGAAAATCTTTTGGCATAGAATTAACCAAAGAACGATTAGAAAACTTCTCTAAAAGATATACAAATATATATACTATTAAAATTGAAGATTTACACGATAAACAAGGTAATGCGTCTGGTACTAAAATAATTCTTGATATTCCAATACATTTAATCTCAAACGAAAAAGGTTAACTACTCATGTCGTGTGCAACTTTTTCAAGTTCCATATACCAATCTTTTCCAAACTTTCTAATTAGAGCTTCTTTTACAAATTTATAGATTGGAACTTGTAGTTCTTTGCCTAAAGTACAAGCGTCATCACAAATGTGCCACTTTTGGAAATTAACTGCCGAGAACTCACTGTAATCTTTAACTCTTACAGGATATAAATGACATGATAAAGGTTTTTTCCAAGAAACCTCTCCTTGATTATAAGCCTCTTCTATCGCGCAAAGTGCAATCCCTCTATAATCATAATATACATAAGCACAATCTGTATTATTGATTAATGGTGTTTCTAATTCGCCATCTTTAGTTGTAATAAAAGTTCCCTTTTTTTTAATAGTTTTAATGCTTTCTTGTCTTAAAAATGGTTTTATTTTTGGATAAATTTTTTGTAAAATTTCAGCTTCTTGCTTATCTAATGGTGCTCCAGCATCACCATCTACACAACACGCACCTTTACATGCATTTAAATTGCAAACAAAATCTTCCTCAATAATTTCTTCTGAAACTATTGCTTTTCCTAATTGAAACATTCTGCAAAAATAGAGAAACTTTACTATTTTTTATTCACAATTCAATAATAAATAGCGACATTTGCAGACAATTAAAATTATAATAAATGCAATTAGATTTTAAAGAAATATTTACAGCTTTTATGGTGTTATTCGCTGTAATAGACATAGTTGGGAATATTCCAATAATAATTGATTTGCGTAAAAAAGTTGGACATATACAGAGTGAAAAAGCATCTATAATTGCTGGAATTATAATGATTGTTTTTCTTTTTCTTGGAGAACAGATTTTGAGCCTTATTGGGATTGATGTTAACTCTTTTGCAGTTGCAGGAGCTTTTATTTTATTCTTTATCGCTTTAGAAATGATTTTAGGAATTACACTTTATAAAGATGAAGATAACACTGCTTTAACTGCTTCTGTATTTCCGTTAGCCTTTCCATTAATTGCTGGACCAGGAAGTTTAACTACACTGCTTTCTTTAAGAGCCGAATTTAGATTAGAAAATATTATTGTCGCTGTTATTATTAATGTAATAGTTATTTACATCGTTTTAAAAACATCGTCACGAATTGAACGTGTTATTGGTAAAAACGGAATTAGTATTATTCGTAAAATATTTGGCGTAGTTTTACTTGCTATTGCTGTAAAACTGTTTGCGCACAACATTAAAGCATTATTTTAAACATGAAGATATTTAGATACATTCTTTTAGTAATTGCAATTATACTTGTAATTTATAACTTAACTAAAATAGATTATAACGATCCTTTTAATAGTGAAAGTATTATCGCCTTTATTACTGTGTTTGCTGGACTTTGTGTAGTTTTATTACTTACTATATTAAGACTTTCTAAAAAAATTGAGAACATTGAAAAAAGGAAATCTTAAAGAATGTTATTAGATACCTTCCTGAATTATTTGTTTGATTTTATCTAACATAACATCATTACTGTTAATAATCTTTTCATAGACCTCACTGCCATATAATTGCTCTGCTAAAGTTGCTTTAATGTAAAGTTTTACTTCGTCGTTATACGCTAAAAAAGTTATTTTAAATCGTGTTCTCTCATTTAAATATTCTTCAAAGCGGCTCAAAAAAGCATCACTAACTTTAAAATTATTAATAAAATCTTCTTGCTTAACATCTTTGTAAATGCTTCTATCGCTATCTAAATCTTCAAAAACAAAATAACTCATAATACCACTAGCCATAATACGATTTATCGTTTCATTTTCCATTTTGTTATTAATAGGTACAAATACATCTGGAATAATGCCACCACCTCCATAAACCGTTTTGCCTTTTGGAGTTGTAAATTTTAAAGAATCGGCAACTTTTATTTTACTGGCACTTGACAATTCTCCATTATCTATTCTTTCAAAATATTCGTGGTAGTAGTCTTTGTTCCCGTTTTTATAGGAACGCTGTATAGAGCGTCCTGTTGGTGTGTAATATCGCGATACTGTAAGTCGTATTGCGCTACCATCTCCTAATGACATTTCGCGTTGTACTAACCCTTTACCGTAAGATCTACGTCCTACAATCGTTCCTTTATCGTTGTCTTGCAAAGCTCCAGCAATTATTTCGCTGGCAGAAGCTGAATTTTCATTTATAAGTACAAATACCTCACCATTTTCAAAACTTCCTCGACTTGTTGCAAAACTTTTTTGAACATTTCCTTTTTTGTTTTTTGTAAATAAAATGAGTTTCCCTTTTCCTAAAAATTCATCTGCAATTTGTTCTGCTATCCCTAAAAATCCTCCTGGATTATCTCTTAAATCTAGCACAAGCTTTGTAACGCCTTCTTCTTGAAGTTTGTCAAGTCCATTCTTAAATTCTTTATAGGTTGACTCTGCAAAACGATTTATTTTAATATATCCTAAATCGGTTGTGAGCATATATGCTGCATCTATACTTTTAATTGGGACTTCACTTCGTTTTACTTTAAACTCTAAAAGCTTAGGTTCACCTCTTCGGTAAACTTTCAAATTAACTTTTGTGTTGGCTTCGCCTTTAAGTTTATTAACAACAGCTTCATTAGTCCAGTTTTTTCCATAAATTGGTTCTCCATTAGCCACTACAATTCGATCACCTCCTTTTATTCCTGCCTTAATACTCGGTCCATCTTCTAATGCTCTTATTACAGTAACTGTATCTCTATAGGTGTAAAAGCTTACTCCAATTCCAACAAAATCGCCTTTCATATTTTCAGTAACACTTTGAAGGTCTTTTTTTGGAATGTATGTAGAATGTGGATCTAAATTAGCTAGAATACTATTAACAGCAACATCTACAATGCTGTCTGTATTTACTTCATCTACATATTCGTAATCAATATAGTCTATTAGCCTATTTAGCTTGTCCTTTTTTGAGTTTGAAGTAAATAACCCTTTTGAAGAGTCTGTAAAGTTTAACTTTCCGCCAATAAAAATACCAGCTGCAATGGCAATGCTAATAATGAGAGGTAAATATTTTTTTTGAATATTCATTAGATTAAATCTTCAATAAGTTTTGTGTCTATTCCTGCCCTTTTTAAGAATTGTATTCCAGATTCTTCTCTATAAGCTTTACTATATACAACTCTGACTATTCCTGCTTGATGGATTAGTTTACTGCATTCTTTACATGGCGAAAGTGTTATGTATAATGTGGCTCCTTGACAAGATTGGGTTGAAGCTGCTACTTTTAAAACCGCATTAGCTTCGGCATGCAACACATACCATTTTGTATAACCCTCTTCATCTTCGCAGTTGTTTTCAAATCCTGTTGGCGTACCATTATAACCGTCAGATATAATCATTCTATCTTTTACAATAAGAGCGCCTACTTGTTTGCGTTGGCAATGGGATAGTTTTCCCCATACTTGTGCCATTCGTAAATAAGCAATATCGTATTTCAGTTGTTTTTGTTCTGACATTAATAATTATTTTTCTAAAATTATACTAACGAAGATACTTGGTTCGTATTTTAATCACAACTTAACAGTCGTTAAAATTTTACCAAACTTTTATATTGAATTCTTAAACAACGACTGTATTTGTTAGTTAATAATTATTTTAGTTGATTAAATACCTCCAATCCGCATTGTAAGAATTGCGCATAATCTTCTTCATTTGGCGTATATCCAACAGGTTGGTTTAAAATTTGTTTACCATCTGGGCTTAACAACACATAAAAAGGTTGCGTGTTTGTTTGAAAGAATTGTGTTTGAAAATTTGCCCATTTATGTCCATAGTTCTCCAGTTTTCGTGTACCTCCATTTATTCGGGTTACATCTATTTGCTGATCTGGCGGCAATTCTTTTTTATCGTCCACATATAACGAAATTAGCACATAATCGTTTCGTAAATAGTTGTCTATCGTTTTATCTGGCCAAACATGCTCTTCCATTTTACGACAATTAACACATGCATAACCTGTAAAATCGAGCATTATGGGCTTATTCACTTTTTGAGCATAAGCAATACCTGTTTTTAAATCTTTAAAGCAATTTAAATTATTAGGACAATCATTCGGAAACAAGAAACTATAACCAACTGGTGGTGCTAAACCACTTAACAAGGTTAACGGTGTAAATGTATTTGTGTCTTTATTTACTCTAAAACCAGAAACCAAGTATAAGGTAAAAGAAGCAACTAAGATTCCAAATGCAATTCTTGAAAACGAAAGCTTTTTTATTGGCGAATCGTGAGGAAATTTAATTTTTGCAAATAAATACAATGCAAGACCTGCAAAAATGATTATCCACAATCCAAGGAATACTTCAATTTTTAAAATTCCCCAATGTTTAACTAAATCTGCATTAGACAAGAACTTTAAGGCTAATGCTAATTCTAAAAATCCTAATACTACTTTAACTGTATTTAACCAACCTCCAGATTTTGGTAAAGATTTTAGCATATTAGGAAACATTGCAAATAAGGCAAAAGGAAGACCAAGTGCTAAACCAAAACCTCCCATTCCTGCAGTTAGCTGCCATGCTCCACCATCGGCTGTTAAGGATCCTGCTAATAGAGATCCTAAAATTGGTCCAGTGCAAGAAAACGATACCAAAGCTAGCGTTAATGCCATAAAGAATACACCTAAAACACCTCCTACATTTTCACCTTTAGAAGTTTTTGCTGTCCAACTTGCTGGGAGTGTGAGTTCGAAATATCCAAAAAAGGAAAATGCAAAAATTAAGAATATCAAAAAGAAAATAACGTTTAACCAAACATTAGTTGAAATATCATTTAATATATCTGGATTTACAGAATCTAATAAATGAAAAGGAATACTCAATATTAAATAAACAGCTAAAATGAAAAATCCATAAAGTATGGCTTTAGACATTCCAGAACTTTTCTTTTGGCCGTTGTTCTTTGTAAAAAAACTAACAGTCAACGGAATCATTGGGAAAACACATGGCGTTAAAAGCGCTAATAAACCTCCCAGAAAACCAAGCACAAAAATATTCCAAAGTGATTTTTCTGCTTTAACATTACTTGTTATAGATGTATATTCGTTTTCACATTTTAAATCGGATTTCGAAATATCACTTGGCGACAAGCCGTATAATATCTTATTCGTCTCTTCATCATTAACAGCAACATCGTTTATAATAGTTTCTTGTCCTAAACTTGTTCCTGAAGCAGACAAATTAAACTCAAAAGGCACATCTGTTGGGGCTAAACACTTTTCGTCATCACAGGTCATAAATACTAGACTACCTTTAACTGTTGCATTACTGCTATTCAGTTTGATTTTTTGAGTGAACTTTGCTTTTATATAAAATTTAGACACAATCATATCAAAAACAGGATCGTGTTTAGTTACCTTATTCTCATCACTTTCAATAACGCTATCAACTAATATAAACGCTTCACTCTCTTCAAAGGTAAACTCTGTTGGTATTGGTCCACCATCGTCAACAAATTGAGAATATACTGCCCAATGGTCATCAATATTAGCAGTAAAAATTAATTCGTATTCACTTTCGCTAATCTTGTGAGATTCAAACTCCCATTTAACAGGTTCAAGAATTTGTGCTGAAGCGACTATAGTGAATAAAAATATCGTCAGAAATATTATTTTCTTCATTACAATTATTGCTTAAAAAATAATTGAGTACAAATAACTTAAAAAAACTTACATTAAACATATAAGTTCTTGTTAATATTATTTCTTGATCGCCTTTAATTATTCTGCGGTTAGTTTAGCCTTTGAAGTTAAAGTAAATTATACTGAAGTTATTAATCGGAAAGATTAATTGTCTATAATGCGCGAGAAATCCTAATTTGATATAAATCTTAAAATAGTGACTCCATCAGGATTCGAACCTGAATCTAAAGTTTAGGAAACTTTTATTCTATCCCTTGAACTATGGAGCCTTTTAACCAAAAAAACCCAATTTATTTTCATAAATTGGATTTGATTTTTAATCATCTATTTAGAACAGATGTTTCTTAAAATTGTTAAGTAAATTTAGCTATGAAAGATTAGCTGTCTTAAGCTTTTCCTAATATACGAAACATACCTGTCCCACATGTTGGGCATTTGCCTTTCATTGCTTTTCTACCATTTTTCATAACTACTTCTGCTCCATTTTCAATTTCTCTTTTTGATTTACATTTTACGCAATATCCTTCCATAATTTTAAAGATTTTGTTTTTTATTAAACTGTTTATCTTCAAATGTAAGGCTTCTACTATGCAATTGCAAATAAAAATTGCCTTTGAAGACAACTTTTAAGCACAAAAGCTAAAAAATAGTGCTTACAAAAAGATTATACTTTAAAGATAAAATCAAAGACTTTTAGCTATATCTCTTTATTCATAAGGCTTTCAAGTAATATAAGTGATTCGTCTCTTAAAATTATTGTGCTTAAAATTTTATACTTAAATTGTTAATAACATCCTTAATTATGTGTATTAACTCGTAATTCTGCATTTGTTCATATATCATTCCAAAATAAATTGATATCTCCAGTATGATAATTCTTTTTAAAAAGAGCAAATATGCGCAATGGAAAACGTGGTAATGAAGTCCAAACCAATCCATCTGTGATTTTGATTTTTAGTGCCTTTTCATAAAATTTACTATTAACGAAGTAAAACCTTTATGCTTTGAAAAATCTGTAATTACTGTAGAATCCCAAGTTATTGGATTAGTAGTTATTTTTCCTTTATACCAAATATCATATATATTTTGGATATACTCCTAAAAAATCAGATGAGCTAATTCCATTAATTAACCAAAAAAAACCCTACTATTCATAGTAAGGTTTTCTCTTTATTGCTCCTCCTCTAAGACTCGAACTTAGGACCCTCTGATTAACAGTCAGATGCTCTAACCAACTGAGCTAAGGAGGAGTATGAATTTAATATCTTTGTTTAAGTCTAACAATGATTTTGGGATAATCCTTTAAGTCATTGATATACTTTTTACTTTTCATACTCTTAATGTGAGTTTCTATTTTTCTGGCTTGGACTCTTTCTTTGCAAACAATTTTCAAAAACAATGTCCAATCATTTACTTTTGAAGTAAAAGCATTTTTATAGAAACCTGAATTGTGTTCTTTTATTCTTTCTTCAATATCAATAGATTCTCCAATATAAAATTGATCTAGTGTTTCAGAAAAAAGTATATAAACATAATTCTTAATCATTTTTTAAAGAACATACTCGCTTTTGCTCTAACCTCCCGATAGCTATCGGGATGAGCTAAGGAGGAGTGTATTTTTCGCTTTAGCGAGCGCAAATATATATCATTTTTTAGCCACTACAAATATATTCTTTAAAATATTAATCGAATATAGCTTTAAAAATATCGTTGCCATTAGCAAAAAGCACTAATGCAATTAAAATAAAGAAACCAACCATTTGTGCATACTCCATAAATTTATCATTTGGCTTGCGTCCTGAAACTATTTCAAATAATAAAAACACAACATGACCACCATCTAAAGCAGGTATTGGCAATAAATTTAAAACCGCCAACATAATAGACAAAAAAGCAGTTATTGCCCAAAAGGCTTTCCAATTCCATGTGGAAGGGAACATGTTACCAATGGCAGCAAATCCTCCAACTTGTGAAGCTCCTTTTTTTGTGAAAATATATTTAAATTGTGCTAGATAGTCTTTTATTGTCCAATATCCTAAAGCAGCACCTCCATTTATACTTTCTCCAAGAGAATATTCTCTGTGATTTAATTTTATAAAATCTGGATCTGTACCTATAGTACTTATACCTATTGTATCATCTTCATTTGGAGTTATCGTTAAATCTTTTTCTATACCATCTCTTAGTACCTTTAATGAAATACTTTCGGATGTGTTATATTTGATTGCATTGGTAAGATCTGAAAGATATTCAATAGGTTTACCATCAACAGAAAGTAATTTGTCGCTTACTAATAATCCTCCATTAAATGCAGGCGAATTTTGAATTACAGAATCTAGTTTAAAAGGGCTTCTAGGTGTCATTGCAGGGAAATCTCCTGCTTCAAAAAGTTCAGTTCCAATATCTTCAGGTAAACTTATTCTTTCTATTGTACCATCAAAATGTTCAACCGTAACTTGGCTAATTTCTCTTAATAACAAATGACTATTTATGCTTCTAACCTCTTCAAAAGGTTGGTCGCCTACAGAAACAATTTTATCTCCATGTTTAAAACCGTATTTTTCTAGAGTTTTAGTTACACTATATCCATATTTAATATCATCTTTTTTTGAATAATCAGTTCCCCAAACAAATAAGATTATGATATATAATATGAATGCTAAAATAAAGTTAACTGTCACTCCTCCAAGCATAATTATTAAACGTTGCCAAGCTGGTTTTGACCGAAATTCCCATGGTTGAGGTGGTTTTGCCATTTGTTCTGTGTCCATACTCTCATCAATCATTCCGGCAATCTTAACATAACCACCAAGCGGTAGCCAACCAATACCATAAACAGTATCGCCAATTTTCTTTTTGAAAAGAGAATATTTTATATCGAAAAATAAATAAAATTTTTCTACTCTGGTTTTAAATAGTTTTGCTGGTATAAAATGTCCTAACTCATGTAAAACAACAAGTATAGATAAACTCAAAAGTAATTGAGCAGCTTTAATTAAAAATACAATCATGTATTTATATTTAGAAATTTAATTGTTTAAAAACGCACAAAAATAAGACTTTAGTCTTACTATAAAAAGATATTTGTGCGATGTCTTACTTTTTAACATCTATTTAAGGTGTAAAAAAAATCTATGTGTATAATTTTCATTGTATTTTTGCAATCTCTTAAAGCAAAATAAATGTTATTGTTTTTTAAAAAATATAGACTTTTTGGTATTGCCTTTTTTATTATTTCTATTATTATTATTTCTATTATCTATAACATATTAAATGTAAAAAAGCCGTTACCAATCTATCAACCATCTCAAGTAAATTTTGAAATGGTAGATAGTACAATTCAACATAAAAAAAAATACCATCGCATAGCCGATTTTAGTTTAATTAACCAAAACGGAAAAACAATAACTCAAGACGATTATAAAGATAAGATTTATGTTGCCGATTTCTTTTTTACAACCTGTCAAACCATTTGTCCAATTATGACAAAAAACATGCATGAGATTCAAAAAAAAATTATTGCAGACGATGAAATAATGTTGTTGTCTCACACTGTAACTCCAAAAATTGATACAGTTGCACAACTAAAACGTTATGCTGATGAAAAAGGAGTAAATGCATCTAAATGGAATTTAGTGACTGGCGATAAAAAACAAATCTATGAGCTGGCTAGAAAATCTTATCTCGCTGTAAAGGATGAAGGAGATGGTGGTCCTTTTGATATGATACATACCGAAAATTTTATGCTCATTGATAAAAAACGACAAATACGAGGATTTTACGATGGTACAGATTCCAAAGAAATTGAACGATTACTAAAGGATATAAAAGTTTTAAAAGCATCGTACAAAGACTAATCTTTTTATTACTTTTGCTTCTTTAAAATGAATCTAAATAAGGATGGGTTTCACTATTGCTGATTTAAAAAAAGGAGAACGAGGCATAATTACAGATATTTCTTCTGAAGCTATTCCGTTAAAACTACTGGAAATGGGTTGTTTGCCAGGAAACGAAGTAGAATTAATTCAAGTGGCGCCATTTTCAGACCCATTGTATCTAGATATAAATGGTTGTCATCTAGCTATTAGAAAAGAAATAGCAGCATTGATTTTAATTGAAAAGACAACTAATGAGTAAGCAAATTAATGTTGCGTTAATAGGAAACCCAAATACAGGAAAAACTTCGGTTTTTAATGCACTTACTGGTTTAAATCAAAAAGTGGGGAATTATCCTGGGATAACTGTCGAAAAAAAAGAAGGTATCTGTAAACTTCCTCGAGGTGTAAAAGCTCATATTTTAGATTTACCAGGAACTTATAGTTTAAATGCTTCATCCATTGATGAAAATGTTGTTATCGAACTCCTTTTAAACAAGAATAATAAAGATTATCCTGATGTTGCTGTTCTTATAAGTGATGTTGAAAATTTAAAACGAAATCTTCTTCTTTTTACTCAAATTAAAGATTTAAAAATTCCGACTATTCTTGTCATTAACATGGCAGATAGAATGAATAGAAAAGGAATTACCTTAAACACATCTATTTTAGAACAAAAATTAAATACCAACATTGCCTTAATTAGTACTCGTAAAAATGATGGCATACAACACTTAAAAGACCTTATAAACAACTACAAAGAATTATCTTTAGAGCCTTGTTTAGATACCTCAATCATTGATGTAGATTATTTTGAAAGATTAAAAAAAGCATTTCCTAATCAAGACCTTTTTAAGCTTTGGTTAGTGATTACTCAAGATGTAAATTTTGGAAAAATGACCAGACAGGAATTAGATTTTTCAGAATTCAAAACAAAATCGCATTCCGATTTAAAACGGCTTCAACAAAAAGAAACCATAAAGCGCTATCAATTTATTAATGAAGTCTTAAAGGAAGGGCAAACTATTGATGCCTCAAAAGCAACAGGATTGAGAGCAAAATTCGACCGTGTTTTAACTCACAAAATTTGGGGTTATGCCATTTTCTTTGTCATTTTACTTACCATTTTTCAAGCTATTTATGATTGGGCTAGTGTGCCAATGGACTTTATTGATGCTTCTTTTGCATCGCTTTCAAATTGGGTTAAAGGCACCTTCTCACCTGGAATTTTTACCGATTTATTGGCTGAAGGAATTATTGCCGGAATTGGTGGAATTGTTATTTTTATACCTCAAATAGCGTTCTTATTTCTATTCATTTCTGTTTTAGAGGAAAGTGGTTACATGAGTCGTGTCGTATTTTTAATGGATCGAATTATGCGTCGTTTTGGATTGAGTGGCAAAAGTGTTGTCCCATTAATTTCTGGAACAGCTTGCGCTATTCCTGCAATAATGGCAACACGAAATATAGAAAACTGGAAAGAGCGATTAATAACCATTTTAGTAACTCCTTTTACAACATGTTCTGCAAGACTTCCTGTGTATTTAATTATTATAGCTCTTGTAATTCCCGAAGGACGTTTTATAGGCTTAAGTTATCAAGCACTAACTTTAATGTTATTGTATTTAATTGGTTTTGGAATGGCTGTATTCTCAGCATATATTTTAGATAAGATTTTAAAAACAAAAAGCAAATCATTTTTTATAATTGAAATGCCTAATTATAAGATTCCTCTCTTTAAAAATGTAGCGATTACTGTAATCGAAAAGACTAAAACTTTTATTTTTGAAGCCGGAAGAATAATCTTAGCAATCTCAATTATTTTATGGGTTTTGGCATCTTATGGTCCCGGAAAGCAATTTAATGATGCTGAAACCATTATAACTGCTGAATACCAAAACTTAAATAAAATAGAATTAGACGATAAAATTGCTGCACATAAATTAGAATATTCCTATATAGGAATTATTGGAAAAACCATTGAACCAGCTATTAAACCATTGGGTTATGACTGGAAAATAGGGATTGCTTTAATTACATCTTTTGCAGCAAGAGAAGTTTTTATCGGTACGCTTGCCACTATTTATAGCGTTGGAAGTGCTGATGCCGAACAAGAAGAAACCATTAAACAGAGAATGGTTGCAGAAGTCTATCCTAATGGTAATAAAATATTCACTTTAGCTTCTGGAATTTCTTTATTGCTATTTTATGCTTTTGCCATGCAATGCATGAGTACTTTAGCTATAGTAAAACGTGAAACCAATAGTTGGAAATGGCCATTAATACAGCTATTTAGTATGACATCTATAGCTTATGTTGTAGCATTGATTGTGTTTCAGTTTTTGAAATAATTAATAACTATTCCTTCCCTTTTCAAGGGAAGGTGTTCGAAGGACGGAAAGGTTAATTAACCACCTCGTCTTTCAACTTTGTTGAAATTCACTCCTCCTTTTAAAGGAGGAGAAAAAATTATAGTAATAAACAGAATGAACAACACCATACAAACCATATTTGTTATTATTACAGTTAGTGTTGCTGTTGGATTTTTAGTGAAAAAATTCTTGTGGAACCCAAAGAAGAAAACTAACAAATCCTGTGATAATGATGATTGTGGCTGTCACTAAACTTTTATTTTTCGTTATACTTTCTTAACCAAGCTAAGGTATGTGCCACTTTACTTATAAGCTGGCTTGGTCGTCTTGCAATACCATGCGATGCTCCTGGAAGTTCTACTAAAACAGTTTCAATTTTACGCAATTTTAAAGCATGATATAGTTGTTTTGCTTCGCTTGGAGGTGTTCTTAAATCGTTCATTCCAACCATAACCATTGTTGGGGTTTCTATATTCCCAACCAAAGAAATTGGAGAGAATTTCCAATAGGTTTCAAAATTCTCCCAAGGTTGTCCAGGATAACGAGAATTAGCATAACCGTAATAATTGTCTGCAACCAAAGTTTTACTAATCCAATTCATAACAGGTTTAACAACAACAGCAGCTTTAAAACGGTTGTTCTTTCCAATCATCCAAGCTGTCATAATTCCTCCTGCACTTCCTCCTGTTACAAAAAGTTTGTTGTTATCCACAATGCCATTATCCACTAAATAATCCACACCATCCATCACATCGTTATAATCTTCACTAGGATAATTATTGAATAATAAATTCCCAAATTCTTCACCATAACTTGTGCTTCCTCTTGGGTTTGGATAAAACACAACATAGCCATCTGCTGCATATAACTGAATTTCGGCAGTAAAGCGATCTCCATAATTTAAAATTGGTCCTCCATGATTTTCAACCAATAAAGGGTATTTTTTAGATGCATCATAAAAAGGAGGTTTTACGATCCAGCCTTGAATATTTCTGCCATCAAACGAAGACTTATACCAAACTTCTTCAACTTTACTCAATTCGCGATGGCTTAAAACATCTTCATTTAGTTTCATAATTAGTTTTGGTGTTCTTTGTTTAGGTTGAATTACAGCCAATTCTGCAGGATATTCTGGTCTTGTTTGTGTGTAAACAATAGTTCCGTTTTGCGATACCGAATACGATCCTGAAGGATAAGGTCTTCCTAAAGTTGTACCTCCAACATTATTTGCCAAATGTGATATTTTTTTGCTTAAACTAATGCGTGCTATTTTTGTGTTGCCTTTATCATCATAAGTAAAATAGAGTCCTTTGCTTTCTTTATCCCAAGTAATATTAGAAATGCTTCTGTCTAAATCTCCTGATAATAATTGTCGCTTACTACCATCTGCATTCATAATATATAGCTGTCTCAATTGATAGGTTTGCACTTTATCCTTAAAGCTTATAAATGCTACTTTTTTTCCATCTGGAGAAACCATTGGTGAGTAATCTGGTCCTTGTTGCGTGGTAAGTTGAGTAATTTCTTCAGTGTCGATATTTACTTTATAGACTTCGCTATTTCTAAAATCGTACTCCCAGTTTTCATGCCTGTTTGAAGAAAAATAAATCTCTTTTCCATTAGCGGAAAACGATAACGATCCTCTATGGTTATAATTGTTGTTTGTTAATTGTCTCGGTGTTCCAGCTTCGGCAGGAAGAATGAAAATATGTGTAAATCCTGGCTCAATATAACCTGCTCCATCTGCTTCATGTTTTAATCTATCTGTAATTCTAGCAGGTTTTGCCCATTCTGCGCCTTTAGGTTTAGCTGGAGTTTTTATAATTACAGGAGCTTTCTCGTCAATTTTCATTGTGAACGCTAATAAATTCCCATTTGGTGACCACGTTAAAGAACTTGGAGATTTTTCGAGTTGAGACAGTTTAGCAATTTGTCCTGTATTAACCCAATACATATAAACTTCTGTGCCTTCTTTTGTGCTACTTACAAAAGCTATTCTGTCTCCATTTGGAGACCATCTGGCTTGAGACTCCCTAACTTCTCTTGAGGTAAGTTTTCTATTTGAAGAACCATCAATATTAACAATCCAAAGATTTCCTTTGGCATTGTCTTTCATTATATCAAAACCATTTCTTCGGTAAACTACTTGAGTCCCATCTGGAGAAATTTGTGGATCGGAAACGTATTCTAACTCAAATACATCTAAAGGTTGAAATGGTAATTTTTCGCTTTGACCAAATGAAAATTGAAAACAAAAAATAGTAACAAGGAGGATTGAAAATTTATACATTATAAGCTTTTAAAATTAAAACTGAAAGGTAATAATTCTATGCTTTAGTTCATAAAAGATATTGCTACTCTTTTTCTGTTTTGGAAATATTTATACTAGCTCCAACTGAAAAATAGTTCATAGTGTGATTAAGACCAGTTCCGAAAGAAACATCTAATTGAAAGTTATCTTTTACTAAATAGGTGATTCCAGCATCAAAACTCGCCTCATGTTGGTCTAAATCTATGAGGTTACCATAAGGTTCTAAATAAACTCCTATTTTGTTGTTAATGCCAATTCCTAAAGCTACTGAATAGGTTAAATTTCCTTTTCCAACTCCAAAATAGTCGTATCCAATATTATATCCAATCCCAACTTTTTCACTAATGCTATGTGAAATTGAAAGTTTATTGATAGTTCCCAATCTATCAATAGTAAGCTCTTTGGTTCCTGTAGGGAGAATTAAATGCGTTAAAAAAGCTATTTCTGTATTTACATCTTTTCTTTGAAAAATTTGAAATTTTGTGCCAATCTCTAAATCACTTATTCCATTTACTTTTTCAGAAGAAGTCTTGTTTTTTATGCTTTCAAATTGATTTACGAGCCTTAATTCTATACCTTTTGTAATTCCATATCGAAATAATGTTGAAGGTGCTAAAGTTTGTCGCAAGGAAATTCCTTCACTTTTAGAAGACCCAAACAAAACTCCAGTTTCTATTTGAAAGCTTCCTTTTGGAACAGTAGAAGAACTTTCGGTTTGGTCTGGTCTATCAGTGATAATAGCTTGTGCATTTATTGATAAATTTATCAATAGTAGCATTACAAAAATTATAACTCTAATCATATTGTTTTTTTATCCTAATTAAAATAATCTCCAAATTTGAGTTACTAAAAATGTAATCACAAATCCCATTATTACTGGCAAAATTGAAGCAACTGTGGTCCATTTTGCACTTTTAGTTTCTTTATAAATGGTGTAAATTGTTGTGCTACACGGATTATGCAATAAGCTGAACAACATTAAATTAATTGCTGTAAGCAAAGTCCAACCTCCTGCTCTTAAAATATCTCCTGTGGCAGTAACCGAATCTAATTCAAACATTACTCCCGCTCCTGCTCCTCCTACAATACCACTTGCCATAACGGTTAACATTAAAATAGTAGGAATCACAATTTCATTAGCAGGTATAGCAACAATATATGCCAGTAAAATAACTCCGTTCATTCCTAACAAAAACCCAAATCCATCCAACGAATTAATTGTCCAAGTAGCAACACTTTCGTTACCAATATAAATATTTGAAATCAGCCAAATAACAGCTCCTGCTGGTGCAGCAAAAAGGATAGCTCGCCATAAAACAATTATAGTTCTATCAATCAAGGATGTGTAAACTGTTTTCCAAAAACGTGGTGGACGATATGGAGGCAATTCTAAATTAAATGTAGAAACTTCACCTTTTAAAACTGTTTTTGTTAATGCCCAAGAGGTAAAAAACATAAAAAACAGTCCTAAAATTGCTACTCCAATAACTGCCGATAACGATGCAAATGCAGAAAAAGAAGCAGGAACAACAGCACCAATAAAAATGGTAGCAATTAATATTTGTGTTGGCCAACGACCATTACACAAAGAAAAATTATTAGTAATAATAGCGATTAAGCGTTCTCTGGGACTATCAATTATTCGAGTGGCAACAACTCCTGCTGCATTACAACCAAAACCCATACTCATTGTTAAAGCTTGCTTGCCATGTGCACCAGATTTTTTAAACATATAATCCAAGTTGAATGCAACTCTTGGTAAGTAACCAAAATCTTCAAGAAGTGTAAACATTGGGAAAAATATTGCCATTGGTGGTAGCATCACAGCAATTACCCAAGCGACTGCTAAATAAACGCCGTCAATTAAAAAACCATCTAACCACCAAGGCATTCCTATATTCGTTGCAAAACTTTTTAAAACTGGATGTATATTATCTAGTAACAAGTTTGCTAACATCGATGAAGGATAATTTGCTCCTATAATGGTAAGCCAAAGAATCACACCTAAAATCAAAAACATAATTGGAAAACCCCAAGTTTTACTTGTTACAATTTTATCTATTTTAGAATCTAAACGGAAACGGGGGGTTTCGTTATCGATACTAATAGATCCATTTGCAATTTCAGAAGCATCAGCATAGATTCCTTCAGCAAGTCCGTCATGAAAATCATCTCCAATCTTCCAACGTAAATCGCTAGACAAGGCTATTATATTTTCTATAGAATTTTTGCTCATTGCTTTAATTTCATACTAGCTCTCCTGTTTTTAACGCATCAACAATATGTGTGTCTCCTTCTAATAATCGAAAAGCGATCCATCGACTATTTGGTATTGTTGGGAATTGTTTTTTAATTTCTGTGCTCAATGTTCTTACAGCAGTTTCTATGTTTTTTGGTACATTCTTTATCTGGTGAGGTTTGCAAATTATTTCTCCATTTGCAACTTCGTTTATAGTATGAATTAAATCTGAAATGCCTTGACTGTATCGTGCACTTGTTGGTACTACAGGAATTCCTAAATCTCTGGCTAAAGTTCTTATATCAATTTTGATATTATTTCGTTTAGCTTCATCCATTAAATTCAAACACAAAACAGCTTTGTCAGTTATCTCTAAAATTTGCAGAACTAGGTTTAGATTCCGTTCTAATCTGCTAGCATCTACAACAATAACGGTAACATCAGGTTTCCCAAAAAGAATAAAATTGCGAGCGACTTCTTCATCTTGTGATGTTGAAAGCAAAGAGTAAGTTCCTGGTAAATCAATTAATTTGAATTTTTTAGAATTATACTCAAAAGCACCTTCGGCTCTAACAACTGTTTTTCCAGGCCAATTCCCTGTATGTTGACGCAACCCTGTTAAGGCGTTAAAAACTGTGCTCTTTCCAGTATTTGGATTCCCAGCCAGCGCAACTACAAAATCATAATTGTTGGTATTCACTCCTAACTTTTTTAAGCCTTTTGCGTTAAAATGTGTACACATATCACAAGCACTATTAACTTTATTCACCATAGCTTAATCTTTTTTAATGAGTATTTTGGATGCTTGATCTCTTCGTAATGCTATAGAAGTTCCTTTAACCAAGTAGGCTATAGGATCTTTCATAGGGCTCATCAAATCAATACAAATCTCAGTACCTCTTACAAAACCTAAATCTAATAATCGTCTTCTGTTATCTCCTCTACTTTCTTTTGAAATCCCTAAAATATGTGCTATCTCACCATCTTTTAGGTTTGATAACCTCACTATATTTTCTTCAACTACTTCATCTTTTTCAAGAACAGCAACTGTTATATTTGCTGCAACAATTGGTGCTAATTTAAATTCTTCGCCTTCTGCATAAAAAACCACTCTTTGGTTGTTATTTTCTACCACTCTTATTTGAGAACCAATATGAATGTTCTCGGCAAGGATTTGTTTGTAAATTACATCTGGTTCATCTTCAATATGAACTATTTTTCCAACAGTATTTACCCCCAAAGAAGATAAAAACTCTCCATGAACATCAGCCATTTTTCCAGTGTTTGTGGGAATTGGGTCTCCATGCGGATCGTATATTGGGTTCCCTAATTGTGTTGCTAACAAATTTGTTTCTTCATTACTTAATTCATGCTCTTTCGATTCTGCCATTTCATGCCACTCCTTTTTATCATAACCTGTTTTTTCTGCCAAATACTTTTCCCAAAGCCTATGAACTCTAACAATACGCAAAGCATAATCTCTTCCAGAGTTTGTTAACTTTAAAATATCTCCATCAAATTGTATCAGCTCATTAATGGCCATTTTTTTAATAACATCAACTATAATACTGTCCTTAAACTTTAAGGCTCTTGTTAAAGCATTTACATTATCTTCTTTACCAGAATTTTCGCTGTGATATAAATGTTTTAGAACATCTTCGATAACTATTTTTTCATTCGATTTTAGATTGTTTTTAATTAGCCAAAACCAACCCTTTCTTGGTCGGAATAACAAATACCCTAAAAATGAAATAACAAAAAATAAAAGTAAAGCGTATATAGGATTATAAGTATTCATGTTAATTGATTTTTACATACATATTACTTGCTATCTCTTTAGAAATAGTCAGCTCTGAATTATTTATTTTAATAGTCATAGACTCATCAAAAGCTTCTTTGGTTAAAACCTGTATAGCTGTTCCTATGGCAATACTATTTTTATCAAGATATTTAAGAAAATTATCTGAAGAATCTTTTACACCAACACAAGAACAATTAACACTTGGATTTACTTGTGATAAAAAGATTTTTTGAGATTTTTGTAAGTTACCTTCTCTATCAGGAATTGGATCTCCATGTGGATCATGAGTAGGAAGCCCTAAAAAAGCATCCAATTCATTAATTAGTTTTTGAGACTTAATATGTTCTAATTGCTCGGCAATATCGTGAACTTCATTCCAAGAAAAATTTAGCTTTTCTACAAGGAATACTTCCCAAAGACGATGTTTACGAACAACATTCGCGGCAATAATTTTACCTTCTTTAGTTAAAGAAACGCCTTGATATTTTTTGTAGTCAACAAGTTCTTTTTCCGCTAGTTTTTTTAACATGTCTGTAACCGAAGATGCTTTAGTGGTCATCTTTTCTGCAATAGCGTTTGTGCTTACAGAAATGCTGCCTTGTTTACCGAGATGATAAATGGCTTTTAAATAATTTTCTTCAGATTGTGTAACCAAAACTTGTGTTTTATGTTACAAATATACAAAAATTTACTTAACGGTAAATATTTTTTTAGACAAGTCTAAAACATATTAAAACCCTCTCTCTTTCTGCAATTGCTCGTAAGCACCTTGTACTTGCCTAAACTTTTCTTCAGCTCCTTTTTGGTGTTCTTTACCTAAATGCATCACTTTGTCTGGATGGTATTTTTTTGCCATTCTTCGGTAGGCTCTTTTAATTTCGGTATCAGAAGCAGATTTGTCGATTTCTAAAATTTTATAGGCATTTTCCTTGCTACTATAAAACATGGCTTTAATGCTTTCAAAATCACGAGCACTAATCCCTAAATAACCTGCAATTGTATTAATTTGTTTAGCTTCAACTTCTGTTACAAATCCATCTGCTTTTGCAATACCAAACAAAAAGTGCATAAGTTGCAAACGTGCAGGATGTCCCATCATTTGTTTAATCTGTAAGCAAACTTGTCGTGTAGAAATTTTGGTTTGCTTATTTATGTTTTTAAATAACTTAAATGCATGGTTTGCTCGTTCTTTACCATACATTCCTACAAATTGCTGACGCACAAAATCTAATTCGCGCTGGTCTTGTTTGCCATCAGCTTTTATTACAATTGACGACAAGATAAGTAGGCTGACTTCAAAATCTCCCGATTGGGTTTGTCCACGTTGAAATGTTCTTCTTCTGGTTCGTGTCGTAGTATTTTCATTTCCCATCGCATCAACAACACTTCCTAATGCCAATCCAATAATAGCGCCAATTGGCCCACCAAATGACCAACCTAACGATGCTCCTATCCATTTTGAAAAACTCATGTAAGTAATAAATTTTGTTTATCGTCAAATATAATATTAGTTAGTAGATAGTTGCGTTAATATGTTACACAATTATGTATCTTTGTCGTCTATATTATTAAAAATAAAAAAAATTAAATATGTATCCAGCAGAATTAGTAAAACCAATGCGTGAAGATTTAACCAATGTTGGTTTTGAAGAATTATGTACATCTGAAGCTGTTAATGTAGCTATTGCAAAAGAAGGGACGACTTTATTGGTTGTAAATTCGGTTTGTGGTTGTGCAGCAGCAAACGCAAGACCAGGAGCTCGATTAAGTTTGCAAAACGCTAAGCGTCCAAACCATTTAACGACTGTTTTTGCAGGTGTCGATAGAGAGGCTACTGAAAAAGCAAGAGAATATATGATTCCGTTTCCTCCAAGCTCACCTTGTATTGCACTGTTTAAAGATGGAGAATTAGTGCATATGTTAGAACGTCACCACATTGAAGGTCGTCCAGCAGAATTAATTGCTGAAAACTTAATGGATGCTTATAATGAGCATTGTTAAAAAGAAGTAGGAAGCACGAAGACAGGAGACAAAAGTTTTTTAACTATTTAAACCACGATAAAATCGTGGTTTTTTATGCTTATTTTTGAAGCATGCTAAAACTTATGGCCTATCCAATATCCGTTATTTATTTCTTCTTTTTCGGATTAACATTGCTAGTGTTTCATCCAATTCAATGGATTTGTTTAAATGTGTTTGGATATAATACGCATAAAAAAAGTGTGTCTTTAATGAATTTCTTTTTATTAAGATGTTCAAATATATTAAGGACGCGTTTGACGTTTAACAATCCTTATAATATATCAACAAATCAGCCTTTAATTGTTGTTTCCAATCATCAAAGTTTGTTAGATATTCCTCCTATTTTCTGGTATATGCGAAAACATCATCCTAAATTTATAAGCAAAATAGAATTAGGAAAAGGCATTCCGAGTGTGTCTTATAATTTAAAACATGGAGGTTCTGTACTAATTGATAGGAAAAAACCAATGGCATCTGTAACTGCTATTAAAAAGTTTGCTGATTATATTGAAAAAAATAATCGTGCAGCTGTAATTTTTCCTGAAGGTACACGTAGCCGAAACGGAAAGCCAAAGAAATTTCAAACCAAAGGTTTATTAACTTTAATCGAACATATTCCGTCTGCAATTGTAGTTCCTATTACTATTAATAATTCATGGAAAACGCTACGTTATGGAAAATTCCCGATGGGTTTAGGTGCGCATATTACATTTACTGTACATCAACCTTTAAAAGTAAATGAGCATGATGCTAATGCCTTAATAAAAACTATTGAAACACAAATAACTCAAGCTATTATATTATGACTAATATAGAAATTATTGAAGCTACAAAAGCATTTGTGCAAAAAGAGCTAACTAATGCTGAAGGTGGACACGATTGGTTTCATATTTTAAGGGTGTTTAACAACGCCAAATTAATCTCTGAAAATGAAAGTGTTGATGGATTTATAGTTGCTTTAGGTGCATTATTACATGATATTGCTGATAGCAAATTTCATAAAGGCGACGAAAGTGTTGGACCAAAAGTTGCTCGAGAATTTTTATTTCAACAAAATGTTGATAGCACTGTTATTGAGCATATAATAAAAATAATTGAGAATATTTCTTTTAAATCTTCTTTAGATGAAAAGAAGAATTTCAATTCACCTGAATTAGAAGTCATTCAGGATGCTGACAGATTGGATGCCATTGGAGCTATTGGTATTGCACGATGTTTTAATTTTGGTGGTTTTAAAAATAGAAAGTTATTCGATCCATCTATAAAACCAAATCTCAAAATGACCAAAGAAGAGTACAAGGCTTCCGACTCACCAACTATAAATCATTTTTACGAAAAGCTACTGCTTTTAAAGGATAAAATGAATACCAAAACAGGAAAGCGAATTGCAGCTAATAGACATCAATTTATGAAGTTATATTTAGAACAGTTTTATGCAGAATGGGATGGTGAAAAATAATATTTTATATAAAACTATTGAAGGTTATCCTGACACTAAAATATATCAAGATATAGTAAACCTATACTCTGAAATTTTTGAAGATGCCGATTTAGAATTCTTAAAAAAACGCGTTGAAAAAAACGCTAAACTCTTTTCTGTCTTAGCTTATTATAACAACCAATTTATTGGGTTTAAAGTTGGCTATCCTTATGATAAGGATACCTTTTATGGTTGGATTAGTGGAGTTTTACCTAATTACAGAAAACAAGGTGTTGGAACACAGATAGCTATAATTCAGGAAAATTTCGCAAAAGATAATGGCTTTAAAAAATTAAGAACAAAGTCGATGAATACTTATAAAGCAATGATGATATTGAATTTAAAAAACGGATTTGATATTACTAAAGTTTATACAAATGCAAAAGGGCAAACTAAAATAGTGTTTGAAAAATTACTCTAATTACTTATAAAAAAATTTATCTAAAGTCACTTTTTGTTTTTGTTCGTAAAGCTTAATCACTTTTACCTCTTTCGTTTCATTAGCTAAACCATAATTTTTATAAACAGTATATTTTAAATATGTAGGATTAAGAATGTCTTTGTTACTTAAACATTCAATATTAATAATCCATTCGCCTGCATCAGCATCATCTATTATATATTCTTCGGTATGATAGCCATAGTTGATTTCATCTATCATGCGTTCCTTATTTTCAAAACGCGTATGTGACCATTTGTAATATTTCTTTTGTGGATTTACAAACTGTATTTCAAATTCTGTGTTTGGATCATTCCATTCAAAAACGATTCGAAGATCATACTTAAAGTCAACAGATAAGAAGTCTGTAGGAAGGTCTCTAAACGTTACTTTGCTTCTATGAAAAGTAATTAAATGTTTTAGTTCATTACTAACCACCTGCAATAAACCATCAAAATCAAGACCTTCAATAGTGTTGCTTAACATTTTTTTATAGAGATTCATAGCTTTTTGATAACCTCCTGTTTTGCTGTAAATAAGTGCTAAATCTCTATAAGACTGTTCATGATTTGGTCGTAATACAAGTAGCTGTTCATAGATATATTTTGCCTCTTCATATTTATTTAATTCTTCTAGTTTATATGCTAATGATTTTAAAGCTTTAGGGTTATCATTTGCAACAGAAGCGATATTAGTTAAAATTGTAAAAGCAAAATCTTCATTCCATTTCGTAAAATAATTTGAAACATCTAAATAATATGAAATTGATAACAGACTATCTTGGTTTTGCTGTTTATAATAAATGTTTTGGGCTTCTTCGAATGTTATTGATTTTTCTAATTCTAAAATATATGGTGAATTGTTAATATTATAATTTAATAACTGAATATCATTTTCAGTATAATCATTCCCTTTAATTAATGCAGTATCTATAATGTTTTGATCTTGATTACCACTTGTATATTTCGTTAAAATTTTAATAACTCCACCTCTTCCTTGAGTTCCATATTTATTAGTAGCAGCTAACGACTTTAAAATAGTAATACTCTCAATTTCTTGTGGATCTACAAATGGTGGGTTTTCAGTATAAATTGATCCATCAATATCTAATATAGCTAAAGCTGGATTGTTAATAGAACCTCCACCTCTAATAACGAATTTAGGATTGTTAGGATCCAAACCTGTTACTTGAACTCCAGCAAACTGTCCTCTAATAACATCTGCCAAAGTATGATGATTTTGTTTAATATCTTTTGATGTAATAGTATTTAAAGAGTAGCCTATTCCATCCTTATCCCTTTTACCAAATCCTCCTTCAATATCTTCATCTTTTTTACTTTCTCCAGTAAGCACAACCTCATCAAGTAATTCTCCATCACTTTTTAGTAAAATATAAATATCTTCAGGGTTTGTAACCAAAACTTCTTTTTCAATCATACCAAGATAATTAACAATCAAAATGTCATCTTCTTTAGCTTTAATACTAAAGTATCCTTCTGAATCTGATTGTGATTCAACAAAGGTGTTTTTTAATCTTATAGTAGCTCCTTGAATTGGCCCAGCAGCATGAAAAATTTTTCCTTGTAGTAAGTTTATTTGTTTTAATTCTTTATCATTAATATCGTTATATGTTTCTATATCATAAACTTCATTTATAATAAAATCTAATGCAAGTTTTGAACTTACTTTATTTAAATTAATATAATGTCCATCTGCGTAGAACGCTGTTTTTTGAAGTAAGTAATGATTAGCTTTCTCTAAAGAATTAATACAAAATGTTGGAACGTTGATACCTGGTTCTAGTGGTGAAAAATTAGATATCCCATTTGTGAAAAGCATAACCACATCTGCATTGAAGGTATTTGATTTCAAAATGTTTTTATAATCGGTAGCACCATCATAAAAACTGTTTTTTAAATATTCTATTAATTCTTTTGACTTCCCATTTAAAACATTAAACAATTTTGCTTGTTTATTAATATTGCTAAACTTAATTACTTCAATATCTACTTTTTTTAAAACTTTTAAATAACCAGATAGCAATTCAAACTCTTTTTCAGACACTCTGTTTTTCATTTGTTTTGAAACATCGTAGAAAAGTGTTATTTTTTTTGGTTTTTCTCTTTCAATTATAACTTCTCTGTCTTTTTCTACAGGGAAGGACGTTAAAACACTAAAATTCATCCCAACATTAGCAAACCGTTTCCATTTAGCTTGACTTATAAGTCTTAAAAATGATGTTCCTCTGTTATTTGAAGCTGAAACTGCAAAATTTACATTTTCTCCGTAAACTTCAACAAGTTCTATTCCAAAAACTACATCATCATTAACCATTATATTATATGGTCTTAAGTCTATAGCTTCCTCTCCTTCTTTTCTTGTTATTATATGAAAAATATTAGTTTTTAATATATTCTTTTTGGGATAGCTTTTTTTATAATCGTAAACATTTACACGGATTTTAATACTGTCAGAAGTATTTTCAATTATATTAAATTTTATATCTAAAAGTTTAGTTTTTTTATTCTTAATTTTAATTTTAGTAGTAATTTCTCCTCCAAGTGCTTCTTTATCTTTCCAATAACCCATTACAGAAGAAGAAACGCTTGTATTCCCCAATCTAATTTGGCTTCGTTTTTCATTTGAAATTAAAACCTCATCAAGTAACTCAAGTGATGGTTCTAAATAAAATTTATTAGTGTTGGTAAGAAATTTAACCAGTTGTGAAGCTCTTACTTTAAGTGTTTTGTATCCTAAAGCGGAAAACTGCAAAAACTCTTTCCCTCCTACAATGTCTTCATGGTATGTTAATTTAAATTTTTCCGTCTCGTCGCTAACAGTTCCAATACTTTTCTCAATAAATCCAATATTTACATAAGGAATAGGTTGATTTGTTACTTTGTCTAACACAAAAGCTTCTATAGTAACTTCGTATTGTGCAAAAAGTGAGGTTGAATAAAAAAGAGTCGCAATAAATAATACAAGTGTAGTTTTCATATATACAAGAGAATCAAATTATATTATTCCCCAGGAAAATTAGCTTTTCGTTTTTCTAAAAATGCTGATGTTCCTTCCTTAAAATCATTGGTTCCAAAACAGTTGCCAAATTCTTCAACCTCAACATCAAAACCGTTTACACCGTCTTTAAAATTTGCATTAATAGCTTTTATGGCCGATCCAATTGCCACTGAAGAATTACGCATAATCTTTCCAGCAATTTTTTCGCAAAGCGGAAGTAATTCTTCTTGAGTAGTTACATGATTTACCAAACCATAATTAAGCGCTTGGCTAGCGTCAATCATTCCTGCTGTCATTATCATTTCCATTGCTCGTCCTTTACCAACCAATTGTGGCAAACGTTGCGTGCCACCATAACCTGGAATAACGCCAAGCGAAACTTCTGGCAAACCCATTTTTGTATTATCACTAGCGACTCTAAAATGTGCTGCCATGGCTAATTCCAATCCTCCTCCAAGAGCAAATCCATTAACAGCAGCTATAACTGGACTGGATAGGTTTTCTACAAAATTGAACAGTAATTCCTGCCCTTCGGCAGCTAATTCTTGACCTTCATTTACATCAAAATCGGCAAATTCGCTTATATCTGCTCCTGCTACAAAGGCTTTTTCGCCGCTTCCTGTTACGATAATAACTTTTGTATTCTTATCTTCATTAGCAGATTTAAATGCCTTATGCAATTCTTCAATAGTTTCAATATTTAGGGCATTTAATTTCTTTGGTCTATTAATTGTTATGGTTGTTATTCCATTATGGGTTTGGGATAAAATATTATCGTAATTCATAATTGTTTAAATGAGATTCCTGAATTCTCAGGAATTGGATTAATCTCTAGGAAAAGTTACAATAAATGTTGTGCCTTTTCCTTCTTGAGATGTAAAAGTAATACTTCCGTTATAAGTTTCAATAATTTTTTTAATCATTGGTAAGCCTAATCCCATTCCGCTAGTTTTAGTTGTAAATTTTGGCTCAAATACTTTAGGACTATTTTCTTCAGAAATACCATTTCCGTTATCTGCTACAGTAATAATTACATCGTCATCTTTAGAATAAACAGTTACTATAATTTTAGGCTCTTGAGTATTCGGAATAGATTGAATTGCATTTTTTACCAAATTAGTCACCACACGAATAAGTTGTGTTCTATCAAATTTGGCAATAATCTCTTTTTCTTTTGAAGTGAAACTAATATAATCTTCTGTAAAAATATCAAGTGCCAAATTAACAACCTCAACGATGTTAAGCATTTCATTTTTTTGCGCTGGCATTTTAGCAAAGTTTGAAAATGCTGAAGCTATAGAGCTCATCGTATCTATTTGCTGAATTAGTGTTTTACTATACTCTTCAACTTTTTGATACACTTCAGGATCATTAGAATCGAACTTGCGCTGAAAGCTTTGTACGCTCAATCGCATTGGGGTTAACGGATTTTTTATTTCGTGTGCTACTTGTTTTGCCATTTCTCTCCAGGCTTGTTCTCTTTCGCTTTGTGCTAATTGTACAGCACTTGCTTCTAACTCATCTATCATATTATTATAAGACTCTACTAATACCGAAACTTCCTGGCTGGCTCCTTTAAGTTCAATTTTTTTATTGTGCTTTTCGAGTCGCGTTTCTTTCATTTTATCACTAATAGTTTTAAGTGATTTTGTAATAAATCTTGAAACAAAATAGGCAAAAGCAATGGCGACTAGCAACATTACAAAATAGGCATAACCCAAGCGAACTAAAAACTCTTTAAGTTCGGCATCACTAAACGAATCGTCATCAAAATAAGGTACGTTAAGTATTCCTAATGGCTTGGCTTTTACATCTGTAAATATTGTAAATGAAGATCGATAATCTCCTCCTAATCGTTCGTTTTTTTCAACATAATGCTTACTGGAGCTTTGGTTTAGCTGGTTCAATGTTTCGGTTGAAATACATCTTGTTATTGAGTCGCTTTCAAAACTAGGCTTTGAGCTCTTTATTAAAGACCCTTCTAAATCGTAAATGTTAAATTCAACATTTAATTTATCGGCAATTTCATAAATTTTATCTTTGAATATTAGTTTAAGATGTTCTGTTTCTCTAGGCCAAGAGGTTTCCCTTAACACATAATTCATACTTGTAATTAACTGAGCCTCCTTACGTTCTAATCGTTGTTTGTGATAATCTTTAGATTGCTCGTTATATTGATAAATGGTAACTGCTGCAATTAAAACAGAAGCAACAACTACCAATAATATCATGTAAATAAAAATACGAGATCGTAAAGAAAGTCTGTTTGAAGCCATTATTAAAATTTACTCAATCAATATAACAATAATCAAGCCGTGTCTAGGCTTTAGGGTTTTTATCTCTTATTCTTTTATAGAGTTTTATCCCCAATATTAACAATAAAACTAAAACAAATAATCCTACAACACCAAAAATCCAATCAATGCCGTTTTTCAAGATTGCCAAAAACACTACTGAAAATAAAATAATCGTTGATCCTTCATTAAAAATACGCATAAAGCTAGACGTGTATTTTACATCATCTTTTTGCAACTGATTAAAAATTTGATGAGTCTTTAGATGATACAAAATAAGTAATACTACAAATGCTAGTTTTATTAGCATCCAATCTTCATTTAATAAGTTAGGCATTAAAATTAATAACCAAACTGCAAAGATTGTGGTAAGTATTGCAGATGGCCAAGTAATAATAAACCATAATCGTTTGGTCATTAGTTTTAACTGTTCAGACAAAATCTCTTTATCTGGTGAGGGTTTATTGCTTGCTTCAATTTGGTACACAAATAGGCGAGGAATGTAGAACAGACCTGCAAACCACGTGATTACAAAAATAAGATGAAGGGCTTTTATGTATTGATAATACTCCATTAATCTTCAATAAATAAATAGTTCAAATTTTTTGCGTTAAATGCTGCGTTAAATGATTTAATCTCGTTATCAATTAAGTTATTGAAAGTTGAAAGTTGTTCGTTAATTTTTTTGGACAACTCATCTTTTACTGCTATATCTTGCTCTGTTGGAGGAAAATCTCCCATGCTTACCAATGAGTTTAAATGTCCTAACTTATTTGTTAATTGTATTGGAAAATTTAAAGGATCTTGTCCACTTCTATTTTTGGTTTGATACAATGCTTTTTCAATTTCTGAAAACTGATCTTTCAATGCTTTTGCTTTTTCCACAAGTTCTTTTACATTTTCATTAGCTGCATATTGCGACTCAAAAGCACTTAATTGTTTGTTTATCTTTCTAATCTTTTTAATAGACTTATGAGCGTTGTCCATCGTTTTGTTAACATCCTTTATAAAATCGAATTGAGTTTGCATTTCTGATAAAGAACTTTCAGATCTTGGATCAGCTACTACAGTAAAAGGCTGTTGAATGCTTTCGTCATTTACATTAAGACTTACCTTATAATTACCAGGAATAGCACGAGGACCAGATAAACTTGCCCACCATAAAATCATGCCTTCAAGACGTTCTGCTCCATCGTAAGTCATATTCCAAACAAACTGATTTGTTCCTTTTTTTACTTTCAGTTTGTCTTTCTTTTTATGTTTTGTACTAAAGGTTTTAATGGTGTCTCCTTTAGTATCAAAATAGGTGAGCGATACCTCATCTTTTTCGTCAGAATCTTTCAAATAAAAATACGTTATTACTCCATTAGCATGGTTAGTACCTTCTGTTTTACTCCCTTTTCTGCTTCCACCACGCATTCTATAAGTGTCTTTTGGCCGAAATAAAATATTATTGCCTTTATTAATTGCATATAATTGATGTAAAACGGTTAAATCATCTATTATCCATACACTTCGTCCTTGTGTAGCTACAATTAGGTTATCATCTTTTATAATTAAATCGGTAATTGGAACGATAGGTAAATTTAATTGAAACGGTTTCCAATTTTTCCCATCATTGAACGAAATATACATTCCTGTTTCTGTTCCAGCATATAATAATCCTTTTTGTTTTGGATCTTCACGAAGTACTCTTGTAAAATGCTCTGAAGCAATTCCGTTAGTGATTTTTGTCCAAGTTTTTCCATAATCTTTAGTTTTGTAAAGATATGGTGCAAAATCGCCTGTTTTGTATTTCGTTCCTGCAATATAGCATGTCCCTGCATCAAAAGCGCTTGGCTCAACACTATTAATCATCATCCATTCTGGCATTCCTTTTGGTGTCACATTTTCCCAGTTGATACCTCCATCTCTAGTAACATGAATTAAGCCATCATCACTACCAACCCAAAGCAATCCTTCTTGTAATGCTGATTCTTGTGCAGCAAAAATGGTACAATAATATTCTACAGAAGTATTATCTTGGGTAATTGGTCCACCAGATGATTTTAATTTTTCAGGATCGTTTCGTGTTAAATCAGGACTAATAATTTTCCATGATTGTCCTTCATTTTCTGTAACATGAACCTGATTGGAAAATGTATATAATTTGTTTGGATTATGTTTTGAAAAAATAATTGGAAAATTCCATTGAAAACGATATTTCATACCTTCTGCTCCATGACCCATTGGATTGTCTGGCCAAACATTAATGGCTCTTACTGTTCCTGTTTTATGATTTACTCTGGTTAAAAAGCCATCATAACTTCCTCCATAAATAATGTCATTATTTTCAGGATCTACTGCAATATGAGCAGATTCTCCTCCTGCTGTACTCTCCCAATCATCTTCACTAATCGACCTACCACTTGTTCTGTGAGGTATTCTTATTGCTGAATTATCTTGCTGAGCAACATAAATTCTATACGGAAAATGATTATCGGTTGTTACACGATAAAACTGTGATGTTGGTTGGTTATGGTATGTGCTCCATGTTTTGCCTCCATCGTATGTTACTTGAGCTCCTCCATCATCTCCTATAACCATGCGATCAGGATTTTCGGGAGCAATCCAAAGATCATGATGATCGCCATGTGGTGCATTATATGTGCTAAATGTTTTTCCGCCATCTGTACTTTTATGATAACGAACATTTAAGACATAAACCACATCTACATCTTTTGTATCTGCATAAACTCTTGTGTAGTACCATGCACGTTGACGTAGTTTTCGCTCACTATTTACTTGTGTCCAAGTTTCTCCTCCATCATTACTTTGGTATAATCCTCCTTTCTCTTTATTCTCTACTATTGCCCAAACACGTTGATTATTAACTGATGAAACCGTTACACCAATAATACCTAATGTGTCTTTTGGAAAGCCTTTGTTTACAGATATTTCTTTCCAAGTTTCTCCACTATCTGTACTTTTCCAAAGTGCCGAACCTTCTCCTCCAGAGCTTAAACTGTAAGGTGTACGTTGTATTCTCCAAGTTGAAGCATATAAAATTCTTGGATTGGTTGGATCGATAATTAAATCTACTGCTCCTGCATAATTATTAGCAAAAAGGATTTTGTTCCATGTTTTTCCGCCATCTGTGCTTTTATAAACACCTCTATCTTGAGTTGGCTTGTAAATGTTTCCTAAAACTCCTGCATAAACAATATTATGATCTGTAGGATGTACAGCAATTCTCGGAACATGTCTCGAATTTTTCAGTCCCGATTCTATCCATGTTTTTCCAGCGTCTACACTTTTCCATAAACCATATCCAGAAGATACATTACCTCGAACCGTTTTTTCTCCACCTCCAACATAGATTACATTTGGATCGCTTTTAGAAACTGAAATAGCTCCAATACTACCTCCAAAATAACCATCAGAAATATTTTCCCAAGTTCTTCCTCCTGTTGTGGTTTTCCAAACACCTCCACCTGTAGCTCCAAAATAAAATAGATTTGGCTGATTAGGAACTCCTGTTACAGCGGCACTTCGTCCTCCTCTAAAAGGCCCAATAAGTCTATACTCTAAAGCATCGTAAAATTCTTCGTTAAAAGTTTGTGCATTGATTTGGTCGTTACTAAATAGCAATAAGAATGTTGCTACTATTACAGTTGAAAATCGCATGTTTATTTTTGGTTTAGTTATGAATAAATAAATGTAAGGATTAAATATTGTTATGCCTTAATTCGATTCAATTTTAACTTAACTTCAAAAATTATTTGCCAGAGTCCCACTCATTAACCCACCTTGATAATAGAGTAACCCAATCTTCATTATCATTCAAACAGGCAACTGTTATAAATTTTTCTCCTCCCATTTCCTTAAAAATTTCTTTACCTTCCATAGCTATTTCTTCCAGTGTTTCTAAACAATCACTAACAAAAGCTGGTGTTACTATTGCCATATTCTTTATGCCTTGCTTTGCTAATCGCTCAATGGTATGATCTGTATATGGTTGTAGCCAAGGATCGAATCCTAATCGAGATTGGAACGACGTTGAAAATGTTTCAGGTTTAAGTTGAAGGTTTTCAGACACCAATCGTGTTACTTCGTAACATTGATGTCGATAACAAAATTCATGTGCTTTTGAATGTGTTTCGCAACATGTTTTATCAATCTTACAATGCGATTTTGTGATGTCTCTTTTTTTAATATGTCTTTCTGGCACACCATGATAAGAAAACAAAATGTGCTCGAATTCTTTATCTTTTAATGTGCCTTTTATCGAATTTGAAAGCACTTCTATATAATCAGATTTATTATAAAATGCTGGAAAAGATTCAATTTTAAGGTTTGGAAAATATTTTTGCTGCTCTTCTTTAGCTTTTACTAAAATAGTTTCAGTTGTTGCCATTGCGAATTGTGGATAAAGTGGAAATAATAAAACCTCCTCCAAATCTTTATCAACTAATTCCTGAAGCCCTTTTTTTATAGTCATACTTCCATAGCGCATAGCTAATGCCAAAGGAATATTAACTTGTTTTTTAACCTTTTCTTTAAGTTTTTCTGAAATGACTATAAGCGGAGAGCCATCCTCCCACCATATTTTTTTATAAGCTGCTGCCGAAGCTTTGGGTCTAGTGTTTAAAATAATGCCTTTAACAAGCAAAGTTCTTGCCCAAAGTGGAATATCAATCACACGTTCATCCATTAAAAATTCACCTAAATACTTTTTTACCTCTTTTGGTTCTGGGCTATCAGGTGATCCGAGATTTACTAATAGAACGCCTTTTTTCATATAATTTTTTGGATTACGAAGATAGAGACATTATATATTTTTTTGGTGTAGTCCCATATTTCTTTTTAAAAGCCGAAATAAAATGACTTGCTGTACTATAACCTACTTTTAAACCAACTTCGGTTACGTTATAGTCGCCAGATTCTAATAATTTTCTGGATACTTCCATTTTATATTCAAACAAAAAACTATAAACAGAGTCACCATAAATTTGTTTAAAACCTTCCTTAAGTTTTTTTAAGCTTAATCCGATTTCGTCGGCAAGCTCTTTTAAGCTTGGTGGTTCTGCCATTCTAGAAATAATAATATCCTTTGCATTTCTAATCTTTGCCACATTAGTTTCATCTACCAAAAAAGGGCACTGCTCTACATTTGTGTCTTCATTTCTGTTAAAATATAAACTTAAAAGCTCGTATGCTTTTCCTTTAAAATATAAATTTTTTATGGAAAGATTAAGATTATAGTTGATTAATTGATATAAAATAATAGCCATTGAAGGTGTGATTTTTCCATCTTTATAGTACTTCTTGTCTTTATTGTCATCGCTCAAAAACGTAATATAATCGGCTTCTTGAGAAAACAAGCTATGAAATTTTTTAATGGGAATTAATATAGTGATTAACCATGATTTGAAATTAATTTCTAGATTTAAAGGCAATTCTTGTTGTGGATTATATAGCAATAATGAATTTTCTTCAAATATATCTAAAGCATATTTTCCGCTATTAAAGTTAAATTTACTAGAACCCTTTAAACAGAAATGAAACTGTATAATATCACTATTTATTTCACGACTAACGCGTTGTATTTTATTGCTTTCATTTTGATATAACAAAATAAAAAAACCGTCTTCAACTTTAGTTTCGTTGTAAGTTCTTTGAGCGACATTTTTTTTTGTATTATTTTTCTTATATGGGCTCATATTATTTAGTTTGAATTAACAATTGACCTATTAAAAAACACTGATTATACTGTAAAAATATGATAAATATCATATAATATTAAAAATAAAGTTTAAAAACCCACAAACGATACTAAAAGTTCTTTGAGCGTTGTTTTTATTAATTGAAGCTACTTAATTTTGTTTAATAATTCCGATTAAAATATAATGGACCAATATAATATTTCTAAAGACAATTCCTTTTACGTAATAGGTTTAAGTTATAAAAAAGCTAATGCAAGTATTAGAGGTCGTTTTAGTTTAGATGCAACTTCTAAATTAGAGCTACTTAATCAAGCCAAAATGAAAGGTGTTAAAAGCTTAATTGTAAATTCTACTTGTAATCGTACAGAAATTTATGGATTAGCTCAACATCCTTTTCAGTTAATAAAATTACTATGCGATAATACTGCTGGAACTATAGACGAATTTCAAGAAGTAGCATACATCTATAAAAATACTGAAGCCATTTCTCATATGTTTAGAGTTGGTTCTGGACTAGATAGTCAAATTCTTGGTGATTTCGAAATTATAAATCAGTTAAAGACAAGTGCTATAGTTTCAAAAAGACTTGATTTATTAAACAACTACTTGGAGCGTTTGGTAAATGCAGTAATACAAGCGAGCAAGCGCATTAAAACAGAAACTCTAATTTCTTCTGGCGCTACTTCTGTTTCATTTGCATCAGTGCAATATATTTTAAAGCATGTAACAAACATTTCCGATAAAAATATATTACTTTTTGGTACAGGAAAAATTGGTAGAAATACTTGCGAGAATCTTGTAAAACATACCAAAAACGAGCAAATTACATTAATTAACCGAACAATAGGTAGAGCAGAACGAATAGCTGGAAAATTTAATTTGGTGGTCAAGAACTATGCTAATTTACAAGAGGAAATTACCAAGTCTCATGTTTTAATTGTTGCAACTGGAGCTCAAAATCCAACAATCGATAAGCAAATTATTCATGCCAAAAAACCGTTATTAATTTTAGATTTATCTATCCCAAAAAATGTAGATGATGATGTAAAGAAATTAAAAAACGTGACGCTTGTTCACCTAGATGATTTATCTCAAATAACCGATGAGACTCTTGAAAAAAGAAAAACTCATATTCCTTTAGCAGAAGCTATAATTGAAGATATTAAAAGCGAATTTTTTGAGTGGTTGGAAACAAGAAAATTTGTTCCTACAATTAAAGCTTTAAAAGGTAAATTACAAGATTTTGCTACTGCTGAATTAAATTTACAACGGAAAAAAAATATTAACTTCAACGAAGAACAAGCAGAGTTAATTAGTAATAATATTATTCAAAAAATCACCAATCATTTTGCACATCACTTAAAAGATGATGATATACCTACCAACGAAAGTCTTGAATTAATTAAAAAAGTATTTCAGTTAGAAACTTTAGAAAATGTCTAAAATTATTAGAATTGGCACTCGCGATAGTGAATTAGCACTATGGCAGGCAAAGACTGTCCAAAAATTACTTGAAGATTTAGGTCATAAAACCGAACTAGTTCCTGTAAAATCTACTGGAGATTTAGTGCTAAATAAACCCTTATACGAACTCGGAATTACTGGAATTTTTACAAGAACATTTGATATTGCAATGCTCAATAACGATATTGATATTGCTGTACATTCTTTAAAAGATGTGCCAACAATTTTACCAAAAGGGATTGTGCAAGCCGCTGTTTTAAAGCGAGGGAATATTAAAGATACTTTGGTTTTTAAAAACAATGAAGAGTTTTTGTCCCAACGAGATGCAGTTATTGCTACAGGAAGTTTAAGACGAAGATCGCAATGGCTAAATAGACACCCAACACATACGCTTGTAGATTTACGAGGCAATGTAAATACCCGTCTACAAAAACTGGAAGATAACAATTGGAATGCTGCAATTTTTGCTGCTGCTGGTTTAGGCAGAATTGGATTAAGACCAAAAAACGCCATCAATTTAGATTGGATGATTCCTGCTCCAGCACAAGGTGCAATTATGATAACTGCTTTAGACGAAGATGATTTTATTAAAAGCGTTTGTACTGAATTAAATCATGACGAGACTCAAATTTGTACAACTATTGAACGTGACTTTTTAAACCTTTTAGAAGGTGGTTGTACTGCTCCTATTGGAGCCATTGCTTATATAAAAGAAGAGCAAATATTTTTTCAAGGTGTTTTACTAAGTAAGGATGGGCGAAAAAAAATAGAGGTTTCCAGAACTGAAAAATTAGGCGAACATCATAAAATTGCATCCTTTTGTGCAAACTATATTATTGAACGTGTTGGCAAACGCTTAATGGAAGACATAAAGAAAGTGGACAAGAAAGTTAATATATATTCCACAAAAGCTTTAACTGATTCTCAACAACATTTATTTCATAACGACATTAAAGTCGATGGATCAGATTTTATTAAAATCAACTTTAACAGAATAAAACCATTCCTCTTAAAATCTGAAATAAAAAACGTAATCATTACTAGTAAAAATACTGTAGAATCTATAATTACAAATATTTCTTCTGAAGAATTACAGTTTAAAAATATCTATTGTGTTGGACGACGTACAAAACGTTTGGTAGAGCAAAAAATTGGAAAAGTGACACATACTGAAAAGAATGCAAAAAAATTAGCCGAATACCTTGTAGAATTTATTGAAGGCACAGAGGTTACCTATTTTTGTAGCGATTTACGTTTAGATGATTTACCAAAGATTTTAACCGAAAATAATATAACTGTAAACGAAGTTGAAGCCTACAGTACAAAATTCGATAGTGAAAAAGTAGGTGAAACTGTTGAAGGAATTATGTTCTACAGTCCCTCAACAGTAAAAAGTTATTTACTAGAAAACAAGGCTGATAAAATTGCTTTTTGTATTGGCGAAAGCACTGCAACTGAAGCAAAAAAACATTTTAAAGACGTAAGGATTGCCAAAGTACCAACTGTAGAAAGTGTTATAGAATTAGTGAACTTAAATTATATTTAAAAGAAAACATACTGTCTGGTCGAGCGCAGTCGAGAACTAAAAAAATTGAAGTAAAATTAATAAGATTCCCGCTTTCGTGGGGAATAAATATGATAAAAAACGATTTATTTTTAAGAGCTTTAAAAGGCGAAACTGTAGAGCGTCCTCCTGTTTGGATGATGCGTCAAGCTGGACGTTATTTACCTGAGTTTATTGCAATCCGAGAAAAGTATGATTTTTTTACACGTTGTAGAACTCCAGAACTCGCAAGCGAAATTACAGTACAACCCATTCGTCGTTTTGGTATGGACACAGCAATCCTGTTTAGCGATATTTTGGTAATTCCTCAAGCTATGAATATTGAGGTGCAAATGAAACCTGATTTTGGACCTTATCTACCAAATCCTGTGCGTGACCAAAAAGGAGTAGATAATGTAATTGTTCCAGATGTAAATATGGAATTGGATTATGTGATGCAGGCTATAAAAGCTACCAAAGAGATTCTTAATAACGAAATTCCATTAATTGGTTTTGCTGGTTCTCCATGGACTATTTTATGCTATGTTGTGCAAGGCCAAGGCAGTAAAACCTTTGATAAGGCAAAGGAATTTTGTTTCACTAATCCTGTTGCTGCACATCAATTATTGCAAAAAATTACAGAGACGACTATTGCTTATTTAAAAGCAAAAGTAAAAGCTGGAGTTGATGCTGTTCAAATTTTCGATTCTTGGGGAGGAATGCTATCTCCAGTCGATTATCAAGAATTTTCATGGCAATATATCAATCAAATTATTGAGGCATTAAAAGATGACGCTCCAGTAATAGCTTTCGGAAAAGGATGTTGGTTTGCGCTTGAAGAAATGGCAAAAAGCAATGCTTCCGCATTAGGAGTCGATTGGACCATTACACCTCAAAATGCACGTTATTTAACTGGTGGAAATATCACGCTTCAAGGTAATTTTGATCCTTCTCGCTTATTATCGCCTCCTTCTGAAATTAAAAAAATGGTGATACAAATGATTAACGATTTTGGTAAAGACAAATATATCGTTAATTTAGGTCATGGCATTTTGCCTAATATTCCGTTAGATCATGCCAAAGCGTTTATTGATGCAGTAAAGGAATATAAGCCCAATTAACCTTGGCAAAAGAAAAAATAGTAGAAACAGGAAATAAACAAAAAAGTTATGTTCCCATTAAGACGAAATAGAAGATTAAGAACCAACGAAGCTATTCGTTCATTAGTTCGAGAAAACACTATTACACCAAACGATTTTTTAGTGCCACTTTTTGTTGTTGAAGGCAAAGGTGTAAAAGAAGAGATTGCCTCCATGCCAAACTACTTTAGATTCAGTTTAGATTTATTGGAGAATGAAGTAAAGACACTTTGGTCGCTTGGTTTAAAATCAGTCTTATTGTTCGTAAAAGTTTCAGATAATTTAAAAGACAATGCAGGAACAGAAGCCTTAAATCCAAATGGTTTAATGCAACGTGCTATTAAAACTGTAAAAAATGCATGTCCAGAAATGTTAGTAATGACAGATGTTGCGTTAGATCCTTATTCCTCTTATGGACATGATGGGATTGTAGAAAATGGCAAAATCATCAATGATGAAACTGCCGATGTTTTAGCAGAAATGAGCATTTCTCACGCAAAAGCTGGAGCCAATTTTGTTGCACCAAGCGATATGATGGATGGTCGTATTCTTACTATTCGTGAAGCTTTGGAAGACCAAGGGTTTATAGACACAGGTATTATGAGTTATTCTGCAAAATATGCTTCTGCTTTTTATGGTCCTTTTCGTGATGCTTTAGATTCTGCTCCTGTTGATTTGGTAAACGTGCCAAAAAATAAAAAAACATATCAAATGGATTTTGCTAATCGTTATGAGGCACTTCGCGAAACCGAAATGGATATTGATGAAGGAGCAGATATTGTGATGGTAAAACCAGGAATGACTTATTTAGACATTGTTAGAGATGTGAAAAACGAATTTGATGTTCCAGTTGCAGTATATCAAGTTAGTGGCGAATATGCAATGATAAAAGCAGCAGCAGAAAAAGGCTGGTTAAATCACGATCAGGTAATGTTAGAAAGTACGCTCGCTTTTAAAAGGGCTGGAGCAGATATTATCGCCAGTTATTTTGCTAAAGATATTGTAAAATTGATTTCGTAAATTAGCATCAAGAAAAATCATTCATGGGTTTACTCTTTTTATATGCATTCACCTCTGTTTTCATTTCCTTCTTGTGTTCAATTCTCGAAGCTGTGTTATTAAGTGTTTCTCCTACTTTTATTAATTTAAAAAAGAAAGAAGGAAAAACATTTGCTACTTCTCTTGAAACTTTAAAAAAAGATATCGATAAGCCTCTTATTGCCATACTAACCTTAAACACGATTGCGCATACAGTTGGTGCTATTTTAGTAGGTGTCCAAGCCGAAAAAGTATTTGGCAATGGAGATAATTCAATCTTGATTGTTTCTGCGCTAATGACGATATTGATTTTAGTTGCTTCCGAAATAATACCAAAAACAATAGGTGCAACCTATTGGAAACAATTAGCAGGAATTTCTACAACAGTTTTAAATGCCTTAATATTTTTCTTCACATGGACAGGTATTATTTGGGTTTTACAATTATTTACAAAACTATTTGGTAAAAACACAAAAGGTAAAAGTGTATTAAGCCGTGAAGATTTTCATGCTATGGCTGATATTGCACAAGAAGAAGGTGTTTTTCTAGAATCTGAAAGTACTATTATAAAAAACCTTATCAACTTTAAAGCAGTTCTTGTTACGGATATTATGACCCCACGAACAGTTATGAAAATAGCTTCAGAAAAGATGAAAATTCAAACCTTTTATGATGAAAATCCGAATTTGAAATTTTCTAGGATTCCTATTTATGGAAACAATACAGATGAAATTTCTGGATATTTTTTAAAAGACAATTTGCTAGAAGCAATTATAAAAGGAAATGGAGGGAAAACATTAAAATTTATACAACGTGAATTACTGTTTACTACAAGAAATATCCCAATTCCTGAGTTGTTTGAAATCTTAATCGCTAAACGAGAACATATTGCTTTAGTGGTTGATGAATATGGATCTGTAAGTGGATTGGTAACACAAGAAGATGTAATCGAAACCCTTTTAGGGTTGGAAATTATGGATGAAAGCGACAATGTAGCTGACTTACAACTATTAGCGAGAAAAAGTTGGGAAATAAGAGCAAAACGCCTTGGTATTATTGATGAAAAAAAACCTGAAAACGAGTGAGTACTTGCACAATAGAAACACCTCTTGGTATTGCTAAAATAGTTGGAGATTCAAACGGAATCAGTTCAGTTTCAATTTTAAATTCTAACGAGGATGTTTCAATTATTATTCCTGAAGAACTTCAGGATTGCATATATCAGCTTCGAGATTATTTTAAAGGAGAGCGTGAAAACTTCAGTTTAAAACTAAATCCGCAAGGAACAGAGTTTCAAAAAAAAGTTTGGCGCAAATTACAAACTATTCATTTTGGTAAAACCATATCTTATCTTGAACTTTCAAAACAATTAGGTGATGTAAAAGCTATTCGAGCAGTAGCCAATGCAAACGGTAAAAATCCACTTTGGATAATTATACCTTGTCATCGTGTTATTGGTAGTAATGGTAGCTTAACAGGATATGCTGGAGGATTGCATAGAAAACAATGGTTATTAGAGCATGAAAGCCCTTATAAACAACAATCTCTGTTTTAATCTTGTTCACACAAAGTGAAAATCTCATCTTAAATTACTATATTTAATTCTAATTAAAGACACTCCAATGAAATTTCTAAAAAAGCTTTTAAAGTGGATAGTTATTCTATTCGGCTTACTCATTATTACACTTTATATTTTTGATTATGATTACTTATTAAAAGCAGTAAGAACTATATATGGAAAAGGACATAAAACTGCTTATTTAGAAGACTATAAAGTGTTTGATAACAGAACTATTGAAAAAGGGACTGCACAACCTTGGAATTTACACAAAGACTACAATACAGTAAAAGAAACTGAAACACTTACAACTCTAAATAATGATAAAGGAACTATTGCTTACCTTATTATAAAAAGCGACAGTATTTGGTTTGAAAATTACTACGATGGCTTTAATAAAGACTCTAAAAGTAATTCGTTTTCTATGGCAAAAAGTATGATTTCTGCATTGTTAGGAAAAACCATTATGGAAGGTAAAATTAAAAGTTTAGATCAACCAGTAAGTGATTTTTATCCAGAGTTTAGTGAAGGATTGGCCGCTAAAATGACTGTTGGCGATTTGTCGTCTATGGCTTCTGGTTTAAATTGGGACGAAGCTTATTATTCGCCTCTTTCAATTACAACAAGAGCTTACTTTGATGATGATCTTAAAAAATTAATTCTTGGTTTAAAAGTTGTTGATGAGCCAGGAAAAAGTTATAAGTATTTAAGTGGAAGTACTCAACTTTTAGGAATGGTAATTGAAAAAGCCACTGGTGTAAAATTATCCGATTATTTAAGCGATAACTTTTGGAGGCCAATGGGAGCAGAGAACAAAGCGTTTTGGCAAATTGATAGCGAAGAAAGTGGGCTAGAAAAAGCCTATTGCTGTATTGCTAGTAATGCGCGTGATTTTGCACGCTTTGGAAAATTATACAAACAACATGGTAAATGGAATGGTAAGCAAATATTAGATTCGGCTTTTATCGTAAAATCAACAACGCCTCGTTTTGCTGAGAGTCCTGAATATGGTTACGGTTGGTGGTTGGCAAATCATCATGACAAAAAGATATTTTACATGAGAGGACATTTAGGACAATTGGTTATTGTTATTCCTAAAGATGATGTTATTATTGTCCGTTTAGGACATAGAGTTGAATTACCAAAAGATATGGAAATAGAACCGCATTCACCAAATTTTTATACATATATTGATGAAGCCTATAAAATGATGGATAAATGATTAGCAAACTCCAATTAGAAAACATACTTTTTATGGACATTGAAACCGTTCCAGAGGTTCAACATTTTTCTGATTTGAATCAAACTAAACAAGACCTTTGGGAGCAAAAATCGCAATATCAACGTAAAGATGAATTTACAGCTCAAGAATTTTATCCAAGAGCAGGAATTTGGGCAGAGTTTGGCAAAATTATTTGTGTTTCGGTTGGCTATTTTACTTATTTAAGCGATGTAAGAACTTTTAGGACAACTTCTTTTTATGGTGATGAAATTAAAATTTTAAAAGATTTTAAAAATCTTCTTATTTCACATTTTAGCCAAGCAAAACATTTATTGTGTGCTCATAATGGTAAGGAATTTGATTTTCCTTATATAGCACGTCGTATGATAATTAACAATCTAGAACTACCATATAAACTCAACTTATTTGGTAAAAAGCCATGGGAAGTTCCTCATTTAGATACTTTAGATTTATGGAAATTTGGAGATTATAAAACCTATACATCTTTAAAATTATTGACTAATGTACTAGGGATTCCCTCTCCAAAAGATGACATTGATGGTAGTGAAGTCTATCATGTTTACTATGAAGAAAACAATATCGACAGAATTATTAATTATTGCGAAAAAGACACTATTGCAGTAGCTCAAATACTCTTAAGGCTTCGCGGCGATGATATATTAAATGAAGAAGAAATAATTCATATATAAAATTAGCCACTGAAAAAAATTATAGCATCAATATCTTTTTTGTTAATAATATTAATCTTTGTAGAAGTTTTAATGTTTTTTGAAAACTTATGAATGCTTTTTTTAATCTATAAGTAGGTTCAGGTAAATTTGAAAAAACATTCATAAGTTAAATTCATGGTAGATTTGGGAATCTATAAGACTAATTTGGGGACTGCTAATATGAAACTAAATTTTGAATAAATCAGTTTAAAAGCGTAATAAATCGATGAAATGCTTAAAATTTTAACATTTAATTTCTTAGTTAAGTTATTTTTAACTCATTTCTGGAATTTCTCCAGCGATAATTAAAACTCCTTCTGTCGCATTTTTTATATCTTCAACTGAAACTCCTGGAGCACGTTCTAAAAGTTTAAAACCTTTTTCTGTAACATCCAACACTGCAAGATTAGTTACAATTTTTTTTACACAACCAACTCCTGTTAAAGGCAACGAGCATCTTTTAAGAAGTTTAGATTCACCTCGCTTATTGGTATGCATCATTGCAACTATAATGTTTTCTGCACTTGCAACTAAATCCATAGCTCCACCCATGCCTTTAACCATTCTACCTGGAATTTTCCAATTGGCAATATCTCCGTTTTCGGCTACCTCCATAGCTCCAAGAATAGTTAAATCAACATGTTGTCCTCTAATCATTGAAAAACTAAGAGCAGAATCAAAAAAACTGGCTCCAGGTAAAGTAGTTATGGTTTGTTTTCCTGCATTAATAATATCGGCATCCTCTTCTCCTTCAAAAGGAAAGGGTCCCATTCCTAAAACACCATTTTCGCTTTGAAAGTCAACATCAATATCTTCTCTTACAAAATTTGCTACAAGTGTTGGAATACCAATTCCAAGGTTAACATAGTAACCATCTTTTACTTCTTTTGCAATTCGTTTTGCAATTCCGTTTTTATCTAACATAAATTTAATGTGTTAATTTCTTTGTCTAACTGTACGTTGCTCAATTCTTTTCTCATGTTTTTCGCCTTGAAAAATACGTTGCACAAAGATTCCTGGTATATGAACTTGGTTAGGATCTAATGTTCCTACTGGAACTAGTTCTTCTACCTCAGCTACTGTAATTTTTGCTGCGCCACACATATTTGGATTAAAATTTCTAGCAGAACCTTTAAAAATTAAATTTCCTGCTTCATCACCTTTCCATGCTTTTACAAAAGCAAAATCGGCTTTAAAGGCATATTCCAACACATGCATTTTATCATCGAACTCACGAGTTTCTTTTCCTTCGGCGACTTCGGTGCCATAACCTGCTGGAGTATATATTGCAGGGAAACCTGCTTGTGCAGCTCTGCAGCGTTCGGCAAGTGTGCCTTGTGGAATAAGCTCTACATCCAATTCGCCACTTAACATTTGGCGTTCAAACTCATCATTTTCACCTACATAGGAAGAAATCATTTTTTTTATCTGGTGCTTTTGAATTAATAAGCCCAAACCAAAATCGTCAACTCCTGCATTATTAGAAATACATGTAAGTTCTTTTACATTTAGTTTAACCAATTGGTCAATACTGTTTTCAGGTATTCCACACAAACCAAAACCTCCCAACATTAAGGTCATATTATCGGCAACACCTTGTAATGCCTCAGTAACATTATTCACTTTTTTGTTAATCATTTATACAAAATTTAGTGCTTGAAAATTACGAAATAAAAAAGGTATTCTAAAAAGAACCCATAGGATTTTAAAAATCAATTTCTGGGTCATCGTCAAGCGCATTTTTTCTTTCGCTTTTCTCTTCTTGATGTTTTCCACAATCTAATACTATAGACAAATCTTCTGGCTCATCGAAATCGTCTTTTGATACATTTAGTGTTTCATCGTTATAACAGCTTTTCATGTACAATGCCCAAATAGGCAATGCCATTGAAGCGCCTTGACCATAAGTAATTGTTTCAAAGTGAGCCGCTCTATCTTCGGCACCAACCCAAACTCCAGTTACTAAATTTGGTACCATTCCCATAAACCATCCATCACTTTGGTTTTGTGTAGTTCCTGTTTTTCCAGCAATTGGATTATCAAATTGATAAGGATAGCCTGTAATTATTTCTTTATATACTGGCTGGTCTCCTGAAGAAGTATGTCTTAATCTTGTTCCTGAACCTCCTTGAGTAACGCCTTCTAATAAATTAATAGTGACATACGCTACTTCTTTGCTTAATACATCTTTAGTCTCTGGAGCGAATTGATATAATATAGTCCCATTTTTATCTTCAATACTCGTAATCATTACTGGTTTTGTATAAACTCCCTTATTTGCAAAAGTAGAATATGCTGCAACCATTTCGTAAACACTTAAATCTGGTGTTCCTAAAGCTATTGATGGCACTGGAAGAATATCCTGTTCGATACCCAAACTATGTGCTAAATCAATAACTGGCTGTGGTCCAATTTTATCCATTAATCTTGCTGTAACAGTATTTACAGAATTGGCCAAAGCATTTTTTAGAGTTCGTATGTTTCCATATTTTTCGCCTGAATTTTTAGGACACCATTCTTCTGGGTTTCCATATTTATTTTTTTCAATGCAAAAAGGAGAATCCGGAAGCGTATCACAAGGCGATAAGTGTAATTGATCTATAGCAGCTGCGTAAACAAAAGGTTTAAAAGTAGAACCTATTTGACGTTTCCCTTGTTTTACCATGTCGTACTGAAAATGCTTATAACTAACGCCACCAACCCAAGCTTTTACATGTCCTGTTTGGGGTTCCATAGACATCATTCCTGTTCTTAAAAACGATTTGTAATACCGCATAGAATCCATTGGCGTCATTATTGTATCTATTTCACCTCTCCATGAAAACACACTCATTTTGGTTGGTTTATAAAAGGATGCCTTAATTTCTTCATCTGCTTTTTTTAAATCATATTTCATTTTCCGCCAACGTTCAGATTGTTTTATGGAACGTCTCATTAAAGTATCGATTGCTCCATATGTGAGTTCTAAAAAGGGAGCTGTTGGATTTCGTCTTGCTGTATTTTGATAAAAAAATTCTGCTTGAAGTCTTGGCATATGTTGAGCTACAGCATCTTCAGCATATTGTTGCATACGTGAGTCTATTGTAGTATATATTTTTAAACCATCTTTGTAAATACTATATTTTGAGCCATCAGGTTTTCGATTTGCTTTATTATTTACCCAATCTTTCATAAAGCCTTGTAAATAAGCTCTAAAATAGGTAGCCAATCCTTCACGATGAGATTCTGGAGTATATCTTAAATCTAATTCTGTTTTCTGTAAAGAATCTTTAACGGTTTCAGTAATGTAATCGTATTTTCCCATCTGGCTTAAAACAACATTCCTTCTGTTTTTAGTCCCTTCTGGATTTCTATGAGGTCTTGGATTGTACAATGAAGAGTTTTTAAACATCCCAACCAACATAGCCGACTCTTTTAAATTCAACTCTTTTGGTTCTTTGCCAAAGTAAATTCGTGCAGCACTTCTAATACCATCCGCATTGTTTCCAAAATCATAAATATTGAAGTATTGTGCTATGATTTCTTCTTTAGTGTATTGCCGCTCTAACCTAATAGCAATAATCCATTCTTTAATTTTTTGGGCTATTCTTCCTAAAGTGCTTTTAGAGCCTTCTCCATGAAACAATTGTTTTGCTAATTGTTGAGATATTGTACTTGCGCCTCCACCTCTTCCCATTTTTACCATAGCTCTCAATGTTCCTCTAGCATCAACACCTGAATGCTTATGAAATCGCACATCTTCTGTAGCTATAAGTGCATCAACCAAATGCTGTGGTAATTCTTTATAATCGACCGGAGTTCTATTATCGTTAAAATAAAATTTGCCAAGTGTTTCTCCATCTGAAGAAATAATTTCTGTAGCAAGGTTTGTTTTAGGGTTTTCTAAAATAGTATGATCAGGCATTTCACCAAAAGCTCCCCAAGATGCAAGTAAAAAGAGTAATACTATTACTAATAATCCGCCAGAAAAGAGCATCCAAAACCATCGAATATAGTTCGAAAAAATTAATTTTTTCTTCGTTTTCTTTTTTGCTGTCATAATTAATTCTTACCCTGCATTTTCTCTATTCTAAATCCAATATCTGTAATGCCTTCGAGATTTTCTATACCTCTAACACTACCATTTTCTCTCATAGCATGTTGAATATTAACTTTATATTCTCCGCTTTCAGTAAAAACAACAGCTTCTTTATACCATAATTTATTTTCTTTTACATCTGAAAATCCTGTGCCTAAAAATTCTCCATTTGGTTTTGTCATTAAATACTCTAAAGTATCTTTTGTTACTTTTCCGTTCGGAAAATTCATTTCAACTATTAAAAACAAATTACTGTATTTAAAATCGGAAGTGTTTCTAATATTTACAAACAAATTATATTGGTTAGTTGTGTCTGGAGGAGTGATGATAAACTCAATAATGGAATCTTTATGCCAACTATTAGTTATGGTTTTATACTCATCGAAAACTTGACTAGAATCGCAAGATGTAAATCCTAATATAATGACTATAAAAAGAGACCATGAATTATTTCGCATTGTTTTGAGGCTTTCTTTTATTTCTATTCCTGCTTCTATTATTTCTACGTTTCTTTTTGCGTCTTGGACTATCGAATCGTGTTAAACTGTCTTGACCTACAACGTTTTCAAAGTCATTTTTAGTGTCTTCTATTAGCTCTTCGGCATATTCTTCTAGGCTTATAACTTTTTTATTTTTTGAATTTATTTCTATTATCTCATTGGCTTGGTCTGCTGTTAATTTATGCCAATTCATCCATTCGCCTTCGTAAGCATACCACATGTGTCCTTCAAAAATATCTGTTTTTTGACAAACAGCTACACCTTTTTCTGTTTGCAATTTTATATCTGTTTTAGGAAAGTCTTTCAACGCATCAATGTATGTGTCCAGTTCATAATTTAAGCAACATTTAAGTTTTCCACATTGTCCTGCTAATTTTTGAGGATTTAAAGATAATTGTTGGAATCTTGCTGAAGATGTGCTTACCGTACGAAAATCGGTTAACCATGTTGAGCAACACAATTCTCTACCACATGAGCCAATGCCTCCAAGTCTTGCGGCTTCTTGTCGAAACCCAATTTGCTTCATTTCAATTCTTGTTCTAAACTCTTTAGCAAATACTTTAATGAGTTCGCGAAAATCTACGCGCTCTTCTGCAGTATAATAAAATGTGGCTTTACTTGCATCGCCTTGATATTCAATATCTGAAATTTTCATTTGCAATTTAAGATCTATAGCAAATTGTCTTGCTTTTACTTTCATTGCCTCTTCTTTGTCTCTAGCTGTACACCAAATATCGATATCCTTTTGAGTTGCTTTACGATATATCTTTAGTGTCTCCTCACTATCTTCTTCAATCTTTTTGCGTTTCATTTGCACTCTTACAAGTTCTCCTGTAAGAGTTGCCATACCAACATCATGTCCTGATTGTGCTTGTGTAGCGACCACATCTCCAATACTTAATGATAAATTTTCGGTGTTTTTGTAATAGTGTTTTCTTCCGTTTTTAAAACGAACTTCAATAAAATTAAAAGGGGGTTCTCCATTGGGAAGAGACATGTTTGATAGACAATCGAAAACAGTTAGTTTATTGCAACTATCATTACCACAAGTTCCATTATTTTTGCATCCAGTAGGCTGACCATCTTTACCAGTTGAACAACTGTTACAAGCCATAAAATATAGATATATAGATTCTGAAAACATTTCATTTTCAGAAGATGATTAATAAAAAATACGAGATTCACACTTTAGTATGAATTACAATCCAACGTTTTTACTTTGGATTGTAAAGATAGGATTATTCTAAAGATTTAAAACAAAGAATACTAATTCAATAATGTATTATACCCTTATTGGAGTTAAAAATTAAACGTTCTTAACACTAATAATCTTAACAGGGCAAGATTTTGATGCTTTCTCGCTGTGTTCAAAAATAAATTCGTCTTGAGACTTTATAGTGAAGAATCCTTTTTTTTCTACAGAATGTAACAATACCGCTTTCCCGTCTTTTTTTGACATTTGAAACTGATTAGGAGCTAACTCTACACAATAGTTACAGCCAATGCATTTAGCGCGTTGCAAGGTAATAATTACCATTAAGCTTCAGCTTTGTTTTCTACAAGTTTGTATAACTTGTCGGAAGGTCGAATTCTAAAGTCTAACGGAATAGTTACAGAATCCCCTTTAGTTCCTTTGTCTTGCTTTTCGTCATTAACCAACATGTCTTTTACTTGCATTTCTTTTGCTCCTGTTGTTGGTCCTGTAATCAGAATTGTATCTCCAATAGAAATGTCGTAAGCTTCAATTTTAAATTCACCAATTTTTGCTTTAGTAAAAAAATGCATGCCTTTTCCAATATAAACTTTCTTTTGTGTAGCATGAGATCCAGAGCCTTTACTCCATTCTCCCAGTTTTTGACCTAAATAATATCCATTCCAAAATCCACGATTATACACTTTTTCTAACTCCTGCATCCAAACAATCACTTCTTCTTTTTTGTAAGTTCCATTTGCTACACTATCTATAGCTTCGCGATAACATTTAATTACATTTGCTACATACTCTGGAGCTCTTCCGCGTCCTTCAATTTTTAACACTTTTATTCCTGCATCTGCAACCTGATCTAAAAAATGGATGGTACATAAATCTTTTGGAGACATAATATATTCGTTATCCAACTCCATTTCAAATCCTGTTTCCTGATCTATAACTGTATATTTTTTTCTACAATTTTGCTTGCATGCACCACGATTGGCAGATGAATTATGTGAATGTAAACTCATATAGCATTTCCCAGAAACAGCCATACAAAGTGCCCCATGACCAAATATTTCAATTTCTACAAGTTTACCTGAAGGTCCTTTTATGTGTTCTTTTTCTATTTGCTCTGTAATCTTTTTTACTTGTCGTAAGCTTAACTCGCGACTCAACACCATAGTATCTGCAAACATCGCGTAAAATTTAACTGTTTCAATATTCGTTATGTTAATTTGAGTCGAAATATGAATTTCCATTCCAACTTCTCTTGCAGATGCAATAACAGCTTGATCCATTGCAATAACAGCAGTAATATTTGTTTCTTTAGCTTTTTTAATTAATGTTTTAACGACTATAAGATCATGGTCGTAAATAATAGTGTTTAGCGTTAAATATGTACGAACATTTTTTGATTTGCAACGTTTGGATATTTCAGGCAAGTCGTCTAAAGCAAAATTAATAGAAGCTCTAGCTCTCATGTTTAATTGCTCCACTCCAAAATACACCGAATCCGCTCCATTGTCTAAAGCTGCTTGAAGCGATTCGAAATTTCCGGCAGGTGCCATTAACTCAATATGTTGCATGTTTGTTTATTAAATTTTCGCAAAGATAACGCTTTTCAACTATTCCAGACTTTATGATTCCCCATAAAAAAACGCTTTGATGTTATCAAAGCGTTTTTCAGACTAACTCGTTATACAATATTTTAATTTTATTAATAAATTAAGCTTATATATTGAGTTAACCACCATCTGCTTTACAATTGCCATTTACAGAAATGACAGATGTAGAGCCAATTTCGTCCATTAGTAAAGTTTTCTTAAAAAATTTCATAGCAAAAATTTCCCAGTTCTAATAAGTAGATGCAAAAACTTTAAAAAGGTTGCGTCATAAAATTGTATTGTGCTAAAAGATGTATTATTTTAGCATCAATTAGAAATGAAAAACCGAAGAAATGAGCAACGAAAAAGACGCAAAATTAAAAGCACTAAAACTTACATTAGACAAATTGGATAAAGCTTATGGCAAAGGTACAGTCATGAAAATGAGTGATGCTGCATTAGAAAATATTGAGGTCATCTCTTCTGGTTCTCTTGGGCTAGATTTAGCATTAGGAGTTGGTGGCTACCCAAGAGGTCGTGTTGTGGAAATTTATGGTCCAGAATCTTCAGGAAAAACAACTTTAGCACTTCATGCTATTGCCGAAGCTCAAAAAGCTGGTGGAATAGCTGCTTTTATTGACGCTGAACATGCTTTCGATCGCTTTTACGCAAAAAATCTTGGTATAGATATCGACAACTTAATTATTTCTCAACCAGATTATGGTGAACAGGCTTTAGAAATTGCCGATAACCTAGTTCGCTCCGGAGCAATTGATATAATTGTTATCGACTCAGTTGCTGCACTAACTCCAAAAAGTGAGATAGAAGGAGAAATGGGTGATTCAAAAATGGGTTTGCATGCGCGTTTAATGTCTCAAGCTTTGCGTAAACTCACAGCTTCAATTAGCAAAACAAAATGCACGATGATGTTTATTAACCAACTACGAGAAAAAATTGGCGTTATGTTTGGTAATCCTGAAACAACTACTGGAGGAAATGCTTTAAAATTTTATTCCTCTGTACGATTAGACATTCGTCGTTCTACACAAATTAAAGATAGTAATGGAACTGTTTTAGGTAACAAAACTCGTGTTAAGGTTGTAAAAAACAAAGTCGCTCCACCTTTTAGATTGGCTGAGTTTGATATTATGTATGGTCAAGGCATCTCAAAAGTTGGCGAAATATTAGACATTGCTGTAGAAAATGAAATTATAAAGAAAAGCGGATCTTGGTTTAGCTACAAAGGCACTAAGCTAGGGCAAGGAAGAGATGCTGTTAAAACCATTATAAAAGATAATCCTGAATTAATGGAAGAGCTTGAGCAAAAAATAAAAGCAGTTATTATCGAAACTAAATAAAGCGTAAAACTTAAGACTCTAGCATTTTTTATATTTCTCACGCAACCTTTTTATAGGATTAGCATCTATACTATTACATAGTTTGTATCTAAATATTAAATTAAAATGAAAAAAATATTTTTTTTCGGATGTGTTATAGTTGCATTTTGGTCTTGTAGTCTTGATGATTCTTCAAATGAAGATTTTCATTTTGAAATCCTTCCTATAGAAAGTGCTTCTGTACCAACCGAAATGCGTTTTGGCGAAGTTTACACTATCCATTACTCATATTTCAGACCTTCATCATGTCATTTTTTTAATGATTTATACTATGTGGCAGAAAGTAATATTAGAACTATAGCTGTAATAAACATCGTTTTAAATGCAAATGAAAATAACATATGTGAGTCGCTAACTAACACATTAGAAGAAAAATCATTTAATTTTGTCGTAAACAATATTGAAGGTACATATGTTTTTAAATTCTGGCAAGGAGAAGACGAAAACGGACAAGACATTTATTTGGTTTATGAAGTGCCTGTAACACAATAGTTTTAATTAAATTTTAGATACTTGAGTTTAGATCAGCTCATACAAAAATGTAAAAAAAATGATACTGAAGCGCAAAGCAATATTTATAAACTCTTTTCGGGTAAATTATTTGCGATTTGCTTAAAGTATTCAAGAAATCATGTAGAGGCTGAAGACAATCTGCAAGACGCTTTTGTGACCATATTTGAAAAAATGTGGCAATACAAACATAAAGGTTCTTTTGAAGGTTGGCTTAAACGAATTGTTATTAATACAGCTTTACAACGTTACAGGAGTAAAGGTGTTTTTAATATTGTGAATGAAAACAGCATTGAAGATGCTTCAGTAGAAATAGAAGACAATGATGCTGTAGAAATAGATTTTTTGTTATTAAGCATACAAGAATTACCTGATAGGTATCGCCTTGTATTTAACCTTTATGCTTTAGATGGATATTCGCATAAAGAAATAGCAAAAATGCTTGATATTACAACAGGCACAACAAAATCCAATCTTGCCAGAGCAAGAATGATTTTAAAAAATAAAATTGAAAATTATACTGCGAATAAAAATTCGCAATCATTGTAATGATTGATAAAAAACATATAGACAGACTGTTTCAGGAGAAGCTTAAAGATTTTGAAGCTACTCCTAATGATTCTGTTTGGGATAATATCTCTACAGAATTACACAGCTCTAAAAAAAGGAAAAAGCGTATCCCAATATGGTGGCACGTAGCAGGTGTAGCTGCTGGATTATTGTTGCTGTTTACTATTGGGCAATTTATGTTGAATGACAATACTATAATCCCTACTCAAAAAACTATTGTAGATGTCGATTCTAAAAAAGAATCAATAAGTAATGATTTACAAGACGTAATTAATAAAGAAAATACTACTACTAAAGAAAAAAATGCTTCAGAAGACCTTAAAACTGAACCATCTAATAGTTCTGAAGCTATTACTTCTACAGCTCCAACAAAAAATTATAATTCAGTTAATAATCGCGAAAACAGAAATGTAATTGTAGGTAATAAATCTCAAAATGATAATCCTATTATTTCAACTATTAGCAAAAAAGAATTAATTACATCTTCAAGTCAAACAAAAAATGCGATTGCAGAAAATACCACTTCAAACTTGTCTCCAGAGAAAATTAAAAATAATAGTATCGATAAAACAAAAAGTGATGCGGTTTTAAATAAAGATAACAAGATTAAAGAAGTAACAAAAGCGACATTGGCAAATGCAAGTGTTGTAACTAAAGATGCTACACAATTCGAAGACTCAAATGCAATTATTGAAGAAGAAAAAATGTCTTTAACTGAAGAGATTGCTGCAAATGAAGACAAAAATATTGAAGCCACTATCAAAGAAGAATTTGAAAGGTGGGAAATTGCTTCAAATATTGCTCCAGTTTACTTCAACAGTTTGGGTAATGGATCTTCAATACATCCTCAGTTTAACAACAACTCAAAAACTGGAAATATTAATATGAGTTATGGCGTTTCAGGAAGTTATGCAATTAATAAAAAATTGAGTGTGCGTGCAGGAGTAAATAAAGTAAATCTTGGTTATAGCACTAATGATGTGATCGTTTTTATTAATGTTAACAGCCCAAGCAACCCGCAGTTATTAAGAAATGTTCAATTGAACCAAACAAGTCAAAACGTTTCTTTTATAAGTGTTGAAGCATTTAATTTTGCACAAGTCCCAGACATACTCAATGATTTTATAAAATCTTCAATTGATCAAAAATTAGGGTTTATAGAAATTCCTTTAGAATTAGAATATAGTATTTCGAGTAAAAAAGTGGGTATTAATATAATAGGTGGATTTAGTGCTTTATTCCTTAACAATAATGAAGTTTATTCTGTTTTGGATGGTAATAGCACATTATTAGGAAAAGCTACAAATATTAATAACACGAGTTTTAGTGCAAATTTTGGACTAGGATTCGATTTTAAAATATTAGATAAATTTAATCTTAATCTTGAACCAGTATTTAAATATCAATTAAACACTTTCAATAATACTTCTGGTAATTTTAAGCCTTATTTTATTGGAGTATATTCAGGTTTAAGCTTTAAATTTTATTTTTTTTAGTTGGTTAGATTGGTTATTGCAATTCTTTACTCAAAGATAAGATGCAATAATAACAAAAGCTGCTCTGTGCCAAGAGCAGCTTTTTACTTTTATTTATGTTCTTCTTGTAACATATTCAATAAAATATGTCTGGCTGAGTCGTTTAACGTTTTAGTGTCTTCAATAGTTAAATTATATGTATCTAAAAACCTATGTTTAATAACACGCATTATTCCTGGTCCACCACTAAAAATAGTATAAGAAAATCGTTTTTTATTATCTAAAAAAGTTAATGGAACAATGGGTATTTTATGATTAATGGCCAATCTAAATGCACCATCTTTAAACTCATCTAATACTATGTCCTCTTCTGGTACTTTTCCTTCTGGAAAAATACAGATGCTTAATCCCTGGCTAAGTCTTTTTTGCGCTCTTAAAAATACTGCCTGCCTACTTTTAGCGCTACTTCTATCTACTAAAATACAGGTCTTTTTATAAAAGAACCCAAATATTGGAATCTTTGCTAATTCCTTTTTTCCGACAAAAACAAATGGTTTTTTTACAGCAACTAACATTAGCATAATATCTACCATAGACGTATGGTTGGCTATAAACATATAACTTTTTTCTTTTTCAAGAGTTTGCTCTTTTTCTATTTTCCAACGGAAACCCATTCCTATCAATATAAATTTACCCCAAAAACGAGCAATTTTAAAAAACACAGGATACCATTGTTCTCTAGATACTACTACTAATAGAATTGGCAATAATATTATTATCGGAATTAATACTAATATATAAAACCAAATGCGATATAAAATCCAAAAAGGATATTTAAAAAATTTCATTGTTGTCAAAACTAAATAAATAAATTGAGCTATTTTAGTAAAAAAACTACCTTTGCTACTGTTAAATATTAATTAAAAAGATTCCTGCTGAAGTTTATCTTGAGCAGAGTCGAAAGGCAGGAAATATTATGGCAAGAATTTTAACAGGAATACAAAGTACAGGAACACCGCATTTGGGCAACCTTTTGGGAGCTATAATTCCTGCAATACAGATGAGCAATAATCCTGAAAATGAATCTTTCTTATTTATTGCAGATCTGCATTCTCTAACTCAAATTAAAGATGCTAAATTGCTTAAACAAAACACATATTCCACTGCAGCAGCTTGGTTGGCGTTTGGATTAGATATTGAAAAAACTGTGTTTTACAGACAAAGCGATGTGCCACAAGTTACCGAATTGACTTGGTATTTAAGTTGCTTTTTTCCATATCAACGCCTAACATTAGCACACAGTTTTAAAGATAAAGCAGATAGATTGGAAGATGTAAATGCTGGATTATTTACCTATCCTATGCTTATGGCAGCCGATATTTTATTATTTGACGCCGATATTGTTCCTGTTGGCAAAGACCAATTACAACATATCGAAATGACTCGTAATGCTGCCACACGCTTTCATGCTCAAATGGGAGATACGTTTGTAATTCCTGAAGCAGATATACAAAAAAATACTATGTTAGTCTCTGGAACTGATGGCAAAAAAATGAGTAAAAGCAATAATAATAGTATCAATTTGTTTTTTCCAGACAAACAATTACTAAAACAAATTATGTCTATTGAAACCGATAGCACACCTCTTGAAGACCCTAAAGATTGGAAGACATGTAATTGTTTCGCAATTTATAGTTTGGTTGCAAATAAAAGTCAAGTTTCTAAAATGAAAGCCAATTACGAAAATGGCGGTTATGGCTATGGACATGCAAAACAAGCATTGTATGAATTACTAATTGATACATTTTCTACTGAAAGAGAACGTTACAATTACTATATGCAAAACCTTAAAGAAATTGATAAAGAATTGGCTGTTGGAGCAAGTAAAGCAAGACAAGTGGCTAATGTTGTTTTAAATAGAGTAAGAACTAAAGTTGGGTACTAAAATTCTTGCGAAGGCAGGAATTTAAATAACCTCAAACTGTTTTCCAGGCAATGGTCTTATAACGCCTTTTAATTCCATATTTAATAAAAGTGATGCGACTCTAAACGTTGGCATATCACATTTTAAAGCAATCATGTCTAACAATTCTTTGCCGTTGTCTTTTAAAAAATTATAAATCACTTTTTCATCAGCATCAAGCTCTACAAATAGCTTTTTTTGTATTGACTTCTTTTCACTATCAATATCCCAATTTAAAATGTAAGGTATGTCTGCAGCTTTAGATAAAACGTGTGCTCTTTGGTGTTTAATAAGGTTATTACATCCTACACTTTGTGTGTCTGTAACACGTCCTGGAACGGCAAATACTTCTCTATTATACGAATTTGCAATATCTGCTGTAACTAGGCTTCCGCCTTTTTCAGCAGATTCTATAACTATAGTCGCTTCACTTAATCCTGCAATAATTCTGTTTCGTTTTAAAAAGTTATTCCTGTCAAAATCATCTGTACTCCAAAAATCTGTAAAAAAGCCACCATGACGCTCAATATCAGCTACATACTTTTTATGAACTTTGGGATAAATCTGATTTAAACCATGTGCCAAACAACCAATGGTTTGTAAATTACGTTTTAATGCCGCTTTTTGAGCAGTAATATCTGTGCCATAAGCTAAACCAGAAACTATTACAGGATTAAAAGGCGCTAATTCTTCAACCAAAGCATCACATACGGCAATACCATGTGTAGTAATTTTTCGAGTTCCAACAATGCTTATTACGCGCTGTTTTTTAAGATTAATATTGCCAGACTGAAATAATACTATTGGACCATCTACACAATGTTTTAATTTTTCGGGATAATCTTCACCTGTAAAATAATGACAAACAATATTGCTATTACGAATGAATTTTAATTCTTGTTCTGCTTCAATTAAATGATGCTTACTAAACAAATCGCCAATCAAAACACTTCCAATACCATCAATCTTAAGCAAGTTATTCTTCTTCTCTTTTAAAACAGCTTCAGCAGAACCACAATGTTGAATCAATTTTTTAGCTGTTATATCTCCTATTTTGGAAACATTTTGAAGTGCTAAAACATAAATCAATTTATTATCAGTCATTTATTTTATTGGTTTACAGCACACAAGAAACTAAAATTTAGAGTGTTAATAAATACTTCGGTTGATTTTTTTTCAGCACACAAAAAATTTTAACTTTGTTTCTATGCAATTAGAGGCCTACATAAGCGATTTATTATACAGATACGAATGTGTTATTGTTCCCGATTTTGGAGCCTTTTTAACGCAATGTGCTTCTGCCAAAATTAATAAAAGCACCAATACTTTTTATCCTCCAAAAAAAGTACTTTCATTTAATGAACAATTAAAAAACAATGATGGTCTTTTAGTGAATTATATTGCAGATGTTGAAAAAATCCCTTACGAAGAAGCAGTTGAAAAAATAGTTAAGAGAACAAAATCTTTAAAATCTTATTTACTTCAAGGCGAAACCTTAAGCTTTAAAAATATTGGTGACATTGTTTTAAATAAAGATGGTAAATTAACTTTTGAGCCTTCTTATAGTTTAAATTATTTAACTGATGCGTTTGGATTATCGCAATTTGTATCGCCTAATATTGCTCGTGAAGCCCACAAAGAAAAAGTTATCCCTTTAACTATTACTTCTGAAAGCCGAAAAGCAAGACCTTATTTAAAATATGCTGCAGTAGCTTTTATTGCTTTAAGTTTAGGAGGTTTTTTAGCTTCTAATTATTATCTCGGACAAATAGATCAACACAACCAATTGGCTCAAGAAGATGCTAATATGCAGCTTGATAACAAAATTCAGGAAGCTACTTTTATTATCGACAACCCTTTACCAACGGTTACTTTTATTGTTGCCAAACAAAGTGGCAACTATCATATTGTTGCTGGAGCTTTTCGAATTGAAGAAAATTCTACTAAAAAATTAAACCAACTTCAAGATTTAGGATACAATGCCAGAAAGATTGGCAAAAACAGATACGGTTTACACCAAGTTGTTTATTCAAGTCACGAAACTAGGACTGAAGCTCAGCGATTTCTTTACAAAATACGTCGAGAACATAATAAAGACGCTTGGTTACTCGTTCAAAAACTAAATTAAACTTTTTTCTTCTTAAGTTTTTAAAAGCACCTTACCTTTGCTTTTTATTTTAATATTATAATGATGGAAGCAAAAACACCTAATGATTCTAAAACCATTATGACCGATCTGGTTTTACCTAGTGAAACCAACCCTTTAAATAATTTGTTTGGTGGCGAATTGCTTGCCAGAATGGATCGTGCTGCAAGTATTGCTGCAAGACGACACTCGCGTAGAATAGTGGTTACAGCTTCTATAAATCATGTCGCTTTTAATCGCGCTGTTCCTTTAGGAAGTGTTGTAACTGTTGAAGCTAAAGTTTCTCGCGCTTTTAATTCTTCAATGGAAGTCTATATCGATGTGTTAATAGACGATCTCGAATCTGGACAAAAAACAAAAGTTAATGAAGCCATTTACACTTTTGTTGCTATGGATGAAACTGGAAATCCTGTTAAAGTTCCTATTTTAAAACCAGAAACTAAAGAAGAGCATATTCGATTTGATGGTGCTTTAAGGCGTAAACAACTCAGTTTAGTCCTTGCTGGAAAAATGAACCCAAATGACGCAACCGAATTGAAAGCATTGTTTGAAGATTAGCATTATAAATTTTGTAAGCTCTTAAAAATAACCTGTGCTTTATATAGAGTTCCATAGTTGTTTTTAAAATCAAGACCTCACAGGTTTATAAAACC
>Ga0164320_10000004_pt1 | contig 67999 bp, 67 predicted proteins | sample GuaBasSediGuay11_FD_113736 | JGI IMG/M metagenome (GOLD analysis project Ga0164320, IMG submission 113736) | Subseafloor sediment microbial communities from Guaymas Basin, Gulf of California, Mexico - Guay11, Core 4567-28, 0-3 cm | ecosystem: Environmental > Aquatic > Marine > Hydrothermal...
GCACCGTCCGGCATATGAAGGTCTCGCCAGGCACCTGCAGCGATTTGGCCGGACCCGGCTCGTACGGCCCGTCTATGTCGCGCTTGCGCAAAACGGCGAAGATGCCGCGTTGGCCAAGCAACTGTTTGACGAAGCCCGCGGCGGCTATCACCCGCTAACCAACGCAAGCATCGAGCGCGCCTTCAGGAGAATGTCCGAGACAGGGGAGTAATGGCGAAAACGTCGCGCCTCAACTATTCTTAGAGCACTCGCACAACGAACAGTGCTCCGCAATGGAAAACAAGCTCATCGTAACGTTTGAGGGTGATCACGTACTCGTGATTGCTGACGGTGATAAAGACTATCGCTACATGGAAACGCTCTGGAGCGAAGTTGCGGCGACCTGCGAGCAACACGAATGTTACAACGTCCTTGGGATCGCCAATACCACGACACCGGTCGAGGCTGTAGAAGGGTATGATCTGCCGACGATTTTCAGAGAACTCCGCATCGGACAGCACTATCGCATCGCGTGGGTGGAGAAAGAACAGGACGCTAGGGACATGGTCGAATTCATGGTAACCGTGCTGGCCAATCGTGGATTGCCCGGGCGAATGTTCGACACAGAGGCCGACGCACGGAAGTGGTTGCTGGATTCAGACTGAAAGGGAATGACATGTGGATTTTTGGAAAAGTGGAACGTGCGATTGCGATTGCGCTGCTGGCACTCATGGGTATCGTCGTCATTTCTGGCGTACTCGAAGTTGCTTACGTCGTTTTCACCGACCTGATGCAACCACCCGGTTTCTTCCTGGGTGTGGAAGATCTGTTTGATATTTTTGGTTTATTCCTGATGGTGCTCATCGGGCTTGAGCTCATGACAAGCATCGAAATGTACCTGGATGACAACACGATCCACGCCGAGCTGATGTTTCTCGTCGCGCTAACCGCCGTTGCGCGAAAAGTCGTCATTCTTGACGCGCAGTCCATCGACGCGATGACCGTGTTCGCTATCGCAGCGCTCGTCATTGCGTTATCTGGCGGCTATTACTTCATCAAGAAGACGAATGCACCTCGCCCAGACTCGTGAACGATACGCGTTACTCCGGCCGTTGCTTCTGCGGCGACGTCAAATTCACCGTGGCGGGACCGGAAAAGTACGCCTGCTTCTGCCATTGCGAGAGCTGCCGGCGCGCCGCAGGCGGCAGCAGCGTGCCCTGGGCGACATTTGCCAGGGAAGACTTCATCGTGACTGGCGGCGAGATGGCGGCTCACCACTCAACACCAGGAGTGACTCGGGGCCTCTGCACGATATGCGGTACGTCGCTCACCTACGAAAACGAAAATCGTCCCGGCCAGATTGACGTCACCCTGACAAGTTTCGAGGACCCCTCAATGTTCACTCCCAGGTCGCATATCTGGGTCGAAGACAAGTTGCCCTGGGTGGTGATTCACGACGGCTTGCCGCAGCACGACAAGAACGCAGGATAAGCGGCATTGTACGCGCCGCGGGCTTATTAGCGCTTCATTGCCTCGAAGAACTGGGAATTGGTCTTCGTGTCCTGCATTTTGTTAAGTAAGAACTCAACAGCGGCAAGCTCGTCCATCGGGTGCAGGACTTTGCGCAGGACCCACATCTTCTGCAGTTCTTCAGGAACGGTCAGCAGTTCTTCCTTGCGCGTACCGGAGCGATTGATGTTGATCGCCGGGAACACACGCTTCTCGGCAATACGGCGATCCAGGTGGATTTCCATGTTGCCCGTGCCTTTGAACTCTTCGTAGATGACTTCGTCCATCTTCGATCCCGTGTCGACCAGTGCCGTCGCGAGAATCGTCAGGCTTCCACCCTCTTCAATATTACGTGCAGCGCCAAAGAACCGTTTTGGCCTGTGCAAAGCATTCGCATCCACACCGCCGGTCAGTACTTTGCCTGATGACGGTACAACCGTGTTGTAGGCACGCGCGAGACGCGTAATCGAATCGAGCAAGATGACGACGTCGCGTTTGTGCTCGACGAGACGCTTGGCCTTTTCGATAACCATTTCGGCGACCTGAACGTGGCGACTGGCGGGCTCGTCGAACGTGGATGACACGACTTCACCGCGAACCGTGCGCTCCATCTCGGTAACCTCTTCCGGGCGCTCGTCAATGAGCAGCACGATGAGATCTACATCGGGAGAGTTAGCGCAGATCGCAGATGCCATGTTCTGCAACAACATCGTCTTACCGGCCTTCGGCGGCGAGACGATCAATCCACGCTGGCCTTTGCCGATCGGCGCGACCATATCGATGATTCGTGCCGTCAGGTCCTCGGTACTGCCGTTGCCCTGCTCGAGCGGCAAGCGCTCGGTCGGGAACAGCGGTGTCAGGTTCTCAAAAAGCACCTTAGTGCGTGCGTTCTCGGGCGAGTCATGGTTGATTTGCCCTACTTTGAGCAACGCGAAATAGCGCTCACCGTCTTTTGGCGGCCTAATTAGACCCGATACCGTGTCACCGGTACGCAGCGCGAAGCGCCGAATCTGGCTTGGGCTGACGTAAATATCGTCCGGGCCCGCCAGGTAGGAGCCGTCTGAAGAGCGCAGAAAGCCGAAGCCGTCCTGCAGAATTTCGAGTACGCCATCTCCGTAGATGTCCTCGCCCTGTTTGGCATGCGCCTTGAGGATCGAGAAGATCATCTCTTGTTTGCGCTGACGCGCGAGACCTTCGAGTCCGAGCTTTTCACCGAGTGTCACAAGATCGGCCGCCGGCCGGTTCTTGAGCTCACTCAGGTTCATGCTGTTTTTGCTCGCTTCGAGCTGCTCGGGCGGAATTACCTCGACGTTGCCGTCATCCTCCGGATACTCAGAATGCTGAGGCCGGCGGCGCCGACGGCGATTCGGGTTGCCCTTGCTTTTGTTGCCTGACTTATTAGGTCGGCTGGTTGATTGATTACCCAAGTACCCTCTCACAGATTGGAGTCCAGGAACTCAGTCAGTTGCGATTTGGAAAACGCACCGACCTTCTGTGCCTGGACTGCGCCATCTTTAAATAGCATTAGTGTGGGAATGCTGCGGATGCCGAACTTGGCCGCTATGTTCGGGCTTTCGTCGACATTCAGTTTTACGACCGACATCTTGTCGGCATACTCTGTCGCAGCTTCGTCAAGAAACGGAGCGATCATTTTGCAGGGACCACACCATTCAGCCCAGAAATCGACCAGGGCAGGTTTTTCAGAATTAATGACGTCAGTATCAAAATTGCTGTCATTGGTGTGCACGAGATTGTCGCTCACCGGCTACTTCCTCCACATGAAAACGGAAATTGAACTCTATAAAATGGATGACGCTGCCTTCTCTATCAGGCACTATGTCGCAGCTTTGTTGCCGACGTGTCAGGCTTCTTTGACGAATCGATGAATGCGAAACTGGCAGGTGCGACGATTGTCGCGTCGAATTAAGGCTAATTTGAACGCGTCACGAGCCATTTTGCAAGCATTTAATGCACTTTTTAAGGCCCCCCGATCATGTCAGATAACCATCTGAGCGACTTCAGATTCGAATCACTTGCGCTTCACGACAGCGTGCGCGAAGGCATCCGTGATGCAGGCTTCGAGTTTTGTACCCCCATTCAGGCCAGTACCTTGCCGATCGCCCTGGAACCCCGCGACGTTGCGGGCCAGGCACAGACGGGCACGGGTAAGACAGCGGCATTCCTGGTCGCGACATTCCAGAAGCTGCTGGCCTCGACGCCAGACCCGGAGCGGAAAAAACAGCCGCGCGCTTTCATGCTCGCGCCAACCCGGGAGCTTGCGATGCAAATCGCCAAGGACGCCGAGTTGCTCGGCAAGCACACAGGCTTCAAGATCGGACTGGCGTACGGTGGTACGGATTACGAAAAGCAACGACGCACAATTCAGGATGGCATCGATATCCTCATTGGCACGCCGGGCCGCATCATCGACTACTTCAAGCAGGGTGTTTTCAAGCTGAACGAAGTCGAAGTCGCCGTGCTTGACGAAGCGGATCGCATGTTCGACCTCGGATTCATCAAGGATATTCGCTACCTGCTTCGTCGGCTTCCCGACCCTGACAAGCGGCTCAACATGTTGTTCTCGGCAACCCTGTCGCAGCGCGTCATGGAACTCGCTTTCGAGCACATGAACGAACCCGAGCTCGTTCGTATCGAACCGGATAAGGTCACTGTGGACCGCGTACGCCAGGCCATATTCTTCCCCTCGAATGAAGACAAGTTGCCGTTGCTGGTCGGCCTCATTCGCGAAATGGGCGCCGGCCGCATCATGGTTTTCGTCAACATGAAACGTGAGGCCGAACGCGTCGAAGCTACACTCGAGGCCAACGGTGTGCACGCGAAAGCTATTTCGGGCGATGTACCGCAGAAAAAGCGGCAGCGCCTGCTGCTGGACTTCCAGAGCGGTGACTTGCAGGTTTTGATCGGCACCGACGTTGCCTCTCGCGGCCTGCACATTCCGGATGTTCAATGCGTCATCAACTTTGACCTGCCGCAGGACTCAGAAGATTACGTACATCGCATAGGACGCACGGCACGAGCCGGTGCGGCAGGTGATGCGATCAGCTTCGGATGTGAGACGTATGCGGTGTCCTTGCCAGACATCGAAGACTTCATCGGCCACAAAATTCCGGTCGCGAAGTACGACCCGGCGCTAATGCCCGAACTGATTAAACCGAAGCGCAAGCCGCGGCAACAATCGGGACCGCAGCGTAATCGGTCCGGTGACAATCGCGGATCTCGCCGGCGGCCGCCAAGAAGATCATAACAGCTCGCGGACGCCTTCAACCCCAACGAATTCGCCATTCTCACGAACCGGCTCAGTCGTGTCCGGGAGGGTTACGACCACCGGCATGCGAATACCGTACTGAGCGGCGCTTCGCAGTACCGGCACCGTGTCATCCACGAACACCGTCGTTTCGGGGTCGAACCCCTCCGCCTCCTGCAGCAAGCGCCAGAATTCCTGGTCTTCCTTTGCATGCCCGTAGGTATGCGAACTGTGAATGTTGTCGAAATACCCGCCAAACCCCAGTGTGTCTTCTTTGAGCTTTAACGTATCCGGGTGCGAGTTCGTAACAAGAAGAACCTTGATATCCGTTTCACATGCTGTCTCAAGAAAGGTCTCTGCACCGGGCAGGTATTCGATGCGGTCGTGCACTTCGTGATGTAGCGCCAGCACGTCGAAGCCCAGGCGCTCGCTCCAGTGATCGAGGCAGTACCACTCGAGATCGCCCTGGATCGACAGGTACTTGGCATACAGACGGTCGCGCGCCACCTTGTATTCCAACCCGTTGTGGCTCGCATAGCGGTCCACCACGAGCTCTTTCCAAACATAGGTATCGAACGCCAGGTCAAGAATGGTCCCGTCCATATCGAGCATCAGCGTTTCGCAGTGCTTCATTGCTATTTTCGGATCAAATGTCACTGTTCTATACTGCGCGCCCCTGTTCGCGTCCGGATATTTGTATGAACCTGAATGAACTTATTGACCCGATCGTCGATCTCGCCGTCGATGCGGGCAAAGCAGTCCTCGAAGTCTACGCCACCGATTTTGACGTTCAAGAGAAAGGTGATGAATCTCCGTTGACGCAGGCGGATCTCGCGTCGCATCACTGCATCGTCAGGGGCCTCGGCGCGCTAACGCCCGGCATTCCGGTCATTTCCGAGGAAGAAGGCTTGCCGAGCTTCGCGGAACGTGGCCAGTGGCAACGCTACTGGTTGATCGACCCGCTCGATGGCACCAAGGAATTTGTTAACCGCAATGGCGAATTCACAGTCAACATCGCGCTGATCGACTCAAACCGACCCATATTCGGTGTGGTGCACGTGCCGACACAGGACAAGACCTACATCGGCTGTGAAGGACACGGCTCCGAACTCCGCGAGGGCGGTACCGCAACATCGATCAGCGTAGCCGCGACGAGCAGCGATCCTGTGCGCATTGTCGGAAGCCGCTCGCACCGCGGCTCCAGCCTCGACGCATTTCTCGAGAAGGTGGGCAAATCCGACATGCTACCCATGGGCAGCTCGCTTAAGTTCTGCGTTGTCGCCGAAGGTCGGGCGGACATTTATCCACGTCTTGGTCCGACCTCCGAATGGGATACGGCGGCCGCCCAGGCAGTCGTCGAGCAAGCCGGCGGCAAGGTTCTCGAGCTCGACGGTAAGCCATTGTCCTATAACGCAAAAGAGGACATCCTGAACCCGTGGTTTGTCGTCATCGGAGCCACAGACCGAGACTGGCTGGCGCTGCTTGCAAGCGACGAGTAGCATGGGCGGAAATGACCGACAAAGTCGATACTGAATCCTTCAAGAATCTCGAGAGGCTTCGCGAACTGCGCGTGAGCCACCGCGATCTTGACTACCTGATAGATCGGCTGCAACACGACCCGATGGTCGATCAGTTGCGCATTCGTCGCCTCAAGAAACGCAAATTGCTGATCAAAGACATGATCACATCACTCGAAAGCGAGCTAATTCCCGACCTCGACGCCTAGGGCTTCGGCCCAAGGTGAATATCGCCGCGCTCCCGGGCGAGTTCGATCTGTCTTTGACGTTCGCGCAGGCCAGCCGTCCGCTCCTCGTCGAGGTCGTCGATGCACTTGGGGCAGGACACGCCTTCCTGGTAGTCCGGTGACGCCATTTCCTCGGTGCTTAGTGGTCGCCGACAGGCATGACACTGAACATAGCCACCCTCGGCGAGATCACGGTCCACCGCGACGCGCGTATCAAACACAAAGCATTCGCCGCCCCACCGGTTTTCTTGTGCCGGCATCTCCTCGAGGTATTTGAGAATACCTCCCTGCAGGTGATAGACCTCATCAAATCCGAGTTCGAGCATCAGCGCAGTCGCCTTCTCGCAGCGAATTCCGCCGGTGCAGAACATGGCAAGTGGCCGATCTTTCGAGGTCTCGGCGAGCTTCTGTGCGAACTCGGGAAATTCCCGGAAGCTGTCCGTCTCAGGGTCAATCGCGTGCGGGAATGTGCCGACTTCGAATTCGTAGCTGTTGCGCGTGTCGATAACGACCACATCCGGGTTTGAAATGAGTTCGTTCCATCTTTCTCCGGAGACGTAGGTGCCTGTCTGCTTATGCGGCAGTATGTCGGGACGGCCGAGCGTGACAATTTCCTTTTTCAGCTTAACGCGCATGCGCCGAAACGGCGGCTCGGATACAGCGTTCCAGCGTGCTTCGACAGGACTATCGAGCTCCAGGGTCTCTTCAATCCACGCGAATACGTGGCGAATCGCACTTTCTTCCCCGGTTATGGAGCCGTTGAAACCTTCGTTCGCGACAAGAATTGTGCCGAGCAGGCCCTGCTCATCACAGACGCCCTGCAGCGCGTTCCTGAAGTCTTCCGGATCCAACAGATCCAGGAAACGGTAAAACGATGCAACTTTCATTCTTCGACCCGATCCTCAGGCACGGTTAACGACAGGATGCTGTGGCGAATTTCTTCGCCGAGCACGAGGCGCGCATCCGCACCAATGCCGACGACATCGTCGTCGTATTCGAGGAATCCATCACCGTTTCGCCGTAGCACGTCCTGATCCTGTAGTTTCCTGATGAAATTGTGAAACAGCGCTTTATTAAAGAAATCGGGCGAATGCAATCCGTAGATCATCGAAAGGCGTTCAGCGCTGAGTTGACACATACGCTCGAGTCGCACGCGCGACAGGACGCCCGAGCCGTGCTGCACGAGAATGGCTATGACCAGGTAGAATCGCTGCAACATCGGCACCATCGCCTGGCCCAGCATCATGAGCTGGTAGGCCTCAGCAGAGCCCGCAGGCGGCCGCTCGAGTGCTGACTTGCGCTTGCGGCGAATCAGGAGTCCCTGCTCGACGAGCGCATCGACTGCCTGGGTTGTCACCTGGTCGATCTCATCGTCACCCCATTGCAGGCACAACTCCTTGCGCATGAACGGGTAGATCAGGTTCAGAAGCCGTTGAATTTCAGCAAGCGGCAGCTCCCGCCCCTGGATAAAGCAACAGGCGACAGACGCCGGCACCGCCAGCAGGTGCAGTATGTTATTGCGGAAATAGGTCAGCAACACGGCTGTACTTTCGGTCATGTGAATCACATCACCCATCGGATGCGATGTCCGGCTTATGGCATTGAGTTTCTCACCGTGCGCAATAATTTCATCGGGGTCCTTATCGGGCATGGTTACCGAATCGGAGTAATGGAAACGCTTCAATAAATCGAGGCTCAATTGAAGCTGCGAGCGCAGCTCCTGAGCACCGATCTTCTGCTTTGGGGTCGCGAGCAAGACGTAGGCCAGCAGGCTGATTGGAGTGACCGCCGCCGCGGCATTAATACCGCTCATAATGCTTTGACCGAGATTATCGACAACCTCGTTCAGCCAGGCTGGCCGTTCGCCGTTGCCGATCGGCATGTCGCGCCAGTCCGACTGCATGTCGTCGAGCATGTTGTCCAAATCGATGGGCTCGCCAATGTTGACGTACACGTGACCGAAGTTTTCACGCAGACCCTTGATTGATCGAATCAGACCAAACAGCGACTCTTTTTGCTTCGCGCCACCGCCGAGTTCATTGATAAAGGAATCCCCCTCAATGAGTTTTTCGTAACCGAAGTAAATCGGTACGAATACGACCGGGCGTTTGGGATCCTGGATGTAGGAATTCACAGTCATCGCCAGCATGCCGCCCTTTGGCGACAGCAGTCGTCCTGTGCGGCTACGCCCGCCTTCAACGAAATACTCGATCGAATAACCACGCAGCAAGATCTGGTACAGGTAGGCATCGAAAACAGCGGCATACAGGCGATTCCCTTTAAAGCTGCGGCGCAGGAAAAACGCACCGCCACGCCGCAAAATCGGACCGACGACCGGCAAATTGAGATTGATACCCGCTGCGATATGCGGCAGCTGCAGTCCCTTCTCATAGCAGATGTAGCTCAACAGCAAGTAGTCGAAATGGCTCCGGTGGCATGGTACGTAGACAACGACTTTTTCCTTGGCCAGGTCCCGTAAACGTTCCGTATGACCAAGCTCGATACCGTCATAAATCCGGTTCCACAACCAGCGCAGTATGCGTACCACGAAGCGGATGGTCGGGAATGAAATATCGGCAGCGATCTCCTGCACATATTTGTGAACCTTGTGCTCTGCCTGTTCCAGTTTCTTCGCGTCATCGCCAGCTTCCGCCGCAATCGCACGCTTCACATTGGGCGCGAGCAGCACCTGCCTCGCAAGTGTGCGGCGATGCGACAGGTCGGGCCCCACGGTCGCGGTACGTCGCTTGCGAAAATGCACGCGTAGAATTCGCGACACTTTACGGAATGCAATATTGGGCTCGACGCCGTCGTGCACAATGGAACTCAACGCCAGCGCGTGGCTGAACCGCATCAGGGTATTGCGACCATGCAAAAGTGTCGCAAAGAATTTTCGCGTTCGCCCCGCAACATCCCAGTTCTCGGCAAACAGCAACTTAAACAGTGAGCGTTCCTTGTCCGGCGAGCGACCCCAGTAGATTGCGACGGGGATTAACAGCAAGTCTTCGCTGTTGTTCTTCCCTGCATCCACAAGGCTGCGCAGGCGACGCGAGCCCGATGCCGACGGTCGCCGGAAAAAGATGCCGCTGAGCGGCCGAAGTACGACGAAACGTCTCGAGAACCGCTGGCCGCCGAAATAGAACGTTTCGCTCGGTGACGGCAGGCCATTCTTCGCGCAGGCGCGCTCCAGCGCAAGCACGTCGGCGAGCCCACCGGTCTCCAGCACGTAACATATTGCCGCAACGCCGTCGGTGATCAGTTCGGCCGGTGCTTCCGGCTGCACGGTCGGGCGCGCCCATATGGCGAACAGTTTGCCGGCCAGCCAGTAAAGTGGCCGGAAAATAAGAAACGCAAAGTCTAAAAGGTGACGCACTGGCGAACAGCGCTCCTACCGGGCCGTCTAGTCGTTCATGGCCTCTTCGATTTCTTTCTCGATGTCCTCGGCGTGTTTCTCTATGACCTCGCCGACATCCTCTGCCTTGTCGAGCGCGTCGTGATAAGCATCACCGAGCTTCTCAGCCCCATCTTCGACCGCATCGCCAACAGCATCGGCAACATCTCCCATCTCCTCGGCGACGTCTTCCATCTCGTCAGCAATGCGATCCATGTGGGAATCATCGGACGAACCACCGCAACCTGCGAATGCGAGGGCAATTGATACGAGCAGAATTCTCATGGCATTCCTCTCATTTTTGATCGGCCCGAAAGGGCCTCCTACGCTTAACCAATTTTTTCAATAAATCGACTTAAATAATAGTTGATCTCGTCGATATTTTCGGTAAGTCGATGATCACCGTCGAGCACGTGCAGCTCAGCGTGGCACTGGCCCGCAAAACGTATGCTGTTCTCGACAGGTACAACGTCGTCTCGCCAACCATGCACGATCGCTATCGGCAGGTTCGGTGGCACCGGCGTCAATTCCTCGTAGTCGGGCATATAGTAAGCAGGCGCCAGTACAAATAATCCCGCCGCGTCCAGCTCTGCGGCCGCGGCTGTGGCCACGTGTCCGCCCATACTCGAGCCAACGAGAAGTAGCGGCCCGCTGATATCGTGACATTCGTCGATCAGCTTGTGCACGCGTTCGGTCGGGTCGGCAATTCCCTGGTAGTCGACGCTGCCTACCGCGCAACCCATGTCTTCAGCCTGCTCAGCCATCGCGCGGATTTTTGTACCCCAGGGCCCGCTTTCCTGCCCGTGCGAGAAAATCACGGTTGTCATATCAGTATTCCCTCACCTGTATCGCAAAGTTCCTCGATGTGGCGGGCCAGCAACCAGTCTCTGTCCTGCCCCCAGACAACATAGTCACCCAGCCGGGTCGTCGGCACACCCCACGAGCCGGAATCAAACATCGACTCACGATTTTCCTCGACTTTTTGCCGCCATGACTCGTCTTTCATGGCGGCCAATACATCAGGCCAGAACAGACCGCAGCGGCCGGTCACCTTGCGCATGCCCTTGTCTGTCGCTACGTCGATAGCTCGTGACCAGATCGCTTCACCGGCGTGCAACAGGAAATCTCGTTCCCGCCTTTCACCCTGCGCGTAAAAGAAAACGGCCAGGCAACGTTCAACCCCGATACCGACCGGGTCAGCGAAATGACCGTAAGGAATGTCCAGGCGGCGTGCCTCCCGACTCGTGTCTTTGGCGATGTAGGCAAGTTTCCGCTGTGGAACCTGCATGCCGCGCATGACCATCGGAAGCACCGGTCGCACAACGAGCTGCAGTTTAAAAGCATCAGCGATCGCAAAGACTCGCTGCAGGCAGAGATAGGAATACGGGCTGCGGAATGAATAGAAGAGCTCCAGGGGCGGCAGGTCCTGTGCAGCGCCAGGTGGCGCAACAGGCAACGTCGTCTGCATGACCTGTCGAATCGAGGCGAGCCTGGCAATGGACGCTGATTCGTGGCGCGCGCCAAGCGCTTCCAGCCGCTCAAGCAGGTAGTGCAGGCGATCGACGCCCCAGTACCATTCGCCGGCGTAGTGCAGCGTAGCCGAGTTGTAGTGACCGAACTCCTGCAGGCGCTTCTGGTTCGCTGCGAGCATTGCATCGCCTTCGCCGGTTATTCCGGCGCCGGCCAGCCGCCTGGCAACACCCTCTGAGTCACCACGCCAATAGGATGTAATCGCCGCGAGCAATTCACTCCCGAAATCTGGCGTGCCGCTGCTTGCCGCCAGGCTGTCGATCAGTGCGCGCCGGTGCTCGACGGCGGGAGCGGCCCCTTTGTCGAGAAACGGCACGCCCAGTTCGGCGGCGAGCCGGGCACAATCCAGGTCAGCGTAAACAGCCAGCATCTCAGGCTCCGGACGGTGGGCCGTGTCAGTGCATGACTGGGTCAGGTAGTAGCGCAGTTCAATGTCATAGGCGGCCACCAGGTCGGGCAGGTAATGGGCCAGCAGATATGAGTAAGGATCGTCGAGTTCGAGATAGACGGATACAACATGTGCACGTCGACCAAGCTTGCGGCCGGATTCGGCCAGTGAGCGCTTCAAAGTTTGCGTCTTCTCGCTGACCAGCAGGTTAACCAGCTTCGAGCGCAGCTTGTTACGAATGCTCATTCGTCGTCCCAGGCCGACGTCGGCTTCCACAACAACTCGTCGAGGTCTGGCTGCCAGCGATACTTGTTCATGTCGACCTTGCCTGCCATGACGGCAACGTCTTCCATCATAAGTCGTTTGCCCTGCTCTTTATATGAGGAGCTGCCCTTTTCAAAAGCGATCTTGCCGGATGACTGCAGGACACGGTGCCAGGGTACGTCGTGACCTTCAGGTAAGTGTCGCAATGCATAGCCGACCTGGCGTGCGCCACGCGGAACGCCAGCAATTTCGGCTATCTGGCCGTAATTCGCGACACTGCCTTTCGGAATTTCGCAGATCGTTTCCCAAATACGGTGCATGCGGGCGATTCGATCCATATCAGGTGAGCCCGAGGCGGGCCTGGATCTCGCGCCTGGCGTCGGCAAGCACGGTATCTCGATCGAGACTGTTGAGAATCTTTTTGACGACGTGTTTTGGTCCGCCCTCGCCCCAGGATTTGCCCTGTCCGAGATATTTGGACGCGACCTGCCCGACGACGTAGGTACTGTAGTACGCGATCGCACCCTGCGCTCCCGCGGTAACGATCGTGGACAACCCTGCCGTCCCCACCTTGAGCGCACTGGAAACGAAATGCAGCGCCCAGACCGTACCCATCAGTGCGGCCGACTCCGCGACAATCACCTTAACGAGTGAGCCTGCTTCTTTCTGGCTCAGCGGCAGGTCGTAGACGCGCGACAGGTGCACGACCATGCCGACATCAATGAAGGCTGCGGCAAACAGGTCGGCGACGGGCACCGGGTTGAAGGCGACGGCAATGCCTTTGCCTACGCAGTAGGTACGTACGAGCTTCTCGCCGATTTCGCGTCGTGCGGCGAGTATGCGCCGCCCCACCTGGTCGCTGAGGTCCGCGGCGAACAGGCTGGCATTCAGCGCAGCGAGCGTCTTGCCCTCAGCATCAAGTATGTCCCACAGCCGCAACCGCAGTTTTCCAACGTCGGACTCTCTTTGTCGCTCACACTCAGTTTCGTTTCCGCTTAGGTCAACCTCGACAACAATTTGCGGCCGCGGCTGCGCAGCGACAGCAAGGATGTGAGCAGGCTCAACCAGGCCATCGGTTTTGTCGCGTATCGATTGCAACAGCGCCGCTATCTCATCACTGGTGAACAAGTCGCTTTTATTGAGTGCCAGAAGCACCGGGCGGCCCTGTGCCAGGAGAGTGCGCAATGCGTGGAGCTCGGTATCGGTGATATCGCTATCGAGCACGAAGATGACCAGGTCCGAGCGGCCGGCGACCTCGCGTGCCATTGCCTCACGATCTTCGCCACCGGCTTCGTCCAGGCCAGGCGTGTCAATCAGAAACACCCCGCCTGCCTCGACCTCGCTCCATGGCTGCATCGATGAGTGCCGCGTCTCTCCGTGCAGGGGACTCACCGAGAAGGCCTCCTCTCCGATTAACGCGTTTAACAAAGACGACTTGCCCGTGCTGACACGACCAAAAACGGCGAGGTGCAGATGCCCGTGTTCGAGCTTATCGAGCATGCCCTCAACGGCTTCATAGTCGTATGCCAGAGATTCACGCACGCCATCGGGAAGGCGTGCGTCGTTGATTAACTCGCGCAGGCTTTCGCGCGCGAGTTCGAGATGATCCGAACCGTCGTTCGTTCCGGCTTCAGCTGTCGCCCGGTTTTTCTTCCAGGGCCATTTTGGCAACGCGGCGAACGCCCGCTTCAATATGTTCACTGACGCCTTCCTCGAATTCTTTCGCGGCTACCTCAGGCACGAACTCCCCGTGCTTTGACAACGTCATAACCAGGCTACGGCCCAGCGCATCGAAAATCAGTCCGTAGGCCACAGCGTGAACCAGGCCGCCTGCCACCGTGCCTATGCCCGGAAATGCCTTCAGGCCATTGCCAGCCACGGCCAGCGACAACGGCAGCGCACGCCCTACACGACTCTGGCTGAGGTTCAGAAATTCTTCGATATCGAGATCACGCGGCGTTGCGTCGTACAGCTTACAGAGTTCCTGGGTCATTGCGGTGCCTATATAGCCCTGTATAAGCACATCGGTACCTGGGCTTACAGCTGCAAGTGCTCCAACAACCGCTTTGCGCGTGCCATTGCGAATGATCTGCTCTGAACGCTGTACACGATACTGCGCTTCGGCCTCGGCCAGCTTTTCCGCCGCGAGCCTGAATACGGCGCGGTCGCGTCGCTCATCGATCTCCGTGGGATCCTCAAGCAGGCGATTGATCGCGACAACGAGAACGCCAATGTCTGCAGGTCGCTGGCGCTTCACCGTCGACTCAGTGCCGTCACTTATCCGTTCGACAACGTCGGCCGCTCCGCCCGCTGTAACGGCGACGACACGGTCCCTTTCGATTTCGCCACCGGCACGATCAAGATGTTCGAGCAAGCGTTGCATTAGCGCAGCTTGCTCCTCGACATCGAAACGATCGGATTTATTCATGACCATGACGAGTGGTTTGCCGAGAGACAACAGCTGTTCGACGGCACCGGCTTCGGGGCGGGTCAGGTCGCCATCACAAACAAACAACACAACATGCGAGCGTTGTGCTTCCTGCATCGCCACGTCGCCCAGACCTTCTTCATGGCCACCGATCCCAGGCACGTCGGTCAGCAGGATTTCATTGCCGGCGTCATTGCGCCACCGATAGTGCTGCACATCCGTTGTCGACCCGCCGAGCACATCGACAGAGACCTCGGCCGTCGGAACGAGCGCCCTGATCAGTGAACTTTTGCCGGTGCTGATCTCACCAAAGAAGCACAAATGGATCGCCCCGCTCGCCTGGCGCACTGCGAGCTCCTGCAGTTCCGACTGTGCCGCGCCAACATCGACACCGGATGCCTCGGCCTCTTCAAGCCGGGCACGAATGTCGGACTGCGTGAGTTTGCGGGCCGCCTTCGTCCTTACATCGGGGATATTTCGGCGCACGACCAGTCGCCAGATAAGCCAAAGCGCGGCGACAACAAGCACGACCATGACGGCCAGGTACCCATACAGCAGAACCTTCGGGCCCTCGACGAGGCGATCCCACACGTTAAGCGCCGACTCCGTGATGAACAGCAGTGCGCCAATCGCCACGACGAACACCAGCCCGATGACTGCTGCTATGCCGACCCGAATGACTCTATCGAGTTTCATGATTGGTCAGTATGCCCCGCGAAGGGGCATACAACTACATTTGTGCTGCGACCCAATCGTTGATTTTGGCTTCGAGCATCGACAGCGGCATTGGACCATCCATCAGTATCTGCGTGTGGAAATCCTTCACGTCGAACGCGTCACCGAGTTGCTCTTCAGCATAGGTGCGTAGTTCGCGAATCTTTAGCTGCCCGATCTTGTAGGCCAGCGCCTGCCCGGGAATCGCCATGAAGCGTTCTGCTTCAGAGACTGCACGAGATTCCTTGACGGCAGAATTAGCGTACATGAAATCGAGGACATCCTGGCGAGTCCACTCCTTGGCGTGCAAGCCCGTGTCAACGACAAGGCGAATTGCCCGCCAGAGTTCGGCATTGAGTGCACCAAAGTACTGGTAGGGATCCGTATAGACGCCGATTTCCTTGCCGAGCGATTCGGCATACAGACCCCAGCCCTCGGTGAAGGCCGTGTAGCCTCCAAAGCGTCTGAATCCTGGCAACTCTTCGTTTTCGACCTGCAGAGAGCGCTGAAAGTGATGGCCGGGAATGGCTTCGTGCAGGAACAGGGATTCCATTGCCCAAATTGGGCGTGATTTGATGTCATAGGCATTCGCGTAGAAGACGCCAGAGCGGCTGCCATCCGGTGTGCCCGTTCGATAGGAGCCGCCGGAAGAGGATGCCTCGCGGAACGGCTCTACGCGCCGAACCTCGAATCCGGTCTTTGGGAAGACGTCGAACAACGATTTCGACAATTCGGACACGTGATCCGACATGTCGCGATAGCCCTGGATCAGTTGTTCGGGCTCATTGAAGTAGAACTGGTCGTCGCTGTTCAGATACTCGAAGAAGTCCTTGAGGTCTCCTTCAAAGCCAACCTCTTCCATGACACCGAGCATCTCGCCGTGAATACGCGCGACCTCACTGAGACCGATTTGATGAATCTCCTCAGGCGTCAGCTCGGTCGTCGTGATGCGTTTGACGTTATACGCATACCAGTCAGGCCCGTCCGGCAGTGCGTACAGGCCGACCGTTTCACGTGTCGCTCCCATGTACTCATCGCTCATGAAATTCGCCGTCCGTTTGTAGACCGGGAGGACTTTGGTTTCGATCGCTTCTTTGAATGCAGCGGCAAGACGCTCGCGATCGGCCGCGCTGAACTCCTCCGGCATATTCTCTATCGGCGCCCAGAAACCACTTTCTTCGGCCGTGTCGACAATCTGTGACTCGATCTGGGGCAACGACTTTGCCATGAGAATACGCGGCTGCACGACACCCTGGCGCATACCCTCTTTCATATTCTCGACGGCCTGATCGGCATACACGACGAAACCGTCGATACGCGCCAGCCAGTCGTCATAGTGCTTGACCGTTTTGAACGGGTGCACGCTCGTGCCGCTGCCGAGTTGCACGAATGAATTCAGCGTCGAATAAAACTGGTTAATTGGCTGCAGGTGTCCTGGGAAGCGATCGCCTTCCAGCGATTGCTCTCGATTCAACCTGAACATGTCGTAGCTCAGCTGGTCCTGTCGCGACAGTTGTTCGCGATCGATCTCGAGCAATCTCCGAAGAAACTCCTCGTCCATGATGCGGTTGGCCTCACGATGCTCCGGCCCGATTGAATTGGCGAATTTGTCGTTGAAACGATAGTCGCCGATTGATGTTGCGCGCATGGGGTTGAGCTCGAGGCCACGCTCGAAGAACTCGTCAAACAGAGCGTGCAGGGTTACGGTGGGATCGGCAACCTCGGCTTGAGGTTCCGTAGCGGGCTGTTCGTTACTGCAAGCGGCAATGAACAGCACCGCTGCCAATACGGCAGCAGATAGTGTTTTCATGGGAGCTCCTCTCGTTATCGAGAGAATATCAGACCATGAAGCCCAGATCGCGTTGCACGAAGTTGTCGATATTTGGCACCACGATGTCCAGGTCCGCATAAGGTGGATGCTCATATGACAGGTTATGGATGCGCCTGTGATCGATGCATCAGGCGCAATTTTCCATAACCGGCGCGAAGGCCGTCGATGTTACGCGACAGCCTGTGATTGCCTGATGCAAGGTGAACGAAATCGGCTCCTTGCACCCCAGCGGATGAAAACCGATCAAAATCGTCACTCCGTGCTCATGCCTGTCGTCGCACTCGATGATGAAACGATCAGATTCGAACGCCCCCATTCCCTCCATTGCGGACAGGTAGGCGGTAACCTGGGCACGAATGCGATCGACGACGCACGCGTCATCAGCCTCGAATACAGCCCAACGAGTCGCCTGGTCGATCGAGTTGACGATCTGCAGGCACAGACGTCGTACCGGCAAGCTGGCGAATTTACGATGCGCTTCGCTGCCGCGGCCCATCGTCACCGAGCCGCGCACACGTGCACGTCCGGCGGGGCCCGTCACGATCAGGTTCAGACCTTCGCGCGACAACACCTGCGTGTCTTCCTCATCGACATCGAAGGCCGCAATCAGCTCGCGAGAGAATTCCATCCCCTGCTGATCGAGCGCCTGCCACGGACCATATGTTCTGTCGAGTTTGCACATGAGGCCTGCTAATGCGCCGCCCACCGCGCGTGACGCACGGTTTTCGTCAGCGCGACGAAACATGCGCGGGAAGTAACTGATCGTATTGGGGCTTGCCAGTCCAAGCTCGCGCACGCCGGTCACCGCTTTTGCCGGCGTAACCCAGTCTATAGGTGGATCGACGATGAGCATGGCGCCGCGCTCGCGACAAAATAATTCAGCCGCAAGCAAGGACGCCGGCCCGAGATCGCGAGACTTGCCTGGCGGCGGCAGGTACAAAAGGTCCAATCCCTCGAGTTGCTGCAAAGCGAACAGCCCGGTTTCTTCGCGGCGCGAACCAACCAGGTCATAGTCCGACAGCTCTTGCCCATCAGCACCTTCCTGCGCATGTTCGACGTACGTGTCGTCGAAGCGCGTGTTTGGTCCCTGAGTCGGCTCCGGCCGATGGCTCGGATACGGGTGCTCTACACGCGCCAGCTTCGATGTCAGCAACAAGTCCGTGATGAAGTTATCGGCGTCCTCGCGGTAGTCGGCACGACGGAAAAGTTCCTGGTCCATGACGTGGCCCGTAGCCGGATCGATGCGCTGCAGAGTCAGGTTAAAAAGCTCGTCGTCATCAATGCCATCAAGATCGACCGCCGCACGGATTCGCTCGGTCGAACCGAAGTCGACGGTCCGCAACACGAGAGCAGATCCCCTGGCGGGCAGACACAACATTGCCCCCCGCGCGTTGTTGGCAACCCGAACGATGTAGAGACGGCGACCGTCGTGCTGGAAGAATTGGCGTACGGCCGGTCCGAGGCTCGAACGCGACCAGATGTCGCCGAAACACCGGCGAAACTCGCCGAAGTCGCGAACCAGGACCGGTTTATTCAGGGGGCCGCGAAGCGCACGGCCGACAAAGGCAGCCGTGGTATCGGGCGACACGTCGATGGCTTGTTCCATCGGTGCCAATTCGGTGACCGTGATGCCACGGTCAACTGCATCCGACAAGCTTGTCTCCGATACAGTTGGTCAGAGGTAGCACTGATTCTAATCAGTGGCCGCGCCTTATGCTATTGAATTTCGATACTATTCGAACGATGAGTGATTTCCTCGCAGCCGCCTATCCCCGACTTGCAAGCCGGATACCCAGGCTGCGGCTCGCCGAGCTGCCCACGCCGATCGACACGGTGACACTGCGCACTGCCAGCGGTGAGCACGACCTTTCGATCAAGCGCGACGACCTCACCGGCAAGCTGTACGGCGGCAACAAGGTTCGAAAACTCGAATACCTGCTCTACAAAGCTCAGGCGAAAGGTTCGCGCGACATAGCAACGTTCGGTACGGTCGCGTCCAACCACGCGCTCGCAACAACACTGTACGCGCGATCTCTCGGCTTTAAATGTACCTGCTTCCTTTCGCACCAGACCAAAACAGCCAGTGCAGCCAAGGCCCTGAACCTGCACCTGCAAGTGAACACGCACATCGTTCCTTATGGCGGCCGCCGCAAAAATCGGGTCGCGACGCTGCGTGAACATCTCAGAGACGGGCGCGTATTTTTGATTCCACCCGGCGGATCCAACTGGCTCGGTGCGATGGGCTTCGTCAACGCCGGACTTGAACTCGCTGCACAGATAGATGCAGGAGAGATCGGAGTACCGGATCGCCTTTACGTCGCCAACGGCACGATGGCAACGGCTGTCGGCATTGCGCTCGGGCTCGCGCTGGCGAGATTGCCAACGCAGGTACAGGCAGTCCAGGTCACGGAGAGCTTTGTCTCCAGTCCAGAATCAATGCAGCGCTTGCTGGCTAAGACGGCGTTTGCGCTACACCAGCTCGATGCGTCTGTGCCCGTCGATCTCGCGGATCGTGCGAACTACCAGTTTCGAACTGGTTTTCTTGGCGAGGGCTATGCGAAAACCAACGTTGCGACGGAGCGGGCGATTGCCGTTGCACGCGACAAGCTCGGCATTAGCCTGGAAGCCACGTACACCGGCAAGGCCATGGCCGCTTTGCTTCAGGACCTGGACGAGAATCGCGACGGGTGTGGAAATGTCCTGTTCTGGAATACCTACAATTCGAGGCCATTGGCTGCCGACACGGGCCGGCCGGCGAATACGGACAATCTACCGGAGGCTTTCCTGCGCTACTTCGACTGAGCCAGTCGACTCCTGCAACTCCTTGTCGCCCTCACGAACTGCCTCGTCGATCATTTCACTCACTTCGGCGAGCGTCGGCGCCTCCGGATCGATCTCCACCGTGTTCCTGACGACGCGGGCACGTGTTATGACATCATAATCGTCGACAGCGCCCAGGCGCGAGGGAACACCATTCGCGACGGCGGCGATGCTGTGCGCGTGCTGCAGCTCCTGTTCACTGAAACCGGATTCCATCTCTTCGTTCCACTTTTCCAGCAATAACTGGAGTCGCTCGTCCGCACCAACGGTGTCATCTTCCAACGGCGTATGACTCTCGAAGTAGATCTCGCCATCCAGCTGGCCCATCAGGAATGGCTCATTGATGATGGTCACGATTTCGCCGATATCGACGAGTTCGTAGAGGAACTCGATGTTCTCCGGATAAAGCCGCACACAACCGTGGCTCACACGCATGCCGACTCCGTACGGCTGGTTGGTGCCATGAATCAGGTATCCCGGCATATCCAGCTTCAGTACACGGTGTCCGAGTGGGTTCTCGGGACCGGGTGGAATGACCGAGGGCAGCGGATCACCGAGTTCGGCGTGCTCCTGGCGCACGGACAGTGGCACATACCAATGCGGGTCCTTCGCTTTGGCCGTAACCGTCGTCGTGCCAAGTGGTGTTTCCCAGCCAACACGGCCGACGCCGATTGGGAATGTCATCACGACGACCGGTTGCCCCTCGGGAACCACCGGAAAATAGAACAGGCGCTTGCTCGCAAGATTGAGCACGATGCCTTCGCGCGGCACATCGGGCAGAACGAATTGCGTCGGCAAGAGCACGGGCGTGTTCTCGCCCGGCAGCCAGGGATCGACATCGGGATTCGCCGTGGTCAGCTCGTCGTAGCCGAGCCCATAGGCCCTGGCGAAATCCGGCAACGTGTCATTGCTGCTCGTAAACACGACCTGCGGCACACCGACGACCGATTGTTGCGGTGATTCGAGCACGAAGTGATTGGCCGATATCGGTTCTCTAATGGGCTGCTCTTCGAGCGCCACAACGACCTCGGCCTCGCGCTTATTGGGCGCGGTGCCGAAAAAGTCTTGTAGCGACGAACAGCCACCGGCCAACAGAAGTGACGGCAGCAAGAGGATCAGGCGAGAGGCTATGTTTGTTTACTCCTTCCCCTCATTGGTGCGCTGTTGCTCGTAATACTGTTCGAGCTTCTGTGGCAGCACGCAATCGGGAATGCGACCTTCTTCGTGCGCCTGATTATACAGGGGCAAAACATCGGTCCACTGGGAGATCAACGATTCGATACGATTTTCACTCGATGGGTGGGTAGAAACGAATTCCGCAGGCCTTTCGCCACCGGCTTCTTCGGCCATGTTCTGCCATAACGGTACGGCAGCACGCGGATCAAAACCGGCTTTCGCCATGTACTCGAGGCCAACAATGTCGGCCTCCGTCTCCTGGCCACGTTTGTACGGCAGCATGATTCCGTACATCGCTCCCTCGTTCAGCATTTGCTGGGCGGTGTACTGTGCGCCGTAGTTCCCGCCACCGAGCAGCACAGCAGCAACCTGGATTCCGACTTGCATGCCTTTGCCGCCCTGCAAGAGCTTGCTCTTGGTGTGCTCTGACGTGACGTGAGCGATTTCGTGACCGATGACGGCGGCCAGCTGGTGCTGGTCACGGGCGGCCCTGAGGATGCCTTCAAAAATGACAATCTTGCCGCCAGGCATGACGAAGGCATTGAGTTCGTTGGTCTCAAGAATGGCCATTTCCCAGTTCATGTCGCTGTCGGGCGGCTCCAACGACATCACGACGGCGTTGGCAACACAGGCTATGTAGTCAATCGTTTCGCGATCCGTCGTCAGGGGCGCCGAGGCCTTGAGTCGCGCGAACTCTTTCGCCGCCGCGGCCTCCATTTCGGCGTCAGACATCGCATTTGCCGCAGCCGATGCGACAAGTCCCGTCAACGCGACGAGCGAAATTGACAGGAATGATCTGGAACGCTGCATAGTCATAGAATTTCCTCGAACCGGGATCTTTCGGACCCGCCTACAGTTTACGACAATTTTTAGGCCCACCGGTTCCAGTATCTGGCGCGGCTAGCGTGGCAGGCGCGACTCGAATTTGCGCCGCCAACCCGTCGCATCGACTTTCTCGAGCGCACTGTCGATATTTGCCATAAGGCGCTTCTGCAGCGGCTGCTTGATATGGTAGCTCAGGGCATAGAGATCCCGGTCCGCTGTACGCTCACTCAAGAGCTCATCGCTGGTCTTGATTTCGTCCGCGAGGCCCATCTCCAGCGCCCTGGGGCCGTACCAGTATTCGCCCGTCGCGACCTTGTCGAGATCGAGATCGGGCCGATACTCGCTGACGGCCGCCTTAAAAAGTGCGTGCACGTCTTCAAGCTCTTCTTTGAGCTTGGCGCGATCCTCGTCGGTATTCTCGCCGAACATCGTGACAGTACGCTTGTATTTACCCGCCGTAACTTGCTCGAAATCGACACCGTGACTGTCGAGGAAGCGATTGAAGTTGGGTAGTTGGGCCAATACGCCGATTGATCCGAGGATCGCAAAAGGTGCCGCATAAATTCTCGTTGCGACGCAGGCCATCAGGTAGCCGCCGCTTGCCGCAACCTTGTCCACACAAACAATTAACGGAATCCCCTTGTCGCGGATGCGAGCAAGCTGCGATGCCGCGAGACCGTGCTCGTGAACAACGCCGCCGTGATTCTCAAGACAAACGATAACCTCGTCCATCCCGGTCGCCACTTCGAGAACCGCACTGACCTCCTCACGCAATGCGGGCAGCGCACTCGCCTTGAGGTCGCCTTTGAAGTTGATGACGAAGCTGCGTGGCCGGTCGGACGATTCCTTGGCCGCCGCCTTCTCGCGCTTTTTCTCTGCCTTCGCTGCCTTTTTCCGCTCGTCTTTTTGTAGCACCGCTTTTCGCAGCACGCTCGCGAGGGTTTTGTACTTCTTGTTCAGGTCCTCGACCTCGAGGCCTTCCTGGTGCGCCTTACGGCCGGCCGATGCAGCAACACCTATGATGATGACGATAGCAACGACAATCGTCAGGACCTTCACCAGAAATAGTCCGTAGTTGAAAAAGAAATCGCTCATACAGCCAGTCCAACGTTGTTTTTCTGAAGTACCTGTTCGGCACGGTAGCTCGATCGGACCATGGGCCCCGCGACCACCTCGAGGAAGCCCTTGTCCAGGCCCTCTCGCCGGTACAGATCGAACTCATCCGGTGTCACGTAGCGTTCAACGGCAAGGTGATTCGGCGTTGGGCGCAGATACTGGCCCAACGTCAGGATATCCACACCTGCTTCGCGCAGGTCATCCATCGTGCGCAAGATTTCATTATCGCGTTCGCCCAGCCCCAGCATCAGGCTGGTCTTGGTCAACACATCGAGGCGGTGTTGCTTAGCGTGACGCAGTACGGCAATCGTCTGGTCGTAGCCGGCGCGCGGATCACGCACCGGGTGCGTCAGGCGCCGGACCGTCTCGATGTTCTGTGCAAATACTTCGAGCCCCGAGTCCACGACAATCTCGACGTACTCCATGACGCCGTTGAAGTCCGGCGTCAGCGCCTCTACAGCCGTGCTCGGATTTTGCTTTTTAATCTCGCGGACGCATGCGGCGTAATGGGATGCCCCGCCGTCCTCGAGATCGTCACGATCGACCGAGGTAATAACGACGTATTCGAGACCCATGAGCGTGACCGCCCGGCCCGTGTTGGCCGGTTCTTCTGCATCGAGCCAGCCTTTGGGGTTACCCGTGTCCACCGCGCAGAAACGACAGGCGCGTGTACAGACTGACCCCATGACCATGATAGTCGCAGTACCTGCATTCCAGCACTCGCCGATATTCGGGCACATGCTCTCTTCACAGACGGTACTCAGGCGATGCTCATTGACGATCTGGTTGACCGACGAGTAGCCCTTGCCCGACGGCATCCTGGCGCGCAACCACTTCGGCTTTTGCCCTTTTACAAGTGGCTCGGCAGCAGGACGCGTCTTGACGCCGTTCTTGATGGCCGAAAAACCTTCATCGGTCTTGTATTTGCTGCCACTCCGGACGATCGGAATACCGCGAAACTGTTTTTCGCTGTCGTTGCTCATGCGCGTTGCGAAGCCTGAAAAAGGGCACGCATTGTAACCCAAAAAAAAATCCCGGCCGAGGCCGGGAGAGTCAGGGGGAATCGGTGTCGCGCCAGAAGTGTTCAGTGCAATCGGGACCAGCTAACCAGTTTTACGGCGTTCATCTGCAGGTCGAAATTGCGGGCCAGTACGGCCTCGATATCACGCGTATCACTGTCCATATCCATCGGCTGACTCAATTCGATCACACCGCTGAATTCATTGCCGCCGCGGTACTGTGCGTCGGTCAAAATGAACTGTGTGTAGTATTTCGCGGACATGGTCTAAGACTACGCCTGACCCGCCCATCCATCTGTGAAACAGAGCACAAAATGCCGGATTAGACATAATTTGTTTCGTGATTGCTGTGATGCGATAATTGAGCGCACGCACAACACCCCTCTGGGCGTAGAATCCGCGCGTTTCGGCGACGCGGCGCACAGATTTTGCGCCGGAGCATATGTAATATTGAGTCGTAACTGCCTATCGCTTGGGCGGTTTTTGACTGAACCAACGCAGGAAACGATTACAATGGCCGTACAGCAACGAATCGTACGTTGTGTCCTGATTGCCACATTGTTGCTGGGTCTCGGCAATGCACACGCGCAGGACGAACTTAGAAAGACATTTTTCAAGGAAGCAGATGCCGCCAAGGCGGCCGCTGATAACGCCAACGCCCAGCTCCTGGCCCCTCGCAGCTATTCGCGCGGTATGGACGAGTACAAGGACGCCGAGTTTGCGCTGGAGCGTGGCCGAAATATTGAGACTGTCCGCTCCAATGCGTCTGATGCCGCGCGCTACTTCAAAACCGCAACGACGGCCGCAGAATTGGCTGATACGGCGCTGGCCCAGGTGATGAAAAGCCGCCAGGATGCCGCCAATGCGCGCGCACCCGAGCTGTCCAAGGAAATCTGGGAGCAGGCGCAGCGCACATTTGGCGAAGCAATTCGTCTGCTCGAACGTGGTGATCTGAAGGGGTCCAAGCGACGTGACATCGAAGCCACGAGCCTGTATCGGGAAGCCGAGCTCGTCGCGATCAAGGCGCAATATCTCAGCGAGACGCGCCAGCTGCTGGCCCAGGCAGACCGCGCCAGGGTTGGACGTTATGCGCCAATTACGCTCGGCAATGCCAAGCAAATTCTCGCAGATGCGGAACGCGAACTGAACGAGAACCGCTACGATACCGATCTGCCCCGCAGTCTCGCGCGGCAAGCAAACTACGAAGCCAAGCACGCCATTTACCTGTCCGAGGTGGTGCGCAAGGTCCGCGACCGCGACCTGACGACCGAGCAACTCGTGCTGCAGTGGGAGAAGCCTCTGCGTGACGTATCCGGTGCCGCTGATATCGTACCCGACATGGAAGACGGGCCGGACCGCCTGGCCGCTGAGCTGGTTGCCTACATCGAAATGAAGAACAACGAGAACCAGGCGCTGGGGCAGGAGAATTCCGAAAATGGAATGCGGCTCTCGGAAATGGAAGAAGAAATGGCAGCGCTCGACGAGCGCCTCGGCGGTGCGACGGCGGAACGTGCGGCCCTTGTTCAACGCCTTGAGGCCCAGGCCCGCGTCAAGCAGCAGTTCGCACAGGTCGAGAAGATGTTCTCGGCGAGCGAGGCACGCGTGTTTCGCGAGGGCAACAGCATCATCCTGCGTCTTACCGGTTTGACGTTCGACAGCGCCCAATCACAAATCAAACCAGAAAGTTTCAACTTGCTGGGCAAGGTTGAGAAAGCGATCGACGTTTTCCCGCGCAGCGAACTCATCATCGAGGGTCACACCGATTCATTTGGCGGTGACGATTCAAATCAAAAACTGTCGCAAGAGCGTGCCGAATCCGTGCAACAGTACATGATCAACGCCATGCGCATTCCGACCTACCGACTGATCGCGACGGGCTACGGCGAAACGCGACCGGTCGCGAGCAATGAGACCGAATCAGGGCGTAAGCGCAACCGGCGAATCGATATTGTCATTCGGCCGAATATTGAGGCGTCCTGACCGACGTCCACCAGTCTGCGACGATCCCCGCCGTTACCGGGTTTGCGAGGTAGCCGTACTCGGCGTGGACATTCAGGACACCATCGAGGCGGAAGTAGTTGTGTAGTTCCCGGTCGTCGATAGTGCTGACAAGGCCACGCTCTACCATCGCGCCAAAATCACCTGCCAGGTCGGGATCGACTGCTGTCAGATCCCCGACCGCAGCCAGGTTAACCCAGCGATCGATTCCCAGCGGGTAGCGCTCGTCGCCTTCCTTGCGAAACCCCTGCAGGCGGCGTTGCACGAAGCGTTGCCCAAGCGGGCTGCCCATGGTCAGCAGCGTATCGATGTGGACGTGATCGCGCTCGTTGTGGGACATCTGCCAGACGCTGTCCCAGGCGATCACCGACCCCATGCTGTGGGCGATCAGCAATACTGGCCGGCCGGATTCGGTAGCGGAGCGAAGCGGCATCTTCAGCATCTGCCGCGTGTGTTCAGCTATTTCATTCTGGTTGCGTTGGTAGCGGCGCAGGTCGCGCAAATGTAATTCGAGGCGATCGTTCGTGATGTACGGAATCAGGAATGGCATGACATCCGCGGCGGAGAATGCCCAGCGCGCGAGCCGGCGCTTCCAGGAGCTCGCTTCGGCCTTGTCCCTTGTGGTCGCTTTGGCTTGTTCGATGACAGCTTCTATGGCCTCCAGATCCAGGTCGATGTCGCGGTGTTCACGGTAAAAATCGTAGGTCCACGACACGATGTCGAAACAGTGGAGATTGGCGGCGATATCCAGCGCCACTTTTTCATCGTGACGCCTGAGGCCGGCCAGCAGGCAGCGAAACAACGCGTCTCGATGGGCCTTGGGGTCGGGCTTGGGCAATAGCCCGGGAACATAGAGTATGAGAGGTCGGTCAATCACGATTGAATGCCAAGCAATGTGAGCAACTCGCCGACATCCTTTACGATGCCGTCAGGACGTTGCAGGTGGTCCGGCCAGTCGTCGCCATGGCGATTGACCCAGACCGACTTAAGCCCCGCGTTACTCGCACCGACGACGTCGGCTTCGGGATGGTCTCCAACATGCAAAGTCTCGTGACTTTGCGCACCGCCCGTTTTCACGGCGACATCAAAAATCGCGCGCGCCGGCTTCGCCGCACCTGCCATTGACGCCGAAACGACGTCATCGAAGAGATCACGAATACCGATCGTGTCGAGATTTGCATTGCCATTGGTTACGGCAATAACACGGTATTTCTCTCCCAATGCGCTGAGCGCTGGCCGCACTTCGGGAAATACTTCAACGTCGTTGCGATAGGCGCTGAACAGCGCCATCGCGCCATCAACGGGCGCGTCCCCGTAGCCCGCCGCCGCACTAACCTTGTCCAGCACCTTGCGGCGCAGGAACGTGAAGTCATGACTCTTGTCCCGGTTCTCTGTCACGATGTCGTCGCGCATGTGCTGCAATTCTTCGGGCGAGAAACGCTCGGTGATGTGCGGGTAGTGTTCCTGCAACCACGCATAAAGCGCCTTTTCTGCGCGCGTGATCACGGGATGAATAGCCCATAGCGTGTCATCGAGATCGAGCGTTATTGTGCGAATGTCCTGCATAGGCGAATATTGTGGCATGAAATACTTACACACGATGGTACGCGTCAATGATGTTGACGATTCGCTCGCTTTCTACTGTGATTTGCTGGGACTCGTAGAACTGCGTCGCTATGACAGCGAACAGGGTCGCTTCACGCTGGTCTTCCTCGCCGCCCCCGGAGATGAAGAAGCACAGGTTGAACTGACCTGGAACTGGGACCCCGAAGACTACGATGAGGGCCGCAATTTCGGACACCTCGCGTACGAAGTTGACGACATCTATGCGCTTTGCCAGCGCCTGATGGACGGTGGCGTCACGATCGGTCGACCACCGCGAGACGGGCACATGGCCTTCGTCCGCTCACCGGACAACATCTCCATCGAATTGCTGCAAAAGGGCGACGCCCTGCCCGCACAGGAACCGTGGGCCTCGATGGAAAACAGCGGCCACTGGTAGTCACACAGGACCGAAGCCGGGGTGTTTGGCGACCGAAGTAAAGCGCAGTGTTAGCGTGCTGGCATCAGTGGCGGTAGTTGTTCGTTATTTTCCGTTGTTTCGACTTTGAGGACAGAAAACGAACGGATTGCGGTGGCGAGCGCTTCGCCATCGAACTCACCGCGAATCGGCCCGTAACTCAGACTCGAAAACGCGTCGAGTTCACTGGCAAGGTCCGGCGATACGCGACCTGCCAATGCGCCAATACTCCGCGGTGTATCTTCCGGCCATTCAAGTGCCGCCCAATCAAGCAACGTTTGTTTGACACTCGCAGCGTCTCCGGCACGCGCAGCTTTGCGCGCGGACCTCAGCAGTCGTGACTGCCTTTTGTGCAAGGGCACGGGCGCCGGCTCACGCGGCTCTCGATTAGCCGGTCGCGACGTCCACCACCACGCCAGTAGCGTTACGAGCCATACGGCAGCCAGCAGTTCGCTGACACGCCGCCAGAATCCTCCCGACATCAGGGTCGATGCAGCGTCACCATTCATTTCTGCATCTGTGTCGGCCTCGGCTGCAGCATCGGCCTCCGGTTCAGGCAGAGGCGCTTCACCGGACGCCTGTATCGCAATGTGTCGTTCAGGCAATCGGGCAACTTGCCATTCAGACGTTGTTGTGTTCCACCAAGGTACTTCGAGCGCTGGCAGCGTGACAGCGCCCGCCGTGACGCCAATCATTGCGTACTGGTCTTTGCGAACGCCTCGAATGCCGCCAGACTCGATTTGTCGACTCAGTTCTGGTTTGTCGGGATAAACATTTATACCCATTGCTGATGGCGTATCCAGTGCCGGAATCTGGGTTTCGAGTTGCCCCAGCGCACTGATAGTGACATGGCGCGTCAACGGCTCCCCGGCTTTGACCTCGTCTGGCTCTCGTGACCAGTCCTCGCTGAGCTGCAAGTCGCGCGCGGGCAGCCAAACCGCATCCGGAAATTCAGCAGGACGCGGCGGAATCGGCAGCACCGTGATGACCCGGGGCTCCGATTCAAAGACCTTGCGACCGGTAATTCGGCCATTTCTCAATACACGCGCCTCGAAGCGCGCCGGAGAGATTTCGATACTGCCGCTTTCCTGCGGAAACAACGCGTAAACCCGTTCGACGACGTTGTACGCGGTACCATCGATGACGGCTTCGTAGCTGCGATCGTCTCCTGCCATTTCGCTGAGCACTTCCACGCCAGTGACCGTGGGGTCTCTCAAGGCCGGCTGGCGGGTCGCTACAGACCGATAGATTTTGATCGTCAGGAGGACCTGGGCCTGTACGTAGGTCTCGTCGAAATCGATTTCGCTCGTCAGGAACACTTCGGCGACACCCGGCGGCGCGTAGCTGGGTTCCCTCACTGTGATAAGCAGCGGGTCGCTTTGCTCGGTGCCGACTGAGACCGGCGGAATCGTTATCTGACCGGCACGCTTCGGCATCAGCACATATGTCCACGTCTTGCTGCGGCGAATCTGGCCGTTGACGATTGTCGTATTACTGAGCTGGCTGCCCTGCCCAATATAAAAGTCCTGCTCGAGGACCGAGATGTCCGGCTGCAGATCTATGTTTGCATCCGTGATGACCTCAAGCGTGAAAGACTCATTCAGCTCTATGTCCGCGCGATCAACGCGCGTCACCACGGCGGCATACGACTGCACGGAAAGCAGCAGTACCGATAATGTAATCCACGCTGTCTGTCGCAGCTTGTTCCCTACCACGGTTGCACCTCGTCGTCCGGCCAGGTGTTATTTCCATCCTGGTCCTTGCCGGTCTTTTGATATTGATAGCGGAACTTGCGTCGCAGCAGGCCACCCGGATCATTCGGGATGCGCCGCAGCCATTGCTCCAATGCCTGTTGCTGTTCCTGCTCACGCCGCAGCGCCTCAAGCTCCTCTGGCGTCAGCTGTTGTTGCGCTATTTGCTGTTCATTTTGCGCAGCTTCCTCGGCGGCGCGCTGCAGTTCTTCCTGCATGGCCTTAAGGTCTTCCTCATTGGCCTCCTGGTCATCGCGCTGCGAGGCGTCACCCTCTTCCGACTGACTATCCGACTGCGAGTTACTGTCCTCACTCTGCCGCTCTGACTCGTTCTCACTGTCGGACTGCTCGCCTTCGCCCTGCTGCTCGGATGACTCCTGCTGATCACCTTCGTTCTGTTGCTGCTGTTGCTCCTGAACCTGCTTCAGGAGGTCGCGATTGTACTCCGCGTCTTCATTGTCCGGCTCGAGCTCCAACACCTGTTCGTATGCGTCAATCGCGGATTCGAATTCACCCTGCCGCGCCATCGCGTTACCCAGGTTATAGAGGTTGCGCGTATCTTCCTGCTCAGCAAATTCCGCAGCACTTGCCTCATAATCTGCGGCGCGATAATTCGCGACGGCCTGCCAGTCCGGATTCTCGAACAATTCGGCCGCATCAGCCGCAGCGCCCTCGTCGAGCAGCTGTTGCGCTTGCTGGTCCTTCGTCTGCCAGAGGTCGTTCCAAGTCGCTGCTTGTGCCTCATTGTCAGGTGGCAATAGGAAAATAAGTAAGACCGCCAGATAACCACGCCGAAACGCCATGGCAGCAATTGGCAATAGCAACAGCACGAGCCAGGGGCCCTCTTCCCGCCAATGGTCTGTCGCGAGATTCTCATCGCCTGCCTGCCGGCTGCCCGCTTCTCCGCTCAACAGGTAGTCCAGATCGCGATCATCGGTCGACAGAACTGAGAACCGTCCGCCGCCCGCTGCTGCGAGACCTCGCAGCGAATGTTCCTCGAGACGCGGCACCGCGATATTACCGGACTGATCCGTAACAAAACCGCCGCTGATTCGCGGGATGGGCGCACCTTCGGCTGTGCCGACCGCGAGTACTGACAGCGTAAACCCTGAGCCCTTGAGGTTGCGGGCAATGCGTTCGGCTGCCGGGGACGAACTGCCGTCAGTGATCAGCAGAATCTCACCGATGCCGGCACCCGCCTGCTCCAGTAGTTGCCGGCCCTTGTTGAGCGCCGCAATCGGATAACTGCCACGACTCGGCATGATGTCGGTACTCAGGCTGTTGACGAGTGCAGCGATGGTGTCGTTGTCCGTCGTCAGCGGCGTGACTGTGAACGCGTTAGCCGAGTACACAACGAGTGCGGTCTGACCGCTGCCCCGCCGCTCGAGCATGTCGAGTATCTTCAGGCGTGCCCGCATCAGACGGCTCGGTGCTATGTCCTGGGCATCCATCGAGCGCGACAGGTCAAGAGCAATGACGAGCGCCTGGTCGGAGCGAAACACGGGTTGTTCGACGCGCTGCCAGGCCGGACCCGCAATCGCAACTGCGGCGATTACCCCGCCGAGTCCAAGCAACCACCAGCGATAGTCGGCACGACGGTTGGCGCTGCGTGACAGGACGTGCGGTGCGAGTGCGGCATCCACTACGTGCTGCCAACTACCTGGACCGAGCCGGCGCCGCGCGAGCAGAATCGTGCAGGCGATCACGGCCGGGACTGCCCAGAGCCATTCAGGGCGCAGGAAGTGAAACTCAGCCAGCATCGGCTTCTGCTCCGGCCAGGCGCCGCAGCGCGAGGCTCTGCAGCAGGCTGACGACACAAAGGAGGCCGGCCAGTGCGAACGCTCCACCGAGCGGCCAGTAATAGAGCGATTTGACCGGGCGAAAGCCTGCCTCAGGTTCGTCGACGGGCTCAAGCTCATCGACAAGCCGGTATATGTCCTGCAGCCCGGCCGTATCCTTGGCGCGGAAATAGCGGCCACCGGTCATCTCGGCGATTCCGGTCAACGTCTCTTCATCAAGATCCGCTGACGGGTTGATATTTCGGCTACCGCCGATCAGCGACGACACCTGCATTTGTTCGGCGCCGATGCCGATGGTGTAGATGCGCAGGCCGACCTGCTGCGCAAGTTGCGCGGCTTTCATCGGGTCAATCTCACCGGCCGTATTGGCGCCATCGGTCAACAGCACGAGGACCTGCTCGCTGGCATCGATTTGCTGGTCATGAATGCGCTTGACCGCGAGTGTTATGGCGTCGCCGATGGCTGTTTTCTCACCGGCCAGACCGATAAATGCTTCGAGCAGTAGCACCTTGACCGTTTCCCTATCCAGCGTCAGGGGCACCTGCAGGTACGCGCGCTCGCCAAACAGGATGAGTCCGATACGATCGCCTTCGCGACGGCTGATGAAATCACTCGCCACCGCTTTGGTTGCGGTCAGTCGGTCAACGCGACGGCTACCGAGTTCGAAGTCTTTCTGGTCCATGCTGCCCGACAGATCGACAGCGAGCATGAGATTGCGACCAGACACCGGCACATCGAGTTCATCGCCAATGCGCTCGGGCCGTGCCGCTGCCACGACCAGCAGGATCCACGCAGTTGCTGCCAGCCAGAAACGCCAACTCAACAGGTGCTCTCTCTCGGGCCTTTGCGACAAAACTGAAAAAAGCGACAACGTCGGCACCTTGAGGCCCGCATCCTGCAGGGTCGGCGACTCCGACATCAGCTTGCGAGCGATGAACGGTAGTGGCAATGCAAGCATTGCCCATGGCCAGGCCAATGACCACATCAGCGACGCCCTCCGACCGGCGTTGCCAGGCGCTGGCGCACGGCCGCCACGACATCGACCAGCTGGAGCGCCGACAGGTCATCGTCGGGCCTGCGATACGGCAACTCGAGCAGCTTGCGCCCGGTGTCGTTCATGAAGCGGGGTTGATCGAGGTCGCGATCCAGCCATTCGAGCCAGTCATCACCGGTCAGGCCCGCGACCTCCTGACGAGGCGCGTAGGCGAGCATCGTACGTCTCAGTAATTCTGAGACACCGCTGCTAAACGCCACAGTATCGCGGTGTTGCTCGAATGCCACGGTCAGTTCATTGAGTTGTCGCAGCGCATGGCGGCGCGCCGCGCCACGGGCCCGCGTATTGAAATACAGCCGGAACAGGTAGAACAGGCCGCCAGCGACGAGGGCAATAATGACCCACCAGCCGGGCGCCAGAGGCCACCAGCCGATCACCTCGGGCAGATGCAGGTCGCGCAGCGGAATCTGCTCGGGATCCATCAGTGCCTTCTACGGCCGAGCGCCGTCTGCAGCGCCGTCACCGGATCGTCCTCGGTGGAGAGTGGCATCAGGTGCACACCGTAACGCTTGCAGAAAGCTTCGAGCTCCTGAGCGCGCGTCTGGAACGCCTCGCGATAGTCTTTGCGCGCAGCTTTGGCCACCGTATCAATGGCCAGCTCTTTGTCATTCGAGACGAGACGATAGCGACCTGGCGGCGGCAACTGTCTCTCCAGCGGATCATTGAGAAATACTGCGAGCACTTCGTTGTGGCGCGCTACGCTCGACAGATACGACTGCGCACCGCGCGAAAATCCGATGAAGTCGCTCAAAATAACGACCAGGCTGCCTGGATGCGCAACCCTGCGCAGCGATGACATCGCCTGGGTCAGTGGTTCGGTGTCATCACTGGCGAGATAGCGATTGCCCCAGTCAGGGTGCGCGGCGAGCTGGTGGACAAAACGCAGCGCCGCCTGCCGGCCGAGACGCGGCTTGAGTTCACGATGTGTGGTATCACCGAAAATCAGGCCACCCAGCCGATCGCCGCGATGGTGGGCAGCCCATGACAGGAGCGCCGCGGCGCGGCTGGCGTTGACCGACTTGAAGCAGCCGCGTGTCGCGAAATGCATGTTCGCACGCAGATCGACGACAACGAGTACCGGCCGCTCGCGCTCTTCGCGGAACAGTTTGGTATACGCCGTTGCGCTGCGCGCTGTGACGCGCCAGTCGATGCTGCGTGGATCGTCTCCGGGTTGATAGGGCCGGGACTCGTCGAATTCCATGCCACGACCACGGAAATGCGACACGTAGGCGCCGGTTTGCAGTGATTTGACGCGCACGACATCCAGGGCAATCGCGCGCGCAGGCGCGTTGAGCCGGATCAGACCGGACTGGCTCACGCTGACGGGCGATGCGTCTTCGGGCAAATGATCGAGCAGTGCCATTGGCGTTCCGCTTAGGGTACTCCGACGCCGCTGAGCAGGCGCTCGATGATGGAGTTTTCGCTGACACCGTCTGCCTCGGCCTCGAAGCTCAGCACGATGCGGTGGCGCAGCACATCTGCCGCGACGCCTTGGATGTCTTCAGGGCCAACGAAATCACGACCGGCGAGCCAGGCGCGCGCACGCGCTGCCCGGTCGATACCCATGCTGGCGCGCGGGCTTGCGCCGTACATGACCTGACCGTCGAGAGACTCGTCGACACGACCCGGATCGCGTGTTGCGACCACCAGGTTGACGATGTACTCCTCTAGCTCGTCAGCGAGATGCAGGCCAAGGATGTCCTGGCGCGCCTGCATGATCGATCCCATCGACAGCAGTTCCGGTGGCCGGAAGGCGTCCCGTTCCCCGGCTTTCGCCTCGTTCCGATTTAATACCAGGATCCGGCGCTCGTCGTCGATGGTCGGGTAACCGACTTCGACATGCAGCAGGAATCGATCAAGCTGCGCTTCGGGCAGCGGATACGTGCCTTCCTGCTCGATTGGGTTCTGGGTTGCCATAACCATGAACAGGTCTTCGAGTTCGTAACTCCGGGCGCCGACCGTGATCTGTCTTTCTTCCATCGCCTCCAGCAGCGCAGACTGTACCTTGGCCGGAGCGCGGTTGATCTCGTCGGCAAGAATCAGGTTGTGAAACAACGGGCCTTTGCGGAACTCAAAGGTGCCCTCCTGCGGGCGGTAAATATCGGTGCCGGTCAGATCGGCCGGCAGCAGGTCCGGTGTGAACTGCAGGCGATGAAAATCTCCCTCGATACTCTCGGCGAGAACCTTGATGGCTCGGGTCTTGGCCAGTCCCGGCGCACCTTCTACCAACAGATGGCCATCACACAGCAATGCGATCAACATGCGATTAATAAGGTGTGACTGCCCAATGATCAGGCTACTTGCATGCGCCTCAAGCTGTTGGAATTGTTCTACGACGCTCATCAATTACTCCGGTCAAAAATCGGCGTGCTATTTTAGAGAGGATGCGTGGGCTAGCCAACCAGTCGCTGCATTTTTTGCGAATGTCAGGCCCACTTCGGTAATAATGCTCCCTCTTCGGACATGAACCGACCCAAACCATTGCAGATAATTCAGAGAAAATGCGCGCCATCGCGCCCTTTTGTGTCTTTCGGAGGCCTTTTCCTCGCGGTGTTGGCACTGGTCGCGGCGTGCGAACCGGCCACGGAACCCGAACCAATTGGGGCGATCACGCCCGAGGAAGAACCCGTCCTCCTGTGCGGCAACGAGGGTCGCCTCTGGACCGAACTGTACGGCGCGATTGCCATCGAAGTGGACTGGAACAAGAACGATCTGGAGTGCGCGGGCATGCCGAGACCTGAGGGCCGGGGTGCCCGACTGCGCTTCGCCGGCAAAACCGCCGACGCCGACCTGCGACTCGCTATCATCATCGCTATTCCGGACTTGGCACACGATGCACAGAATGGGGAGTTCAGCGCCAACGTTACGCTCATAGAAGAGGGCAACGGGCGCTTCTTCAGCACACCGGATCTCAACAATTGCCTGATTGATATTACGTCCGCGACCGGGCTCGATGACTCGGGTGACCGTTACTCGATTGCCGGAGAGCTTTTCTGCGTTACGCCACTGCCCGAGATCAATGGCAACTCGAGCGTGTCGATCCCGAAAATGCTGTTTTCCGGCTTGCTCGACTGGAGCGCTTCGTGAAGCGCTGGATTGTGGCCGCCGCGATCGGCGCTCTGACCTGCGCGGCAGTCGCCGACGATGAGCTCGACAAGCGCTTTGGCAAAGATATCCTCATCATTGAAGCAAGCGCGTACGGCTGCCATCGCTTCGACATCTACGTCGCAGCGGATAATACGCAACGAAGCCGGGGCCTGATGTTTGTACGTAACCTTCCGGCGACTACAGGAATGATTTTCATCTACGACAACGAGCCCGTCTCGATGTGGATGAAGAACACGTTCATTCCGCTGGATATGCTCTTCATCCGGAGGGATGGCACGGTGTCGTCGGTCGCGCATAACACCGAGCCGCAGTCTTTGCGATCTATTAGTTCGGTTGAGCCCGTCTCTTTCGTCCTCGAACTCAATGCCGGAACGGCCGAACGCCTCGCCATCGACGAGAACAGCCGCATTTACTGGGAGCCCGCTCATGGCGATGTCGAATAACCAGCAGACGGCCGCCGCATTCATCGGCGCCACTGCCCTCACCGGCATTACCGCCGCGCCGTACCTGGCGATCGCCGGCGTGGGCGACGAGAGTATGCGACTCGCACTGCGCGTCAGTGGGCGCGTCGCATTCGTCGTACTGCTTGTCGTATTCGCAGCGAGGCCATTACAGCAATTGCTCAAAGCGCCGTGGACGGCAAAGCTGCTGCGCAATCGGAGGTTGCTCGGTGTTGCCTTCGCGGGCATTCACACCGCACACCTCGGCCTCATCGTGATTCGCTCGAATCAGTTGCTCGACTTTGGGGTCAGCTTTGAAAAGAATCTGCCCGGGATGTTCGTCTACGCCTTCATTTTCGCGATGTTGATTACGTCGTTCGACGGTCCCGCCCGCGCCCTCGGTAAGAAACCGTGGAAGGCGCTGCACAAGGTTGGGGTGTTCTTCCTCTTTTTCGCGTTTACCCAGTCTCAGATGCCGCAATCACTTGACCAGCTTGAGTTGGTTAACGGGCTGTTAATCGCATTGGCGGCGGTCGCGCTCGTCATCCGAATCACCGCGTTCTTGGTGAAATACCGGGCTAAAGGACAGCCGCAATAGAGTCCGACAGGTAGCCGACGTTGTCCTCGGTAATGCCAGCCATATTGATGCGACTCGAATTGACCATGTAGATGCCGTAGTCCTTTTTTAACCGCTCAACCTGCTCCGGCGATATTCCCAGGAAGCAGAACATGCCGTTAGCGCGTACAAGGTGCGAGAAATCGTCTTCCGGCGTCTTCTCCAGCAGCGCATCGTTCAGCAACACTCGCATGACCTGCAGGCGATTTCGCATCTCCTCGAGCTCGTCGATCCATTCTGCGCATAAGCCGGAGTCATTGAGAATCATGCTGACAACAGCGGCGCCATGATCTGGCGGCAAAGAGTACAGCGTGCGTACGTAATTGTTTACCTGGCTCGAAACAACGTCACGCGTCGCCGTGTCGGCGCACAGGTGTGACAGAGATCCGACGCGATCACGGTACAGGCCAAAATTCTTGGAACAGGAATTCGCCACGATCATCTCGGGCACGCGCGGTGCAAGCTCCCGAATCACATAGTTGTCGTCATTAACGCTGCGCGCAAATCCCTGGTAGGCCATATCGACAAACGGCAACAGTTCGCGCTCCACAATCACGTCGATAATCGCCTGCCATTCGTCCTCACGCGGATCGAGGCCGGACGGGTTGTGGCAGCAGGCGTGCAGCAATAGGACATCGCCTTTTGGCGCGTTGCGCAATGTATCGAGCATTGCGTCGATCTCGATGGCATGACGCTGCGTGTCGTAATACGGGTACGACTTCAGCTCCAGCCCTGCCCCACCCAACAGTGGCACGTGGTTCGCCCAGGTCGGTTCACTGACCCAGACAGTGACTGCATCCTTCGCCCGCAGCAACATGCCCGCTGCGACGCGCAGCGCCCCCGATCCACCGGGTGTCTGAATCGTCACCAGGCGCTCGTCTGCCACCGCACGGGCAAAAGTCATCGCCTGCATGGCTGCGTTGAACGTTGGTTCGCCGGCCGTACCGATATAAGACTTCGTCGATTGCGTCTCGACGAGATGGCGCTCAGCCTTCTTGACGGTATCGAGCACCGGTGTCTCTCCGGCAGCGTTGCGGTATACGCCGCCGCCGAGATCGATCTTCTCGGGCCGGGGATCATTGCGATGTTCGGCGATCAGGCCAAGGATGGCGTCCGCCGGCATTGCTTGCAGCGTTTCGAACAAGGTTGTCTCCGTCTCAGGCCGCTTACAGCGTGTCGATAGGTGTCTTCAAATACGCGATGCCGTTCTCTTCGGCATCGGGAAGATGCCCGCCCCGAATGTTGACCTGAATCGACGGCACAATCAACGCCGGCAAATTCAGCGTCGCATCGCGTTCAAGCCGCATTGCTGTGAATCCGGTTTTGTCGACATCCTTGTTGACGTGGATGTTGCTCGCACGTTGCTCATCGACAGTACATACCCAGCGCAACTCGCGCCCGCCCGGCATGTAGTCGTGACACATGAACAGGCGTGTATCTCCGGGTAGAGAAAGAACTCGCTGAATCGAATCGAAGAGCAGTTCAGCATCACCGCCGGGAAAATCGCACCGTGCCGAACCGAAGTCCGGCATGAACATGCTGTCACCGACGAATACGGCCGAACCGACTCGGTAGCTGACGCTGTCGCTCGTGTGCCCGGGCGTCGCAATGACCTCACAAGCGAGTTCACCGATATTGAAGGTATCGCCGCCCGAAAACAGGCGATCAAACTGGTGGCCGTCGGACGCGAAATCATCGCCGAGATTGAACACCGGTCCGAAGTGCGCCTGCACCTCTCGAATGCCCTCTCCGATCGCGACGGAGCCGCCGATCTTCGACTTGATGTATTGCGCGCCGGTCAGGTGATCGGCATGCGCATGGGTCTCGAGTATCCACTCCAGTCCCAGTTTCTCTTTGTGCACGTACTCGATGACGACATCAGAGGGCGCCGTGTCGAGGCGACCAGACACCATCGAGTAACCCATGACCGGGTCGACTACAGCCGCGTGGCCGCTCTGCTCGTCTGAGATGACATAGCTAAGCGTTCCGCTTGGCTCGTCGTAAAAATGCTGGATGCGTGGGTTACTCATGGATTCAAAAACGCCGGCACAAGCGCCGGCGTTTCCAAGTCATCAGTCAATTGCGATCAAACCATGGGTGCCCAAACCGAACACCACCCTTTTGCGCTAACGGCTTTACCCGGGAAGATCTGGCACGGGCGCCATGCGTCGCCGTCATTGCCCTGAATCAACGCACAGTTGACGCAGGTCTGGTCGGCGGCCGGATTGGCACGCGTTGCGGGATCTACCGTGCTGGCGTCATGCGTATACTTCATGGCGCCGGCCATGGCATCGTCTTCGGCGAGCTGTGGCAAATCCTGCGCAAACGCTCTGCGTCCGGGGCTTGCCAGTGCGCCGGCAACGGCTACAGCTGATAACTGGATAAATTTGCGACGGGCAATCTTGCTCAACGGAGTCTCCTTTAGTATTCGCTGGCTGGCCCGGAACCTGTCCGGGGCCAAGCATTCTAAAACGATAATGATCAAACTGCGACGAATTGTAGACGATGTTTCTGAACAGCAGCATAACGGGAAACGCCTACGGTGTCGGGACACCCACTTGTTGAGAACGATTATCATTAAGCAACTGTCACTGGTCGCGTTTTTCGCGGCCACGAATGCTACAGCCACAACACACGAGTACGTGGTGACGGTTGCTGAAGACATGGGGCAAATTCAGGTCGTGGCCCGCTTTGGTACAGCAGTGGCGGACGTATCCGCTCGCTCGAGTAGCGCCAGCGATTTCCTGATCAGCGCGCATGACTGCGGCCGCGACATCGCGCTGACGGTCGCGCCACACCTGGATATTCCCGCTGACGGCCTTCGTTGCCTCGCCTATCGCGTTGATCTCGAGAGGGCCGCCAGGTTGGACAGGCGCTACGACCAAAGTAATGCAAATACGCTGATCGTCCCAATTCCACTTTGGATGTGGCGTCCGCGACTTGGCGGTGCAGACGAGATCATTGTGTCGTTCGAGCTTCCTGGCGGTGTCGACGTGTCGGTGCCGTGGCAGCCGCTAGCCGATCGCGATCACTCCTTTCGACTGGAGTCTTCGCCGCAAAGCGGCTCGGCCATTGCGATCTTCGGCGAATTCGCGACCAAGACGGTGCGCGTTGCGGATGCCGACCTGCGCATCGTGTCAGTACCGTCACGTGCTAACCCGATCAATTCCGAAATTATCGACTGGACCCGCAAGACGGCAGAACACATCACCCTTGCCTATGATCGTTTCCCGAACCCACACGCTCGCGTGGTGCTGCTGCCGGTTGCAAACCGGCGCGGCGAATCGGCTGTTCAGTTCGGGCGGGTTGTCCGCGATGGCGGCGAAACGATCGAACTGATGGTCGATCCGACCAAGCCCGAGGAGACGTTCCTCGGCGACTGGACGGCCACGCATGAATTCTCGCACCTGATGCTGCCGTACATCGATCGCGACGAACGCTGGATTTCCGAAGGGTTTGCGCAGTACTACCAGAACATTCTGCTCGCCCGTGCCGGGCGTTACACGCAACGGATCGCATGGCAGAAACTCAATGATGGACTCGAGCGCGGCCGTGAATCGGCCCCTGACCTGTCACCCAACGAGGCGGCTGGTGGCGAGGAGCGCAACACGCGAATGAAGGTCTATTGGAGCGGTGCCGCGCTGGCCCTGTTGGCGGATGTCGAATTGAGGCGGCGCTCGGCCGGCAAGGAGTCTCTCGATCACGTCCTCGGGCGGTTTCAGTCATGCTGCCTGCCGTCCCGGCGAACCTGGACCGGCATGGAATTGTTCGAAAAATTTGACTCCCTCATTGATGAACCCCTGTTCGCAGACCTGTACCAGCGCTACGCCGATGCGGCCGGGTTTCCCGAGATTCGGCCGTTGCTCGACCAGCTCGGCATCATTGCGGCCGGGCAGGATATCCGCTTCGCGGACGATGCCGAGCTCGCCGAAATTCGGGATTCACTGACAGCACGACGATATACTGGCGAGCCGGGCAAATAACAGCGTCAGCACTATGACTGCAAGCAGTCACGCAGTTGGTATCAGCAAAGTTTCGAACGGCCAACGGTCGACACAGAGTGACAGTGTTGCCGTAGAGGAGCCGCTCGAGATCCGTCTTGTGTTTTCGACACCAGAAGGCCGTGCGACACGCAGCATTTCGATCACGATGCGCACCCCTGGTAGTGACCATGAGCTTGCAGCCGGATTCCTGTTTGGCGAGTCGATCGTGCACGAGGCCAGCAATATTTCGTCAATCGAACTTTGCGGGCCACCTGCACCCGACAGCGGTAACCACAACGTCGTACGCGTCGAACTCGCTCCCGATGTCGAGGTAGATCTTGGCCGCCTGCAACGCCATTTCTACACAACGTCGAGCTGTGGCGTCTGCGGCAAAACCTCACTGGACGCATTGCGTGTCATTGGCGTTGAACCCCTCGGCGAAAATTCCGCCTCGTTTGTTGCGGCGACCCTGACCGGCATTCCGGACAAGCTGCGTGCCGCGCAAATTACTTTCGATGAGACCGGTGGTCTGCATGCCGCCGCTGCCTTCGATTCGGCGGGGAATCTCCTCGTGACAATGGAGGATGTTGGGCGGCACAATGCGGTCGACAAAGTCATCGGTTCTCTTTTCCTGCAGGGGCGGTTGCCTGGCGCAGAACTCGGCCTCATGGTGTCCGGGCGTGCCAGTTTCGAATTAACACAGAAAGCACTGGTCGCGGGCATGCCACTGCTGGCCGCAGTGAGCGCGCCATCCAGTCTTGCCGTTCAACTGGCCAACGAATTTGATTTGACGCTGGTTGGGTTCCTCCGCGGCGAGACGTTTAACATTTACTCCGGCCAACATCGGATCACGGAATGACACACGAGCCATACGACAAACAGATAGCCAGCGATATCGTCGCGCGCTTTGATGCGCGCCCTGAAATGCTGGTGCAAATCCTGCACGCATTTGTGGCCAGGTTTGCCTGGATTTGCGAGGACGCCATTCGGCAACTGGCGCTAGAACTCAACCTGTCTCGTGCTGAGGTCCACGGCGTGGTCAGTTACTACCACGACTTTCGCACCGAGGCGCCCGGCAAGCACATCGTCAAGATCTGCGAGGCAGAGGCCTGCCAGGCGATGGGCAGCCGCAAGCTGTCGGCGTACGCCACGGCCAACCTCGATGGCGAAGATGTCACGCTTGAGCCCGTGTACTGCCTCGGCAACTGCGCCTGTTCGCCCGCGATAATGGTCGACGGCAAGACTTACGGTCGAGTGAGCAACGAGCGATTTGATGAAATCATGGCTTCGCTCGGGGAGTGCGGCTGATGGCAACAAGAGTCTATGTCCCACGCGAGACGGCAGCGGTATCCGTCGGCGCCGACGATGTCGCAATCGCGATCGCTCGTTGCGCCAAGGAAAACGGCGAGGCTATCGAGCTCGTACGAAACGGTTCCTGGGGCGCGACCTGGCTCGAGCCGCTGGTTGAGGTCCTTGTCGACGACAAACGAATCGCTTATTGCAACGTCGCAGCGGGCGATGTGCCCGCGCTGTTCGATGCCGGCTTCCTGCACGGCGGTGAGCACAAAAGCTGTCTCGGCGCGATCAACGAAATCCCCTACCTGATCAACCAGGATCGCTGGACGTTCTGGCGCTGTGGCCTCATCGAGCCGCTCAACATCGATGACTTCCGGGCACATCAGGGATTCAATGCGTTTGAGAAAGCCGTGGAGATGGGAGCGGAAGCAGTTATTGAGGCCGTAAAGACATCAGGCCTGCGCGGTCGCGGTGGCGCAGGTTTTCCGGCCGGTATCAAGTGGCAGACGGTTGCCGACACGGATGGCGAGCAGAAATACATTGCCTGCAACGCGGACGAAGGCGACAGCGGAACATTTTCCGATCGTATCCTGATGGAGGGCGATCCGCTCGGCTTGATCGAGGGCATGATGATCGCGGGCTTCGCAGTTGGTGCGACGCGCGGCTACATTTACCTGCGCTCCGAGTACCCACTGACACATTCGATACTGAGTAGAGCAATTGAAACCGCGCGGTCTGCCGGCTGGCTCGGCGACGACATTCAAGGCAGCGGCTTTGATTTCGATATCGAACTGCACCTTGGGGCGGGCTCCTACGTGTGTGGCGAAGAGACCGCGATGCTCGAAAGCCTGGAAGGCAAACAAGGCATCGTGCGCTACAAGCCCCCACTGCCGGCGCACGAAGGACTGTTCGGCAAACCTACGGTGGTCAACAACGTCGTGACGCTCGCGTCAGTGGCCAACATCATGAATCTCGGCGGCCAGAAATACGCATCGTTTGGCGTCGATCGTTCGAAAGGCACGCTCGCCTTTCAGCTTGCGGGCAATATCAAGCGAGGCGGCCTGGTCGAGAAAGGCTTTGGCATCACGCTGCGCGAGCTGATCGAAGACTGGGGTGGCGGGACCGCCAGTGGCCGGCCCGTTAAGGCGGTACAGGTTGGCGGACCCCTCGGTGCTTACATCCCGGCCGAGCAGCTCGACACGCCGCTCGACTATGAAGCCTTCATCGAAATCGGTGCCATGGTCGGGCACGGCGGCATTGTCGTCTTCGATGACACCGCAAATATGGCGCAACAAGCGCGATTTGCCATGGAATTCTGTGCCATTGAATCCTGCGGAAAATGCACGCCCTGCCGCATCGGCTCAACCCGCGGCGTCGAGGTCATAGACCGCATGGTTGCTGGGGATGCACGCGAGGACAACTACGATTTGCTGGTCGAGTTGTGCGACACCATGGAAGACGCGTCATTATGTGCAATGGGCGGAATGACACCCTTTCCGGTGCGGAGTGTCTTAAAATACTTTGCTGAAGACTTCGCGTCCGCTGTGGGGGCTGACAAATGAACAGGGTCAGACAAGTTGACCTCGGCACACCGGTGTCCGCCAGTACGGAAACGGTACAGGTCGAAATAGATGGACTGCCCGCAACTGTAAAGGCCGGGACAAGCATCCTGCGTGCCGCGCGCGAATCCGGCGTCGATATTCCAAAACTGTGCGCAACCGACAGCCTCAAGCCGTTCGGTTCCTGCCGCATGTGCCTCGTCGAAGTCGAGGGTCGCAAGGGCTACCCCGCTTCGTGCACCACGCCGATCGAGGCTGGCATGAAGATCCGCACCCAGACTGAAGCGCTCGCGCAACTGCGCCGCAACGTCATGGAGCTCTATATCTCCGATCATCCGCTCGACTGCCTGACCTGTTCGGCGAATGGCGACTGTGAATTGCAGGACATGGCGGGGGCTGTCGGGCTACGTGAAGTGCGCTACGGTTTCGACGGTGAGAATCACCTCGATGCGCCAACGGATAGCAGCAATCCATACTTCCAGTTCGACGCCAGCAAATGCATCGTGTGCTCGCGCTGCGTTCGCGCCTGCGATGAGGTCCAGGGAACTTTCGCGCTGACGATCCAGGGGCGCGGCTTTGAGTCGAAAGTGTCGGCCGGTATCAGCGAAGATTTTCTCGGCTCCGAATGCGTTTCCTGCGGCGCCTGTGTTCAGGCATGCCCGACAGCGACGCTGATGGAAAAGAGCGTCGTCGATCACGGACAGCCAGAACGCAGCGTCAAAACGACCTGCGCCTACTGCGGCGTCGGCTGCTCATTTGTCGCGGAGATGCGCGGTGACCAGGTTGTGCGCATGACGCCCGACAAGGATGGCCAGGCAAATCATGGCCATAGCTGCGTCAAGGGTCGCTTTGCCTGGGGTTATTCGACGCATCGCGATCGTGTGCTCGATCCGTTGATTCGTGATTCGATCGACGAGCCATGGCGAAAAGTCAGCTGGGACGAGGCCATTCAGTACACGGCCAAACGCTTCAAAGAAATCCAGGCGGAACACGGGCGTAAATCAATTGGCGGCATCACGTCGTCGCGCTGCACCAACGAGGAAGTATTTGTTGTACAGAAACTGGTACGCGCAGCGATGGGTAATAACAACGTCGATACCTGCGCACGCGTCTGCCATTCACCAACGGGCTATGGACTGAATCAGACACTCGGTACCTCAGCCGGCACACAACCGTTTGACAGTGTCATGGATGCCGACGTCATCGTTGTCATCGGTGCTAACCCGACTGCAGCCCACCCGGTCTTCGCATCGCAGATGAAGCAGCGTTTGCGCGCGGGCGCGAAGCTCATCGTCGTGGATCCCAGGAAGATTGGCCTGGTCAAGTCCGCGCGTATCAAAGCGGACTATCACCTGCCGCTATTACCAGGCACGAACGTACCGATTATTAATGCCCTCGCACACGTGGTCGTCTCTGAGGGTCTTGCCGACGATGCGTACGTTGCCGAGCGTTGCGACACCGACTCGTACAACGCCTGGAAGGCGATGATCCTGAAACCCGAGAATTCTCCTGAAGCGGTTGCGAAGGTCTCGGGCGTGCCGGCCGACGACATTCGCGAGGCAGCACGACTCTATGCGCGTGCAGAACGCGGTGCCATCTACTACGGGCTCGGCGTTACCGAACATAGTCAGGGCTCGACGATGGTCATGGGTATGGCCAACCTTGCCATGGTGACCGGCAACATCGGTTTCTCAGGCTGCGGCGTGAACCCTCTGCGCGGACAAAACAATGTGCAGGGCTCCTGTGACATGGGCTCATTCCCGCACGAACTGCCAGGCTACCGCCCGGTTGGCGATGACGAGGTTCGCGGCACCTTTGAAAAGCACTGGGGCGTTGAAATCGACCCTGAGCCCGGCTTCCGAATTCCTAATATGTTCGACGAGGCTTGTGCCGGCCGTTACAAAGGCATGTACATACAGGGCGAGGACGTAGCACAGTCTGATCCGGACACGCACCACGTCGAAGCAGCGCTCCGCAATATGGAGTGTGTCGTTGTGCAAGACTTGTTCCTCAACGAGACCGCCAAGTTCGCACATGTATTCCTGCCCGGAACCTCTTTCCTCGAGAAAGACGGCACATTCATCAATGCCGAACGCCGCATCAACCGCGTTCGTCCGGTGATGAAGCCCAGCCAGGGCAAAGATGAGTGGCTGATCACCCAGGAACTGGCGCGGGCACTCGGTTACCCGATGAACTACAGCAATGCTGCCGAGATCATGGATGAGATTGCAGAGCTAACGCCAACGTTTACAAACGTCAGCTTCAAGTTCCTCGACGAGGTCGGCAGCGTACAGTGGCCGTGCAATGAAAAAGCGCCCATGGGCACGCCGATCATGCACATCGATAACTTCGTTCGCGGCAAGGGCCTGTTTATCGAAACCGATTACGTACCCACGGAAGAACGCACGAATCGCAAATTCCCTCTGCTGCTGACTACGGGGCGCATCCTGTCGCAATACAATGGCGGCGCCCAGACACGACGCACCGACAATATGGTCTGGTATGACGCCGACTTGCTCGAGGTGCATCCGTCCGATGCAGAGATGCGCGGTATCAAGGAAGGCGACCTCGTCGCATTGTCGAGCCGCAAGGGCGAAATATCACTGGTCGCGACCATCACGGAACGTGTGCAACCGGGTGTCGTCTATACGACGTTCCACAATCCGGAAACCGGTGCCAATGTCGTGACAACCGAGCACAGTGACTGGGCAACCAGTTGTCCCGAGTACAAGGTAACAGCCGTACAAATCACACCGGCGACACACCGTTCCGAATGGCAACACCAGTTCGACGAAAACGCCCGCAAACAGGGCAAAATCGTCGAGACGACTTAGGAACGTATCCGAAAGAGCCGCGAGCGGGATGTTGCTCGACGGAAGTAAAGCGCAGCGTAGCGAGCCATGCAGTCGAGCAATCTGCCGATCGCGGCTCTATTCCTCAGCTGCTTCTTCGCCGTCAGGGAATAGCCATGTTGTTATGTGCGGCTTGATGTAGGTTGGGAAAACGACGAATGCTGCGCCAAGGGCGATTGCACCGATTGGCGCTTGCCAGCTCACGATAAACACCGGCCACATGAAAGCCTGGATCATGTTTGCAATTGAGTCCGACATGAAACGGAACAGGAACTCTATGATTTGATTCGTGAAAAAGTCGACAACGCCATGAGCCCCGGCGATTTCACCGAGCACAGTGGTCACTTCAAGATAAACGAACGTCGCCGCCCAACCGACGGCATACAAGCCGCCGCCACGGAGTCTCCAGACCTTCGCAAACCAGAGGCGGAACCAGCTTTTTGCTTTGTCGAGCAAGCAGCGTTACCTGTTAATTCTCGTAAACCTCGTTCCCTCGAGTGTCAGGTTCACCATCAACCCGGAAGAGTTGAAGATGAATCCAACAACAGGATCGCGCACGTTTTGCGTATCGATGGTCTTGCCAGCACCGACGTCGATCAATGCGACCGAGCCATCAACTCCTACGCGCCAGCCACTCGAATTGCGGAAATCGCTGAGCGCTTTTTCCGACATGAAGCAGATAACGATCGACCGTGCCTGCGCACCGGCCTGCAGACCGAGCGAACCGCTCGTGATACGGAAGTAGTCGACGGTCTTTCCGCCGATTCTCAGCACGCCTTCACCCGTCTCGGCACCCACACCGAGCCCGGCTCGCAGAGCGCGCGGGAAAACGAGATAACCGGCCGACTGATTCAGGAAGATCTCGGAGCCGTCGATGTCCGTCGTGAAGATTTTCAAGACCTCGTCGGTGTCCAGGTCGATTTGTGTCGCCGTCGTCTCGAACACTGAGCAAGCGCTTAGGAAAAAGCCCACGATCGTGAGCACCCAGATTTTGTACATCGATTGAATCTTCATGCCGGCATTGTAAAGGCCGTCAACATCCCCCGCAAAGTGTCGCGCAAATGCGACGCCTTTTCGTCTTCGTATTCCCGCGTTTGCTCGTCCATGTATGCCCGCTGTGCGAGCTCCAGCTGAATTGCGTGGATATTCTGCGCGGGTCGGCCATAGTGGCGCGTCGTATGGCCGCCCTTGAATCGCGCATTTAACACCACATCATAGGGCGACTCTTGTGCAACGCTCAGCACCGCATCCGACAAAGAAGTAGCGCAACTGCGGCCGTCATACGTTCCGATGTTGAGAACAGGCAGTTCGCCCTCGAACAGGGTCGGCATCCGGCTCGCGAGCGAATGCGCATCCCAAAGCAATGCGTGCCCATGAATGTCGCGGCTCGCGTCCAGCACATGTCGCACTTTGTCGTGATAGGGGTGCCAATACCGGGCCAGACGATCCTCGATATCGATCGACTCGTCACCGGAATAGAGGTCCCGACCATCGAAAGTTTGCAACGGACACAGACCGGTCGATCGCTGCCCCTCATACATTGATGCGTCATCGGCGGGCCGATTGAGGTCGACGACGTATCGCGAGTAATTGGCCACAATCATCGATGCACCGATCTCTTTCGCAAATTCGTACAGAAGAGCAACGTGCCAATCCGTATCGGGCAGCGCTTTGCCCGCAGCTGTCATGGTCGCCGCGATGATTTCCGGCAGTTCGCGCCCGTCATGCGGCACGCTGACGAGCAATGGCGAGATACCCTGGTGAAACGAATAGCAGTCGGTCATGCGCTCAAGCTGGGCAGAATCGATGATGAATACTCGCAGAATCTGCCGCCGTCGATCAACGCTGCAACGCGCGCGAAATCTGCTGACATCGAACGATCTTCTGTGTAGGCCGGGGACACCTCACGCAACGCAACCATGATCTCTTCAATCGCCGAAGAACTTTTCTGCGGATGATGAAACTCGACTCCCTGCGCCGCAGCCAGCAATTCGATCGCAACAATATTTTGGGCGTTGTCGAGCATCGTATGCAGTCGTCGCGCTGCGAACGTCGCCATGCTGACGTGGTCCTCCTGGTTTGCCGACGTCGGAATGCTGTCGACACTGGCCGGATGCGCGTGTGATTTGTTCTCAGATGTCAGTGCCGCTGCCGTCACCTGCGCCATCATGAAGCCACTGTTGAGCCCGCCTTCCTTGACCAGGAACGCAGGCAGGCCACTGAGGTGTGAATCAATCAGTAGTGCAATACGGCGCTCTGACAGTGAGCCAAGTTCCGCGATAGCCAGCGCAAGGTAGTCTGCGGCAAGTGCGACTGGTTCTGCGTGAAAATTGCCGCCGGAGAGAACAGCGCCCGAGTCCGCGAAAACCAGCGGGTTATCGGTAACCGCGTTCGACTCGGTCTCGATGACCTTACAAACGTGTCTCAGTACATCGAGGCACGCACCCGCAACCTGTGGCTGGCAGCGAATCGAGTACGGGTCCTGAATGCGATCGCACTCAACATGTGATGCACGAATGTCACTTCCTGCCATGAGCTCGCGCAGTACGCCGGCAACTGCGATCTGGCCGCCGTGCCCACGTACGCTTTGAATTCGTTTGTCGAACGGTGTGTCGCTGCCTTTGATCGCATCCGAGGCCATTGCGCCGGCTGCCAGTGTCGCTGCCAGAAGATGTTCGGTTCGAAAGATCGCAGCCAGTGCCAGCGCCGTTGATACCTGGGTGCCGTTCAATAACGCCAGGCCCTCCTTGGGCGCAAGCGTGATGGGTTTGAGCCCGGCCTCCCGGAGCGCCAACTCGGCTGGAACTATCGTGCCGGCAACCCTGGCCTCACCGACGCCAATCAATACGCCGGCCATGTGCGCCAGCGGTGCGAGATCTCCCGATGCGCCCACCGACCCCTGCGACGGAATGCGCGGATAGATATTGTTGTTGATCAGTGCGCAGATCGCGTCGACCAGTTCCGGCCGCACGCCCGAAAACCCCTCCGCGAGCGCAATGACTTTCATCAGCATGACCAGCCGTACGATATCGTCATTAAGGTCTTCACCGACACCGACGGAGTGCGAGCGAACCAAGTTCTCCTGCAGGTGCGCGAGCTCGTCATCACTGATTCGAACCTGGGCCAGTTGCCCGAAGCCGGTGTTGACGCCGTAAACCTGCTCGCCGCCAGCAACAAGGTCGGCAATGAGTTCGTTCGACTCGGAGACACGTCGTCGCGCCTGTCCGCCTAAACTCACCATTACCGGTTGCTGCCACGCTGCGCGCAGTTCCGCGAGTGTGATGAGCTGGTTGTCGATGGTCAGCTTCATGTCGAACCTCCATCGTCGATCATGGGCAAGTGCAAGCCATGCTCACGTGCGCAGTCGATCGCATCCTCATAGCCGGCATCGGCATGTCGCATGACGCCTGTGCCTGGATCATTCCAGAGCACGCGTTCGATGCGCTTGTCCGCCGCCTCGCTGCCGTCACATACAATGACGAGTCCGGCATGCTGTGCGTAACCCATGCCAACGCCGCCGCCATGATGAAATGAGACCCAGGTCGCCCCACTGGCCGTATTCAGCAAGGCGTTGAGTAATGGCCAGTCCGATACTGCATCGGAACCATCGCGCATTGACTCGGTCTCGCGATTCGGGCTCGCAACCGAGCCACTGTCGAGATGGTCACGCCCAATCACAACGGGGGCGCTCAACTCACCGTTTCTCACCATCTCGTTAAATGCCAGACCTAATTTGTGACGTTCGCCGAGCCCAACCCAGCAGATGCGTGACGGCAGACCCTGAAAGTGAATGCGTTCACGTGCCGCATCGAGCCATGCATGAAGATGCGTGTTGTCCGGAATCAACTCCTTCACCTTGGCATCGGTTTTGTAAATATCCTCCGGATCGCCCGACAAGGCTACCCAGCGGAACGGCCCTATGCCGCGACAAAACAACGGCCGCACGTAAGCGGGGACGAATCCCGGAAAATCGAAGGCATTGTCGACGCCTTCATTCTTGGCTTCCTGGCGGATGTTGTTGCCGTAATCAAAAGTCGGGATACCGGCCGCATGAAACTCGAGCATCGCCCGAACATGAACCGCCATCGACTTCCTTGCCGCAGCGGCAACGGCATCAGGGTCGTTCTCGCGCCCCTGCTCCCATTGATCCAGTGTCCAGCCTGCCGGAAGGTAGCCGTTCGCGGGGTCGTGCGCCGATGTCTGGTCGGTCACGGCATCAGGACGAACACCGCGTTGCAATAACTCGGGCAGTATTTCCGCCGCATTGCCGAGCAGGCCTACGCTGAGCGGCTGCCGATCATCAATCGACTGATTGATCAGTGCCAGCGCCTCATCCAGTGACTCGGCACTCGTGTCGAGATAGCCTGTCTCAAGCCTTTTCTCGATACGACTGGGTTGGCATTCGATCGCCAGCATCGATGCACCTGCCATCGTAGCGGCCAGCGGTTGCGCACCGCCCATGCCGCCGAGGCCCGCTGTCAGTACCCAGCGACCCAGCAGGTCGCCGTCGTAGTGCTGGCGCCCCATTTCGACGAAGGTCTCGTAGGTACCCTGGACGATGCCCTGGCTACCGATGTAAATCCACGAACCGGCTGTCATCTGGCCGAACATCATCAGGCCTTTGCGATCGAGCTCGCGGAAGTGCTCCCAGTTTGCCCATGCCGGCACCAGGTTCGAGTTGGCGATCAGCACCCGTGGTGCGTCCTCATGCGTGCGGAACACGCCGACCGGCTTGCCTGACTGCACCAGCAACGTCTCATCGCTTTCGAGACTTTTTAGCGTCTCGACGATCTTGTCGAACGACGCCCAGTCGCGGGCCGCCTTGCCGATGCCGCCGTAGACAACAAGGTCCTCGGGCCGCTCGGCCACTTCGGGGTCGAGGTTATTCATGAGCATGCGCAGCGGTGCTTCGGTCAGCCAGCTTTTTGCTTGCAGGCTGGTGCCCGTCGGCGCCTTGATCGTGCGTTTGTTGTTCATTGTTGCAGTTTCTCCAGTTCCACGACGTCTGCCGTCGCCGATTTGGGTGTCCCGGGAGGGGTGTAATGTCCGGCCAGCTCATAGCGGCTGCCTGGATGATGTAAACGCGCGAATGTGACGGGCCGTCCATGCGACCAGGTGCGACGAATAACGACCAGGCCGGGTTCGCCATCGGCCATCTTCAATCGTTGTCGCACCGCGGCGTTGGGTTGCGCGGCACGTACAACCTGCTCGGCTTCCTGCAATGGGGAGATTGCCGTCAGGTAAGCACTTGGTGTCACCGCGGTGAAGTCCTGCTGCAGGCAATCGGGTGCGAAATCCGCAACGACATGCCGATCCTCAAGCTGGATGGGTGTACCGTTCTCATAGTGCACGAGCATCAGGTGAAACACGTCGCTACCCTGCTCGACGTGCAGTGCTTTGGCGACCTCACCTCGTGCATGCTGCAACGACTGACGCAGGACCTCGCAGGTATGTGTGTGTCCGCGCTGATCGATTTCGTCGGCGATGTTCTGCACCTCAAGGACGTGCGAGCCGGCTCGAAAATCCGACACAAACGTACCCCGCCCTGCGATACGCCGAACGTAACCTTCATCCGTCAGTTCACGCAGCGCGCGGTTCGCTGTCATGCGCGATACGCTCATCGCCTCTACAAGCTCATTCTCCGACGGGACTCGATCGGCCGGGCGCAATTCGCCACTCGATATGCGGCCAATAATCAGGTCCTTGAGCTGCTGATACATGGGCTTCGCAACAGCGGTCACGATGCAATTCCAATTCGCTGCAGGGTGTCCGCGTACGCTTGCCGCGTGGCGGCACGATCGATGTGGTCGCCATCCACGACTCGCCATTCGCCGTTGACCATCACACGCTCGATCGGCAATCGGTAACCGGAAAAGACGAGTGCATCGAGCAATGACGCAACGCCGTGACCGACCAGCATCGGATCGTCGTCGTACATCGCAACCAGGTCCGCCGGCGCGCCTACCTCTAATCCCCGGGTTGTCTGGCCACTCGCCTGCAAGCCACCCGCCATCGCGCGCGAGAACAGCTCTCGACCGACATGCGGCTCTTGCAGCGAGGCGATGTTGCGAGATCGTGAAGCCAGTCGCTGGCCGTACTCGAGCCAACGCAGTTCCTCGAACGGGTTGATTGATACGTGGCTGTCCGATCCGATCGCGATTCGGCCACCCGCGCTGAGGAAATCATGGAGCGGAAACAGCCCGTCGCCCAGGTTCGCCTCGGTACTCGGACACAGGCACACGACGGCATCTGTTGCGGCGAGATCTTCGACTTCATCGGCGTCCAGATGTGTTGCGTGAACGAGGCACCAGCGCTCGTCGACGGCGAAGTTCTCAAGCAACCAACGCACCGGCCGCCGTCCATAGCTTGAAAGACACTGGTCGACCTCGCGCTGCTGTTCGGCGATGTGCAGATGAACCGGAATACCCGCAGCGACCGACGCGCCCGCGATCGCCTGCATCGATTCCTGGCTGACCGCGCGCAGGCTGTGCGCGCCGATGCCGATGTGAATGCGATCCGTCGTGTGTCCGCTCACGCGGCTGTGATGCTCAAGAAAGCTGTCCAGGTCGAGAGCGAACAGTTTCTGGTGGCCTTCGGGCTTTGGCTGGTCGAATCCTGCGCGCTCATACAACACGGGCACGTACGTCAGGCGAATGCCGCTACTCTCGGCCGCAGCACGGATCGCGTGGAACATCACATCGTCTTTGTCGTCAGCCCCGGGTTGCCGGTGCAGGTAATGAAACTCCGCGACAGACGTGTAACCGCTGACCAGCATTTCCGCGTAAGCCTGGCATGCGATCGCAGCTAAGGCATCTGCATCGAGTCCGCCGGCGAGTTCGTACATGCGTTCGCGCCAGCTCCAGAAATTGTCCTGACCTGCTGGCGAACGCTCTTCGGTTCTGCCGGCGAGCGCGCGCTGGAAGGCGTGGCTGTGTGCGTTGCAGAGACCCGGAATGACGACGCCAGCCATGAAGTCCGAGGGTTCCGGCGTGACGTTTTCGCTGACCGAGTCGATCCTACCCGCACGCACGGTTAGCCGGACGTTGTCCATCCAGCCCTTTTTAATCAATGCCTTACGCGCGAAAATGTGGTTCATTGCGGTTCCGTCAAGTTGTATATACAGGCTAGACCATGATAACGTCGAATGCAATTTGCGGAGGCAAGAATGACTCACTGGGACTTGCTCCTGACCGATGCGCGCATCGCTACGATGGAGCACGATGTGGCGCCATTTGGCGTCATCGACCATGGCGCAATCGCAGTCGCGGACGGGACAATCGCGTGGGTCGGGAAGGCTGCCTCGCTTCCCCACAATACTGCGAACGAAACCGTCTCGCTTGCAGGGCGTTGGGTAACCCCGGCACTGATCGACTGTCACACGCACCTGGTGTTTGGTGGCGATCGCTCGGCCGAGTTTGAACAACGACTGAGCGGCGTCAGCTACGAGGAAATTGCACGCGCGGGCGGTGGCATCCTGTCGACAGTGCACGCAACGCGCAACAGCAGCGGCGATGAACTGTTCGAGTCCGCCAGCAGGCGACTGCAAATGCTGCAAGCCGACGGTGTGGCTACCGTCGAGATCAAATCCGGATACGGTCTCGATGTTGAGAGTGAAATCAAAATGCTCGAAGTTGCCAATCGCCTTAATGAATCGTCTGCACTCACGATCCAGACGACGCTACTCGCAGCACATGCCATTCCGCCCGAATTCAAGAACGATGCCGACTCGTATATCGATCTGGTTTGCAACGAGCTGATACAACTTGCTGCTGAACGCGAACTTGCCCACGCCGTCGATGCGTACTGCGAGGAATTTGCGTTCAGCGCCGAACAGGTCGCAAGGGTATTCGAAGCAGCAAAAAGCCACGGCCTTCCCGTCAAACTGCATGCCGACCAACTGAGCGACGGTGGCGGCGCCGCGCTTGCCGCAGGCTTCGAAGCCTTGTCCGCGGATCACCTTGAATACGCTTCAACTGACGGCATCGCCGCAATGGCTGACTCGGGCACAACTGCCGTGCTGCTACCAGGCGCCTACCTGACGCTCAACGAGACGCAGCTGCCTCCTGTTGACGCGATGCGCGGCAGCGGTGTTGCCATCGCCCTGGCCACCGACTGCAATCCCGGTACGTCACCGCTTACGTCGGTGCGTGAGGCAATGGCACTGGGTTGCCGGTTGTTCCGTCTGACGCCTGAGGAATGCCTGGCAGGCGTGACACGTGAAGCGGCCGGCGCACTCGGCCTCAGCGATCGAGGAACAATCGAAATCGGCAAGCGCGCAGACCTCGCGATCTGGGATATCAGTCATCCACGTGACCTGAGTTACTGGCTGGGTAGCCAGTCTTTGTCAGGCTTGTTTATTTCAGGACACGATGTCAGTCTGACCCGACCGTGAATTCCCCTCCCCCCATTCAGAAGCGTAGCTTCATTGTTACGCTCGGCCTGCTAACGGGCATGGCAGCGTTCACCGTCGACGTTAGCCTGCCGGCCGTCCCGGCAATGGTCGAGGCGCTCACGACAAGCCTGTCGCGAGGCCAGCAGATTGTCGGCATTTTTATGTTTGGTATGGCATTCGGCCAGATCCCGGCCGGCCTGGTTTCGGACCGCGTCGGTCGACTTCCTGTTCTCTATGCCGGCATGGCGTTGTTCCTGGTTGGTGCGATCGCGTCGGCCCTTGCCGACAGTATCGAGGTGATGCTGATCGGGCGTTTCGTACAGGGCTTCGGCTCTGCACCCGCGATCGTGTTGTCGCGTGCCATCGTGCGAGACATCTCGAGTGGCAAAGCGGCGGCAAAGCTTATGTCGCTGATGACCATGATCTTCACAGTCGCACCGGTCATCGCGCCAAGTGTTGGCGCCTTGCTGGTTACCCAGTGGGGATGGCGTGCGCCGTTCATCATAATCGTCTTCCTCGGTGTGTTGATCACATTCGGTGTGTACCGCTACATTGACGAAACGCACACGCCGGACGCAGGGCAGCATCCTGTGCGGCAATTGAAGTCGAGCTTTTCCGAGTTCTTTTCGCATCGACAAAGTATTTTCGGATTGCTTTTGATTATCTTGCCGCCGGCCGGATTTATGTCGATGATCGCACTCGCCGCGGCGCTGGTCGTCGAGATTTACGGCTTCAGTATTACGCAGTTTGGCCTGATCTTTGCGACCGCTGGACTTTCGATACTGATTGGCTCCGCGGTCAATCGCCTGCTCGTGACGCGCCTCGACAGCATGCAGATCATTGCTATCGGCGTTGCGCTCTACGGAATCAGCGGCGTGTCATTGTTGATCATGGCTTGGCTGAATTCGGCGTCGTTCGTGCTGCTCTGGGGGAGCATGTGTCTGTTCATGGCGTCGGTCGCCATCGTGATGCCGAATGCAACGGTCATTGCACTCGACCCGTTGCCGAAGATCGCCGGCGTCGCCTCATCGATCATCGGCACGACGCAAAACATTATCGGCGCGTCGGGCGCATTTCTTGGTGCCGCGATCTACAACGGCACGGTGCGTAATTCCGTGGTGATCATGGGTACTGTGGGCGTGCTCGTCGTTCTGGTGTACTTACTGCGCCCGATACTGTGCCCGCAAGTAGTCCATCACCCCGACGAGCTGGCCCGGGATTAGCGCAGGCCTTACGACAGTTTTCTAAGTACTTCACCGACTGAGCGTCGAGATTGCGTGGGCGTCAATTTTGGGTAGCCGTACCAGACGAGACCGACCACGAACTCCTCGTCCGCATCGATGCCGATAATTTCGAAGAACCTCGCGTCACGAGTAATGTCGCCGGTCGTCCATTTCGAACCCACGCCTGCCTTCCACAGGTACAGCATGAGATTCTGCGTCGCCGCACAGCACGCTGCATAATCTTCCTGTTGCCGCATTTCATCTGCAGATGTTCGACAGGTAATCAGTATCCAACCAGGTTTTTCCGACCAGCTTTTTGCCTTGTGCTCGCCGGCCTTGGCGTCTCCCTTTTTTTCCGTGCAGATGGCCTTGACGAGACCCAGGCAAGCATCAATCGCTTCCCTGCCCAGCAGATAGAAATGCCAGGGCTCCGTGACGTGATGGTTCGGCGCCCAGGTTGCCGCTTCAACGGCTTCCGTGATGAGTTCATCGGGAACGCGTGTCTGCAGGAACAGGTTGATCGTACGGCGACCGTGCAGGACTTCGCCGAACTCGCGCAATTCCTGCGTCTTGTAGCTCGGCGATTTCTTCATCAATTGGCCTGCTTTACCCCAGTCGTCATACGCCTGAGCACGTCATTCTTCGCGACGAAGTGATTGTAGAGCGCTCCCAGGACATGCAGAACGACAATCGCCGCGACGATCTTCCAGGAAAACTCGTGAACTTCCTCCCAGAAGTGATGAGCTTCTTCGCTCTCTTCCACAGGCAACGAGAAAGAAAACAGGCCAAAGAAAGGAATTGCCCGGCCTCCGGTTGCGATCGTTATGGGCCCCGAGACCAGTTGCGTAAATACGGCGATGTAAATAGCCCAATGCACCAGTGTCGCGGCTGCGCGCTGCAGCGCCGGCATACCAGCCGGATGGCCCGGCACTTCATTCATGAATCGCCAGATGAGCCGCACCGTCATCAGTACAAAGACCAGCAACGCGATCGAGCCGTGAATCACGCGCATTTCCGATTTTTCGGGTCCGCGCTCCATGCCCGCCTGCTCAAGCCCCATGTAAAAAATGACAACCAGGCCTATGGCGATCAGCCAGTGCAGCCATTTAGCCAATGATCCGAATTCGTTACTCGTGTTCCGTAGCCCCATCTATTTTCTCCTTTTTGTCGTAGGACCGTCCCAGGAAAACTCCCGCCGTCGCCCAGGCCGCGCATATGATTGCCGAGATTATTGCGATACCCGCGAGCCCGAGACCCAATGTTGCCGTGACTGCCGTGTATAACCATGCCGTTGCGACGTCACCGCCACGATAAACGACGATGTCGATAACCGGTTTTGCCTTGAAGCGTGTCTCGATGTCCACGATTGTAAATAACATCTCGCGACCCGGCCGCGTTATGGCGTAGTTGCCGGCGCGTCTTGCTATTTGTAGTCCAATCAGGACGAATAGCGCCGGGTTGACCGCAACAATCAGCCAACCGAAGACCATCAGTGCCGGCACCAGCGCCAGGGTGGTGGGCATGCCGGCACGCGTAGCCAGCCGGCCTGTCGCAAACAGCGCGATTACCGCGGCCAAGCTGTTGACTGCCAGATCGATACCCGCCCAGTACTGAGTACGAACATCGCGCTCGAACTCGCCAAGCATCGTTCGCAGTTCGAAATAGATGAACGTGTTCATGATGACGTAGAAGATGATGAACACACCGATCGCCAGCAAATAGGGATTGCTGATGAACCTGGAAAATCCAGAGAAAGGATTTGTGCCCAGATGCTGCTTGCGGGACAAGTCAACCTGGATATCAGCATTGCCCAAGTCGCGGTCCCTGAGGTTATCCAGAACACCGATCAAGGGGATTGGTACCAACAACAGCAGCGCACCTATCAAGAGCAAGTTGAGGTTGCCGATTGCGGTGCTAAAAAACGTTGCAATCGCCGGTCCAACAATAGCGCCGGCGGTCGCACCCAGCGCAATCACGGCATACACTCGCTTGGCTTGCTCCTTGTTGTACAACCCGGACATGAAGGTCCAGAACACCGACAGGTGAAACAGGCTGAATACACTGAGCCAAACGTAGAACATACGATTGACGAGGTCGCTATCGCCAAGGAACGTCCCGGCAAAGTAGAACGCGACAAATGTCGACGAAAAGAACGCGTACACGCTCGGCACAATTAACTTGAAGCGAATACGCGATATGACGCCACCGTAGATGCTGACCGCGATCGCACTGAAAAAGAATGTAAACGTCCAGAGCCAGCTAAGTTGGACATTAGTCCAGTCGGATGACAGTGAATCGCGTACCGGCCGCAATATGAAGTAAGCGGCCATCAGCGTGAATACGAACAGGAACGACGTCGCAGTCGCCCTGAGCTCGTGCGGCTCGATCTTGGTCGCCGCACAGATCATTCTTGTTAGCCGATTACCTTTCACGGCGTGAGCGTACCATCACGGGCGCCCGACGACTATTTGCCTGCGGCGAGCCCTTCCACCACCTGCAGCAGTTCATCAGCAGGCAGACGAATCTTGTAATCAGGATTGGCGTAGGCGAATGCGATGATGCCGTCCTGCCCGATGGCGAATACAGCCGGCACCGGCAACACACCGTGGCGCAACATCGAAGAGTCCTCGATGTCCTGCCCTTTGTCGATGCGCCGGTCGATCGTCCTTTGCGAGGCCTTGAACGCGACGCCGAGTGCGATTGCAGCCTGCACATCTGCGTCCGACAGGATCGTGTAGTCAAGGCCCGCAATGTCTTCCTGCGTTTCACGGCTCAGGGTGCTGTACAACAAATCCGGCCGGTCGCCGCTCAGGAATAGCACATCGACGCCGAGTGCATCGATGTCGGAAACCACGTCCTTCAGCTCGGAAAGATGCATGTTGCAGAACGGACACCAGCCGCCGCGAAAAGTGATCAGCACTGCAGGCCGCTCCATCTCGCGAGGATCGAATACGAAAGGTTTGTTCTCAACAGTCCGTACCTCGAACCGGGGTGCCGCCTCGCCGACGGCGAGCGGCTGCGCCAGAGCAGCTGTCTCCGCAATCGGTACGTCCGCGTGACCGTACTGCATGGACATGCTGCAGGTCAGGCTCAAAAAGAGGACCACAGACAGTGCACCAAGCACCGTCGAGCGGGGATTTACATGATTATTAACGGACGTCCACATCGCGCCTTTCTCCTGAAGCAGTCTGCTTATCAGACCATCCGGAAAGGCGAAATATTACATAGCTTTTTCGAGCAGGTCCGCGCTACGAATATTTGTGACGCCACGGCAGCGGGCCTTGGCGCGGTACATGGCCTGGTCAGCCTCTCGCATCAGGCCCGTCAGGGTATTCGCATTCTTCGGATACAGGGCGAGACCGATGCTGGCCGCACAGTGCAATTTGAACTCGCCGATCACATAGAGCTCTTCGAGTACCGTGGCCACGCGATTGGCCAGGGTATCGGCAATTTCGGCCGCAACGTCGGGAACCAGGACCACGAACTCGTCGCCGCCCGGCCGACCAATGATGTCGCATGATCGCAAACTCTTGCGCAGCCGTTTTGCGGCAATCGTCAGCAGTTGGTCACCGATTTCGTGCCCGTGGCTATCGTTGATGATCTTGAAGTCATTGAGGTCGATGAATAACAGCGCACCGGTCGCGTCATCAGGGCTTTCGGTCAAACGCGCCGCCGCGTCGCGCTCGAAGCCACGTCGATTCAGGACGCCGGTGAGCGGATCTGACAGGGCCATCGATTCCATGTGGCGCTCTTTAGCCTTACCGTCTGTGATGTCGACAAGTGTAAGAGCGATATCGGTCCCGAACGGTTCGCAGATCATACGTAACCACTTGTTCGAACCACCGGATTTATGGTGAACCTCGGTGTCGATATTCTCTCCGGCGTCGGTTGCGCGCCGGAAGTGCTCCACAATCGCATCCAGTTCATCGGACTCCATGGCATTGCAAGCGATCTTGACGATTTGTTCTCCCGTGCGATCGACCAGGTCCTCACGGTTGGCGTGGAGAAACTTTCCCGCCATGGCGTTGGCAAAAATGCAGCGCAGTTTCCTGAAGTCATCACCTTCATCCTGCGCCCAGCGCAGGCGCACGATGCCATTTACGGAGTGGTCGATGAGTGTCCGCAATAATTTTTCACTGGCTCGAACCTCGGCCTGCGCACGTTCGACATCACTGACATCGCGAAACATGATCACTGTGCCGTCGCGGAGCGAAACCTTGTCGGATGACATCGGCGAAGCCTGCACGTGCAGGAATCGTCCGGTATTGGTCATCATCTTCTTGGGCTCGCCCGTTTCAAGCGCCTCGAAGACTTCGGGCGATTCCTCACCAAAGAAATGATTGAGTGGCTCGAGCAAGGCTGAAGTCTCGGACACATCAAGCAGCATCTCGGCGCCGTGGTTCAGGCCGATAATTCTTCCCTGGTCATCAACAACGACGACCGGGTCCTGCATATTCTGAAAAACGGTCTCGTACGCCAACGGCGTGAATTCGACTATCTGTTCACCCAGTACGAGCCAGGCGTAGATAGGCAGCATCACAGTGAAAACGAAAGGCACGAACGAGATCGTATTCGGACCGAAACCAAAATCGTATGCAAGCGTCGCCATCAATGGCCCGATGCATGCGGCGACGAGCAGAAACAGTCCACGCCGGTGCGCGCGTGCGACAGCCTTGCTGTGTGTTAGCAACGTCAGGATCGCGGCACCGATCACGATGTAGCTGTACGGTGCGTGCACAAAAAGAAACCACGGCCCCCATTGTTCGGGCCGCGTCAGGAGTTGTCCCGCATCGTTCGCGATAGGCAGGTACCACATGAACTCGTGAAAGTAGTTGGTCGCAGCAAGCGTGATCGACACGAACGGGATAGTTAGTAACAGCGTAATGCTGTGTAGCGATGTGCTGCGTCCCGTGTACTCGCGGAAACAGAAGTAGGCTGCAACAGGGAGCAGGGCCGTCCCGACGAAGTGCATCGTACGGCCGATAGAAAAAAAGTAAAACGAGGTTGAGAGGAGCTCGATTGCGCCACCCGACACCCACGCACTGGCTACCAGGAATAAAAGGCCGATGGGCATCGTGCCTACGTCGCGCTTCGCCGTCACAAGGCGCATGCCGAGTGCGAAGTAAGACGCCGCACTGACCATTAAAAGCACCGCAATGGCGAGATTGAAGCTCATGGATCCCTGTCAGGTTTAACCGAATGAAGCCAATGTTATGTCGCCAAACCAATGAATACCGGGAACTGATCCACACCTTTGGCGACCCCGCGGAACCATTCGTGGTCATAATTTCACAAAACGGAAACAAAAGTGTTCGTGAGGTCCTCCTTGATGCCATTTAAGTCATTGATTTAATCAGATTTTTTAGAGATGAGAACACGGTCGGCAAAACCCCGCCGTGCAATGCCATTTATGGTCCGCAAGAAGTGCTCCGAGCTCCGCTCTCGGAGTGCTTTTTTGAGGTAGGCGTACTCCTCCGAGCGGGCAGATTTGCGCCAGTGCAAGATCGTGATTGTCGTGGCAAGGCGCATGCGGATCAGGTCGAACAGCAACTCACACTCCCGATCTTCAAGCGGCACGATGCTGTCAAAGCCCGCAACCAGGGCCTGGATCTGGAAGTCGGTACTTTGCGCGGGCTCTGCGCTGTTCGCGATCTTCACGACAAACTGCCGCCCGTCCGTCGCGTTCACGCGAAAATTCTGGTCCCGTTCGCTGACCAGTTGCGTCAAATTGCCCCGCAATCCGTACTCCCGAATCAGGAGATCCAAAACCTCTTTTTCGGGCGCGTCAGGGGACGGTACAGCGATAGTGTCCAGAGAACTTGGTGATTCCGTCATTTTTCTTTTTAAAACAGTTAATTAGCTACGCAATAATGCCGCGGTGGCGCGTGACTCGCAATCGCATCTCGACAATTTATTAGCCGGCCGTGGTCCTGATTTCTCAGAAATGACGAATAGTTCCGGCGCTGTTTCAACATAATCGGTCATAGTCGATCTGTTATGAACCGTCTCGCCCGCATTGTTCGCTCGGCGACGCCTTCGACTGCCGCACAGTTTCAAAAAAGTGCTTACGGCAAAGCGGGCGTCGAGCGGTTCCTGCGCGATGTTATTGCGCTGGCAAACGCGTCCGTCGAGGGCACACGCTACATCATTACGGGCGTGGATTTCGACAAGAAAGACCGCAAGCGGATGTACGGAGTTGATCGCGCTGATTTCTCGGGTAAGCCCGCCTCCCAGTCGCTGGCGAACGATCACATTGAGCCTCCCATACGCATTCGCTACCAGCCCGTGACGGTCGAGGGCGAACGCGTTGGCGTGTTCGAAATTGGTGACTGCCAGGATCGCCCGTACATGATGCGCGTCGACTACTCCGAAACATTGCGACGCGGCGACGCCTATGCCCGCGTCAATAACGGGGCTGTGAAGTTGGGCCGTCGACAATTGCAGTCTCTGTTCGAGAGGAAGTTCCAGGACTCGGTGTCTGCCGCCAACATCGAGATCGGATTCCCGGGTGACATCATTCACAAGGACCTCAGGGTTGCCACACGCAGCTTTGGCGAGCTTCCCTCTATGGTCGCGAGCGCGAAACTCCACGAACTCATCGAAGCAAAGACACGTGTACACGCATCCGCGTCAAATACGATCGTCGCGCGCCTGACTCACGCCCGACTGTTCGGAACTGACAGTCCGTATGAGGAACGCTCTACGGATGAAATCGTGGAAGAGATGCAGAAACTCGAACGACGCTACAGGAACCAGGACGAGCATTTCCTGTTCGAAGAGAACGTCACACCGATACAGCTCGTGCTTTTGAACCAGGGCGACGAGGAAATACACGATGCATCTCTCGCGCTCGTCATGCCCAACCACAACGCATTTCACGTCGCAACGCAGCTGCCGCGAATTCCGCGCGATGACAAGTTCATCGAAAGGACACCGGCCGAGCAAGCGGGATACCCGTCAGTCAGTCTGCATGACGACTCGGTACATGTCTCGGTCAAGCTTGGCGATATTCAGCCCGGTGAACCCATCGATGTGTTCGAGCTGCCGATGAGAATCTGTGTCGGCGATGAACTCAAAGGGCGGCGGCTTGGGATTCAGTACTCGCTATTCGCACAGAACCTGCGCACACCGGCGAAGGGAAAAATACGCTTGCTTTTCTAGGGGCTTGCTGCAGCTGGCCGTTCCACCTACAGCCATTTATCGGTGGACGGCGCCGTATACATTTCAAACTGGCGCAACAGCCCTGCAGGATTGTCGTCGGCGAGCAGCATCGCGCGATTTGCCGGCTTCAGAAAACCTTCGTCCTGCATATGATCGAGGAACCCGAGCAATTTGTCGAAATAGGCATTCACATTGAGCAGGCCGCATGGCTTCTCGTGAAATCGAAGTTGGCCCCAGGTCACCATTTCGACTAATTCCTCCAGCGTGCCAAAACCACCGGGCAACGCGATGAACCCATCGGACAAAGCGGCCATCATTGACTTACGTTCGTGCATTGACGCGACGATGTGCAGCTTGGTCAGCCCGGTGTGTGCAATTTCTTTTTCTTCGAGCATTTTTGGAATGACGCCGTGCACTGCTCCGCCCCGCCCGAGTACCGCATCTGCAAGAACGCCCATCGTGCCCTTGGTGGCGCCGCCGTAGACCAGCTCTATATTGTTTTGAACAAGCACATTGGCGAGGTCCTGAGCTGCACTCGTGTAGATCTCATCATTGCCCGGGCTCGAGCCACAGTAGACGCAGATTCTTTGCAACATCGCTTCGTACTCAGGCGGGTTCCCGTCGTTCCTTGGCACCCTCAATAATCGCGGCAATCTCCGGGCGCTCCTGGCGCAACTCTTCGGGGCTTAGTGCGTCCAGCTCGTGCGGAAAGACGAGCCACTCGGCAGTCTCGCGAATGAAATAGTCCGGTTCGATGTCCGTCTCGTTGCGTTCAGGCTTATACCAGGGGACCGCGATGCGAATATCATCCGGAGTGTTGCCACGCGCACGGTTTCCCAGCTCACCGACAACGGCCTTGATCGTATTCCCGGTGTCGAACACATCATCCACGATCAGCACCCGGTCATCGTGGCAGATCTTCTTGATGATGTAGTTGAGTCCATGCACTGCGACCGCGCCGCGCTGATCGACGCCGATGTAAGACGACGTGCGAATGGCGATGTGGTCGGACTCAAGCCCGCAGTAAGCCATGATTTCCTGGACGGCCATGCCGACCGGCGTCCCGCCGCGCCATATTGCGATGATCATTGTCGGCTTGAAGCCGTCTTCGAGCACGCGAAGGCCGAGCCGGAACGAGTCGTGGAGCAGGTCCTGCGCCGATAATACGATCTTGTTCATTATTGTTGTTGTGTCGTTATAATGCCTGTCCGGATTCTACCGCACCGCAGGCTCGGAAAAACCAATGACTAAAAAATTCGTCGCCGCGGACGATTTTCTCAAGGACTCCTTCCGGCTCGCCGCCGCAATTTCGGAGGCCGGCTTCGAGCCCGACTTTCTCGTTGGCTTATGGCGCGGCGGAAGCGCTGTCGGCATCGCCGTGCAAGAAGGCCTCGACTTTCTCGGCGTCAAAACAGACCACATTGCGATTCGCACGTCTTACCGTGGCGCGCCGAGCTACGACGAGATGGTCAGCAAGGCCGAGTCCATTCGTGTGCACGGCCTGCAATATCTGCTCGAGAACCTGTGTTCACACCACTCGATGCTCATTGTCGATGATGTGTACAGCACCGGCTCGAGCGTCCAGGCCGTTATCGACCAGCTGACGCGCAAGACACGCCGCAATCTTCCGCAGGACATTCGCATTGCGACGGTTTGGTACCGGCCGAGCGAAAAGACGTTGCGGGTACCTGACTACTTCGTGCATGAAACCAACGACTGGCTGGTGCTCCCGTACGAACTCTCGGGCCTGTCGGTCGACGAGTTGCGCGAACACCGGCCGGAGCTGGGATCAATTATCGATCGTCTGGAACCGCTTCTGGAAAGCTGACACTGTGAACACGATGCTGCTCACGGCAATCGCGATGTTGGCATTTGCCGCCAACTCCCTGCTGTGTCGCATGGCGCTCGGCGCCGGGCTTGTCGATGCCGCCAGTTTTACCAGTGTTCGAATCATCTCCGGCGCCGTCATGCTCGGACTTATTGTGCTGCCGCGTTTGCGTTCGCAAGGGCGCCCCAAAGTCGATTTGCGTGCTGTAGCGATGTTATTCGCCTACATGATCTTCTTTTCTTTCGCCTATCTTTCGCTCAGTGCCGGGACCGGCGCATTGATCCTGTTCGGCGCAGTGCAGGTGACAATGTTCGTCGTCGGCCTGCGCGGCGGTGAACACTTCTCGAAGTCGTCATGGGCCGGCCTCGCGCTTGCAATGGCCGGTCTCGTGTACCTGGTGTCGCCAGGCGTGACTGCTCCGAACGCGGCCGGTGCACTACTCATGGCAGTCGCAGGTATCGCCTGGGGCTTCTACTCTTTGTTTGGACGAATGGCCGCTGACCCGATGGAATCGACAGCCTACAATTTTATCTATTCCGCACCGCTGGCACTCGCCGCAAGCCTGGTATTCCTGCAGGACTTCCACATCACCAATACTGGCATCGCACTTGCTGTTGCATCGGGTGCCGTTGCGTCCGGTCTCGGTTACTTCGTCTGGTATGCGGCACTGCGCGGTCTGACGGCGATACGAGCAGCCACTGTGCAGCTATCCGTGCCCGTTATTGCCGCAATTGGCGGTGTGCTGCTACTTGGTGAAGAGGTGAATTTGCGGCTCGTGCTCGCCTCGGTCGCAACTCTTGGCGGCATAGCGATTGTGCTCAGAAACAGCCAAGCAGACTGAACACAGCCCGGCGCGATCCCCGTGGGAGCGGCTTCTGTGGGAGCGGCTTCTGTGGGAGCGGCTTCTGTGGGAGCGGCTTCAGCCGCGACAGTTGCCAGGATGCTGAATAACCCCTCCGCGGAGGGGTTTCCTCGAAACCACATTAAGAGTCAGGTGTATCTAGGGAAGCGCGTTTCCGCGGAAACGCCGAATGACTGCTTTCACCAAAAGCGGCCACTCAGATGAGTGAAATTCTCAGAGTCTGACCGTCTGCTAACGGCCACAAGCGGACGTTAAGCGAGGTCGATTAATCGAGTCTTGTAACGTCGGCGGATCTCTTTCACCTGCGCCCCGCATCAGCCTGCTTCAAAATCGGGCGGATAGCTGTCCCCGTGACGGACAGTTGTTCTCAGTGACTGATGAGCGACTGATCAACTATCCAAAAATGCCATAATCAACAAGCACAAGAATCTTCTTCGTGGCGTTAATTGATGACTCGTGCAACAAAAAAGTCTTTGCTTGCTGCACCTTTCGTGAGTAACGGCGTGTTGCTTGAATCCTGAAAGATACTGTTCGATGACCTTGGATCAAGGAATAGGGGGACGAGACTCGCGCTAGGTTGGTCCATCGAAATAAGCAATGCGCCAGGTTGTAGCGTAATTTCTTTTTCTTCTTCTTTGAGGACTGAGGTTACTTTTGCTCGGCCTAGGTGTGTGGGTGTAATCTGGACCTGTTCGATATGCTGCACGATTGCTTTAACTTCCGTCGGCGTGCTCACTTCCATGTAGGCAATATGGTGCTTGTCGAGCAGTTCTTTAATTAATTGTTGATTCTCTGTCACAACATAAGCATTAGGTAGCTGTAATGGTAATCCAGCTCTGATTATAGTGGCGTTCGGGTATGTAATCTCTTCAACTTTGCCACTATCAATATGCCGTAACGGAATTTTAATCGTCGGATTATCTTCATCGAGAACATACTCTGTTTCAAGATAAACTATCTCTGTTGGACTTAGCTTGGCGTTTTTAACGAGTCCTAAAATTATTGCACGATTCTGTTCTGCAAGTTCAATAAAGTTATCAACACATACAACTTGCTTGCGCACTCTTTCTTTAATGTTGCGAGGAGTAGGGTACTCGCCAGTTGAGAGGTCTAGTCTATTTTCGACAAGCATGGATAGCGCGTTACTTTGACCGCCAAAATTACGCAGATTTCTCAACGAGATGCCCCCGTTATGGATTTCTTGCTTGGTGGACGTGATCTCTCCAATGTAGTGGCTGGCTCGTACACCATCATTATTGGTGTTTGTTAACAATGTTGGCAGAAACTCATCGCGAGCAAAGGCCTGTAATTCAGCATTAATATTCGGGTCGTTAGCATATTCCCATTGTGTCTCAAAATCTGTGAGATAACCCTCCGCTCCCAGAGTAGATTTTTTTAATAAGGAAGACTCGTGAATATCAAGCATCACATCTGGTTGCATTTGATAAATGAAATTACTCATCGCTTGCGTCTCAGGCTGTGATAATAAAGTATAATCGGTGCTGAGATTGACGCCATTATCATTGACACGCTTCTTATGATCACGTCCATCAGGGTTTGAGATCGGAATGAGAATGAAATTGATGCTATCTAGATAATGGTGGAGATCACCGTATAAAATATTGTTAGCCACGACTTGCAGTGCTTCACCGCCCGACGATTCTGACCCATGTTGCGAAGCATTTAGCATCACCGTCATGGTATCGGGCTGTCCCGGTTTACGTTGCAAAAACTGCTTGTCTTTTGACAGCAATATAACTGTAATGGGCCGTCCGCCAGCAGAAGTGCCGACAGTTGTCACTGAAGCTTCTGGTGACCCATCAGCAATTTGCTCTAAGTAGCTCCTCACTTCAGATGTCTGTGGAATATTCTGATAATTGCTGGCTTCTAATGGTGGAATATTTGTTCGCGCAGCTGCCAGTGATGAAGATGCAGCTAGCATAATCAAAGAGAAAATAAGGTCCTCAGAATATTTCATGTCGCGCTCGTCATTCTTTGAAGCAGCTCAACTATTTATGACCTTTTTGATCTTGTCGTCAGTCTTTCCACCGTTCACGA